>Ga0078972_1000063_pt1 | contig 398166 bp, 306 predicted proteins | sample YelNatPaOPGAMG01_FD_67568 | JGI IMG/M metagenome (GOLD analysis project Ga0078972, IMG submission 67568) | Hot spring thermophilic microbial communities from Obsidian Pool, Yellowstone National Park, USA - OP-RAMG-01 (SPADES assembly) (version 2) | ecosystem: Environmental > Aquatic > Thermal... | reverse complement strand
TGCCACCACCACTTGGATGATAACCACCCATTCCGCCGCCCATGTTTCCGCCGCCACTTGGGTGATATTGATATCCTCCTGAGTTATTACTCTGCTGCATTCCTCTGTTCATATTCTGAAACTGCTGCTGCATTTGTCCGCCGCCACCGCCACTAGGACGATTGGCACCTTGTGCATTTTGAAAACGCTGACCGTTATACTGCTGTATGTTTCCGTTATTATTACGATAAACATTTCCGTTCTGACCCGGTGTTACATTATTATAACCGCCGGCACCTTTCTGATAATTATATCCGCCGCCATTGGCAGAATTATTTCCGCCACCCTGATTAGGATGTTGGCCGCCCCCCTGATTAGCACCGCCACCTTGTTGGTTATGGCTATAGCCTCCTTGGGTATGATTACCTCCTTGTCCTTGATTGTTATTACCCTGACCTTGGTTGCGATTACCGCCACCTTGATTATTACCATGGCCTTGGTTATGATTGTAACCACCGCCTTGATTATTGCCTTGGCCTTGGTTATGATTATAACCACCGCCCTGATTATTACCTTGTCCCTGATGGTTGTTACCACCACCTTGATGGTTGTAATTCCCCCCTTGCTGTCCTTGGTTGTGGCTATAGCCTCCGCCTTGATTGTGGTTATTGTTCCCATTCATATTATTACCACCGCTCTGATGTCCATATCCACCATATCGCACTGCACCAGGATTGTGATTGTTATAAATGTTATTCGACTGAACGTGGTTATAATTGTAACCGCCTCTGTTTCCAAAATTATTATAATTACTTCTGGATGCGTTATAGTTATAACCAGGTCTGTTATTATAATTATTAACCATATGATTGTTCATATAGATATTTGTATTGTGATTTACAATCATTGGTCTGTAAGGACCATAATAGTGGTTATATGGAATATACATCGGAGCCATGTATCTGCTCGGTCCCCACCAGCCGCCATATCCGTATCCTCCATACGCATACGCACCGGCATAACCACCATATCCATATCCGCCACACCATCTGTACGCACCTCCTGAAGACATTGCAAAACCTAAGGACCAGCCGTAATACGGATTGTATCTATAGTTGAAACCATAAGTATACATTCGTGGATAGTAGTAAGAATTATACCAAGGATTATAATTATATCCTGTACCATAAACTATTGTTGGGCCATATACATAACAGCCCATATAACCAGGCGTATAACCAACATAAACATATTGCGGAGTTGAATTATAGATATATACATACTTCACATTATATACCGGACTGCTTGAAGGTATATTATGAATCTCATCCGGTATATTATCGGCAACGATCCACGGTCCGGTAGGAGAATTACCTTGAAACCAGATTGCATTATCACACACATAATAAATATTATTATACAGAATTACAGAACTGGATGTGTTAACTCCATAATATAAATTAGTACCGCTGATTTGTTCAAATTTAGGATCACCATCATACGTAACAGTACAAGTAGCCTTGCTTCTATCCACCTGAGCAGTCTGAGGTATACTTGCATCTAAAATAGCATCCTTCGCCTGATCTGTACCTGCCACAAAAGGTAAGATATTATCTTTCGCTGTACCGGCTGTTATCTTCGCAAAATCAGGCGGCAATTGATCCGACGATACATAAGCCCAACCTGAGTTTGTCAACGAAGCAGAAGAAAACCAACGTCCCGATAAAAGAATGAAATATTTTTGAGACGCAATATCCATAAACAAATCATTCTCTGTATTGGCAGCATATAATAGCTGTGTACCCTGAATCGGTTGAAGATTCAATGCACCCGAACTCTCTATCAATTCAGCAGGTGTTGTACGGATATATATTTTTGGAACAACAGATTGAGATTCTTTTACAAACGTACTGTCTGAACTTCCGTCGCTTTGTTTTTTATATGTATCGTATAATTCTTTTATCGGATGCGGAGCGCTGCCAACATGTGTCCACTCTCCTTTAACATCATTGGCTTCATACCAAATATCGCCACCCGCCAGATAATACTTTTTATGATTTTCAGTAACAATGAAAAACGGCGTATTAATAACGCGTTGTACTTTTGAATTTGGCACATCCTGAAATCTTGGTTCTCCATCAATAAGAATAAGAACAGAAGGATCTGTTACAAATATCATTTCAGGAGGCGTATTTTTAAAATTCTTATTAATAGACTGCTCCTGCTGATTGGCATTTAAAGAAGCCAGTAATTTATCCTGAGATATTTTCATTTGCATGGACGGCACAGTACTTTGAACAAGTGCGGTCAACGTTTGTGACGTTTTATCATCAACCTGATCCGGAAATTTGATATTTGACACGGTTGTTTTGTCAAAATAAACCATACGCTGATCTCTGTCTGTACTTACAATACAATCCATCCAGATAACGCCAAACACTGGAGCCTTTTGTCCTGCCTGCAACACGGATACTGCAGCACGAGCCGACAATTTGTTATTGGCAAAACTATCTGGTTGCGGCTGATATACTGTAATTGTATTGCCGTTAGACGAAGTGCTTACAGGCCACTCTTCATCACTCTGTGCAAATAGTGATGCACCATGAATCAATATCAAATAGGAAAATAAGATTACACGTTTCATACTCGTATGTGTTAAAATTAAATGCATGACAAATAAATCAACGGTTCTTTTGTCATTTTGTTTACCTAATACTACAGATTAAATATGTAGCAATTCTATACTAAAATAGTTAAGTGTATAAAAATAAAAAGGAAGCCCGTTATCTACAGACTTCCTTCAGAAAGAGACTGATTTATATCAGTATTTATACAGCAACAGCCGCTTTAATGTGCGGATGCGGATCATATCCTTCCAATGTAAAATCTTCGAATTTAAAATCAAATATAGATTTTACTTCCGGATTGATTTTCATTGTTGGCAATGGCCTGAACTCCCGGCTTAATTGAAGGTTTGCTTGCTCAATATGATTCGAATATAAATGTGCATCACCAAGTGTATGTACAAAATCTCCGGCTTTTAACCCGCAAACCTGAGCAACCATCATGGTTAGCAATGCATAAGAGGCGATGTTAAATGGCACACCTAAAAATACATCTGCACTTCTCTGATATAACTGACAGGATAATTTTCCATCAGCAACATAGAATTGGAAAAATGCATGACATGGCGGCAATTTCATTTTTTCAATTTCTCCTACATTCCATGCACTAACAATCAGTCTTCTTGAATCGGGATTATTTTTGATCATATTGACCACGTTTGTAATCTGGTCAATGTGCCGCCCGTCCGGTGTTGGCCAGGAACGCCACTGATAACCATATACAGGTCCTAAGTTGCCATTCTCATCCGCCCATTCATCCCAGATAGAAACATTATTATCTTTCAGGTATTTTATATTTGTATCTCCCTGAAGAAACCATAACAACTCGTGCGTAATAGAACGCATGTGCAGTTTTTTTGTAGTCAACAACGGAAAACCCTCCTGCAGATCAAAACGCATCTGGTATCCAAAAACACTAATCGTTCCTGTACCCGTGCGATCTTCTTTTTTAACACCCGTATCAAGGATGTGCTGCATAAGGTCGTGATATTGTTTCATGTAAATTTGGAGTTCTTAAGTAGTATTCTGATAATTCATGTTGATTACCAACCCTATAAAATTACAAAAGGCCTGCGGGTTTCCCGACAGGCCTTTTAAGAAGTTATTAACAATAATTACTTTGCCGGAGCAGTAGTGCCCTTTTCTTGTGATCCGCAGCCTGAGCCAGACTGGCAGCAAGATTTTTTCTTTTTACCTTTTCCACCATCATTAACTGCTGCTGAAACGATACCTGCTGTTAATGCGATGATTGCTAAACTAAAAACGATCTTTTTCATATTGAGTAAGGTTTAATTAACTATTTGTTAGGTTAGATTGTGCTAAAATAACGGCAGAATGAAACTTTTAGTTCATAACATACCTTTTATTTTTCAGGATTTTTAATCCCCTCCTTGCTTTACCTGTTAAATAACGTCGAAATAACCGCAAAAAAGCTTAATTTTGAATCCTTAACACATTATTTAATATGGCAGATTATCATTTTGGTGAAGTAGAAAAAAAGTGGCAAAACAAATGGAACGCTGAAAAAACGTTCAAAGCACAGGAAAATTCTTCTAAACCCAAATATTTTGTATTAGATATGTTTCCATACCCATCCGGTAGCGGTTTACATGTCGGTCACCCGCTTGGTTATATCGCTTCAGATATTATGGCGCGATACAAGCGTATAAAAGGCTATAACGTTCTTCATCCGATGGGCTTTGATTCCTTTGGCTTGCCCGCCGAGCAATACGCTGTACAAACCGGTCAGCACCCTGCTATTACAACCGAACAGAATATCACAAGATATATAGAACAATTAAATAAGATCGGCTTTTCGTTTGACTGGGACAGAGAAATCCGTACCAGCGATCCGGCTTATTACAAATGGACACAGTGGATCTTTATACAGCTATTCAATCATTGGTACAATAAAAATACAGATAAGGCTGAGCCTGTTTCTGAATTGATTAAACAGTTTGAAACAAAAGGTAACGCTGGCATCAATGCCGCAAGTGATGAGGATATTATTTCATTTACAGCTGCTGATTGGAAAAGCTTTTCAGAAAAAGAACAAAGCGATATTCTATTAAAATACCGTCTTACCTACCTGTCTGAAACAATGGTAAACTGGTGTCCGGGTTTGGGTACCGTACTTGCCAACGAAGAAGTGAAAGATGGTTTATCGGAACGCGGCGGCTATCCGGTTGAAAGGAAGAAAATGAAACAGTGGAGCATGCGTATTACTGCTTATGCAGACCGTTTGCTGCGCGGACTTGATACCATTGACTGGCCGGATGCTATGAAAGAAATGCAGCGCTATTGGATTGGGAAATCCTTAGGTGCTATGCTATCTTTCAAAGTGGTAGATAAAGAGATGGAATTAACTGTATTTACAACCCGTATTGATACCACTTTCGGCGTAACCTATGTATCCATTGCCCCTGAACACGAATGGATTTCAGAATTAACTTCTGCAGATCAAAAAGCGGCTGTTGAAGAATATGTTTTCAAAGCTAAAAACAGATCTGAGCGTGACCGGATGAGCGATGTTAAAACCGTTTCGGGTTGCTTCACAGGTTCGTATGTAATCAATCCATTCAACAATGAAAAAATACCGGTATGGATTGCTGATTATGTATTAGCAGGCTATGGTACTGGTGTTGTTATGGCTGTACCTTCTTCTGATGAACGGGATTATAAATTTGCATCTTTCTATAACTTACCGATCATTGCCGTACAGGAAGGGGCGCATACAGATATTACCAAAGAAGATTTTGATCCGAAAGCCGGAACAATGGTTAACTCAGGATTTCTGGATGGCTTAACGGTTAAGCAGGCAATTCCCAAAGCGATAGAATTTATTGAAGAGAAAAAAATAGGACATGCAAAAATCAATTTCAAAATGCGTGATTCTATTTTTGGCCGTCAGCGTTATTGGGGAGAACCTATTCCGGTATTCTATAAAAATGATATTCCATACGTATTAGAAGAATCACAATTACCATTGGTACTTCCTGCTATTGATGAATACAAACCTACTGAAACTGGTGAGCCTCCATTAGCCCGTAATAAAGCGTTTGCTGATAAAGGGTATGAACTGAGTACAATGCCGGGCTGGGCTGGATCAAGCTGGTATTTCCTGCGCTACATGGACCCACAGAATGCTACTGCGTTAGCAAGTGCCGACAAAATCAAATACTGGGGACAAGTAGATCTATATATGGGTGGTGCAGAACATGCAACGGGCCATTTATTATACTCCCGTTTCTGGAACAAGTTCCTGTTTGATATGGGCATCACACCAAACGAAGAACCTTTTGCAAAGCTTATTAATCAAGGGATGATCCAAGGTGTATCAAAATTTGCTTATAGAATTAATGGTACAAATACATTTATTTCTTCGGGGTTGAAAAAAAAATACGATACAACTCCCCTTCACGTAGATGTTAGCTTAGTCAACAATGACATTCTAGATACGGAAGGTTTAAAAAAATGGAGACCGGACCTGGCATCTGCTGAATTCATTTTAGAAAATGGCACGTACGTATGCGGATCTGAAGTTGAAAAGATGTCTAAGTCTAAATTCAATGTTGTAAATCCGGATGATATTGTAAACAAATACGGGGCAGACACATTGCGCATGTACGAAATGTTCTTAGGTCCCTTAGAACAATCCAAACCATGGAACACCAATGGCATTGAAGGTGTATACAAATTCTTAAACCGTTTCTGGAGGTTATTCCATGATGGGGCAAGTAATTTTGCAGTAAGTGATGCTGCCGCCAGCGCAGAAGAATTAAAAGTACTGCACAAAACATTAAAGCGAGTTGAAGAAGATATTGAACGATTCTCTTTCAATACTCCTGTAAGCACATTTATGATTTGTGTAAATGAATTAGGCGGATTAAAGTGTAATAAACGTGCTGTTCTTGAACCGCTCACCATTGCATTATCACCATTGGCTCCGCATATCACAGAAGAACTATGGGCATTATTGGGCAATAATACTTCCATAGTAAATGCTACATACCCGACATGGGATGAGAAATATTTAATAGAAAGCAATCACGAGTATCCGGTTTCAATTAATGGCAAAATGAGAGCTAAACTGAATCTGCCGGTTGATATGCCTCCTGCTGAAGTTGAACAACAAGTTCTGGCAAATGAAATTGTTCAGAAATGGCTGGAAGGCAAGTTGCCCAAGAAAGTCATTGTTATTCCGAATAAAATTGTAAATGTTGTTATGTAATAAAAAAGGGAGCTTACGGCTCCCTTTTTTATTACATGATATTCATCACTCCGTTGTTTTTAAAATAAATCTTATGCTTTGACAATAAAATATTTACATCATAAAGTAAAACACGCAGATACCGTCTGCCATTGATTATTCCATTGAGAAACTTTATCTTTAATAACAATAGAATAATAACCGGCACCAGACATTCTTAATAACGTTTATTCATTTGATCAATATTTATTTTATATTCACCTTACAGAACCGTTAAGGAAAATCTCAAATCCAACCAACATCCATTTAATATGAAAAAAGTAACGTACACACTCCTAACCATCGCATTATTTACAGTAACATCTAGTATTAATAGTGCACCTGTACATGTACATCCAACATTTAAAGTTGTATCTCCTCAGGTAACCGTAACGGATATTTATGATTTCTTAAGCAAAAACCTAGGATTAACTACTACTCAAAAACCTGCAGTAAAAACAGCTGTAGATGAAGCCGGAGCAGAAATTACTAAACTTAATGCTTCTTCCACCTCTTCGTCAACTACTGCAAGCACTGAAGTTGCTGCAGCCAAAACAAGCATTGTAAATAATTTAGTAAAAAAATTAAGCGGAATGTTAAACAGTTCTCAATCTTCTAAATTATCAACCTTAACAGGTGAGCTTACAACGATGTTTTCTCAATTGAAATAATTTAGAAATTCATACATAATAAAAAAGGAGGCAAATGCCTCCTTTTTTATTATGTATGAAACTACATGATTAGAAAGTCAAGAAATCAGCAGATTCTTTCTTTATAACTTCATGCGCCTTTCCGGATTTAATACCTTCAGCAATTTTCTTTACCAATATACCGGCAACAGCCATACGTACACCTAATTTTATTGCTAATTCAGTACAGAAATCTATTTTCTGATCTTCATTATCGCCTTCCATTAAAACCATTTGTACACATTCGTATACACGGTCAAAACGCAAAGAATCAGTCTCTGGTGCTTTAAATTTAATAGGTTCTTCACTACGAATAATTTCTTTAATTCTGTCGTTACTTAACCCATTTTTCTCACCTAATTCGAAAATTAATTTTTTCTCGGCTACTGAAAAATTCCCATCAAGATTAGCTATTGCAACTAAGTTTGCAATCTGACTTTTGATCCCTTTTGTTTTTTTACTTACAAAGATTTCCATAAATAAAACTTTTCTTATTTCTTGTTTATACCACAAAGTAAATCAAAAAGATTTACATATCTACCAATAATATAAAATAATTTAATTCAATTTTAGTTATCATGTTAATATTCAAATAAATAATTTAATAACTAAATAAAATAATCCAATTAAATCTTAATTTTAATATAGGCATTCGGCATTCTAAATAAATTAGTATTTTTACAATAATATCAATAACGTTACCATGGCAGACTTAAAAAATTCTTTTATTGAAGAAATTCAAACTCAATACAATACTTCAGGCGACTACATCATTTTAGGAAATGGAATACTTAATGGAGAATGTATTCCTGCAACAACCATCAAACTTCCGCTAAAAACATTAAACAGGCATGGAATGATTGCCGGAGCTACCGGAACCGGCAAAACAAAGACATTACAGACAATTGCGGAATCACTTTCACTGAAAGGTATACCCACCCTTTTAATGGATATAAAAGGTGATTTAAGTGGCATTGCAGCCAAAGGAGAATCCAACAGTAAAATTGAAGAAAGACAAACTAAAATAGGTGTTCCCTTCGAACCACAATCTTTCCCTACAGAATTATTCAGCTTATCAAAAGAAAAAGGTGTAAGACTACGAGCAACGGTTTCTGAATTTGGCCCTGTTTTATTTTCGAAAATATTAGGGTTAAATGATACCCAAAGCGGCATCGTCTCTCTTATATTTAAATTTTGTGACGACGAACGTTTACCTCTTCTGGATCTGGAAGATTTCAAAAGACTTATTCAATATATAACCAATGAAGGCAAGGATAGAATTGAAAAAGAATATGGTAAAATATCTTCAACTTCTACTTCAACAATTCTTAGAAAGGTAATTGAATTAGAGCAACAAGGAGCTGATCTTTTTTTTGGTGAGTACTCTTTTGAAGTAAGCGATTTACTTCGAAAGGATGCTTCCGGAAAGGGTTATGTATCCATTATGAAGGTTACAGATATACAAGACCGCCCCAAGCTGTTCTCTACATTTATGCTGAGTCTTCTGTCGGAGATTTACAATACATTCCCTGAAGTGGGTGATCAGGAGAAGCCTAAACTTGTTCTCTTTATTGATGAATCTCACTTAATCTTTAATGAAGCTTCAGAAGCATTATTAAGTCAGATTGAGACAATTATCAAACTAATCCGATCTAAAGGTGTAGGTATCTTTTTCTGTACCCAGAACCCAATGGATATTCCAGCTTCTATTCTGGGCCAGCTCGGACTTAAGGTACAACATGCATTAAGAGCATTCACAGCTGCAGACCGCAAACAAATAAAGCTAACAGCTGCCAATTATCCGTTAACAAAATATTACGATACAGAAACATTATTAACATCACTTGGTATTGGAGAAGCCGCTATAACTGTATTGACAGAGAAAGGTACACCATCGCCATTAGCACATACACTTTTATGCGCGCCAAGATCCCGAATGAATATTTTGACTGACAGCGAAATAGACACTATTATTTCATCTTCTTCTTTAGCAAAAAAGTATAATGAAGCTGTTGATCGTGAAAGTGCCTATGAAATGCTGAATGAAAAATATGCTGTAAAAGAACGTCAGGTTAACAAAGATGAAGAGGATGAAAAAGCTCCTGCGAAGAAACCTTCAAGACCTGAGAAGAGCACGTTTGAAGAAGCAATCAACAGTCCAATAGCAAAACAGGTAGGAAGAACACTTGTACACGAAATAGTACGGGGCATCTTTGGTGCATTAGGCGTTAGTACTACACAGCGAAAACGGAGACGATAAATAATGATTGTAGTTGTAGTTGGTGGCGGAGCAGCAGGTTTCTTTAGTGCTATTACATGTGCAGCAAATAATAAAAAAGCACAAGTTATCATTCTTGAAAAAACAGATAAAGTACTTTCTAAAGTTCGCGTTTCCGGAGGTGGCAGATGCAATGTTACAAATGCCTGTGAACCTAATGAAGCCTTTGCATCCAATTATCCGAGAGGAGGATTATTCTTATTAAAAGCATTCAATACCTTCAATAACAAAGACACCATTACGTGGTTTAACAAAAGAAATGTTAAACTTAAAACAGAACCGGATGGACGCATGTTTCCGGTTACCGATAATTCGCAAACCATTATTGATTGTTTACTTTCTGAAGCAAGCAAGTACGGAATTGAGGTTCGCACACGATCTGCTGTTCAATCTATAAAACAATCCAACAATTCATATACAATTACAACGATCGGCAATACTACCATTATTGCCGATCGTGTAATAGTAGCAAGCGGCGGCCATCCTCAATTACACCAGTATAATTGGCTAAAAGAAATAGGCTTAACAATCGAAGCTCCCATTCCATCTTTATTTACATTCAACATTCCTTCGTCGCCTATAAAAAATCTGATGGGAGTGTCGCAACCAGCGCAGGTATCTATTAATAAAACATCTTACTCCTACAAAGGTCCTTTATTAATTACACACTGGGGAATCAGTGGACCGGCAGTTTTAAAACTTTCAGCATTTGCTGCAAAAGAACTTGAAATAAAAAAATACATATTTGATATTGAAATAAACTGGCTGGCAGAACAACCTGAAATTTCAGAAAATGATTTAAAGAACATCCGCGAACAGCATACGAAAAAACTGGTTCGAAATGTAATTCCTTTCAACTTACCTAAAAGGCTGTGGGAACTGTTTTGTGATCAGGCTGAAGTCAGAGAATTTGAGAATTGGGCTGAATTAGGAAATAAAAAATTGCAGCTTTTGTTTTCTTTAATAAAAAAGTACCCTCTTTCTGCATCGGGGAAAACAACTTTTAAAGAAGAATTTGTGACCTGTGGAGGTATTGCATTAAGCAATATAAATGAACAGACGCTTGAATCTGTTCATTTGAAAGGTATGTTCTTTGCAGGCGAAGCACTGGATATAGATGGCATCACAGGCGGATTTAATTTTCAGGCTGCCTGGACAACGGGGTTTATTGCTGGAAAAAATTGCGCCTTATTTTAAGATTTTTTCGGTAAAATTTTAGTTCTTTCCACATAACTACGATACAATTGATCAATCATCAAATCCAGTAATCTGTCATAACCAATATAATTTTCATACTTCAATTCTTTGTTTTCATTATACTGACTAATAATTGCATCAACATCTAATTCTATTGATGTATACAAAAGAAACTCATTAAACCTATTCCCTTTTTTTGCATTTTGTTCCGCTGGCGGATTCATAGGATTAAATCCATACATATTCATTGATATGGTATTTATTAAACCCAAAGTGCCGGTATAAGAAACCTGATTTTCAATGATCAGTACCGCATCAACATTCAGGATCTTAGCAAGCTCTGTAAAGGAATTGCCAAAATCATAATCTAATTTTTGATTCGGCAGTTTAATAAAACGAAAAGGCACTGCTGAACAAAGTTCGTAACTGATCGAGTCAGCGACTTTTTTACGATACGAACTTAGATAATGTATTTGAACAGAATCGTATGCTAAGTGTTGCTCTCTCGTAAATGTATTCGGAGTAATAATTTTTACGCCCAATGAATCAAACCGGCTTACAATAGATTCCAAAGAATACCCGATCAACGATGAGGCTAATTTATTCCCTCTTATAGAATCAACCCAGGTTGAACCTTCCCAGAATTCTTTAAGCGTCTTATTAGAAGTTACAATCTCATTGTTCCATACATAAAACGATATCAAAGCAATTTTTTTAGGAAATTCCTGCTTTGCATTTAAGTTAGGATAATTCCCATGACCATCAACAAATGGATAATATTGATTGATGTCCGGATTGTCGTGTATTTTTTTCGCTATAAACTGATCCGGATATAAAACCAAATCTTCCAAAAACAATTGTGCGTGGGCTGAAAACACAGCCGCAAATTGAGTAATTAAAAAGATTATAGTTGCGTGCTTGAAACGATTCATAGAGGCCTAGGTTATGAATCCGTATACGATAATTTGAATGGGGTTGTTTTGCAGAGGCAATAAAAAAAGGGCATTAAGCCCTTTTTTTATCAATTGTAAATTGAAATATTTTTATTTCTTCCCTTTTGTAGCCTCTATTGACAATGCCAAGAAAGAGAATGGGGAATTCCAGTTAATAGCTACCTCATTTGTAGCATAACTACACTGTTCATCGATATAGCTCTTTGCAGGAACTTTTGTAGTGTATTTTCCTGTACAAGTACCGGCATCTTCCTGACCTGGATTTGGTCCACCTGCTAACATACCCGGGATTGGATCTACGATACCATCTGCTTCACTAGGTCTGTGGTGCGGATTCATTACTTTTTTAGAACCATGTCCTGAAACATAGCAGTATCCTGTACCATTTCTACCTAATAAATAATCCAAATTTGAAATAGCGGCAGTCAAATATTCACCGTTATTAGATAGCTTATAAGCATTCATAAGTAACATTCCCTGATTAGCGGCAACAGAGTTACTACCCCAGTTAAAATTACCATTGCTTACACCCATAGCAACTTCAAAAGCAGATTTAGACTTTTGGTATTTCTGAAGTTTGGTTGCCAATGTCAGAATTTTTTCTTTTACCAATTCAATGGTTGGTTTATATTCTTCCGGTAAATAATCTCTGTTTTGAATTAAGCTATATAAGCCCAAGGTATTTACTTTAGCCCAGTTAGGTAAGTCAAATTCTGTACGAATAGTAAATTCAATATTGGCATCTTCTGAATACATAGACTTATTTGTTGCAATAAATAACTCAATTGCTGCCCACTGAAACTCGTCTGTTACATTACCGTCATCATAAGCACCAGTATTAATATCAGGATTAAACTTCTGATTCATAACACCTTGATTGAATATCACATTTTTATTCTTCTTAGCCCAACCATACGCATTAATACTTGCTGTCAAACACTTGTCTGCAAAAGCTTTATCCGTTTTCTTATATACTCTGTATGCAACAGCCATTACCGCAGAAAAGTCTAACGTTGCAGCTGTAGTTTTCATAATTACATACCTTGCATTTTTAGCATCTGCAGGCATTACAGAACCATCAAAATTGGTATTTGTTAATTTATGGTAAACGCCACCATCTTCATCTTGCATGGTTATCATCCAATCCAGATTCCAACGGACTTCATCCAATAAATCGGGGACATTGTTTGTATTTTCAGGGATGTTCAATTTTAACGTATCAAAGAATTTAGGATACTGTTCGTACAAAGCCATTAACGTATATGTACTGATACCTGAGTTAACAATATATTTATTGTAATCACCGGCATCATACCAACCTTTAGCTCCGTTAATTTTTGTTCCTTCAGGTCTTGTAGCTGTTGCTGCAGATGCGTGAACAATCACTTCATTATCCGGATGTCCGGCAGCTCTGGCCCATTTGCCAGCATATTGCTGAGGCAAATCAGTTGAAGCTCTTTGATAGTATAAAAATCCAAGCGAAGCCTTGCCTACTCCCAAGTTTGCCTGATTAGAAATCTGAAATGGATATGAATCTCCAAGACCTGGTACACTTATAAAATAGGTTCCGGTTTTATTGTATTTTGAAAAATCTGCTTTATTAGCAAATTCCTCAGAATATTCCCATACTCCTGCTGGAACTAAAGTTCCGGTAAACACTTTTTCTTTTGTTTGTGCATTAACAAGGAAGAATTCTTTAACTATTGAATCTGTTACAATAGCTATTTTATCCGAAGTCGGATAAAAACCTACTTGATTTACACGGATCTTATCCAATGCCTTTTGAGCGAATACAACATTTGTTATAGATAAACAAAGTGTTATGAATGCTGCTGATTTTAGTTGTTTGATTGAAACCATGGGTTCTGGTTTAAATTGAATAATACAATTAAATAATACTATTGTTACATAACACAAATACGATGCCTGATTTGAAATCAGACATCGTATTTGATGTAGTTTTTATTTTTGACCGCCAGTAAGCTCCTGATATTGTTTGTCAGTAATTACTTCAATTTCATCAATGAATATTTTACCTGTAAAAGGTTCTCCACCTGGATTAACGAAGAAGATTACATCTTTCATGCCAGTAGGATCTACTGTCTGAACATCCGGATATGTCTGAGAATATTTACCGGCATAATTATAGTAATAATTTTTAAATTCAGACGACTCCTCAATTTTCATTATCAATGGGAATTCATTGGTCGTATGTCCGTTTTTATCTTTGTAATCCATACGAAGATTCGGGGTACCACCTTCAGCTCTCGCTTTAACACGAACAATTTGAGCTTTAGTAAAGTCCATCTGGTTAATAGCTCTACCGAATGTTTCATAAGAAGGACCTACACCTGTACACTCAATCGACATAATATCGCCTTTTTTCTCCAGGTTAATTTTTTCGTTGGCAGCCCACCAGGAATAAAGTTCATCCTGAAAATCATCTACCATACCACCAGCAGTAGCAACTACTTTAGGCATTTCGTCTGCAGAAACAACTTTGATATAATCAATATAAAGTGTTCCTGTCCAGTCTGCCATACCTCCATTGATGAAAATAAGGAAATCATGAATCATTTTCTCATCCACCTTCTGGTTATCCGGCCAGGATTGCTTCCACTTATTATTAAAGTCGAAATAATAATCGCGATAATCTTTTCCTAAGTGAATGCGTTGTTTCGGAGAGTCCGCATTGGCATCCATTTGATTCACATCTTTCATGTGAATGATTACAGTTGGTGGTTTTTCACCTTCTGCTCTACAACGGATTTTAATTACAGAGCAGGTAGTAAAGTCTAACAAAGCTGTTTCTGTTCCGAAACAATCCCATTTAGACCCGATCGCTCTACCTACTACTTTTAGTGTATCCCCAACTCTTGATAATTTAGTCTGGTCGTTACTAACCCACCAGCTATATATTTCACCACCGAAATCATCCAGTGTTCCCTTTTGATATTGACATGCAGGAGTCCCTATTTCCGGATCCTCTTCTACCGCAATTTGGCTGCTGTCGTCCAGCACCTGCGACTCAAAAGAAGCGCATTGTTTTGCTGTTACAGCTAATAAGATGAGTATTGAAGCTAAGAATTTCATTTCTTATATCTCTATTTAAAATTTAGTAGGATCTAAAGGAGCTCCGTATGTAAAGCAAGCAAAGTCAACATCTGCTTCTACTAAGTTAAACGGAGGACTTGATAATAATCCCAATTGAACCCGGCATATTTTCTGAGGTTCCAGCTTTCTGTTTCCCGATCCACCATTTGAAATATCTGCCGAAGGATACATATCGCTGTATTTACAAGAAAACAACTGCCATCCGGTATGTCTGATAAGAACTGCATACACCCAAGCATCTTCTGAAGATGGGCAGAAATGATCTGTTCCGGTACCTGCTGGTTTGTTGGCATAATAGGTACAATTAGCCGTTGTTGATGCATTCAGATTGTCATCTTCATGACATTCGAAATTCAAAGTCGCATACGGCTTATATCCTTGAGGTAATTGATCCATACCTCTGATATAAATATTTACATATAATTTTTCAGGGTCAGTCCAACTAGTAGGAAGAAAATATTTACTGGCATCCGCTGCTGCTCGTTGTTGAAGCCCACCGACAAAGAATCCATTCGGATCTTTTGATACACCTTCAATATGCAGGTAGTATTGCCCTTCCGGAGCTGCTATTTTAGAATCTTGTTGCTTAATAACAACAGTACCTCCAACATTGATTTGCTGATACCATTGTGCTCCGCCACCGCCAAAAACGCCGCTTTCAAAATTCGAATATGGATTAACCAACTGGAATGTTGAAGAAGGGCTAATATCCGGAACGCCAAATAACGTACAGGTAGTAGTAGCATAAATGCCTTGTTTACCTGTAATGATCAAGTCAACCTTAACCGTTTCATTATTTTCAAAGAAATATGTGCCATCGTGATTGATATTCCAGGCTGTGTTAGACTGATCTAAATACGATGAAGTACCCTGAAGTAGTTTTGTTGCTCCAGAACTTAATCCTGTTAACACAATTTTCCACGAAACAGTTTCATTAAATGTTGCCGTAGCATAGAATTGAGCCATGCCCGGAGCTACTGCGTTAGAACCTAAAGCAAATGCATCTGTGATCGCAAACGAACTGCTTGCTGCTATGTTTGTAGGGCTTATAACACTACCTTCTTTCAAGTTTCTTTTACAAGAAAACAGTGAAATAAGAAGCATAAGCGCTACCAAACTTTTTGTCAGTATATTCATATTCTTAATGTTCGATTAAAATTAGAATACCATTGTGTAGTTAAAGAAGATCTGGCTTATTTTATAGTTTCTATAAGCCGTATCTTGGAATTTAACCTGTTGCGTAATTCCGTTTACTGTGAAATACGTATTCTTGCTGAATCTGTATCTAACGCCATAAGAATACATTAATTGAGATTGATTCAAGTTGAAATTGTTAATTGAAACAATCTCATTGTATTGATTTCTTGAATTAATATACTCATTACCTTTAGCAGAAATCGTTTTTAAACCACCAACTAAATCAAGTTGTTTTACAATTTCCACAGTTAAGCCTAAATCGATCAACGTTGATTGTAAAGATATCGGTGTAGATCCGCTTCTTTGAGTACTTTCATAACGTCCACCCATTGTTAAAACAAGGCTCTTTTCAAAGCGTAATAATTTATGCGCATTGAACATAAAACCTCCTTTAACACCTGTAAACTTTCTCAATGCCTTTGTTGCTGTATCTCCTACAGAAACAATTTCCGACAATAAATCCACTACTACATCTGCTTTAACCACTTTTTCCTCGTTACCGATTGAAGCTCCAAATGTAGCCCCTTTGCGGTTTGCTGTAGCTTGACCATAAGGAGTTATGTTATTATACGCAGGATTATAAGCCATGAGTACATTTTGCAGATTTAAATTCCGAGCATTCTGATCTGTATTGTAATCCATAAGTGTTAATCCATTCATAGCAGTACCTGTTCTTGATAACGTATTATTATCAACAAGGCTGAATAAGTTGGCATTTGTATAATCAAGTGTTCTTCTTGTTTGAGCACCTGAACTGAAGAAATCAGCACCTACACTTCTGTAATTTGCGAATACCTTCAATAAAAGCGGCTTATATTTTGCTGAAACGCCCAAATCATAGAAATAATCATGCACATTTGGTTTCGACAATGAGTCATTAGCAAGATTGGTGTATTTGTTGTTTGAATTACCAACTTCACCATATACGGAGTAATCAATTTTGTCTGTAAAATGGCTCGCCTTGAAATCACCGGTTAATACATTGTTCTTATTTGTAAGTGCCGGAGAAGATACAGTACCTGCAGCATCATATAGATATACGTAGTTACCGCCAATCTGGAAGTTTCTGCTCTGGAAAACCTCAACTTTACCACCTAACATATAACGATCCGGTACAACAGCTGGTATATATCTTCTGTTTCTTGTAGCAAAGAAACGAAGACCTATTTTTTCAATACCTTTAGTAAATCTCAAATTAGACTCTAAATGAGCACCTTGTAAACGCCACTTATTTCCAAAGTTGAAGTTTTCGTATTCAACTACACTTCTTCTTTGAGCAAGGATATCTGATTCGTAATCATTGTAGATCTCATTGAAGTTATATAAGGTATACTTCGTTAATCCAACGTCGATATCCCCGATTTCATACTTCACCTTTTTAGCAATCAAACCATCCAGACGAAGCTGACGGAAGATAAACTGTGAACCATCTCCATAGAATCCACCAAAACTGTTTTTCAAACGAAGTATTGCACTCGCTCTTAAAACTTCATTTGGTTGAGCATTAACTCCTAAATCGAAGATTGTATAACCATCTGTAGATTTTCTGGCAGAGGATGTATCTTTCTTCTGATACACAGAATTAGCAGTATCTGCGTAAGGTTTTAAAATATTCCCGCCTAAGTAACTACCTGTTACCAACGCACGACCTAATCCGTTCCAATATACTACTTGAGCGTTTGAAACCATCATTGTACCTGCAGTCATTGCTGCTAGTATTAGAACTTTTTTAGCAAATGTTCTCATTATTGACATCTATACTAATATTTTAGAAAAATATTTTTAATTCAACTGTTGTTTCCATACCTCTGTATTTATCCAGAAGGAAATGGTTGTCTTTATGTCCGAACCATCTGTTTCTTACATAAAGTCCTGCTCTGCTAGAGAAGTCATAGTCTAAACCAAGACCATATCCCCAACCTGTTTGATTAATGGTTGCTCCTTTATCGCTTGTTTTGCTGATCGTAGGGTTACCATGAATATCCAGAATTGCGTCACCGGGTTTATAAGCAATACCATCCGGAGTTACTCCATAAGTAGTATAAGCCTTTTCAACACGATTGTTACCAAGTACTCTTTCAAAACTAGTAAAGGCGACAACGGTAACTTTAGGATGCAGACTATAGAAAGTCATAAGTTCTTCGTAGAAAGTTCTTAAGAACGCCCTGTCTGTAAATACAGGAATTGGATTGAAGTTGTCGTCTGTTACAGAGTTATATGTATTGAAGTTTGTTATGATCAAATCACGACCAATAAACTTCGTTTTATAAGACAAACTTAAATTCAATGTTTGGTACATTTTCAGGTAATTAATAACCGTATCTGTTATACCAAATGATTCATACGTTCTTCTGTAAATACTTGTCGTACGTTGGTATGGACCTGAATATTTCTGAAAATACGTAAAACGGGAAGTAGTGAAGGCATTTGCCTGGTGCCAGTATGCAATACTATTTCCTCTGTTTGAGAATAATGTATCTACCCTCTCCCATTCTTTTGAGAAACCTAAAGATGCTGAAACCTTTAACTTACCGTAAGAATCTTCATGTTTTAAATAACCTCCCCATCTATTATTAACCATTTGCCCGATATCTGTAATAGCTCCCGGGAAAACTGTAATATCATTATTGGTGTTAATGTTTGTTGGTGTTGGAACAGTGTGGTTGTTTGCACTATTTAATACATCACTGTTTACGTTAGCAACTGATTTTCTGATTGAGAAAAACTGAATAGACAAAGGTACTTTGAACCAAGACTTTGAAATATCCATTGTAAAGTTAAAGCAATGTGATTTCAATGGGTTTTTCCAGTCATAGTTCAAACCGGTAATGGAGTCTTTCTTTTGTTTTTTACCAAAAAGTAGTTCGTAATCAGCGTTGGTAAACATACCATCCTGAAAACGGCCCATGCCAAGCTCTGTATATATTTTGAATTTGCTTGTATTAATACGAGCATCTCCGGTTATAATCTGCTGTCTAACCTTAGATCCTAAATAATGTGGATTTGAGCTTACCATTGTATTTGGTTGCCCCGGATCATGATATCTTGGATCTAATCTGAATCCTACGTTATCATACGTTCCGAACTGATCAAAAAAGTTAATACCGAATTTGTTTGCGCCTACTGTTTTATCAACTCGTAATGCGAACATGTTTTTAGGAGTTCTTGTCAAATAAGTCTGGTAACCACCTGAGTTATCTGATTTACCAACGATAACCTGAAAACCGAATCCTTTAGGTAAATTTTTACCGGCAAGCATAAAGCCTTGTGTACCGGTATTTCCCCAACGTTGGTCACGGGCAATATTTTTTTCGTTGTACATTCTATTATACATACCAAACGAACTTCCTTCAGGCTGCCACGGATAACGCTCAAACATATCGTCACGATACTGATAGTTACCCAGTGTCATCGAGCTCATTCTTGCCCAGTTAACACCGCCACCTGCAGTAAGAGTAAAATCACCGACTTTAGTATTGGCATACCCTTTGAATTGCATGATACGGTATACCATGGCTCTTTTGTTGTTTGTCTGACCGATACCTGCTGCCTGATTTGCAACACTATCTTCTCTGATAATACCCATCATCTGGTTATCAAACATGTATTCAACCTGAAACCAGGTTTTTGCTGTCGGACTTCCTTCTACTCTTAACAACATCATTGGTTCCTGATATCCGGTATATGTACCGTTCATAATGTCAAGACCATTAACTGTTAATAATTGATTTGCTTGAGGTGCGTTTGCGTAATGCACTGGCATATCACGGTATTGATTATAAGATCTGATATAACCGGAATACTTTAGACCAGTCCATCTCTTATACTGCTTTTTACCTGTTTCTTCGGTTTGAACTGCGGAGGAGCTTCGTAATGCATTAGAAAATGTCACCCATTTCCTACTTGAATTAGAAGTCGCAACTGGAGTGTAGTTGGTAACCCGGGCGCTATGGGTGGTGCTGTCACCATCTCCAAGACTTTTCGCTGATACGCTACTACAACCTAAAACTAGGAGCAATGTAAGAACTCTTACTCGCATGCTTTTAGACATATTGTTTAACTTCATTTAAATAATTTAGCAACCTTAAAGAACTTCTGATGTATTATTTCGGACTTTAAAATCCCACAAGGATACAAATTATATTTTAGAATACTACAAAATTGCTACAGATTTTTATTAACAAATATTTTATCAATTAATAATCAATAATTTATAAAAAATAATCACTATCCAATATCATACATTTACTATTACACTACCACGAATATTAAATCTCTTTAGCTATGATTCGGGCAATAAAATATTCTAATAATAATAATTTAACCTATGCTTTACCAAGATAAAGCAGCGAATTATAATATATTTTAGATGTAATATAAAGTCAGATATTTGGAATAAAATAATTATAGGTAAAATTCAAAACCTCAAATTAAGTCTGTTTTTGCCGGGAAATCCTCTCGAAGACAACTACACTCAAACAGAATTACTGTCTACTGAAAAAATATCTCAACTACATACTCTTCTAAAACCCATAACACCTGAGATAAGGCAGCTCCGGTTTACTCCCATAAATCCCGTTCTGGCATTTTCAAGCAAAAATAAATATTGAGAAATGAGAAATATTTTTCCCTACATTATTTTATATTTTAACATTGGATATGTATTTTTAAGAGTTAAATAGTTTTATCAATCTATATATAAATATACATAACAACATGTCGAAGGAAGCGGAAATAATATTAGACGGTAAAAGTTATAAGTTCCCTGTAATTGAAGGGTCTGAAGGCGAAAAAGCAATTGATATTGCAAAATTAAGAGATTTGACAGGTTATGTGACTTTGGATACAGGTTATAAAAATACCGGAGCAACCAAAAGTGCTATTACCTTTCTGGACGGAGAATTAGGAATTTTAAGATATAGAGGCTACCCGATTGAACAATTAGCTTCAAAAGCATCTTTTCTTGAAGTATCTTACCTGCTTATATATGGAGAACTTCCTACTACAGCTCAATTAGATAGTTTTAAGGACCGTATACAAAAACATACAAACCTTCATGAGGATATCAAGAAGGTTTTTGATGGTTTCCCTTCTTCAGCTCACCCAATGGGCGTTTTATCATCTGCGGTAAGTGCATTAACTGCATATTATCCAGGTTCTATCGACCCTACTGCTAATGATGATGAAGTCGACATGACAATTGTACGTTTAATGGCTAAACTTCCTACAATCGCAGCATGGTCGTACCGTAACTCAAAAGGACAACCTTTAATGTATCCTAAACCTAAATTGGGATATTGCGAAAACTTCCTTTATATGATGTTTGGACAGCCAAACGAAGACTTTGAATTAGATCCGGTTGTGGTTGAGGCATTGAACACATTATTCATTCTTCATGCCGATCACGAACAAAACTGTTCTACTTCGACAGTAAGAATTGTTGGTTCGGCACATGCAAGCCTTTATTCTTCTATTGCAGCAGGTATCAATGCACTTTGGGGCCCGCTACATGGTGGTGCAAACCAGGAAGTAATTGAAATGCTTGAAGAAATTAAAGCGTCAGGAATCTCAACTAAAGATTATATCGCAAAAGTTAAAACGAAAGAAGTTCGTTTAATGGGCTTTGGTCACCGCGTATATAAAAACTTTGACCCTCGTGCAAAAATCATCAAAAAAGCGTGTGATGATATTTTAAATAAATTAGGTGTTAAAGATCCTGCGTTAGAAATAGCAAAAGAATTGGAACAAGCTGCATTAAGCGATCCGTATTTTGTTGAGCGTAAACTTTACCCGAACGTTGATTTCTATTCGGGTATTATATACAAAGCACTGGGCTTACGCAGCGACTTATTCACAGTAATGTTTGCTATTGGTCGTCTTCCGGGCTGGATTGCTCAATGGAAAGAATTAAGAGATGCAAAAGAACCTATCGGAAGACCAAGACAAATCTATACTGGTTATACCGAGAGAGATTATGTTAGTATTGATAAGAGAAAATAGTTTCCAGGCACTAGTTGCCGGTTGCGAGACGATATAAAAAGAAGGTTTTAGAATCATATCTAAAACCTTCTTTTTTAATAATAATACTATTTTGTCTAGCAACTAGAACCTCGCCGCTAGCAACTATCTTTTAATATGCTCCAAACGATCATCCAGACTTTTTAATGCTTCCATAAATTCTTCGCGCACTTTTTTCGCATAAGGATTTTCTAATTCAATGGTTAAAAATAAATCCATAGAGTCACCTCCCAGGTTTCGTTTAATATCTAATAAATACTGGTATGCAGGTGTTTTCTGCTCTACATCCGGGATATCCATTTCATTTATGGAGCGACCGATAAAATGAGTAAGCGCCTGCACGTATGCCATTTGTTTATCGTGTGTATCGGGTGTGCGTTCGAGTACATTTAGCTGCAGCACATTACTTAAGAAATGAATTACTGCACGGGTCTTTTTAGAACGTACCGGGCAAACAACCATATTTAATCCTTTTACACCATTCTTTCCACTTTGAGGACCAAACAATGGGTGTGTTCCCATAATATCGACCGATTCCGGAAGATGCTTTAACATCAGATCAATCGGCTTCACTTTTACAGATGACACATCGGCAACCAATGTCCCTGGTTTTAAATAACTTTTAATATCTATTAATACTGACTCCAGAAACTGAACAGGAACAGCCAGAATTACAATATCCTTTGAAGCAGCATCTTTGAGCGTCCCCCAAGTAACATTCTGCTCTGCGGCTATATGAGACAAATCTGTTAAATCATGGACAGTAACAGAAATATATGGCTGCAAATGCTTTACCATAAACTGACCAAAACCGCCAAAACCTATAATACCAAGTGTACGCATCTCTAATGATTAAGTATATAACACAACGTTATATAAAATGAAAAGTAAACAGCAGTATAAAGATAGAATATTTCTTTAATTACGCATACGGATTCCATTCATTGACAGGTATTCTTTCAATTCCGGAATAGCTATTTCTTTAAAATGAAAGATGCTTGCTGCCAGAGCGGCATCTGCTTTCCCCGCAGTAAATACGTCTGTAAAATGTTCCATTGTACCAGCACCACCTGATGCAATAATTGGAATAGATACGTGCTGAGATATGTATGCCGTTAATTCATTTGCAAAACCGGCTTTAGTACCATCATGATCCATTGAGGTTAATAACAACTCTCCCGCTCCACGCTCCTGCATTTCTTTTGCCCATGCAATGGTATCAATAGTTGTTGGCTTTGTACCGCCATGTGAATGAACAATATTCTGCTCACCGACTCTTCTGGTATCAATCGCCACAACAATACATTGATTACCGAATTCTTTTGAAAGCTGATCGATTAATGCAGGATTTTTAATAGCCGATGAATTGACCGATACTTTGTCTGCACCTGCATTCAAACAGGCTGATACGTCTTCAATAGAACCGATACCACCGCCTATAGTAAACGGGATATTTATATTCTGAGCTACCCGCTTTACAAGATCTACCAATGTTTTTCTTTTTTCAAGAGTAGCCGTTATATCAAGAAAAACCAATTCGTCAGCACCCTGCTGAGAATACAAGGCACCCAGCTCTACCGGATCGCCTGCGTCTCTTAAGTTTAAGAAGTTCACACCTTTTACAGTTTTACCGTCTTTAACATCCAGACAAGGTATTATACGTTTTGTTAGCACGTTTTATGTATTAAGTTCTAAGTAATAAGATACAGATAGCTACAGTAATCTTAAGAATTAAATTGCGCAAGCTGTTGTAATGTTATTCTTCCTTCGTAGAAAGCTTTGCCTACAATTACACCATAAACGCCCATTTGATCTAATCGCTCGATGTCACTAAACTCGGCTACACCGCCACTTGCAATCCAATTAACCTGAGGAAACTCCTCTGACAATTGTTTATACAAATCGAATGATGGTCCTTGCAGCAAACCATCTTTTGCAACATCAGTACAGATTGAATACGAAATACCAAAAGGCAAGAATTTATTCATGAGCTGTTGAATACTAAGATCAGAAGTCTCCTGCCAGCCGTGTACTGCAATCATTCCGGCCTTTGTATCTGCACCTAATATGATTCTGTCTTTACCAAAACGCGTCAGCCAATCCTGGACTTTCTCAGGATTTTTCACAGCAATACTTCCTGCTGTAATTTGTTTTGCACCTGCATCAAATGCAATTTTCAAATCTTCATCAGATTGTAAGCCTCCGCCAAAATCAACAGACAATTTTGTAGCTGCAGTAATATTCTCCAGTACTTTGTAATTTACAATCTGCTTTTGTTTGGCACCATCCAGATCAACCAGATGCAATCGTTGTATCCCCGCATCTTCAAACATTTTGGCCACTTCAACCGGATTAGAATGATATTCCTTTTTCTGATTGTAATCGCCTTGTGTCAACCGAACACACTTGCCATCTATTATATCTATTGCAGGTATTATTTGTATCATCTCTTATGCTGAATGCGAAAAGCCTAAAGCTAAACGCTTAATGGTGATTTACTTAATGGTGATTTACTCAATTTTGATTTATAATCAATAACAACGATTCTATAATTCAATGAAGTTCTTTAAGATCTTCTCTCCTACTTCACTGCTTTTTTCAGGGTGAAACTGTACGGCATAGAAATTATCTTTCTGCAAAGCACATGCATAAGGAAGTATATAGTCGGTAGTTGCTATCTGATAGGGATTTGCTTCAACATAATAGCTATGAACAAAATAAACATAACTGCCTTCATCAATCCCTTTAAACAACGGACTTTTAAAATCAGTAATCGTGTTCCAGCCTATTTGCGGTACTTTATCTAACGGGGGGAATTTTTTTACTTTTGCAGGTATAATACCCAGGCAGTCGGTATTGTTTTCTTCCGAATGTTCGCATAACAATTGCTGGCCTATGCAAATGCCGAACACTGGTTGTTTTAAGTCTTTAATTACTTTATCCAGACCTCTTCCGCGTAAGTAATTCATTGCATTGGAAGCCTCGCCTTGTCCGGGAAAAAGAACTTTATCCGCCGATTTCAATTCATCCACATCATCTGTAAGAATTGGCTCTATACCTAAACGGTTTAATGCATAGATGACAGATTGTATATTACCGGCGTTATATTTTACTATGGCTAATTTCATTTCTTAAGTAATACGTTTTAAGCAATAAGTAATAAGAAGTGCTAAATCACTTTTATACTTAGCATTATTCACCTACAATACTCCCTTTGTACTGGGAATACGTGTATTTGCAGGATCTTTACGAATGGCTGCTTTAATTGCTTTAGCTAATGCTTTGAATGTTGCTTCAATTTTATGATGCTCATTATCGCCTTCTACACGGATATTCAGATTACATTTTGCTGTATCGCAAAATGATTTAAAGAAGTGATAAAACATTTCTGTCGGCATGTCACCGATTTTTTCTCTCTTATATTCTGCATCCCAAACCAACCAGCTTCTTCCCGAGAAATCAATGGCAACCTGTGCCAACGCTTCATCCATTGGCAACAGAAAACCATAACGATCAATACCGCGCTTCGTTCCCAATGCCAACAAAAATGCTTCGCCAAGGGCCAAAGCTGTATCTTCAATTGTATGATGTTCGTCTATATGCAAATCTCCTTTTACTTCTACATCCAGATCAATACCCGAATGTTTACATAACTGATCCAGCATGTGATCAAAGAATCCAAGACCGGTATTCATTGTTCCTTTACCTTCTCCATCGAGATCCAGATATATATTGATGTCTGTTTCGTTGGTCTTTCGGTTCACACGCGCAATACGTTCGGACTTTACAAGAAATTTATAAATTTCCATCCAGTCGTCTGTTGCCAGTGCGTATTTCAATTCACCTAATCCCCAATCAGATGCTTTCGTAGAAGGTGTTATGTAAATTGCTTTTGTTCCTAGATTTTTAGCCAACTGCACATCTGTAACACGATCACCGATCACAAAACTATTTTCCAGATCGTAAGCACCATTCAGATATTCTGTCAGCATGCCAATACCTGGCTTACGTGTAGGCAGGTTGTCTTTCGGAAACGAGCGGTCTATATGAATACGTTTAAATACGATTCCTTCACCTTCCAGTATTCTAAGCATTTTATTATGCGCTGGCCAGAATGTTTCTTCCGGAAATGAATTGGTACCCAGTCCATCCTGATTGGTCACCATTACCAATTCATAATCTGTTTCTATTGCAATTTTTGAAAGAGCGGTTAATACTCTTGGCAAAAACTCTAATTTTTCTAATGAATCAATTTGCTCATCAGCCGGTTCTGCAATGATGGTTCCATCCCGATCAATAAATAATGCTTTCTTTTTCATATCTATATTTTTTCAAATGGAATTAAAACTTCTTCAACACTTCTAACAATCTCTTGTTCTCCTGCTCTGTACCAATGGTTATACGAATACAGCCTTCACACAAAATAATTTTAGAGCGGTCTCTCGTAATAACCGTATGTTCTACAAGAAAATCGTAAACCTTCTTGCCATCCGGCGTGCGCATCAGGATAAAGTTAGCGTCAGAGGGATATAACTCTAAACAAACAGGAAGTTTGCTTAATTCTGTACGCAGCCAGTTACGTTGTTCTAAAATCTGACGCACCATCTTATCTTTCGCTGAAACATTTTTCAATGCTTCTAAGGCACATTCCTGTGTAAGCAGATTAATATTATATGGAGGTTTGATCTTATTTAAAACGGCAACAATTTCTTTTGAAGCGAATGCAGTACCTAAACGCAAAGCTGCCATGCCCCAAGCCTTAGAGAATGTTTGCAATACAACCAGATTGGGATATTGATTCAGCAAGGGAACAAAACCTTTTGTATCCGCAAAATCTATATACGCTTCATCTACCACTACAATACCGGAAAATGCTGTAAGGATTGTTTTCACTCTATCCTCACTCATCACGTTTCCTGTAGGATTATTAGGAGAACAGATGAACAGAATTTTAGTATTTGATTTAACCGCTGCAAGTATAGCCTCTACATTCAGATCGTATTCTTTTGTTAATGGAACAGCAATTATTTCAATATCATTGATACCTGCACTCACTTCATACATACCATAGGTAGGAGGCAATATCAATACACTGTCTCTACCCGGTTCGCAGGTTGCACGGATCAACAGATCGATTGGCTCGTCGCTCCCATTTCCTAAAAAAATATGTTCGGCCGGGATATTTTTAAGTTCAGCAAGAGCAGCTTTTACATCTCTCTGCAATGGATCCGGATAACGGTTTACCTGCTTTTCAGTTACTGAACCATACGGATTTTCATTGGCATCTAAAAAGATACCTTCCGTCCCTTTATATTCATCTCTAGCCGAAGAATACGGCTTAACTTTTTTAATATTATCCCTTAAAACTGAATCTAATGAAAATGCCATTCTTAAATAAATCTTATAAGGCGTAAAACTACGAAATTTATAGGTTGAAAGACACCCGGAAGACTAAATGAAATTAGATTTTTATATAAAAAAAGGCATTTTATAGCTATATTTGTATGTAGTTATAACAGCAACCCAAGTAAAAAGCCATGAAAGTTCTAAATAACTGGCAAATTGAGTGTCATCACTCACCCGAAACCATTGACCGTATTTTATTACCTATCCGTAAGAGAGGTTTATCTGTAATCAGCTTAAACTATAAACAAGCTGAAGGTCTTGATGCAACATGTATCATCGAATTTGAAACCGAAGAAAACGATGTGGAACGCGTTTATAAAAACATGCTCCGTATTCAGGATATTAAATCAGTCAATAAACTACGCTGATTAAAATTTATATACATTCATTTATATACAAAGAGACTGTTTTATTCGTAAAGCAGTCTCTTTTTTTGTATTCGCATGATCCATTCTGACTATTTATTCGTGCAAGATAACACACGTCTCATCTTGCATGAATAAATAAATCTAATATTCGTTTTATTAAAAAAGCTTGATTGATTGCAACGTATCGTGCTTCAAATCAGTCATCCTTAAAAGGCGTATCTCCTGCTATTGCCATGTCTCAAAAGCTTCTTATGATTATTTGCTTTCATTTATATGATTTTATCTGTTAAAAATTGTATTTTAAGACTCCCTAACAATGATTTATTACTTAATAGCTGCCAATTAGGTATATATAATATCTTCCCCGAATCTTTAAAATGAGATTATTATTTAGCCTTACCCTTGTCTTTCTTGGATGGAGCACAACAATTGCTCAGGAGCTTATTGTCAATGGAGGTGCAGAAATGCCGCTATGGGTGGGCTGGACACAAGCAAACCCTGCCGATCAATGGACACAAAGTGCTCAACGACCTCCGCACAGCGGATCGTTTCACTTTTATCCCAGCACCACTCAAAATCCCAGTTCCGAATTATACCAGGATATTAATGTTTCTTCCAATGCCGCCGAAATAGATGCAGGCACGGCTAGTTATACGTTTTCAGGATGGCGCAGAGGCTATTACAATCCACCTTCAAGCTTTGACATGGATCGCTCTGAGATTATTGTAGAATACCGTGACGCTTCAGGAAATGTACTGGCATCGTATGATACAGGAAGTGCTGTATATTCTTCATGGACAAACAATATTGATACACGCGATGCACCTGTTGGCACACGTACCGTACGGATACGATTGATCAGTGTACGTGTTTCGGGCTCTGATAATGATGGCTATTACGATGATATTTCTTTTGTACACAATAATCCGGCTTGTGCTCCTCCAACAAGTGTTGTACTAACACCCGGTACAGCAACAAACTACTGCCTTGGCAGCTCTATTACTATTTCAGGAATTGCCAGTCCTGCAAATGCAAATTATTATTATACCTGGTACTTAAATGGTACAGCTATTACAACAGCGAGTCAAACATACACTCCCTATACAAAATCTGTAATATCGGCAAGCGATGCCGGCACATATACCTTGCGCGTAGAGGATGGCAACAATGGTACAGCATCCTGCTATAAAGAAACCAGTGTTGTCATTACCATTGATGCATTACCTGTAGCCGGAACCATCAGCTCCAATCAGGAAATATGTCTGGGAGCTGCATCTACACCACTGACAGGCTCTGCCAGTACTGGCGGAGTAGCTGTAAAGAATTACAAATGGCAACGTTCTACAACTTCTGCTGCAGGCCCATGGACAGCAGCCCAGGCATACAGTACTACTGCAACGGGTTATGCACCCGGTTCAATCACAGCAACAACATTTTATAGAAGAATTGATTCGTCCGGATCTTGTTCAGGTATTGCAACCAACACAATTAAGATACAAGTTGATAATAAAGCTCTTTTAAATCCGATTGCACCGCTGCTTCGGGATACTTTGTGTGCAGGAGAAAATTTTCAATTAACAGGTAACGTAAATATAATTACTCAGCCTTCATTAAACGGCGGCTATTATTATTCCTGGCGTAAAGTACAAGGTACAATCAGCAATACTATTGTTTCTGCACCAGCTGCTGTATTAACTCCTTATCCGGCCAGCCCTAAATCTGCTGTGGTAACAGATTCCGGCACCTATTACTTAATCGTTCAGGACGGTGCATCCGCAACCTTATGTAAAGACTCTGTAAAAATAATCATTCGCATCAACCAGGCTCCAACAACAAAAGGGCTTATACAATCTTCACAAGAAATCTGTTTAAATTCTTCTGCTTCAATTCTTACTGAAGTAAGCCCTGCAAGTGGCTTTGCCGGTAGTACGTTCCACTATCAATGGTATACAACAAAAGATACAACAGGTGTTCCGGTATTGACAAAAATTGCTGCATCAACAAATAACAGCTACGATCCGGGTATACCGACGGCAACAAAATACTATGTTCGCAAGGATTCTATAAAATACTGTGCAGCAGTAGCCACAAATTTTCTAAAAGTGCGGATTAATAACAGACCTGTATTAGACAGCATCCGACCTACGGTAAACGACACTTTATGCGAAAATCTTGGCGATAAATTTCAGTTAAAGGGATACATAGATAGTATTACCGCCGGCAAAGCATCTGTAAATGGCGGCTATTATTTCACATGGAAACAACTGCAGCTACCTTTAACAACATCTGTAGTTGTTGGCACACCCGGTAAATATATGGACTACCCTTCTACGAGCCGACCAGTAGTTGAGGCAGATTCAGGTACATATTATCTGGTCGTTCAGGATGGCGCAGGTGCAAGCATATGTCTGGAATCTATTTCCATACATATAGTAGTATATAAAACCTGTGTAGCAGCATCCTGCACAAAACCAGATGCTGTTTCCATTAAAGTAGCAGCAACCAGTACTGACAAATTATGTTCGGGAAATAAACTCATCCTTCAAAAAGATATTGTCACGTTCCCTGCTGCACCTCCGGTTTACGGTTATAAATATTCCTGGATCCGAACCAATACTCTTGGGACAGTTGTTGTACAATCTCCTTCCGCAACGTATCAGGACTACGTTGTCAATACTGTTTCACTTGCAGACAGCGGCCGTTATCAATTAATCGTTCAGGATGGAACATCAACACCTGCTGCACTCTGTTCGGAAACTTCGCAGCCAATATCCATTATTGTGTATAATCCGGTTACATCGGCACTAATCGGAAGCGATACTACTATCTGCTCCGGAAATGCTGTACTGCCTTTTGCTGAACAAACAGCCAATACTGGTGGCACAGGAATCTATGCGCATCAATGGCAGTCTTCTTCTAATAATGTTTCATTTACGGATCTTGCCGGGCAAACCAATAGCGGATATCAATCTCCGGCAATCCTTAACACAACGTATTTCAGACGTGTAGATCAATCGGGCACTTGTCCGGCTGCATACAGCAACACTATAACCGTTACAACAACGACAGGTATCATTCCGGGAACGATTACAACTTCAAATACATCTGTATGTTATAATACTATTCCGTCGCAACCTATCATCAGTATGAACGGGGCTTCGGGAGGTACAGGCGGAAGCAGTTCTTTATTCTACCAGTGGCAGCAGTCTGTTGATAACACAAACTGGATTAATATTGCAGGAGCACATGCGATGAATTATACCATAACAACTCCCTTAACAAACACTACTTACTACAGACGCAAAGCCGGTATGGGGCCCGGCAGTTGTGATACTGCTTATACCACTCCTGTCACTCTGAATGTATATCCTGTTTTAACTGCAGGCAGTATCGGCAGCAACCAGAAGGTTTGTGCAGGTACAGCTGTTACAATAAATGAAACAGCTCAGGCAAGCGGCGGCGGCGTGGCAAATGCGCAAACATATCAATGGATTGAATCTACTGATGAAGGAATAACCTGGTCTGCTGCTCCGGGTTCATCAACGCTAAAAAATTATGTCAGTCCTGCATTAAGTGATTCTGTCTGGTATGAGCGGGTAGCAATATCGGCCTGCGGACAGGATTCTTCTAATTACGTACGTGTTGCTGTTTCACCAATTCCTGTTGTTTCGGCAGGAACTGATCTGCATGCACACAAAAACGACGTTATTACATTACAGGGAAGTGTGAGTAATGCTGCAGGGTTTATCTGGAAACCGGCAACAGGTTTAAATGATCCAACCGTACTAAACCCAAGTGCTTTGATATCGGGTACAATTACTTATATTCTTGATGCGTCAGATGCCAGTGGATTATGCAGCGCACAAAGCACTGTTACCATAACCGTTGAAGATGCGATTATTATTTCGAATGTTCTTACACCAAACGGCGATGGCAGAAATGACACCTGGAAGATTGAGCACATAGAAGATTTCCCCGATGCAAGCTTTGTGATATACAACCGCTGGGGAAATATTGTATGGAAACATACAGATAATACCTTAGAATGGAACGGCACCAATTACAGGAATGGAGAATCGCTTCCCGAAGGCACCTACTTCTACATTATTGATTTAAAAAGTGAAGCCTATCCGGATCCATATACTGGATATATACAAATCATAAAGTGATTAATAGCAATACAAAGCTGTTAGACAAAATGTCAATAGCAACCTTCAATCGTAAGGGATTAAAATTATGAATACTTAATAATAAAAAACATCTTCTTTATGACCGGGAACTTCAACTTCATTATCACCGGGAGAAAAATTATCCATTAAAGGTTGTTTGTCCAGTTTCATTATAACACTATAACTAACGGTAGAATCTTTGCTTACTTCTTCTTCTTCTCCATCGCATTCGTATGTATTTTTAGTAACATCCAGATTGCCGGTAGATACATTATAATCAAACGTATTCCAGTTACATGGAGCCTCTCCAAAACTAATGGTAGCACCGATCAGATACCAATTATTTTTTTGAAAACGATAGCGGTGCGTATATCCCCATCTTGTCCTGCCTTCTCCCGAATGATCTATAACGATACAACCATTTTCAATTTCCAATGCCAGAAACGGATCACCCATCATCCCGCCATGTTCGCTCGAAAGAACCCCGCCATCACTCTCGTGCCATATTTCCCAGGTATCATTTTTTAATTTATAAATTAAGATTTTCCGCTCCAGACCTAATTCCGTTTCATCATCCGTATTGTATATAGCAACTTTCTCGTCAACACCGTCATGATCCAGATCACCTACTGTCTCCGCAATTAATTTATTGGGTATAGATGCTGAATCCACATATACATTATTCTTCTTAGCGGATTTCAATGTATCTGCGCTTACTCCTGCATCTACAGCTACAACGCCTGCACTATCGTCTGATTCTTCTTTTTCGCTGCACGAAATGGTAAGCAACAAAATAAATAATACACAAACATACCTTTTTCTATTTCCCATATTCAGTTGTCTTTTTATATTCTCCATTTGTATACCTATAGACTACTTCTTCTTTTTCGGTATTTTTTTCTTTACAACCTATTCCGTAACCATTAATCAATCGAAGTACTTTAATGTCATACCAGTTTTTTTCTGATTTAATTATTTGATACGTGCTTTCATAACTTTTAATCATACATGAATCAGTCTTTGCAACGGTTTCAACATCTATCCAGGCTTCATTCGAATAATCCAGATCAATCGTACCTATTTCAGCAATATTATTCAATGTCAAAAGAGAAATTGTGATACTTCTTTCCAGATGATTATTTCCTGTTGAAAGAAATGGATAGATAAGCGCTGTTTTAGAATCTCCTATTTTAACAAGTTCAATTTTATTATCATCCCCGATAGGGGCTATATCATCCTCGCTTTCAATATTGGCATACACAATTTTCCACTTATTGGCATCGTGTTTCAAAAAATAAGTGTTTGTCAATCCAAACGCATGTCCATGCATATAACAGCACACTGCCCTACAAACAACAACTAATACATTTTGATTTTCAATATTAGTAAATCTTTTAAATATTACTTTATAAATTAGTTTCCCCTCATATCTTTTTCTATACTCCTCCTTGGCATATTCTTTTGTTGTACTTATTTTATCAGCATCTACGTACCCGAAAACACTTGCCAATAATACACTGTCCGATGGGATTGTTTGTCCATAAGAAGATATACATAAAAATAAACTAAACAAAAACAGCGTAAGATGCCGGATCATATTCTTTCAAATACAGTCAATAAATAGAACCAATCAGTATGCTGAATATATAAATAAAAAAAACAAAACCCCAACCACTATGCTGATTGGGGTTTGTTTAATACTTCCCGGCAGGCGAAGCACCAGTAAGCATTTATTTGACCACAACAATTCTCTTTGTAAGCGTGTTCGAATCCTGTCTGATAACTAAAACATAAGTACCTTCTGACAAACCGCTCACGTCCAGTTGTGCATTTGTTTCGTTCACATAAGCAGACAATAAAAGCTCTTGCCCGAGTACATTTACGGCACTGAATGTTGCTCCCGATAAATCCTGCTGCGTTTCAACCAATATCATATCTCTTGCAGGAACCGGATACACTGTACCTGACAATTGCTTGCCGGCTTGTGTACCTGTTGTCAGAGATGTAGTAAAAGTAAGCGGAGAGGAAGTGGTAATATCTCCGTTACTGTCTGTAACCCGCACAGTAAGCGAATGAGAACCTGCTACAGGATCATTCCACACGAAAGAATAAGGTGCGGAGGTACTTGTACCTAAAACAGTAGTACCATCCAGATATTCTACCAATACAATACTTCCATCCGGATCAGAGATATCTGCAGTAATTGTTACCGGAGATGTTGTATGCGCATTTTGTTGCGGAGAGGTAATGGTAATCACTGAAGGTTGTTTCGGATTTACCGTTACGGTAGTAATGGAAGAAGTAGCTTTGCAACCTGCAGTATTGGTAACTTCTACCGAATAACTTCCTGAAGATGTCGCAGTATAGGAAGATCCCGTACCTGCTTCAGAACTACCATTCAGCCAACGATAACTTAAACCTGTGTCTATATTGGCATTCAGTACCACGCTGCCACCCGCCGAAAAAATGGTGGGTCCGGCCGGTGTAATAGCAGCAGTTGGCAAGGCGTTTACAGCGACAGCAATAGTTGCTCGTGCGCTTTCACATCCATTCGTTGTTTGTGACACATAATAATTTATTGTTGTTGCTGTTGTTGTTACCGGTGTAATAGATGCTGCCGATGTACCATCGCTTGAAAGCGTATACCATTTAAGCGCCGTGCCCGTTGCTGCCAATGCTGTGGCTGCTGCATTCTGACAATATACTACCGGTGTTGTAACCCCAGGTGCTGAAGGTGCAGCATTTACTGTTACCGTGGTTGGTGATGAAGTAGCCTTACAGTTGTTTGCATTGGTTACTTCAACCGTATATGAACCTGCTGTGGTTGCCGGATATGTAGCAGATGTTCCGACCTGTGTAGTTCCATTCATCCATTTGTAAGAAGATCCGGTGCTTGATGTAAGTACCACTGAACCACCAGCACAGAATGTAGTTGGTGTTGTAGTTGAAATCATTGCTGTCGGCAACGCATTTACCGTGACTACAATTATTGTTCTCGGACTTTCACATCCATTCGTTGTTTGCGATACATAATAATTCGTTGTTGCGGCAGTTGTTGTTATCGGCGTAATAGATGCTGCCGATGTACCACCACTAGCCAGCGTATACCATTTAAGCGCCGTTCCGGTAGCCGTTAAAGCTGTAGCCGCAGTTCCCTGACAATAGGCTACGGGTGTTGTAACCGCTGGTGCTGCCGGTATAGTATTTACTGTGACTGTCATGGCTGAAGAAGTAACCGTCTGGCTGCTGGCTGTGATCGCTACTGAATAACCACCCGATTGGCTCGCTGTATAAGAAGCTCCTGTTGCTCCGCTTATCGCCGTACCATTCTTGTTCCATTGATAGGTATAACCTGTACCTGTACTTGCATTCAATACGACACTGCCGCCTGTACAAAACGTTGTATCACTTGCTGCAGTGATGCTTGATGTCAATACAAAGTTCCCTTCAAGCATTGATACTTTATCTATATTCACACAACTTGTGTTCGCTCCTACATAAAACTTAAGCTGAGCCGTAGCATCTGTTACTGTTGAATTATAGGTAAATGTAAATGTCTGGGCCGCTGTCGTTAAATTAACCGTCTGTGCAAAGTACGTGGTATAAGGGCTTCCGGACTCCTGAATCGCTACTGACATTTGTCTGGCTGCATCTGCTTTTGCCATCACACTGATCGTATATGTTTTACCCGAAACAATCGGTGTTGTCTCACTTACCTGAACATGCCATTCCAAGGTACCTGGATTCGTGGACGGACAGATCCGCAACGAATTCGTTCCTGATAAATTTCCGTTGGTCACAACACTCATGGTACCGGTGGCACCACTGTTGTTTTGTAATGTCCAGCCTGTCGTTCCATTATCAAATTCTCCGTTCGTAACAAGCTGTGTTTGCGGATTGCCTACTATTATTGCTACTGCTGTTGAAGTTGTTTGATTCGCTGAATTATCGGTTGCTACTGCTGTGATACTATATGAACCCTGTGGTACATTTGTCCAGGTATATGTATAAGGTGCTGTAGTTACTGTACCCAATAAAGTTGTGCCGTTATAAAATTTAACGCTGCTTATTGTACCATCCGCATCGGTTGCCGTAGCTGTAAGCGTAACAGTCGCACCTACTGCATACGTCGCATTATTGGCCGGAGCTGTAAGACTCACCACCGGATTATTTGAACTTGCACAAGAAGCAAAAGGTGCCGGTGCAGGACAACAAGACAAGCTTGGCTGAGATGCCATATACGTTGTTAACCAAGTCAATGCAGGTCTTGGATTACCATTCGCATACATGATACCTGAATCCGTACCGCTTGCACCAGATACGCCATTTCCGTTTCTCCACGTTGTGCCTTGTATATATCCCCAAAGAGTAATACCTGCTACATGCGGATGTTCCCAGGCTACAGGGATCAATGTCGAAAAAACAGATTGCTGTTTCGCTTCATTCGGATTTGCTTCCTGATCAAATTCGGTAATGTGCGTTGGTAAACCTGTTGTTGACCAGATTTCATCGATACAAGCTTTAAAGTTTGCTGCTGTTAAATTATCTATTCCGTGGCACTGCAAACCCACACCATCAATCAGGTTTTTCTTTCCATCAGTCAGGTTTGGTGCATTTTTAATTGCATTGGCAATGGCTAAATATGGAGCACGGCAATTGTTCCAGTTCATCTCTACATTGTATTCATTAATCAGCAAGACTGCATTCGGAAAATATTTACGTGCCAGCTGATACGGCCAGATGGCCCAGCCATATTGGTTGTTTATATCTGCTGCATTTGCCGGGTCTGCCTTGTAACCTGCCGTTAAAGCTGCTTTCATATTACCCGGCATCGCAGTATTCACCGGTTCATTCAATACATCAATCATTTTAAGACCGCCCATCGATGCATAGTGTGTTGAACAGGCTTTGATGTAATTCTCTACAGCTGCGGTAATGGTAGCGGTAGAGGCAGTACTGATATAGCCTGGTGTTTGAGAACCCCAAACAAAATTGTGATACTTAAATAAGGCGTTGTTGTTCTTGGCCCAGTTGTAAGCAACATCTGAAGTCGCAAAGTTGTAGTTCCCTTGTGAGGACTCAACTGTCCCCCATTTGGAACCGTTCTCTGAAGTTGCCTGATTCCAATACGTTGTGTAATTGGTCGGATTTCCCGGAACGCTTCCGGGAATAATGTTCCCAAGATACTTACCCTTACATTTCGCTAATGGATTGCTTCCGGATGTCGTAGCCGCCGTTACGCTCACGCTTTTTGCAGCTGATGTAGTCGTTGCTCCGGAATTGTCTGTTGCCACAGCAGTAATGCTGTATGTACCCGTTGCTACACCTGTCCAGTTGTAAGTATACGGAGACGTTGTAACAGTGCTTAATAAGGTGGCACCGTTATAAAATTTAACGCTGGCTATGGTACCATCGGCATCGTTTGCCGTTGCCGTTATGGTTATACTGGCCGGTGCGGTAAAGCTTGTTGTTGCGGGTGCCGTTATACTAACGGTAGGTGCTATATTGGCTGTTGCAGCGGGAAGCAAGCTAAGCATTGTTTGTGCGTAACGCTGACCAAATGTTCTATAACTAGCCGAAGTAAAATGTAAATTATCGGATTGTCCTACCAAACTATTTGAAGAAATAATGTGCGCCGTTGGAATTGTTGCAGGCAGATTATCTATAGTAGTATTCATACTTGCACAAAGTCCGCCAGCAGCAGCATTCAGCACCTCACCTACTAATAATGGAGTATTATTAGCTGTAAGTCCAAGATCTGTTAACAGATTTGTATATACGCCTTTTACCTTTGAAGGCCAGGCAGCATCTCCGGTATTGGATTCTCCCTGGTGCATCAGAATACCTTTTATCACACCATCTTTCTGCGCAAGTTTTGCCAGTGCAACAAGCCAGGCATAAGGATTTCCACCATATTGAGCAGCAATCGTATTTATATATTGATCACTTGCAGCAAGACTGTTTAAGTATGCTGCATAATTATTTTTATCGAAGATCTCTATTTTACTGCCAGCAATGGCCACATGTACAATGCCAATTTTAACATTTGTAGGAAGATTCTTTACCATTTCACGACCGAAATAATCGGCAGGACCTAATTTTGTATTACATCTGCAAAGAGGTGGTGTAGCCGAACGCCAGGCATTTTGGGGCTGGCCGGTACAGGCAACAGACTGTAAGATCTGAAAGCGGCTATCAACAGTCTGATCCTGCGTTTCAATAGGCCCTTGTCCTTCCATATTGGATTGACCAAAGCACAGGTATATCTGAAAATTAGGATCCTGTGAAAACGCCTGTGGTATCAGAGCGAATGACAGAAGAATGCATAGCACCGTAAAAGTAAATATCTGTTTCATGTTCATGTATTTTATACTGTCTAAAAACTTTATACAAGCTGATTCTATTACTTAAATATTTTTTCCATACAGAAAAATATAGCTGGCATTATATTAATATGTTATATGTAAGTACATACCTTTTTCTTTCAACCATTATTTGAATAGTTAAAATATATAAAGCTGCAAATACAACCCTAATGCAATAAATAACCGGAATCTTTATACTCTACGGGGAGACATAAAAAAAGTAAACAGTGAGATTTTTTTAAACGCAAAAAATAATATGATAGAGATATATTGAATGTTTGTTAAAAACAAAACCCCAATCAGCATACACTGATTAGGGCTTGTTTAATACTTCCTGGCAGGCGAAGCACCGGTAAGCATTTATTTGACCACAACAATTCTCTTTGTAAGCGTATTCGAATCCTGTCTGATAACTAAAACATAAGTACCTTCTGACAAACTGCTCACGTCCAGTTGTGCATTTGTTTCGTTCACATAAGCAGACAACAAAAGCTCTTGCCCGAGCACATTCACGGCACTGAATGTTGCTCCCGATAAATCCTGCTGCGTTTCAACCAATATTATATCTCTTGCAGGAACCGGATACACTGTACCGGACAATTGTTTGCCGGCTTGTGTACCTGTTGTCAGAGATGTAGTAAAAGTAAGCGGAGAGGAAGTTGTAATATCTCCGTTACTGTCTGTAACCCGTACAGTAAGCGAATGAGAACCTGGTGCAGGATCATTCCACACAAAGGAATAAGGTGCAGAGGTACTTGTATCTAAAACAGTAGTACCATCCAGATATTCTACCAATACAATACCTCCATCCGGATCAGAGATATCTGCCGTAATTGTTACCGGAGATGTTGTATGCGCATTTTGTTGCGGAGATGTAATCGTAATCACTGAAGGCTGTTCTGGATTTACCGTTACGGTAGTAATGGAAGAAGTAGCTTTGCAACCTGCAGTATTGCTAACTTCTACCGAATAACTTCCGGAAGATGTAGCGGCATAAGAAGATCCCGTACCTGCTTCAGAACTGCCGTTCAGCCAACGATAACTTAAACCTGTGTCTACATTAGCATTCAATACCACGTTGCCACCCGCCGAAAAAATGGTGGGTCCGGCCGGTGTAATAGCAGCAGTTGGCAAGGCGTTTACAGCGACAGCAATAGTTGCTCGTGCGCTTTCACATCCATTCGTTGTTTGTGACACATAATAATTTATTGTTGTTGCTGTTGTTGTTACCGGTGTAATAGACGCTGCCGATGTACCACCGCTTGAAAGTGTATACCATTTAAGTGCCGTACCCGTTGCTGTCAATGCTGTGGCTGCTGCATTCTGACAATATACTACCGGTGTTGTAACCACAGGTGCTGAAGGTACAGCATTTACTGTTACCGTGGTTGCTGATGAAGTAGCCTTGCAATTGTTTGCATTCGTTACTTCAACCGTATACGAACCTGCTGTGGTTGCTGTATAACTTACATTTGTTGCACCAGAAATTACTCCTGCTGCATTATTCCATTTATAGGTAAGACCAGTACCCGTATTCGCATTCAATGCTACACTGCCACCGGTACAGAACGTTGTTGGTGTTGTAGTTGAAATCGTTGCTGTTGGTAGGGCATTTACCGTGACTACCTTAGCAGTTGAAGTTGCCGAACAGTTATTTGCATTCGTTACTGTTACCGTATAACTACCTGCTGTGGTTGCACTGTAGGTAGAAGTTGTTGCACCGGTAATAACTCCTGCTGCGTTGTTCCATTTATACGTAAGTCCTGTCCCGACATTTGCATTCAATGTTACACTGCCACCGGTACAAAATGTTGTTGGTGTCGTAGTCGAGATAGTTGCTGTTGGAGCTGCATTTACTGTTACCGTAGTTGCTGTTGATGTGGCTGAACAATTGCTTGCATTGGTTACCGTTACTGTATAACTACCTGCTGTGGTTGCACTGTAGGTAGAAGTTGTTGCACCGGTAATAACTCCTGCTGCGTTGTTCCATTTATACGTAAGTCCTGTCCCGGCATTTGCATTCAATGTTACACTACCACCGGTACAAAACGTAGTTGGTGTCGTAGTCGAGATCGTTGCTGTTGGCAACGCATTTACTGTTATCGTTGTTGCGGCTGAAGTAACCGTCTGACTGTTTGCTGTAACAGCAACTGTATAGCTTCCGGATTGTGTTGCTGTATAAGAAGCTGTCGTTGCTCCCGTAATAGTAGTTCCATTTTTATTCCATTGATATGTATAATTTGCTCCTGTATTTGCATTCAATACAACACTTCCGCCTGAGCAAAATGTCGTATTACCTGCTGGGGTAATAGTTGAAGAGAGCGTCCATTCAACCATCGACACTTTGTCAATATTCACACAGGCAGCATTTGCTCCTACACCAAATTTTAACAAGGCCGCAGGGTCTGTTGCTGTTGAATTGTAAATAAAAGTTAAAGTCTGTGGTGTCGTCGTAAGATTAACCATCTGACCATAATATGTTGTATATGGATCTGTTGATTGTTGAAGTATAACTAATATTTGTCTCGAGGCATCTGCTTCTGCCATAAGACTGATCTGATAACTCTTACCTGCAACAATCGGAGCATTTCCATTTACCTGAATATTCCACTCTGCCGTTCCGATATTTGATGATGGACATATACGCAAGGAATTTGTTCCTGACAGATTCCCATTCGTTACTACATTCATTGTGCCTGAAGCATTTGTTGTACTTTGCAGAGACCATCCCACAGTACCATTATCAAATTCTCCGTTCGAAATCAATTCTTTCTTTGGGTTGCCTACTGTAATAGCTGCGATAGACGATGATGATGAATTACCGGAATTGTCTGTAGCAACTGCTGTAATAGAGTATGCCCCTTCTGCTACATTCGTCCATGTATAAGTATATGGAGCAGAAGTTACAGTACTTAGCAAGGTTGAACCATTATAGAATGCCACGTTAGTAATTGTTCCATTGGGATCAGTAGCAGCCGCCGACAGTGTAACATTCGCACCTACTGCATACGTTGCATTATTAAGAGGTGCTGTCAAATTCACCGATGGAGAAGAAAGCAATTTCAGCATCGTTTGCGCATAACGAGCGCCTAAAATCCGATAGCTTGCAGTTGTAAAGTGTACATTATCTGATTGCGGTGCCAAACCACTGGATGAGATAACATGAGCAGTCGGAATTGTTGCGGGTAAATTATCAATAATAGTATTCATACTCGCACAAACACCTCCATCAGCAGCATCCACTACTTCACCAGCTAATAAAGGTACATTGGCGGCGCTAAGACCTAAGTCTGCCAGTAAATTCGTGTATATCGCATTTACTTTAGAGGGCCATGTCGGATCTCCTGTATTTGCTTCTCCCTGATGAAGCAGAATCCCTTTTATCACTCCATCCTGTTGAGCAAGCTTTGCCAGTTCAACAAGCCTTGCATAGGGATTGCCGCCATACTCGTCGGCAGTTGTTTTTATATATTGATCACTTGCAGAAAGGTTATTTATGTATGTACTGTAATTAACCTTATCGAATATTTCTATTTTAGTACCTCCTATAGATACATTTACAACACCGATCCTAGTATTTGCAGGCAAATTATTTAACATTTCACGCCCAAAATAATCAGCCGGACCAATTCTGGTATAGCATCTTACCAAAGGTGGTATAGCCGTCCGCCAGGTATTTTGTGGTTGTCCGGTACAATTGACTGCCTGCATGATTTGAAACCGACTGTCAACTGCCAGATCCTGCGTCTCAATCGGGCCTTGTCCTTCCATATTAGACTGGCCAAAGCAAAGGTAAATTTGAAAATTAGGATCCTGCGCAAACGTCTTACTTACCAAGACAAATGTGAAGACAATCCAAAGCACGGTTATGCTAACTCGGTGTTTCATATTCATTATTTTTAAATCAATGAAAAATATATTTTAAATTACAGTTAAAAATTTATCGCTATTATCTTCTTTATCGTAAAATAAAAGACGATACTAGGTAATTAAAATATTCAATAAGCACTATATTTTATGTAAATAATCATAAAATAGTGGATTAAAGCTTGAAAATATTCCAAGTAATGAATTAAAAATTCTACTTCATGAAATACATGTATCTTATTTTTAATAAAACAAGACCAAATTGTTTAAAATTATTTCATAAAATTATCCCTACTTATTACGATCAAAACTAAAAATAAAACCCCAACCAGTTCTTCACTAATTGAGGTTTAACAAATGTGGAGTCGGAGATACCACATATTGTGTTTATTATAGAATTAACCACAAACCAAACACAGCACATAACTACTGATTTTCAGTTATTTTAGACATTTTCAATACATAAACGATACACCAACTTTACACCAATTATCTGCCAAACAATTGAAAAAAACGCACATCAGAAAGTTTAATGTAAAAGTGCGATATTGTGGGCGTAATGCACGATAACAAATATATCGTGTGATGTTAAAGAAACTTAAAAAATAATAGTAGCTATGGAATTTAGAAAAAAAGAAACACCCAACAGAAAATATAATGTATGTTGAAGCAATACGAAAAAATAATGATGATTATAATACAATAAACTTATTCAATGAAATTGATATTGATATGGAAGACCCACGAATAATTAAACTTTTTTCAGATGCTAAAAGAATTTCGGGTATATCAGAAGATAGAATATTAAACATAGACTTTAACATTAGTTTACCTCAAATTATATTTATTATTGAATACCATTCAATATGATAGAAAACGACAAAATAAAGCTAACTGCAATTATTGTAGGATTAGTAATATTCTTTGCTTACATGAAGCAATATGTATTTTACTACTATTTTAATATTGATATTTCTAACTACCTATCAATACACGAAGTTTTTACCCCCTTTATAGATGATATTGTATTATGGGTTGCATATATTTTAATATTGGTTGTTTTTTTATTAATGGATATTCCAAATCCTAAAAATAAAACTTCTGTTAATACAGAATACAAACCTAACATTTCGGTTAATATTATGCTATTAGTATTTTTAACACTCCTAAATATAGGAGCATTTTTTACTACAACCGTTTGGCTTGCTTTGTTCATCTTTACACCAATATTAATTATTAATTTGGTCATTTTATTTTTAAAAAATAAAATTGAATTCATTAGAGATTTCAGATTAAAAAAACCTAATGAATTTATGTTTTATGAACAAATATTTTACATATTCAATGTATCAATGTTTGCATCAATGATAACATTATCATTATTAACACTTGAAGTTTATAAGATTTTAAACTTAAATTTCAAAAAAATACAATACATATGCGAATTTGAAAATGCAACAAAAATAACTACGGATTCAACTATCTTATATATTGGAAGAACAGAAAGTAAAATATTTTTCATAGATAGAACTAAACAAACATATAAGGTTGATATTTATAATACTTCAGAAATCAAAAAAGAACAAATAATAGAATTAGAGCAGAAGTAAGATTCTGAATATATACATTAACTTATTTGTGTTCCAACTATATGTTAGTTTAATTTTAAAGACCGCCCAAACAGGTGTTTTTTTATTGATGCTCCTATTGGCTACATCTATTATTAATATATAATCAATATTAATAGTATTTGGACACCAGGAGTATCAGGGAATCCGAAAGGAAAATCAAAAAACACACCTAATAAATTCACTGAGCAAATGTGTTATCATATTCGTTCAGTTTTAGAGCAAACGGCAGACCAAGCAATAGAAAACTTAAAAAATAACTCCAAAAGATAGATGGACTGTTCGTTTACAATTGTTGGAATTTGTTACGCCAAAATTTTTCAGCTCTTCAGAATTTGCAATTCCGAAGCCAGATAAACTGGATTTATAATCCTCACTAGTTCTAAACACAAAACCCCAACCAGTTCTTCACTGATTGGGGTTTAACAAATGTGGAGTCGGAGAGATTCGAACTCTCGTCCAGAGAAGGCCACTATCGAATCTTCTACATGCTTAGCCGACTGTTAATTTTCGAGCTGTAGCAGGTCACCGGCACCCAACTATAACCTTAGTTACTTAATTTCGCTAAACAACCGTAACCTCTGCTTAACTAGCTCTACTGTTCGACACCTCATATTCATTTCCCGTAGCACGTAAGAAACGAGAGGTGTGGCCGGGTGCTGTTCTTAACAGCTCCACTCAACGCTCATTATTACAAACTTAGTTCGTAATTAAGCAGCCATGGCGTAAGATTCTTCGCCAATTATTGTTTAGAACTATCTTTTAAGGCTCTCATCCCATGAGCCTGCATGCTTACACTCGTAATCACTCAACCTGTCAATTCCTGTCGACCCCGATTTCTTATGTAGGGGTATAAAGATAACGTTTTAAGTTCTAAGTTTTACGTTTTAAGATAGAAAAGTTCGAAAAGGTTAATGTATAAGGTTGAAAAATTCGAATCTCACCGACTCCACATTTTACATATAACGCAGCTTCTCTTCTTCCAGATCAATATGTGTCAAATGCCTGCGTATAACGTCTTCGTCAAAACTATGATCTTCTTTATTTTTCTTATGCAGCCATTCTCTTTGTTGATTCAATATATCAAGATACACTACCTTGGATTCTTCCGCCATTAATGCATCATCTGCCATAAGGCTATGATCTTCCCATTTACGTGCTATTTGCTGCAAAGCAGGATGGTCATTCAATTCATTCTTATAATGTGTTCTTAAATGATGCAAGGAATGTTCTGCCAATTGTTTTCGCACATAATGATCCGCTTCTTCTTCTGACAATAAATCGTCATCGTAAATAAACACATCCATCTTTTTAATCAGATATGGAAGTGTTAATCCTTGTATCAAAAGCGTTAAAAGAATAACAACAAAGGTGATGAACAAAATAAGATTACGTTGCGGAAAAGCAGAACCGTCGGCTAACTGTACGGGAATAGATAACGCTGCAGCCAGCGACACCACACCTCGCATGCCAGTCCAACCCAATACAAACGGCACTTTATATCCCGGATTTCGTCCGTCTGCAACGTTAATGAAATTTCGGGCAATCATTGTAACAATCACCGCACTATAAGACGATAAAATTCTGCCAAAAATCAAAACGGCGGTAATCAATAAGCCATAGCCAATAGCCGATGAAAGGCTTACACCTTCAACCGCAAGGCCTGCAGTTATTTCCGGCAAGTCAAGCCCGATCAATAAAAACACCAAACCATTGAGTACAAATACAAGACTTTCCCAAACATTTACACCACGCAAACGAGAGCTGCTCCTCAGAAACGTATGTACATTATGCGATAAAAGTAACCCACCGCTTACTACTGCCAACACACCTGAACTGTGTACTTCTTCTGCAACTATGTACATAATGTATGGCGTAACGAGCGTAAGTACAATATCCATATTCGCATCGGTCGGCAAATATTTATGAACCTTCATGAATATAAATCCAATCAGTAAACCTATGCCTACACCTCCTGCCAGCATCCATGTAAAACTAAGTGCAGCATCGTACCAGATAAATTGTCCGGTAGCAACAGCAATCATGGCAAAGCGGAAAATAATCAGTGAAGATGCATCATTCAATAAGCTTTCCCCTTCCAGTATAGATGTCATACGCTTAGGTGCTTTTACAAACTTCATAATAGCACCGGCGCTAACCGCATCGGGCGGCGATACAATACCTCCTAATAAAAAGCCCAAAGCCAGAGAAAACCCGGGTATAAAATGATTGGCTACAAAAGCAACGGACATGGCACTAAAAAACACTACAACAAAAGCAAAGCTGGTAATGATGCGCCTCCAGCGCCACAACTCTTTCCATGATATTGTCCAGGCAGCTTCATACAGCATGGGTGGCAGGAAGATGATAAATATAAGTTCCGGATCAATATGTATAAGTGGAATGCCCGGAACAAAACTGATAGCCAGACCTGCCAATACAAGTAATACAGGGTATGCTACTTTTATTTTGTTCGCGACCATGATAAGCAATACAATCGCTATAATAAGACACAGATAAAAAGGAAAATGTTCGAACATATAGAAAGTAATTTTCAGTTAATGTACAAAAAAAGGTGGAAAGCCTAAGGCTTAAGGCAGAAAGCAAACGTATCCAGCGTTGAGCGTTCCGCTTTAGGCATTAAACATAAAGACTATACACATCACCATACAAAATTACTTACTCATACTTAGATTGTTAGAGAAAAATCGAACCCAGAACATTCGTTTTTGTGTAAAACTTTTCAACCTGAATTCTATCCCTTTTAGTAAATTGCTGTATGGATAATTTCATTGTTTCAGCACGTAAATATAGACCGGCTGCGTTTGATAGCGTTGTCGGGCAAAGCCATATTACCACTACGCTGAAAAATGCTATTAAAAACAACCATCTGGCGCAGGCTTTTTTATTCTGCGGCCCCAGAGGCGTTGGTAAAACCACGAATGCACGTATTCTTGCCAAAACAATCAACTGTACAAATATTACAGCAGATACAGAGGCGTGCGACCAATGCGAATCATGCAAGAGCTTTAACAATAACGCTTCCTTCAATATTCAGGAACTGGATGCAGCATCAAACAACTCAGTTGATGATATCCGTAATCTGGTTGAACAGGTACGTTATCCTCCGCAATACGGAAAATATAAAATCTACATCATAGATGAGGTTCACATGTTGTCAACAGCTGCGTTTAACGCATTTTTGAAAACATTGGAAGAACCGCCTGCTTACGCTATTTTCATTCTGGCTACGACAGAAAAACACAAGATCATACCAACCATTTTATCGCGTTGTCAGATCTTTGATTTCAACCGTATTCAGATTAAAGACATTGCCGACCACCTGGCAGGCATTGCGGTTAAAGAAGGAATTGCAGCAGAAAAAGAAGCGTTACACCTGATTGCACAGAAAGCAGATGGTGCCTTGCGTGATGCGCTTTCTATGTTTGACCTGATTGTAACATTTTCTTCTAACAATACCATTACGTACAAATGTGCGATCGACAACCTGCACATTTTAGATTACGATTATTATTTCAAGATTACCGACATGCTGAACACGCAGGATGTTGCTAATACATTGCTAACATTCGACGAGATTTTACGTCAGGGTTTTGACGGACATAATTTCATCATTGGATTGTGTGAACATCTTAGAAACTTAATGGTTTGCAAAGACAAAGCAACCATTGCTTTGCTGGAAGTATCCGACGAAGTAAAGAAGCGTTATGAGCAGCAATCATCTGCGGTAAGCATTAGTTTTTTAATGTCGGGTTTAAATATTGGCAATCAATGTGACCTGCACTACAAAGGCAGCAAGAATCAGCGTTTGCATGTGGAGCTTGCCCTTATGAAAATGGCCTTCATCAATCAAGCCATTACAGCACCTGACCTGCTGGAAGATCTAAAAAAAAAAGTAAACTAAAACGAGAAGCTGCAGGAGAATCTTCTTCTGTTTCTGCGGAACAAAACCCGGCCAAACCCTTGGTACTGGGCAATAAACCTATGAGCACACCGTCTACGAGTATGCGCATACCTAGTATTGGTCAGCTTAAAGAAACAATCAATAAACCTGCCGAGGAAACTGTAAGCAAAAATACAAGCGTACAGACGGCTGAAGAAACGGCAGCATCGCAACAGGCTTTTACACTGGAACAATTAACCAGCGTTTGGAATGCTTTTGCTGAAAATTTAAAAAGCAAAGGTAAAATTAACGAGCACATGGTATTAACTAGTACGGTGCTCGACCTGCAACCTGACTTCAGTATTCATATTACCATCGGCAACGAGGTACAAATGGATCAATTAGAAGGCATCAAAATTGAGCTGCTCTCCCACTTGCGTCATTCACTTAAGAATAATACACTGCGTTTACAGGCAAAGATTGGCGCTGTTGCCACGAAAGAAAAGAAATTCTTTACCGACGATGATAAACTTAAATTTTTAACGGAACATTATCCCGTAGTAGCAGAACTCCGAAAAAAACTTGGTCTGGAAATCAATTATTAACAACCGGCATTTAAAATGAATTTCTTTTTACAAAAGAATAAAAAAACTACAACAGTATTACGAAAGGAAAACTGTAATAAGAATAAGAATTAACAACCGGCATTTAATCTCATTAACCGCAAATTTATGAAGCGTTTTATTTTAGCAATTTGTTTACCTATCGCAGTAACTCTGCAACTGGCAGCACAAACAACTTTCACCGCAAGCACTGCTACTGACAGCAAAGGCAGAAGTTATGAATACGTAAGCAACGATCCGTTAAAAGCTCGTATCTATACGCTTTCCAATGGACTGAAAGTATATCTTTCGGATTACGAAGATGCACCGCGCATACAAACCTATATAGCCGTTCGCACGGGAAGCAAGAACGACCCCGCCAATACAACAGGTCTGGCGCATTACCTGGAACATATTCTGTTTAAAGGAACATCGAAAATAGGGACATCGAACTGGCCAGCAGAGAAAATTGAACTGGACAAAATCGAAGCTTTGTATGAAGTGTATCGCAATACAACAGACCCGGCACAACGCACAAAAATCTATCACCAGATCGATAGTATTTCGGTCGTTGCAGCAGGTTATGCCATTGCCAACGAATACGACAAGATGCTTAGTCAGATCGGTGCTCAGGGAACTAATGCGTATACATTTGTAGAACAGACGGTGTATGTAAACGATATTCCTTCTAACCAGATACAAAAATGGGCAGAGATTGAAGCCGAACGTTTCAGCATGGTTGTACCACGCCTGTTTCATACAGAACTGGAGGCAGTGTACGAAGAGAAAAATAAAGGTTTAGACAACGACAGCCGCAAAGTGTTTGAAACAACAATGGCATCTCTATTCAAAAAAGATGCGTACGGAACGCAAACAACAATCGGTACGGTTGAGCATTTAAAGAACCCATCGATTACAGAAATTAAAAAGTATTTCAGCAAGTATTATGTGGCCAATAACATGGCTATCTGCATGAGTGGTGATCTGAACTACGATTCAACAATCACGATGCTGGAAAATTATTTCTCTAAACTTCCGAATAAAACTGTTCCCGTAATAACAGCACCGGTTGAAGATGTGATCACAAAACCATTACAGGAAGTTGTTTTAGGTCCGAATGCAGAAAGCATTTCTATTGCTTATCGCTTAGATGTAGCCATACCGAATGATCCGACATTCCGCAGTAAATTAAAAATGATACAGATGCTGCTTACCAACGGACAAGCTGGCTTGATAGACCTCAACATCAATCAGGCACAAAAAGCTATGGGTGCGTACGCGTATGATATGCCGTTAAAAGACTATAGTGTATTTATGCTGGGCGCCAAACCAATTACGGGGCAAAGTCTGGAATCGCTTGAACCATTATTGCTGGCACAGATTAATAATTTAAAAACAGGTATGTTTGCTGATTGGCTGATCCCTGCTGTGGTAAACGATTATAAAATGAGTACAATGGTTCAATATGAAAGCAACCGTGCGCGGGCAGATGCTTTCGTGGATGCATTTGTATGGGGCATCAGCTGGAAAGACTACATCAGTGAAATCAACACGCTTGAAAAAATGACCAAACTGGATGTGCAGAATTTCTGTTCAACGTATTTCAAATCAAATTACGTAGTTGTATTCAAACGCAAAGGCGTTGATACAACGATACAAAAAGTACCGAAGCCAATTATCTCTTCTGTACCGGTGAATAGAGACAGCCAGTCAGCATTTTACAAAGAAGTATTCAAAACGCCTTCACCAGTTATAACTCCGGTCTATATAGATTATGCCAAAGAAATTACGGTTTCAACAATAGGCACCTCTCCTGTTCTATATAAACAGAATACCGAGAATGGTTTATTCACTCTGCAATACAAATGGGATCTGGGCAAAAAGTACGACCCGATGTACGGGCTGCTTGCTACCTATTTGAATTATCTGGGTTCGAAGACACACTCGGCAGACCAGTTAAAAGAGGCATTCTACAAGATCGGTTGTTCTTATTCATTTAAAATTTCAGGCGGAGAATTCTATGTGAGCTTAACAGGACTGCAGGAAAATTTCGATGCCGGACTTGCACTGCTGGAAACATTCATCAGCGAGATCAAAGCAGACGATGCAGCACTGGCACAGATCAAATCCAATATGTTAAAAACACGTGCCGATAACAAAACGAATAAGGATATTATTCTACGCTCGGCCATGGCAAGTTATGTTAAGTATGAAGGTGTGAATCCGTTTACGAATATCATTCCGAAAGACCAGCTTGAAGCTATAACTTCAAGTCAGCTGATTAAAGCATTCCAAACAAAATACAGCACACCTCATGAAATTGTTTATTACGGTCCGGGCTCATTGAAATCAATTTCAGGAACCATACTAAAAAAACATAAAATTAAAGCTGTATCACAAACTACGGGAAGCGAACAATTAGCACCATACGTATTCAGCAAGCCTACAGCCAACAAAGTGTATTGGGTGAATTACGACATGGTACAGGCAGAAGTTCTGTTAATCAGCCGTTCGGTAGACTTCAACAAACAATTAGTACCTACCATCAACTTATACAACGAGTACTTCGGCGGCAGCATGGGCAGTCTGGTGTTTCAGGAGATGCGTGAATCAAGAGCGCTGGCATACTCTGTCAAATCAACATACGATTTACCTTATTACCCGTCTGATCCGTTCTACAGCAACTCATATATAGGCACACAGGCGGATAAGATCAAAGAAGCTTTAAGCGGTATGGTTGATCTGATAGACAATATGCCGAAATCGGATTTACTGTTCGAAAATTCCAGAATTTCAATTCTTGAGACAATAGCTACACAACGTGTTACGAAGATGGGTGTAATAACAGATTACGAACGCAACGAGCGCCTGGGCTATACATCGGACATTCGTAAAGTGATTTATGATTCTATTTCAACGATGACCTTTGAAGACATTCAAAATCTTCAGAAAAATTATATCAGCAACCAACCAAGAACAATCCTGATCATCGGTTCAAAAGACAAGATTGATTTCAATGCCTTAAGTACCTATGGTGAGGTAAAGGAACTGACGCTGGAGGAGATATTTGGTTATTAATTGAGTAAAGGCTTAATGCGGAAAGCTTAATGCTAATAAGTAAATAGTTATAGCACTTGAAATAAAAATGGCTTCCAATATTAAATTGGAAGCCATTTTTATAAATATCTATTTTTATTCTTAAAACATAAATCCTATTACGTAAAACTTACTATTCTATATGTTCCAGATCTTCCCGCTCCGCAATTTTCTGGAGATCGTCTTCCAGCCAGGCAAGAAAGAGCTTGTAGGCAATTGAAAATAATACTGCGCCCAGAAACATTCCGATAAAACCTCCGGCAATAAATCCTCCGATAACCGCAATAAAAATAACTGGCATAGGTACCGGTGCTCCTTTGCTCAATAAAACTGGCTTCAATAAATGCTCTAACAAATACACAAGCGATAACCACACTCCCAGACAGGTTGCCGTGATGGGATCGGATGTATAGAACATATAAATAACAATGGGTAATATTAAAGGAAGAATACCTACCTGTACAATTGATAGCATGAGGCAGATCACCGTCCATACACCTGCAAGCGGAACACCAGCCAGAAAAAAGCCTAATGAAGCCAAGGCAGATTCTATAAACGCTACCCCTATAATTCCTTTGGTTACATTCTGAATGGTACGTTCAGCAATATGTGCGAACTCTTCTCCATTTGTTCCTGCAATACGAATGAATAATTTGTTTGCCAGTTTGGCAGAAGATTCGGCATGAGCGAGGAGTAAACCAGCAACAACAACCGAAGCAAAAAAATGAAATAAACTGGCACTCATGCCGCCAAGAAATGACAGCATCCACATACCCAACGACTCCAGCTGCGGAGCATATTTTGCTATCAATCCGGAAGAATCCGTGGCAGAAGAATTTAAATAATTATACAACGTCTGCCCGATCAATGGTATTTGTTTTAAACCCACGGGAATAGGAGCTTTCGATAATTCTTCGACATGAATATCTTTTATCACAACTTCCGCTTCATTGACTAATGAATTGATCAAGAAGTAGCACGGAACAATAAACAAGATAAGAGAAAACGTAGTCATTAAAGCTGCGATCCATTTTTCAGAAAGACTTGTTTTTCTTTTAAAGAATTTTAAAATAGGTACGGCTGCAACTGCCAGTATAATTCCACCTAAAATGGCTGTTATAAAAGGTGATATAATCTTATAACAAAACACAATCATCCCGAAAAACAACACTAATCGGATAGATGTTTCGATGGTTTTTTTTACAATGCTTGGTTCTTCCTGGCTCATGTTTAAATTTACTACTATAAAATATTCAATATACTGAATGTACCATTTATAGTTGAGCATAACAATATCACACCAACCATTCTCTAAGAATATTCATATATGATGTAAATTTTTCCGGGAATCATATAACACTTCACATGAATCCCTTTTAGTATGAAATCTGCATTTCTATTCCATTCAGTATCAATATTTAAGAGGAAAGAAGGCCGAAGCGTTGAATTTTTAGCCGTTAATACGTAATATTGGAGGATTATACCTAGTTTATTATTCACTACAATATATTCTTACAGAAAAATGAGCGGAAAAATTAAAGTAGCTAACCCAGTTGTTGAATTGGATGGCGATGAAATGACAAGAATTATCTGGAAATTCATTAAGGATAAATTGATCCTTCCTTATCTGGATCTTGATATCAAATATTATGATCTTGGCATGGAGCACCGCGATGCGACAAACGATCAGGTAACAATTGATGCTGCAGAAGCAATTAAAAAATATAGTGTTGGTATCAAGTGTGCAACTATCACACCGGATGAGCAACGTGTAGAAGAATTTAAGTTAAAACAAATGTGGAAGTCGCCAAACGGTACAATCCGTAACATCTTAGATGGTACTGTATTCCGTGAGCCGATTGTTTGTACAAACGTACCGCGCTTGGTACCAAACTGGACAGCCCCTATCGTTGTTGGCCGTCACGCATTTGGTGATCAATATAAAGCAACGGATTTCGTTGTACCGGGCAAAGGTAAATTAACCATCAAATTTGAAGGTGCGGACGGAAAAGTAATTGAACACGAAGTGTATCAATTCAAAGGTCCGGGTGTTGCTATGGGCATGTACAATACAGAAGAGTCTATCATAGGCTTTGCATACTCTTGTTTCAACATGGCACTAAGCAAAAAATGGCCATTATATTTATCTACTAAAAACACCATCCTTAAAAAATACGATGGTCGTTTCAAAGATATCTTCGAAGAGATCTATCAAAAAGAATACAAATCTAAGTTTGAGGCTGCAGGTATCGTTTACGAACACCGTTTGATCGATGACATGGTTGCTTCTGCATTAAAATGGCATGGTAACTTTGTTTGGGCTTGTAAAAACTATGATGGAGACGTTCAATCTGATACTGTTGCACAAGGTTTCGGTTCATTAGGTTTAATGACTTCTGTATTGGTTACTCCAGACGGTTCTACTATGGAAGCAGAAGCTGCACACGGTACAGTAACACGTCACTACAGAGACCACCAGGCTGGCAAACCAACTTCTACAAACCCGATTGCATCTATCTTTGCATGGACAAGAGGTTTGGAATTCCGTGGTAAAAAAGACGGCAATGCTGAATTGGTTAACTTCTGTCAGACACTTGAAAAAGTTTGCGTAGCAACCGTTGAAAGTGGTAAAATGACAAAAGATTTAGCTGTATGTATTCATGGAAACAAAGTGAAACATGGCGAACACTATCTATACACAGAAGAGTTCTTAGCTGCTATTGATGACAATTTGAAAATTGCTTTAAAGAAGTAATTTCTTAACTATTTATTGAATGATAAAACCTCGCTGATTGCAGCGGGGTTTTATTTTTACCACGCTTACTACTTATATAAATGAATTACGTATAAGTAGGTAAACCTTGTTAAATCTGCCATTGAAAGGAGCATTCGTCATATCGCTTGATTTTGAATTGTACTGGGGGGTGCGGGATTCAAGAGATCTTTTCACCTATCAGGAAAATATTCTTGGGGCACGTCAGGCTATTCCCAAACTACTTGCTTTATTTCAGGAATATAAAATCAAAGCAACCATTGCAGCTGTAGGTTTATTGTGTTTCGACAATAAAGAAGAATTAATTAAATCTATCCCTTCCCCTCTTCCGCATTATACAAATCCCAAATACAACTGGTATCCCGATCACCTGAACACTATAGGTGCGAATGAAACCGAAGATAAATTTCATTACGGACTGTCGCTGATCAAAGAAATACAGGCAACCCAACAACACGAACTTGCCACGCACACATTTGCTCACTATTATACCTTAGAAGAAGGTGCAACACCGGAAAGCTTCCGTGCCGATCTGCAGGCAGCTAAAAAACGTGCTGCGACATTAAATTTACCCTTTAATTCCATCATATTTCCGAGAAATCAATACAACGATGTTTTTCTGGCTATATGCAAAGAAGAAGGTTTACGTGGCTTCAGAGGAACGGAAGATAATTGGATATACCGCCCGTTAAGCCGGGTGCTTGAATCGAAATGGCGCAGAGCCGTACGTTTTCTGGATTCTTACTTTAACATCAGCGGTTCGCATTGCCATAACTGGGAAGACCTGAAGCACCCAAGCGGATTGTATAACATACCTTCCAGCCGTTTTCTTCGTCCATACTCCCAGAAACTGCGCTTGTTTGAACGGCTGCGCCTGAAACGCATTACCAACGCCATGACACACGCGGCCATTAACGGTCAGATCTTTCATATCTGGTGGCATCCGCATAACTTTGGCAAAGACTTACAAATCAACCTGGCATTCTTGCGTTCTATTCTCGAACATCAGAACACCTTGAATAAAATATACGGATTTGAATCTCACACGATGAACAAATGTTACTCTCTTATAAATAACTATGAGCAACGATAAAGAAGTTTTAAAACGCGCCGTAGAAAGGCACGATATTGACAGCAGTATTTTTCAAGGACGTTATGTAAACTTCACACAAGGAAAATATACCGACGAATTTATTTACGGACGCTATCAGATGTTTGAAGAGATCGATCAGATTTTATCAAAACTTCCGAAAGGCTCTCGAGTACTGGATCTGGGCTGCGGCACCGGACACTTTTCTACTTATATAAAAACACTTGGGTATGATGTGACAGGCTTGGACCCATCTACAAAAATGCTGGATTATGCCCGTCAGAATTTCCCTGAAATAACTTTTATTGAAGGTTATTCCAATGCTCTTCCATTTTCGGATCAGAGCTTCGACCTCGTGATCAGTATTGAAGTACTGCGCTACCTGGATACAAAGATTGTTATAGAATCTTATGAAGAGATTTTTAGAATATTAAAGCCGGGTGGAAAAATGTTTATTACACATGTAAACACACTTGCTACAGAAGGTTATTATATCTTCTATCATCTAAAAAAAGTATTACACTACTTTAAGGGTTCAGAATATCACAGTGCTTATTTCACATCAGCGAGTAAAGAGGAACGTACACTGAAACATATTGGTTTTATAAACATCACATGTATCGGCCGCATGTTTGCTTCGGTGCGCACCGGATATAAGTTTGGTAAAACTGTCGGTAAAACGTACGCGAAGCTTCTTGAGAAGTTTAATCCGAAACAGCGTTTTGAAAAAAGTAAATTTAAAAACTTTACCGGCCACCTGATTGTTATTGCAGAAAAGTAATCTTCCTACCCTTCTTCTTTTTATCATGAAATACAAAATGCTGGTTCTGGATATGGACGACACATTATTAACGGACGACCATAAAATATCTGCACGCAATACTGAAATGCTTTTGAAAGCACAGGAACTAGGTGTGTATGTTGTGCTTGCTTCGGGACGACCAACTCCTGCTATGACCAGCTTTGCAGCACAGCTGGAATTGCAAAAATTTGGTTCGTATATTCTTTCGTATAACGGTGCTGTTATTACCAGCATGAAAGATAACAGCATTATTTTTGAACAGAGTCTGACAAAAGAAGAAATTCACAAGCTCTACGATTTCAGTGTGGCACACAAGGTTCATATTATAACATACATAGATGGAAAAATCATTAGTGAAACCAATTCGCCATACATTGATATTGAAACCAATATCACAGGTATGCCTTTTGAGAAAGTAACTAACTTTAAAAGGGCAGTCAACACTTCTGCCATCAAATGTATTTTATTGGAAGAGCCTTCGTATCTAAAACAAGTTGAAGCAATTCTTAAAAAAGAAATGCCAGACAAAAGTGTAGCAACCTCTAAGCCCTATTTTCTTGAAGTAACGCATCAGGGTATTGATAAGGCCGAAAGTTTAAAACGTCTGGCTGCTAAACTAAACATTCATCAACAGGAAATTATTGCCGTAGGAAATGCAGGCAACGACCTCTCTATGGTCGAATATGCAGGTCTTGGCGTATGGGTAGATAATGTAACACCTGAGCTAAGAGATAAAGCAGACGTTATTGTTGCATCAAACAACAACGATGGTGTGGCTGAAGTGGTGGATCGGTATATTTTGAAGAATGGGTAAGGCTTAAGGCCGAAAGCTTAATGCTTAACCCAAAATATACCAAGATCAGTCTTAGCTAAGTGAAACGAGCAGGACAAAAAAAGAGACGCAATAAATTGCGTCTCTTTTTTTGTCCTGAAATATTTTTAATCTAAACCAACCAACACAAATGCACCCCAATAAATTGGCTGCTGGTATTTTTTCAGAATATAGGTTTTAGCATCGTACAATGACTGGCGCTTATTACCTGTCTTAACCCAATTCGTATAAAACTGATTTAACAGATCTGCGGTTACTTCATCAGATACTTTAAACAAACTCATGATAAGGTTTTTAGAACCTGCCACAATGAATGCCCGCTGTAACCCGTAAACACCCTCACCCAGCTGTACATCACCCAACCCCGTTTCACAGGCGCTCAGCAATACCAGCTCTGTATTATCAAAGTCAAGGTTCATGGCTTCGTACGCTGTAAGCAAACCGTCTTCAACATTGAAATCAACATTTGTAGGATCATTCATTAACTCCCCTCCGTTTACCAATAATAAACCTGAACGATACAATGGATTTTGAGAGGCTTCATTTTCTAATTCTGAATCAAAACCAGATTGTTGTATATCCGGCAAGAAATATCCGTGTGTTGCAATGTGGAAGAAACGCGGACTTTTCAACGACTTTACTTTATCTTCTGTAGCCGTATTTTCAATAAACAGATCTGATACTAAATTATTGCCTTTTAACAAGTCACTAATTTTTTGAACCTCATTTTCAGCACCGGGTAATTGAGGAATCGTTTTATCATTATCCGGAATAGTACTTGTAGCCAGATAATATGTAGGATTACCAATCAGTGTAATATTTGAAGCCTTTGACTTTGGTGTTACATCTGCAGGAGTTGAGGCTGTAGTTTTACGTTGCTTTTTATATGTATCAACCAGCACATCCTTCGTATTAGCTACCTGAACAAACTGATATTTTTCTAACTGATACTTATTGTCAACACCTTTTAATGTCTCAACATTTATCTGATTGTATACACCCTCTGGCGAAATAAACAATCTTGTTTTAGTTGCCGGCAATAATGCCTGAATATTTTTCCAATACACATCATACGAAAATTTATCTTCAATATTAAATTTCATACAGTTGCGGTAGTACTTAATATATTTACTCTCCATGTCTTTACCATTTGTCATGGCAACAAGCTCGGGTGCATTTTTTGTATCCTTATGCAGCACCAATGCCGCATATACAATAGTATCTGTAAACTTTGTATCAAAATATCTGAAACGAATCATTTCAACAGCTGCCTCATTAGGAGCTAATGCGGACTTCAGCTGTTTCCAATCGAAAATCAATTTAGCTTCATAACTTTCAGAGAATAATTCTGAAGATTCAGAAAGATACTTTTCCAATGATTCAATTTCTTTTTGCAGCTCAGCTTTATTAACACCATTCTCCTGCACCTGCTCGTTACTCATAGACAGAATGGTTGAATAATATTCTTTCTTTCCGATCCAATCCTGATAAGCATTTATCATCTGCTGATTACCGCTATTTAGAATACGCTGACGAACTTTAATAGAGGAATTCAACATCAATGCTTTTGTAGACATCGTCATGTTGTATACATTCCCCATAAGCTCCGGTTTAGTAGCACGCAACTGATAGGCCAATGAATAATAAAATTCAAAATCGGTTTTAATTACATTCCATGCTTTCATTTTCTCGCGCTCACTCAAAGCAGGAAACTGAACCGTAATAAAATTCAGATATCCTTTAATTGCTTCATCATACGATTTAATTGCATTCTCATAATCTTTCAGAATGAAATACATCTGTCCGCTTTTACAAAGTGCTTTCGTATAATCCGGATGACTCGTACTGAAAGACGATTCATATATATCTTTTGATTTTATAAAAGACGTATTAGCATCCAGATACTTCCCTTTTCTATAGTAAATCAATCCTTTCAGATAATTATAATCAGCCGCGTGTCTGCCTGTAGTTCCAAATTTCTCAACCCAGATTTTATTCGCAGCTTCAAGATTTTGATCGGCAAGATCCTCCTTACCCGTTTCTAAATAAAACAACGCAAGGTTTTTAAGTACTTCCGCATATATCGGAGTATTTTCATTTAACTCCGTTTTAATAGTTAATAAAGCAGACAGGAACAATTTTTCAATCTCTTTCTTATCTCCGTTATTATAATACTTAATTAAGGCCAGATCATTTTTTGCAAGTGCTACCTGAATATGATTTTCACCATATAGTTTTTTATAAATATCAATTACTTTCAAAATGGTTTCCTGAGCATTCTTATAATCACCAATAGCTGTATGAATATCTGCATACAACTTTAATGATTCTGCATAGCGTGAAGAACTTGTACCAAATACATTGACACAAATACTCATTGCCCGGTTGGCATATTTTTCAGCTTTTGCATAATCTCCTTTTATATAGTAAAGGAAACCGATTTGATTTAATGGATTAATTAAACTTCTGTTATCTACACCAAAACGCTTCTCGCGCAGTTGAATCGATTTCAATAAACTTTCTTCCGTTTCCTGATATTTACCAATATGAATGTAAAGAATGGCAAGTTCTTCAATGGATGAAGAAAGTTTAGAAGATTTAAGTGTACGTTTAGACAACTTAAATGCTTTCTTCAAATTCCTTTCTGCATCGTCATACAAACCTTCAATAATAAATAACCTGGCTTGCGTTTCTAACACTCTTGCATAATCAAGATTATCCTTATCTACAGAAAACTTTTTAAACAATGCCAGTGCCTCAGCCAATTTCAAATCTGCATCACCGTAATTGCCCTGAGATATGTCCAGATTTGCCTGAGTCTGTATAGCTGTTCCGTATTGAACACTTAACTTTCCGTAACGTTTTACAACAATATCTGTGGCTTCTGCAGCAATTTTCTGAGCTTCATCAAATCGATCTGTCAGTTCATACAGTTTCGCTTCCTGATATAAGTAAGTCAGATATTTTATATGCTGATGATCTATAGCCTTACTTACAATTTGATTTAAACTATACTTATATGTTTCTTCGGCTTGTTTAAATTTATCCGTATACATCACATAATACGTTGCTCTATCCAGCAATTGTATATGGTAATTAGGAGCTGCATCTCCAAGCAGGGCTAGTTTAATCTGTGTTGCCTGATCAATAGCCGCCTCTGCCTCATCGTAACGATCCAGTTCAACATAAGCTTCTGCTATCAAGTCTAACAGATCTGCACGATCCAGATGGTAGGCAGGAATCATCCCTTCTTTATTCAATATTTTATTGATGAGTTTAACAACAGCTTCCCAATCCTGAACAAGCGCTTTCTCCTGCACATCTAAAAAAAGTACTTTACTGTAATAATAATTATCATTACCATAATAACGTTTAACCCGCACGTCGAACATGGTTGATTTTTTTCTAAAATCGCTGCTCTGACTGGTAACTTTATAGGTTGGAATTAAATATTCAAAAATCAATATAGCTTCACGGCTGTAGTTTTTATATCTGCCGTACTTCGTTTTTAATAAGGTCTCATAGGCCTTATCATAAAATTTATTGGCATCTTTCATTGTGCCATTTATTTCAGCAAGACGGCCTTTATAAAATAGATTTTCTACGTAACAAAGATCTTTCGTTCCGATATTTTTCTTGATCCATTCGTTCGTAAGTGTCAATATCGAATCTGTAGATTTGTAATTACCATTATCCAAAAACATTTCTGCCTGCATATTCAACATCCTTGCATACGCACGTTTCCGTGTAACCAGATCCATACCTGAAACCTTAAACACTTTAGGTTTCCCTGTTTTAGGATCGGTTCTTAATTCATTGGTAACAATTTTACGTTTTCTAAATGCAATGATTTCTGTTAGGCCGCTTTGTGCCTTGATATAAAAACCTTGTCTGTAATTTGTGATCACAGAACTCTTTTTCAAATCATAATATAAAATAGAATCTGTCAGGCCGCCTTTTTCAATAATTGCATATATCTCACCCAGATATTTACTGGCCTTTACATAGTCCCCGTAAGACAAATAGGTTTCAATGGCATAGTTTATACATTTGGCATATTGAAACACATTATCCTTAGAGGCTTTCTGAAGCTCTCTATCTCCCTTAAACATGTATTCTTCATACGCAGTAAAATTACCGTCCAGTTCAGCACCTTTAGCATATAAAAAATAAGCACGCGATAAAATTAATGAATTGGATTTATCAGAAGTCTGAAGTGTATTAATCAGAATACCCGCTGATCGTATACCCAATTTATAATCTCCCTTTTCGTAGTAAGTTTCAATTTTTTTAAATGTTGCTTCAAAGGCTTCATCTCCGGCAAAAGACGAAAGGGAAAGACCCAAGCAAAATTGTAATAAAATAATTCTCAAAAAAGATTTCATTCGTTTTGTCAATTAGTTATATAGTCTTCCAAGTTCTAAAAAATGTAAGAAACTGACAAATATAACACCCAATAAGAATTATTATTAATTGTACAAATTAAAGACTATGCTTCACTATATCAGTAATGTGAACAATATCTTCTTCTATAAGCTGTGTACCGGATGGCAAACACAAACCGCTACCAAAAATTGAATCTGAAATCCCGTTTGAATAATGTACCAGATCTTTAAAAACAGGTTGGTTATGCATCGGATTCCATAATCTTCGACTTTCAATATTATGCTCTTCTAATAGCAGACGTATTCTTTCCGGATCAATCGCCTCCTGAAATTGTACGCAGGTAAGCCAGGCATTATCGTCTCCGATATCTGAATATTTAACAGCTCCAAACCCTTTCAAATACTTTTCGTACCAATCACGGATCTGTTTTTTTTTCTCTATTTTCTGTTTCAGCTGTTCGGTCTGAGCAAGTGCAATCGCCGCATTTATATTGCTCATCCGGTAATTATATCCAACGTCCTTATGTTCGTAATAAGGCTTATCTTCTTTCGCCTGATTTGCAAAATGACGCATCCGTTTAAATACGTATTCATCTGCTGTAAGCACTGCCCCACCTGCACTTCCTGTAACAATCTTATTTCCATTAAAAGATAAGGTACCTATGCTGCCAAATGTTCCGGTATGCTTTCCGTTATAGGTAGATCCCAGAGACTCTGCGGCATCTTCAATGACATGTAGCTTATACTTATGTGCCATTGCAATAACTTTATCTATTTGTGCCGGAAAGCCATAAATATGAACAAGGATAATAGCCCTGGGCTTTTGTCCTTTGTAGATAGAATCTTGAATAGCTTGTTCCAATAACAGCGGATCCATGTTCCATGTTTGCTTTTCGGAATCAATAAAAACTGGAGTTGCTTTCTGATATAAAATGGGGAAAATGCTTGCGGCGAAGGTAAAGCCTGGGCAAAAAACAACGTCATTCTCAGATATATCCAATGCCAAAAGGGCTACATGAATAGCCGAAGTGCCTGAATTAACGGCTTCTGCATAAGGAGACCCTGTTGTTTTTTTGAGGAGTGAAATAAAAGAATCTAATTGAGGGCCAAATGGAGCAACCCAATTAGATTCCATGGCTTCCTGTATGTATCGAAACTCATTGCCTGACAAATCAGGGGGCGAGAGATACACACGTTTCTGCATTAAACTGCTTTTTTAACAAGCGTTCGAATAATTTTCCCAGGTACTCCAACTACCATAGAGTAGTCCGGAATATCTTGTATAATAACAGCACCGGCTCCAATTACACACCATTTGCCAATCTGCTTACCGGGTATAACTGTAGACCCTGCGCCGATGTGAGTTCCTTCACCAATAATTACGTCTGCACACAAAGTAACATTAGAAGATATGTGAACAAAATCGCCCAACTCACAATCATGTTCAACAATCGAATTGGAATTTAATATACAATGCTTACCAACAATAGCGCCTGCATTAACGATTGAACCAGGCATCGCAACCGTACCTTCTCCAATTGCTGCTGCTTCAGATATAGTAGATGCTTTATGGATCCCTTTTCCAAAGGCATGTTTTATTTTAGAAACAATTTTTTTACGCACTAGATTATCACCAATACTAACAATCAGTGGCAGTTTAGGCTCATGTTCTGCATCGTAATACCCTACAACCGGAACATTGTCTAACTTTATCAAATCAGGATTATCATCAAAGATCGCTTTCACTTCTCCCCCTGAAGTAGTCACACAATCCTTTACAACTCTAGCGTGCCCACTGGCTCCATATAAAAGCATACGATTAATTTTTAAAAGGTTTCATAGTTAAATCATCCGAAGCATTTACTTCATTGAATTTCAAAATCTGCAAAAAAGTTTTTACTAAAATACGCATATCCATATTAAATGAAATATTTTCGATATAAAAGTTATCTAACTTAAATCGCTCTTCCCAAGTGATCCGGTTTCGGCCATTCACCTGAGCCAAACCTGTTATACCAGGCTTCGCCTTGAAGCGACGCTTTTGCTCTTCTGAATAATAAGAATCATATATAATTGGCAAGGGTCTTGGCCCAATCAAACTCATCTCTCCTTTTAGTACGAGAAATAACTGCGGAAGTTCATCCAAAGAAGTGCTGCGCAGAAGTTTTCCAAAACCTGTTATTCTATCAATATCTGACTGAGACGTCTTTACAGACTCATTCACCGGCTTCATGGTCTGAAACTTAATAAACATAAATGCTCTCATTCCCTGCCCGGTCCTTTGCTGAACAAAAAAGATATTTTTATAGATAAAGTAATTTATGATTGAAATCAGTAGAAAAACTGGAGTCAAAAGAATAATACCGATAAAGGCGATAAATTTATCAAAAAAGAACTTAGCATGTTGTGTATAAAACATTCGCATAAAATATGTCACAATATAGATACTTTAATGCTAATTTTGACAGTATTCTCATCATAATCAAATGATTTCATTCCCGAATGCCAAGATTAACCTGGGCTTGCATATTTTACATAAACGGCCAGACGGATTTCATACTATTGAAACATGTTTCTACCCGATTCCGTGGAATGATGCGTTGGAAATAATACCGGCCCAACAAACTATATTCAGCAGTTCAGGAAATTCTATACCCGGTGATGCAAATAGTAACTTATGTTTAAAAACATACGAAAGCATTCAGAAAAAATATAATATCCCTCCTGTACACATTCATCTTCACAAGAATATACCCATTGGGGCCGGCCTTGGAGGAGGCTCTGCTGATGCCGCATTTACTGCAAAATTATTAAACGATATCTTTCATTTGAATATGTCGGCTATAGAATTAGAAGATACTGTGCGGAATTTGGGTAGCGATTGTGCCTTTTTCATTCAAAATAAATCAATCATTGCGCACGAAAAAGGCGATCGTTTTACGGATCCGGATATTGTTGATTTAAGCGGATTTTGGATCTATTTATTATATCCCGGCATTCATGTATCTACAAAAGATGCCTATGATGGGGTTACTCCCGACCCGAACAGGAAACCGATTGCCGAAACATTACGTTTACCCATAGAAATGTGGAAAGATCAGCTTATTAATGACTTCGAAAGTAGTATATTTAAAAAATTCCCGGCCATAGCTGAAGCTAAAAAACAATTATACGCTCATGGAGCAATGTACGCTGCAATGAGTGGTTCAGGTTCAACCGTATTCGGCTTATTTAAAACCAAACCCGAACCGATTGTATTCTATAATACTCAAACAGCAACATGCATAGCGCAGTTATAAAGCAACCAATTTGATCATTATTTAGTCCATTAAAATACATGCGTATATTATTTGCAATCTTTTTATGTGTGTTTACTTTTTCGATCGGCGTGTATGGGCAGGCTGTTTCAAAAGATTCTATACAAAAAGATTATATTGAATTCGGCAAAGGCGGCGGATTCAGCGGTGCTACAAATGGATACATACTTACAAAAGACGGTGATTTATACAAAATACCGGATTGCAGCATCGGTAATGAAAATTGCGCCATTGTTTTCATAAAAAAAACAACTAAAAAATCTGCTCGGAGAATTTTCAAATTTGCAGATAAAAACAAACTTCTTCAGACAACTTATAACGAACCGGGAAATACGTATAGCTATATAACTCTTTTTATTAACCGTAAAAAGCAAACCATTACATGGGGCAGCACATCCGGTACGCCGCCTCAAACCGTAACTGAATTATCGTCAAAGCTTATTAACCTACTATAATATGAAAAGTTATTTCATGTCATTTTTTTTCTTATTGATTTGTGCAAGTATTGCTGAGGCCCAATCAGATTTTAGTGTAAAAAAGAAAACAGCTCTTTCAAATGGAAGACCTCATTTTACTTCAAAAAAAATAAAAGGGAATTCATTTCAGCAATCTGCTTTAGTAGAAACAGGCTGCAATCTGATGGATCCGCTGGAAAAAATACAGGCAACCAATCTTTCGCTATCATCTAAATCAGGTCAATCCATTGTATATTCCCCTAAAACAGGGCTTCCTATTTTTATTTCTCAACCCAGAACAGACAATTCTAACTTACGTGTTGCTATCAGCTCCGGTTCTCCTATAACAATTGCGGCAAACTATCTAACGCAATTAAGTCCTGCACTTGGCCTGACAGATGCGGCAACACAATTCACTATATTTAAAATTGAACAGGATCCTTTAGGAGGACAGGTGATACGATTAAAACAAGTATATAACTCCATTGAGATTGATGGCTGCGAAAGCATTATTCATATTAATTCCCTTGGTTCCCCTACATCGTGGAACGGCTCGTACATTAAGCCGGAGCTGATTAAAAAAAGTTCTTTTGATGTGCCTTCTGCAACCGCAATCAACAATGTGCTCAGTGATATTAAAACACATGTACATTACACAGAACTATCGGATACAGAAAAAGCTTTTTTAGATTATACTTCACCGGATGTTAAACAAGTATATTACGTAGATGACCAGATCACCCGTACCTGTGTACCGGCATATATCATAGATGTGCGTCCGAACTTTGTTGACTGGTGGGAATATGTTGTTGATGCCCAAACGGGAAATATTCTTTCCTCTCATTCTAAAACCTGCCATGTAGACGGACCTAAGACTTCAACAGGCAACGATTTGAATGGACAACAAAAAACAATTAACACCTATTTGGCGGGTACAACATATTATACTATTGATGCCAGCAGGCCGATGTACAATGCATCTCTTTCAAGTATGCCCGACAATCCGGTAGGCGCCATTCAAACATTAGATTTAAATAATACATGGGGAAGTAACACAGCATATAAATCCATTGGATCTACAACAAATACATTTACACCTACAGCTATATCCGCACACAATATTGCAGGTAAGGCATTTGATTATTATCAGATCATTCATAGCAGAAATTCCATTGACGGTGCGGGAGGCACGGTCATTTCATTTATTAATGTCGCCAACCCTGACGATGGCACGCCTATGGACAATGCTTTCTGGAATGGCAAAGCAATGTATTACGGTAATGGCAACTTATATTTCAAGCCTCTTGCCGGAGGACTTGATGTAGGCGGGCATGAATTAACGCACGGTGTTATTCAAAGCACTGCCAATTTGAATTATCAGGGTGAGTCAGGAGCTATCAATGAATCTATGGCTGATATTTTTGGCTGTATGATTGATTCATCAAACTGGACGATCGGCGAAGATGTAGTTCTGCTCAGCGCCTATCCTACGGGTGCATTGCGTGACCTGTCAGATCCACACAACGGAGGTACGAGTTTAAGTACAAGAGGCTGGCAGCCAAAATACCTATCTGAAAAGTACACGGGAACAGCTGATAATGGCGGCGTTCATATCAATAGCGGTATATGCAATTATGCTTTCTATCTATTTGCACAAGCAACAAAAAGAACCAGTGCAGAACAAATATTCTACAGAGCATTAACCACCTACCTAATACGCTCTTCGCAATTTATTGACCTGAGAATTGCCTGTATATCGGCCGCAACAGATTTATTCGGAAGCAGCTCAAATGAAGTTACTCAAATAGGTCTGGCCTTTGATCAGGTTGGCATTACCAGTAACAGCGGAACACCTGTAAGCACATCAATAAACGACTACCCTATCAATCCGGGCACGGAATATTTACTTGCTTACAACATGAGTTCTGGATTAAGTAAAAAACTGTATGAAGTGATGACTTCCACCGGATCTTCTGCTACACTTAATAATAATGCTGCATACTCAAAAGCAAGTGTTACGGATGATGGCAGCACGGCTTATTATATAAGCAATCAGAATCAAATCAAGTCGCTTTATTTAACACCTGGCAATACTCAGGAGTCAATTGTTGAAGATGAACAGATATGGAATACGGTGGCTGTAAGTAAAGATGGACAACGGGTTGCTGCTACAACACTGGCTCAGGATACGGCTATTTATGTATACGATTTTAATACTGAAATATGGACAACCTTCATATTATATAGTCCAACATTCTCGGACGGAATAAAATCAGGAGGCCCGATATATGCCGATGCAATTGAATGGGATCACACAGGACAATTTTTAGTTTACGATTGCTATAATGTATTTGAAAACACAGATGGCACCAATATTGACTTCTGGGATATAAACTTTATTCAGGTTTGGGACAATAATGCCAATGATTTTGGTGATGGAACAATTACAAAACTTTTCACATCATTACCAGATGGTATAAGTGTCGGAAACCCTACGTTTGCCAAAAACTCAGCCAACATTATTGCCTTTGATTATATAGATAATACATCAGGTGATCTTTATGTAGTAGGCTGTAATACTGAAAGCAATGACGTAGAACCGATCACTACCAGCAATGTATTGAGTTATCCAAATTACAATATAAAAGATAACCAAATTGCGTACGTATACAACACAGCATTTAATCCTACCTCATCTCCTTCCAGTAATTCAATATGGAGAGTTGATTTAGGAGCAGATAAAATAACCCCATCCAATACAGGAAATGATGCTTATTATCTGGGAAATTCTCAATGGCCTGTTTATTTTGCAGATGGCACACGCTCATTACCTACGTCCATACAAACAAAAAACAATACCGCAGACAAGAACTCTTGTCTGGTATTCCCGAATCCTGCAGTTGATAATATAAACGTTCGATTAAATTCTACAGAACAAACCAATGCCGATATAAAAATAACAAACGCTATCGGGCAGGTTGTTTATCAAGGAACTATAAAAATCACAATGGGTGATAATAGTATTCCACTTCTTATGCCTTCTAACAGTTCTTCCGGTTATTATATTGTAACGATTGAGTCGGCAAGTAACAGATGGCTGAGCAGGTTTGTAAAGATGTAGAGAATTATGAATTTTAATAAAAAAGGTTCTTTTATTAAAATTACAAATGCTAAAAAGTTCTCTTTGATAAATCGAAGAGAACTTTTACTTTTTTATTCCGGGCCGGTTATTAGCGATTTCTATCTTGGGGCTATCTATGCTTAGAACATCTCCCTATCCTTAGAGTTAGCAAAGCGCTCTAAGGATATAAGTGGTTACTCCGAAAATAACGTATCCAAATATTCGGTAACTTTATTTTGAGAACTTTGCTCAATAGATTCTTTAAAGACGCGATATCCTTCCCAATAAAAATTCTGAGGCAATACATATATATAATCATCCAGTCTGATATATGTATTTGTATTCAGTGTAGCTATTATTACAGCTTCAGGGTTTATAATATTTATTTTTTTATTAGTAAGTTTATTGCATTCCTTGATAAATGTTAAAAATGCAATATTGAATACCTCTTCATTTATTGAATGGATCTCGGTTTCAGAAATATCATTATTATTACTTATACAAACCATATAAGTAGAATCAACTTTAAAAATTTTCATTTTTTCGGCATAGCTTCCCAAGTAGCCACTTGATTTTTGACCAATAAAAAATGTATCAACAACCTTTGTATTTAAATTAAAGAGATCTTTAACATTTCCAAATTTAAAACTACTATACAGTAATGTGTCAAAAAAAATACTTGTATCATGTTCTATATTTATTGTTTTATAATAGTCATTTGTTAATAATGAAAAAATAGTAATAGTTTCATCTCCTTTAGGTACGCTATCAAAAATTGAGACAAACTGTAATTGTTTAGAATCATAATATTCGACTATATCTTCGTTTTGATTGACAATACGCGGATAACTTAGGTATTCCAAATAGGAATTAGGAATATACACTTCTACTTTATGCGTTTCTTCATCATTAGATAAAAATTGAACGTATGAGAAAATTAACAAAAATAGTAATATATACAAATGGAAATACTTCATGTACATTCAATTTAAAATACATTATCTCCCTATCCTTAGAGCGCTTAGCTAACTCTAAGGATAGAAATAAAATCAAACATGCCCCACGATTAAAATCGTGGTATACACAGACCAATTAAATTATCTCAATCTTCCGGATTAATATAAGTGCGTTTAATCTCAGGTCCTTTTACATCGTTCTCAACAAAAGCCTTTCTTATTTTTTCATATACATTCGATTGCATGGAACCAAAATCTGCTACGTTTGCATACGGTCTGATGCCCAATATAATTGCACTCTCTGCATACTCTAATATAACAACCGTTGGTGCAGGGTCTTTCAGTACTTCTGGTTCATTAGCCATAACTGTCAGGATCATGGCTTTTACTTTATCAAAGTCTTCTGTAAAATCAATTGCCACACTCAGGTTCGCTCTCAGGCTGCCGAAGCGGGTCACGTTGATAATAGTACCATTTGATACGGCGCCATTCGCTAAAATAACCGTCTTATTTTCTGTCGTTAATAATATGGTATTGAAAATCTGAATCTCCTTTACTTCACCTGTCTCCCCTTGTGTTGAAATCACATCCCCTACTTTAAAGGGTTTAAAGATTAAAATCAATACGCCACCGGCAAAGTTTGCCAACGAACCCTGCAAGGCCAAACCTACAGCTAAGCCTGCAGCACCAAATACCGCAAGCAAAGATGTTGTAGGTAAACCAATCATACCCGCAAATGTCAATACTATAATAATCTTCAGACCTACGCTTACAAGGCTTCTGATAAAACCTTCAAGCGACACATCGTAATTTCTTTTCTGGAAATATTTCTCTAATCCTTTATCCAGTCTTTTTGCAATCCAAAATCCGGCAAACAAAACAAATAAGCTGTAAGCCAATGTAGGCAGATAATCAACGATGGCATCTGTCCAGGACTCCAAATGATTTATGAACTGTTCTTTTTTCATACGAGTAATTTAAAAAGCAGTAAACAATATTATGTAACGTTTTTAATACATTTCACAGCCGCTATTTGGGCACCTTGCCATACATAATCAGTCCAATGATTATAAAAACAAAATTAGGAATCCACGATGCCAGCAATGGCCCCATGCCGCCTACATTTGCCAGACTACGGCTGGTGATCATAAAAATGATGTATACAAACGCTAAAAGAAACCCAAAAGCAATCGTCAACCCAGCTCCTTCTCTTGATTTTCTGGAAGATGCAATTACCCCAATCATTGTTAATATGATAACAGAAAATGGATACGTATAACGCTGATATTTTTCAACCACATACGTATTTATATTTTCTGAACCGCGTGATTCAAGTACTGCAATGCTGTTGTTCAGTTGCCCCATATCAAGCGTTTCATATAACATGTAGGTATCCTGAAAATCTTTTGGCGATATCGTTAATACCGTATCTTTATTGCTACCCTTGTACACATGTTCATTTCCTTGTGCATCAAACCTCCGGATAAAATATTCTTCCAGGTTCCACTTTTTCAACCCTTCATTCCAGGTAATACGCCCTGCCTTCAACTTACTTACCAATCGATTGTCAACAATTTGTTCCAGTGTAAATTGGTAGCCGATATTATTTTCACTATTATAACTTTCGAGATATACATACGTGGTAGGACTGGTTTTTATATGTACATTTTTACCTTCAAACACGTACGAACTTTTTATGTACTTTTTTTCAAAATCAACTCTTGTCTTATTACCATGCGGAATAAGCCATCCGCCCATATAGAATACTAATAAGCCAATCAACATTGAACCTATCAGGTATGGATACATAATCCGGGTAAGACTCATGCCGCTGCTCAGCATCGCAATAATTTCTGTTCGGGCCGCCAGATTTGCCGTAACAAAAATAGTTGCTATAAAAATAGTTATAGGACTCAGCAGGTTTGCCATGTATGGAATAAAGGCAAAATAATACTCTACTAAAATAAATCCCCAGCTCAAATCGTGCTTCATGAAATCTTCCATCTTTTCTGTTATATCAATAACAGTGATTACAAGCATAAACATGAGTACCACAAAGAAGTAGGTAACTAAAAATTTCTTCAGTATATATAAGTCCAGTTTTTTCACTTGATATAACGCATTATAAACGTTGCATACATTGTTTCACCATACGTTCTTTCCATTCACGAAAAGTACCTGCAACAATCTGCTTACGGGCTTCGCGCATGAGCCACAAATAGAATGTTATATTCTGAATGGTTGCAATCTGCGCACCCAGCATTTCATTATTATGCACGAGATGGCGCAGGTATGCTTTTGTATAATAAGTATTCAGGAAAGTATCTAACCCGCTATCAATAGGCGTAAAATCATTTTCCCATTTCTTATTACGAATATTAATAATACCATGAGTGGTAAACAACATTCCGTTACGGGCATTACGTGTAGGCATTACGCAATCGAACATATCAATGCCTAAGGCAATATTTTCCAGTAAATTCTCCGGTGTACCAACACCCATTAAATAACGTGGCTTGTCTTTAGGCAATACGGAACAAACCAGTTCGCTCATGGCATACATTTCTTCTGCAGGTTCACCCACCGACAAACCACCGATAGCATTACCTACACAACCGGCCTCTGCAATTACTTCAGCCGATTTCAAACGCAAGTCTTTATAGACGCTGCCCTGCACAATCGGAAACAGATGCTGCTGGTAACCATATTTTGGTTCAGTCTCAGCCATCCGTGTTACACACCTGCCCAACCAACGGTGTGTCATTTCCATAGACTTGCGCGCATATTCATATTCGCAAGGGTATGGTGTACATTCATCGAACGCCATTACAATATCCGCGCCAATAGTACGCTGAATGTCCATTACGCTCTCTGGTGTAAAGAAATGAGCCGAACCGTCAATATGCGACTTAAACTTCACGCCTTCTTCATTTATTTTCCGGATACCCGATAACGAATAAACCTGAAAACCGCCACTGTCTGTTAATATGGAACGGTTCCAGCCAATAAATTTATGTAAACCTCCTGCCTGTTCAATAATAGACAAACCCGGTCTGAGGTATAAGTGATAGGTATTACCCAGGATAATCGGAGCATTTGCCTCCTCTTCCAATTCACGCTGATGCATTGCTTTAACTGTACCTGCCGTACCAACCGGCATAAAAATAGGCGTTTCGAATGTGCCGTGATCGGTTGTAATAACTCCCGCACGGGCACTCGTTCCAACGTCATTATGTTCAACTTTATAAAACATAGAAATACTTTAAGAATGCTAAATTACTTTTATTTATTTATTATTGAGAAAAAAACGCACTTGAACACCGCTTCTTTTACCGAAATACTTTTTATTATCTCCGGCACAGTGTCTATCGGCTATGTTATTATTGCAGCGCTGGCATTTATATGCAAAAAGTCTCCTAAACCTACGAGTAACACTAAAAATGAAGGAGTTAGTATTGTAATTGCGGCCCACAACGAAATTCATAACCTGAAAGCATTTTTACCTTACATATTGTTTCAATCGTATCCGGTTTATGAAGTAATTATTGCCTGCGACAGATGTACTGATGGCAGTGCTGACTTTCTGCGCAGCCTGAATAACCCTTCCCTCAAAATTATAGCGATCCACTCCTGCCCGGATGCCTTTCAGCCTAAAAAATGGGCATTAACCCAAGCTATTGAACAAGCTTCTTATAAATGGATTCTTGCTACGGATGCCGATTGCTACCCTCAGCACATGGATTGGATCTCATCTATGATGTTAGCAAAGGGTAACAAAGAAATTTGCCTGGGTTTTTCTCTTTATCTTCCCAAACCTTCCTTTTTAAATCGATTTATACGATTTGAAACCGTTTTTACCGCCATACAATATGGTGCATGGGCAATTATGGGCAAACCGTACATGGCTGTAGGTAGAAATTTACTTTATGCTAAGGAATTATTTATCAACAATAACGGGTTTGGGAAGCACTCAAATCATTTGGGCGGAGACGATGATTTATTGATTCAAAAAATAGCCTCCGGAAGCAATTCCGACATTGCCGTTTCTCCGCAAAGTTTTACACTAAGCCCGCCTCCAGAAGGTTTCAGGCAATGGTGGCATCAAAAACATCGGCACCTGAATGCCGGCAAACAATACCCTTTTTTAGTGCTGCTGGGCCTAAGTATCTATCCGTTTTTTAGCCTGATATTCCATTTAAGCGGCATTTATTACATATACAGCTTCGATTTTGAAGCGATATTGCCATTTTATATTTTGAGAACATGTATATTTATCTGTATTTTTGTTATGATTGGGCATAGGTGGAATTACAAGCTATCGATTCTCTTTCTGGCAATTGCTGAAATATTTTATTTGATTTATCTACTATTTGCAGGAGTGTACAACCTGGCAGTACCTATAAAGAAATGGAAGTAACAAATGACCTTCCCGAAGGAAGAGAGTTTTCTGAAAAAGCAAAAAAGGACTTTTTATTAGTAGAAAGAGCTAAGACAACAGGCGATGAAAAAGCGTTTGCAGAATTAATGTCGCGCTATAAGAAACCTGTATACCACATGATCCTGAAAATGATCCGTAATGTGGATGATGCCGAAGATCTTACAATCGAAGCGTTTGCTAAAGCATTCAAAAATTTACACAAATTCAATCCGGACTTTACTTTTAGCACCTGGTTGTTCCGTATTGCTACGAACAACTGTATTGATTTTATTCGCCGTAAAAAACTTGTTACAACCAGTATTTCTTCTTCTTATAAAGATGACAATGGCGAACATACTGAAATGGAAATCAAAGATAGTAATCTGACTCCGTTTGAAGAAGCTATTAAAAGTCAAAAAATCGAGATCATTCAGGCAATTGTAAGTAAGCTTCCTCCAAAATATCAGACATTGGTCCGTTTGAGATATTTTGAAGAATATTCATACGAAGAAATTGCTGTTGCTATAGAAGCTCCTCTTGGTACTGTAAAGGCACAATTACACCGTGCCCGCGAATTGCTGTTAGACTTAGTTAAAAATCGTAAAGATTCTATCTAATATTCTAATACCTCTGCGTTTTGCAAATCATACAAAAATACTTTAAAGACTTAAGTCCCGAACAAATAAGACAGTTTGCGGCATTAAAAGATCTATATACGGAATGGAACGATAAAATCAATGTTGTTTCAAGAAAAGATATTGACCAGTTATACGAACGCCATATACTTCACTCGTTAGGTATTGCAAAAGTAATGTCGTTCAAACCCGGCACCCGTATTTTAGATGTCGGAACCGGCGGTGGTTTTCCCGGCGTTCCTCTTGCTATTCTTTTCCCCGATTGTAATTTTCATCTGATAGATTCTATCGGCAAAAAGATCAAAGTGGTAGAAGAAGTTTGTGCCGGTGCCGGTATTAAAAATGTAACTGCTACCCACGGCAGAGCAGAAGACGTTAAAGACACTTACCACTTTATTGTAAGCAGAGCCGTAACCCGTTTCAAACCTTTCTGGTCCTGGATCAATAAGAAATTCAATGCCGAACAATTCAATGACTTGAATAATGGCGTCCTGTATTTAAAAGGCGGCGACCTTGCCGAAGAAATTCAGGAACTGAATCGCCCGGCATACGAATATGACCTGAACATGTTTTTTGAGGAAGAATTTTTTGACACAAAAAAAGTAGTTCACGTTCCTGCTTTCTAATATAAAAAAATCGTAGATTCAGTCGTACACTTTTCAACGACCGAATTTTATGTTATCCTTCATCAAAACCCTAACAACATGCGCATTATTGCTTAGTTTATTTGCTTGCAGCAAAAAAAACTTAATCGAAATTAAAGAAACAAACACACAGGAAGAAATCAATCAACAACAAAACATTGTCGTCCAGTTTACACAGGACATTGTTAGTGATAGTGCATTAGATTCCTGGACAGCAAATCCCTTAATCACTTTTACACCCGAAGTAAAGGGTATGTTTAAATGGACCGCAGCAAACGAACTCACCTTCTCTCCTTCCTCAGGATTCGCGGCCAGTACAGACTACAAAGCAGAAATATCGAGTGCAATACTGAGTGTTGTACCGGATAAAAAATTAAAACTTGGCGATGAAATTTCATTCGCTTTTCACACACCTTATTTAAATATTATTCAGCTCGATAATTACTGGGCTAAAAAAGAAAGCAATAAATCCATTAATGAAGTACGGATCAATATAACATTCAACTATAAAATAAATCCGGAACAATTAAAGGAATTATTAGAAGTGAGTATCGATAACAATGTACTGCCGGCAGACATCTATACGTCTACAGCCAGCAATGTTATTGATATTGGCATCAGTGAATCAAGTACGTCTTTCGACAACAAAAAAGTAACAGTTAAAATTAAACCGGGATTAAAATGTCTTGAAAGTACATACAGTACAAAAGATATTCTGACAAATGAAACGTTCATTACATCAAAAAGTGCTTTTCAAATAACTTCTGTTACACCTGAATACTCTGATGAAAATGGCTTTATCAGCGTAATCACAAATCAGGAAGTTGCTACCGAAGATATTCAATCACTTATTACGCTTGACCCTGAACTACCCTTTACTATTGAGAAGCAAGGCTCCGGATTTTCTATCAAAGGAAATTTCAGTTCAAGCGAGAGTTATGAATTAACAATTAAAAAAGAACTTCAAGGTATTTTTGGCGGTACGTTAAAAAGCGATTATACAGAAACTGTTGTGTTCGGTGTACCTAAACCTGCTATTAGTTTTATTGCTCAAAAAGGTGTTTATCTAAGCAGCAAAGGAAATAAGAACATTGCTATACGTATTATCAGTGTGCCTAAAGTAGAAGTGACTGTTTACAAAGTATACGCCAATAACGTCTTGTCCTTTTTCAGAGATAATGGCATGAGCAACTACAGTTATGGTGACGACGATGAATATTATTACAGTGATTACGGCACTTCGTTTTATGGGCTTGAAGATATAGGTGACGTAGTTTATACAAAAGAGATTGAGACGAAAAACTTAAAGAAAGTAAAGGGTACTTCCATACTGAATTTAAACTTTAATGATATCAACCAATTTAAAGGGATCTATATCGTAAAAGTGAATTCAACAGAGGACCGCTGGTTGCGCGATTCTAAATTTGTTTCCATATCAGACATTGGGCTGCTTGCCAAACAAGGTAAGAATGACATGCTGATCATGGCAAACTCCATTTTAAACAACGATGCACTAAGTGGTGTAGAAATAAACCTGATCAGTCACAATAACCAGACGGTATATACAACCAAAACAGATGGAAACGGAGTTGCTCACATTACAGATCTAAAAAGTAAGATTAAAAATTTCAGTGTAAAAATGATCACCGCCACATCAGGCAGTGATTTTAACTACCTGCATTTTAATCAAAGTTATGTTGAAAATACAGAATACGAAACCGGAGGTTCGAAAGAAAACGAGACCGGTTATGAAGCCTTTATCTACGGAGACCGTGAAATATACAGACCCGGAGAAACTGTATATCTGAATACGATTATACGTGATGTAAACTGGCAGGTATTGAAATCTGTTCCTGTTAAAATAAAAGTTGTTTTACCTAATGGAAAAGATTTTCAAAATATACGCGGCACACTCAATGAGCAAGGTGCATTTGAAACTTCCTTTAAATTACCGGAAGCAACTGTAACCGGCACATACTCTGTAGAGCTTTATACATCTACAAATGTATTATTGAATTCGATCAACATCAGCGTTGAAGAATTTATGCCTGATAGAATTAAAGTAAATGCCAGTGTAAGCAAAGAAGAATTAGGTTTAACAGATGAGTTAACAACTACTTTACAGGCATTGAATTTATTCGGTCCTCCGGCATCAAACAGAAATTACGAAGTGGAGTTATCTTTAACTCGTAAATATTTCAGCGCAGCAAAATATCCTGGCTACGACTTTGGTATTAATGCATCTTCTTATAATGAATTTAAAAACGAGGTACGGGAAGGAAAAACAGATACCGATGGAAAAGCATCGCAGAAATTCACTTTTTCCGAAGCATATAAAAATTCAGGTGTATTACAGGGAAAAATATTCACTACTGTATTTGACGAATCCGGAAGGCCGGTTCATCAGGTAAACAGAGTAGATGTATACACTCAGGAAACTTTCTATGGCATTCAGTATTCCGATTCGTATGTGAGTACCAACCAACCATTCAGCATTCCGTTGATTGCTGTAAACAGAAAAGGAGAAGCCGTAGCTGCTACAGGGCGTATTGAAGTAATTAAATACGATTGGCAAACGGTATTGCAAAAGGTATACGATGATGATTACCGTTATGTATCGCAGAAAAAAATCCGTGTAATGGAAAATAGAACTGTTTCTATCACACGCCCCGGACAAGCTTTTTCGTTTATTCCAACTCAATCCGGCGAATATGAGGTGCGTTTGTATGCACCGGATGCACAATCGTACGTGAGTAAATATTTTTATGCATACGGATGGGGAAACACATCTTCCACTTCTTTTGAAGTAAACACAGAGGGTAAAGTAACCATTGAATGTGACAAGAAAGAATACAATACAGGCCAGGAAGCAAAACTTTTATTCAAAACACCATTTGAGGGCAAATTGATTGTAACGATAGAACGCAATCAAATCTATGAATACAAAGTGCTTGAAACCAATAACCGTTCGGCTACTTTATCGGTATCACTTAAAGATGCCTACTTACCGAACGTATATATTTCAGCAACACTAATTAAGCCGAACAGCGATCAGAAAATTCCACTAACTGTTGCTCACGGCTTCCAGAATATTACGGTAAACAAACCTGAGAATAAACTACCGATCGAAATTGTAGCAGTTGCCAGCAGCAGATCAAGAACAAAACAAAAGATCTGTATTAAAACAACGGCCGAGTCAGGTATTCAGGTAACAATTGCAGTTATTGATGAAGGAATTCTGCAATTGAAAAATACCCAAACACCGGATCCTTATGGTTTCTTCTATCGCAAGCGTGCACTGGAAGTTAATTCCTATGATGTATACGCGCGATTACTTTCAGAAATAAATACCAACTCCAGTAAAATTGGTGGTGACGGTTACAATCTGAGCAAACGCGCAAACCCACTTTCGAACAAACGTGTAAAACTCGTTACCTTCTGGAGTGGCATCCTTAAAACAAATTCGAACGGTGAAGTATGCTATGAAATAAATATTCCGCAATTCTCAGGAGACCTGCGAATCATGGCTGTTGCGTATAAAGACAATCATTTCGGTTCGGCAGAGAAAAGCATGAAAGTAGCCGACCCGATTGTTACCTCTACTGCACTTCCTAGATTCTTAAGTCCGGGCGACACGCTGAATATGCCTGTAACAATGAGCAATACTACCACCAAACCAATGAGTGCGTCGGTAAGCATTGGTACAACAGGCGCCGTAAAAATCAATGGTGCAGCAACACAGCAGGTACAGATTGCAGCTAATTCTGAAACGCAGGTTTCCTTTAAATTGGTAGCCGATCAAAAAATTGGACTGGCGCAGATAACAACAAGTATTAAAGCCGGAAACGAAACCTTTAAAGAAGAATTAGATATTACCGTACGTCCGATTACTTCATTAATTAAAATAAGCGGATCAGGAACTGTTACCGGAGGTAATACAGCAAACTTTACCATCAAAAATGATTTTGTTCCTTCCAGTGTTGCAACGAAAGTTGTAGTAAGCCGCTCGCCTATGATCGGGTTTACGAAAAACCTGAGCTACCTGATCGGGTATCCATACGGCTGTATCGAGCAAACAACATCCAGAGTGTTTCCGCAGCTGTATATAAGAGATTTGATGAAAGAGTTAAAACAAGTTAACTACACGAAAGAATCTCCGGAGCAAATGGTACAGGAAGGTATCAATCGTATTTATACCATGCAGACATACAACGGAAGCTTCAGTTACTGGCCTGGCAATTATGAAGGCAACTGGTGGGGAACTGCCTATGCAACACATTTCCTTATTGAAGCGAAAAAAGCGGGTTATGATGTACAGGCAAATGTGATTGATAAAGCAATCAGTTATTTAAAAGACAAAGTAAAAGAAAAAGGCCAGTACAATCTATCGTATTACGACGCCAGCGGTGCAGCGAAAATACGTGTCATTGCAGCGAAAGAAATATTCTACTCTTTATATGTAATGAGTTTATATAATCAGCAGGATTTGTCTGTTATGAATTTCTATAAGACCAATACTTCTATGCTGGCAGTAGACAGCAGATACATGCTGGCAGCAACGTACCTCCGAATCGGTGACCAGGGTTCTTACAGAATATTATTACCAACATCATACGACAATGAAAGATCAATCAATAGCTTCGACGGCAGCTACTACAGCTATATCCGAGATATGGCTATTATACTTGATGTTATGGTTGAGAACGATCCGAACAATGCGCAAATCGGCATATTAACAAAACACCTGAGCGAACAGCTTAAAAATAAGTACTACCTGAACACACAGGAAACTGCTTTTGCATTGATCGCTTTAGGAAAAATAGCGCGTAAAAATGCCGGCAGTACAGTAACTGCTGATATTAAAAGTAATAACACATCCATCGGAACATATACTTCGGGTGTATTTATGACAAACAAAAACCAATCGAACAATACCATTTCAATTATGGCCAAAGGTACCGGAACTCTTTACTATTCATGGGAAGCAGAAGGTATCAGTGAAAACGGAAAGGTAAAAGAAGAAGATAATTATTTGAGTGTTCGCAGAAACTTCTTTGACCGGAATGGAAACATGATCGGCAGCAACAGCTTTAAACAAAACGATCTGATTGTGGTTCGTATGGCTGTACAAACCAAAGATAAATCACTGGTTGAAAATGTTGTATTAACAGATATGCTGCCTGCCGGTTTTGAAATAGAGAACCCAAGACTGAATGATTATGCAGAATTAACCTGGATCAAAAATGCATCTACTCCGGAGTATTTTGATATTCGTGACGACAGAATCAATATGTTTGTTACTGTAACCGGTGAGACAAAATACTATTATTACATGGTAAGAGCCGTAAGTACAGGTAAATTCAAGCTTGGACCATGCAGCGCAGACGCCATGTATAACGGCGAATACCATTCTTATAATGGATCAGGAACAATCACTGTTACTGCCAAGTAACCCCCATGAACATTCGATTTAAAAAGAATATTCCTTTTAAAATAATACTGACAAGACTTGCGATAACCATCGCAAGTCTTGTTCTGTTATTCTTTATACTGAACAGTATTTTTACGTTACCAGCCATTCCGCAATATTCAACAGTGGTAACATCTGATAAAAATGAAGTATTGCATGCGTTTTTAAGTAAGGACGATAAGTGGCGATTTAAAATCAGTACCAAAGAACTACATCCCGACTTAAAGAAAGCCTTCATTAATAAAGAAGATAAATATTTCTATTATCACCCCGGCATCAACATCATTGCTCTTGCACGTGCAGCATTCAACAATGTAATTAAGAATAAAAAAACTTCCGGGGCATCGACCATCACGATGCAAGTTGTTCGTTTATTAGAACCCAGAGAACGTACGTATTTCAATAAGATCATTGAAATCTTTCGGGCTCTTCAATTGGAATGGGCCTATTCAAAAGAAGAGATTCTGGAGTTATATATCAACTTCGTTCCTTATGGTTCAAACATTGAAGGTGTGAAAGCAGCTTCGTTGTTATACTTTCAAAAATCGCCCGAACAATTAAGTCTGGCGCAAATCGTTTCTCTAACCATCATTCCTAACAGACCCGTATCATTAAACCCACAACGGCATCAGCAGGTTTTAATGATTGAACGTAACAAATGGCTTCGCCGATTTGAAGCAGAAAATATTTTTGATACTACCCGTATTCATGATGCATTAAAAGAAAATGTATATGCAAAACGTATTGCACTTCCACGCAATGCTCCCCACCTGAGTGTACGCTTACATAAAAAATATCCTCAGCTTACAGAGATACATACCAATATAAAATTAACAACTCAGGCCCGGGCACAGCTTATCTTAGAGCATTACATGGCACGTATCAAGCAGCTTGGCATACACAATAGTGCTATTATAATTTTTAATAATGAAACAAAAAAGACAGAAGCCTATATCGGCTCACAAGACTTTAACGACCGGCAATTTGAAGGCCAGGTAGATGGTGTAAATGCAATCCGTTCGCCGGGCAGTACATTAAAACCATTTATATATGGTATGGCATTCGACAAAGGACTCCTTACGCCTAAAATGGTTATTGAAGATATTCCCAGTAATTTTGACGGATATGCTCCAACCAATTTTGACGAACATTTCAACGGACTTGTTTCGGTAGAAAAATCACTGGCATTTTCCTTAAACATTCCTGCAGTAAAAACAATTGAACAACTAACGCCGCATGCCGTAACGAAAGTATTGGTTAAAAGTGGTTTCAAACAAATCAAGCGCGACGAAAAACACCTTGGACTCTCATTAGCCCTTGGCGGCTGTGGTGTAACGCTAGAAGAGCTTGCTCACTTATATACTATATTCGCACAAAAAGGTCTGCTATTCAATTATCCTATTTTACAACAAGATTCTTCTGCGTTTGCAACACCTATCTTATCTGAAGCATCTTCTTTTATGGTTTCAGAAATTCTCACACAAATCACACGTCCGGATTTGCCAAACAACATGCAAAACAGTTTTCATATTCCACACATAGCATGGAAAACCGGCACATCCTTTGGCCGGAAAGATGCCTGGTGTGTAGGCTACAATCAAAAATATACTATTGGTGTATGGGTAGGAAATTTTGATGCCACTGGTATTCATGAATTAACTGGTGCCGATATTGCCACGCCTTTATTATTCGAACTATTCAATACACTCGATTATAATTCCCTACAGCATTGGTTCTTTAAACCTAAAGGATTAGAACTGCGCACCGTTTGTACATACAGTGGATTACCAATAGGCGAACTTTGTACTGAAAGCATGATTGATCAATACATTCCCAAAATATCAACCAATCAAAAATGCCAGCACCTGAAAGAATATATAATCGCAGCAAACGAAAAATACAGTTACTGCACATCGTGTACACTCGATGGCGGTTATATTACAAAAACGTATCCCAATCTTTCCGTTGGTTTGGCCGACTTCTATGATTCGCAGCACATACCTTATGAAAAGCCTCCGACACACAATCCTATGTGTATTCGCATCATGGAAGATCACAACCCCAAGATTATAATGCCCATTCACAATAAAGAATATCTGATTGAACGTACCGTACCTACAGAGGTACAGTTAAAGTGTATTGTACCACCTGACGTATTGAAGGTATACTGGTATATTAATGGGAAATTTTATAAAGAAGCAACACCCAAAGAAGAAGTATTTTTTCTTCCTAAAGAAGGTATAAGCAAAATTTCCTGCAGCGATGATCAGGGAAGAAACAGTAGTGTAACTATTACGACAGCTTTTTACTAGAAAAATGGAACAATCGGTTATCTAATAGTTCAGTAATGCCCAAAAATATAGCTGCAATGAACATCTTCGGAAATACAAATTATTCCGGTTGAACATCATTACATTATGCTTCCTGAGATACCACCTCTTCCTTTTTGTAGCAGCTTATCACTTCGGTTAGATTATCCGTGTATGTAGTTTGTGCTGTTGTATACTTTTCATACGCCTCGACAGTTTCATCCAAATACTTCAGATGTCTTTTCAAATCCTGAATTTGCCTCGTTAATACTAAGGCTGCTTTATCTTCAGCAGTAGGAATATGAGAAATAGCCTGAGCATTGCTGTACATGTACCCTTCGCCTGACATTAGCCAGCGTACATTCAATTTAGGAAGAGCTTCAATGATAAGTAAAAACTTATCTGTACCATATTTATAACCATTTATAATACGGTAAACCTGAGTTCTTGAAACATTCATCCCCTTAGCAAGGCTATTCGGTCTGATTTTTTCAGTTTCAAGAAATAGCTTCAACCTTTGACCTATGTCTTTTAGATTGTTCAATATAGTTTTATTTAATTGGCAGTATTAATGAAAAAAAACGGCAGTTCTTTATTCTAAAATAACAACTTTTTATCGTAGATGAAAATTTTAGCTGACAAAAATATTTATCTTAACCAATGTTAATTCAATTTTAAAATAGAAGTTATAACATATTTATACTAAAAGATAAGATTTTTGGAATATAAGTGCCATTTAGCAATATAACAGCAGAAAAATGCTCAGCTAAAATCATGATTCAAATATTTATTTTTTTTAAATATTATAGTAAATCAGCTCACAAAAATTGACAATCATCCATTCCTTCCTCAACATGGAGTAAAAATACGGATCACTAATTGACTTTTTTGAATTCAAATACCTGGCTTTCATCCATTCCTGTAGGATTATAAAACAGTATGTTTTTTTTATGCATTTGAATTTTCCTTACTCTTGGCTGCGCTGTTTCTTTAGGATGCAAATCATGTATTATAGTGATGTCATTATCAAAATGATTGCCCATAATGGTTTTTACGCTCCATGATTTTGTTTTTAATTCAACAACTTCAACTGTATTGGCCGGTTGGTTTGGTCTATCATATTTCAACTCTCCATATCCAAAGATTACAACACCTTCGTTATCCGTCTGTTTATATAGATTATCTTCATTTAAAGCTACATTCATTCCTGCCAAAGGATGATTATTTTCATCTAATACTTTAATAACAACATATTTTTGTCCAGCTATAACCTGCCCCATTGTTTTGCTTTTTGAATGAACCAGGTATACAGAATCTATTAAAAATAATCCATCCCCTATATTATCCCATCTTCCCTTTTCTGTTATAACACCATCAACAACACCAGGTCTGATATAGCTAAACGTTGAATCTCTGTTAATGATTAGTGTATGAGTTACCCCCTTTTCATTATGCGTATATGTACCACATTCCAGCACAGGATTGATAGAATATAAAACAAAGCAAAGTAATAATAGATATTGCATAATATGATTTGCAGCTTTTAATTTAACAGTTATACTTTCGGCTTTTGAACCACTACTTTAATTTTATCACCCACCTTCACTCCTGACAGCACCTCTACTTTAATACCGTCCGACAAACCAGTCTTAATCAATTGTTTTCTGAATTCCTGCGGTTTTGTTTCTACTTCCACAAAAACAGAATCTTTTTTGAACTGGATCAATGACTCTTTTATAGACAATACAGAATCTTTACGCCCTAGTACCAGATCAGCGTTAGCACTATACCCCGAACGTATATATACTTTTTTATCAATGTGGACCGCTGCTTTAATTTCAAATTTAATAGCTCCGTCTTCCACAATTCCTTTGGGAGAAATAAATTCGAGCTTTGCAGGAAATGTCTTATTGTCAATTGCAGCAATATGCAGATCTATATCCATCCCCGGATATATTTTGCCAACTTCAGACTCATCAACTTTTCCTAAAAAAATCATATCGTTCATGTTTGCTATAAGTGCAATGGTTGTGCCCTCATTGAACGTATTCCCTTCAATCACGAAACCACCTTCCTCAACGGGAATTTCGAGTATCATACCACTAACTGTGGCACGCACTAAATTAGTTGCATTCCCGGCCTGCTTGGTAGCTCCTTCTTTTACGATGTCATAATTATTAATCGCAGCCCGTAAATTTTCTTTTGCTTCATTATAGTCCAACAAATAGCGGTTGTATTCTGTCTCCGGAATCAACTGTTCATCATATAGTTTTTTATAGCGGTTATATTCCTTTTCAGATTGCTCTAATTCAAGCTGTGCTTTAGTTACATTAGTCTCTGCATTATTCAGATTAACCATATTAGGCACAATGCGAATCCGTGCAATCAATGCCCCCTTCTCAATATATGCTCCTGCCTGAACATATAATTGATCTACAATACCTGAAACCTGAGATTTAATCGCTACTTCTTTCCTTGGCTGAATAGAACCTGCGGAAACAGTCTTCTGTATAATGTTACTATAAAACAGCGTATCGGTCTCATAGATTACTGGTTTCTTTTGTGAGTTTTGATACAGGAACCAAAAAGTCCAGACAAAAACCGCAGCCAATGCGATTACAAATAGATAGGTAATAATCTTCTTAATCATACTATTAATCTGCCCTTAAGGCTTCAATAGGGTTTATATTTGCAGCTTTAATCGCAGGGATCAACCCTGCCAGCGCACCTGAAACAATTAATATTAATGTCGCAATAATAGCAACATTAAAATCAATATCTGGGTTTGAAAAATAAGAGTTTTTCGTATCCATTCCCTTCATCATATCTTTAAAGAATTCTACCAACAGCACACCTGCCAGCAGCCCGAAATATCCTGCCAATGCAGTAATAAAGATGGACTCTTGTATAATGAGCGTAATAATTGAAAAAGGTGTGGCCCCTAATGCTTTTCGTATTCCAATTTCTTTGGTACGTTCTTTCACGATGATGAGCATGATATTACTAACCCCTACAATGCCTGCAATAATGGTCATAATACCAACTCCCCAGATAAATGCATTCACACCAATAAATAATCCGGTAATTTTTTTTGTCTCTTTACCGGAGTTCCAGCCGCCTATAGCATTTTTATCCAGAGGAGATATCAGATATTTTGCAGCAAGATACACCTTCACTTTTTTCTCAACTTCCAGCGGGTCGTAGCCGTCTTTAGGAGTAATAGCAAAGCTCGTAATATAATCCTGATTAAAGGTGTTTTGCAATGTTGATAACGGAATGAATATTTTTTCAGAATCGTCTCTGCCGCTGCTTCCTACGTTCTCCACTTCGTAGCTTCCAACAACTTCAAAATACACGCCTCGTATCTGAAAATATTTTCCGATTGGATTCTCTTCACCAAAAAGAAGGTCGCGCACCCGGCTGCCGATCACGGCTACTTTTCTTTTTTCATCTACATCAAATTGATTCAGGAATCTGCCGTCGGGAAAAGTCATGGGCCGGACATTATTAATCTCCGGTACGGTGCCTTCTACCTTGAATGTGCCTGCGATATTTTTATAAACGATGGTATACTCACCATTCAGATTTACACTTGGCGCCACATATAAAAGTTCAGGCACCTCATTTTTCAAATACTCATAATCATCATTTTTTAAAAGAATTCTTCTGCCGGGCTTCATACCTTTATAAGGCATCGTTGTTTTACCATTCCACACCCACATGGTATTTTTAGCCATATTGCTAAAATTCTGATTCACACCATTCTCTAAACCTTTGCCGGCAGCCAATAATAATACCAACATAAAAATACCCCAAAAAACGCCGAAAGCAGTAAGCAATGTCCGAAGCGGATGCTTTTTAATTGTATTGAATATTTCCTGCCATTTATCTAAATCGAACATAATATGTGGTATTATTTATGCGTACGGGCGAATAGCATTATTCGCCCTGTTTATTCATGCCATATATGGATTGCATACGTCCCTACTCAATTAATCCGTCTTTTAATTTTATGATGCGGTGTGTCATTTCTGCAATATCATGCTCGTGTGTAACAATCACAACCGTAATACCCGAATCATTTATTTCTCTCAGCATACTCATTACATCATAGGAGGTTTTTGTATCAAGTGCACCTGTCGGTTCATCTGCAAGGATCACTTTAGGCTTTGAAACCAGGGCACGGGCAATAGCAACACGTTGTTTTTGCCCGCCTGAAAGTTGATTGGGCATGTGTTCGGCCCATTCTTTCAAGCCCACCCGATCCAAATATTCCATGGCTATTTTTAAACGTTCCTTACGGCCAACACCTTGATAATACAAGGGTAAAGCCACATTTTCAGCTGCGTTTTTAAATGCCAGTAAATTAAACGATTGAAAAACAAAGCCTAAAAATTTATTCCTATAATAGGCCGCCTTTGTTTCAGTAAGATTCTTAATCAGCGTACCATTCAGCAAATACTCGCCTTTATCATAATCGTCTAGTATGCCCAGTATATTCAACAAAGTAGATTTTCCGGAGCCCGACGAGCCCATAATAGATACGAATTCTCCTTCGTTTATCGTTAAATCAATACCTTTGAGTACATGCATGGTATTGCTACCCATGACGTATGATTTATTTATATCTTTTAATGTAATCATCCAGAATAAGCCTACTCAAATGTAATCACAAACTAGGTGAGATAGTTTAAATTATCAATAAAAGAAACTAAATTTCTTCCGATTTGTTTCAAATAAAGATTCAACAACTCAAAAACGTTAGTTTTACATAAAAAATTATCTTCTAATGAAGAATATAACTATACTGCTGCTATCATTCTTATTTACTCTTACGTCTTTACATGCTCAGCAAACATGGACATTACAGCAATGCCTGGAATATGCTGAAACACATAGCTCCCAATTTCAAAAAGTTAAATATGCCAACTTAACAAGTGAGCAAAGTGTATTACAGGCAAAAGGTGCCATGCTTCCAACCATTAACGGAACCGTATCACAGAACTACAACTTTGGTAGAAGTATTGACCCCTTTACCAACATCTATGTGAACCAACAAGTGCGTTCAAATAATTTAAGTTTAAGTGGAAGTTTAGTATTGTTCAATGGTTTTTTATTACAGAATACATTGAAGCAAAGTAAAAACAATATGCTGGCTGCCCAACAGGACATTGATCAGTTCAGACTAGACCTTAGCATTTCTATCATTCAGGCTTACCTCACGATTTTAATGAATGAGGAAATATTTGCGAATGCCACCATTCAGGCACAAACTACAAAAGAAGTATATGATCGCACAAATAAATTGAAAGAATCAGGTGTGGTAACAACGAGTGCTGCTCTGGATGTATATGCACAATGGAAAACAGAAGAAGCTGCGGCAATACAAGCAAAAAATGATCGGGATTTGTCGTATCTGAATTTAGGCTTATTACTTGAGCTGCCTGACCCAATGTCTATACGGGCAGCCAAACCTGAAACACTTAATCAAAGCCAGCTATCTTATTCAAGCCCCGATCAGGTAATGAATATAGTTATTGATCAGATTCCGGAATTGAAAAGTTTAGAATATAAAAAGCAAAGCGCCGCCTACGCATACTATGGTTCCAAAGGAAGATATTACCCTAGAATCACCATGAATGGTTCATTGAATACATTATACTCCACGTCGGGTAAAACTGCTGTAGGGCAACAGTTTGCAGGCAATAAAGTAATCGGACAGACTGCCACAGGAGATCTGGTATATACAAGTACCTACACAACTCTATATTCGGATAAAGATTTCCGTTTACAGCTTAAAGATAATTACAGTAAAATTATTGGGGTATCATTAAGCATTCCGATCCTTAATGGTTTTCAGGTAAGAACTGCTGTACACAACAATTCGATAGCCATGACGCAGGCAGATCTGGATTATAATATTGCCAAAATAGGTTTGCAACGTACTATTTATACGGCATTTTATCAGGCTAGCGGAAGTCAATCTAAGCTATCAGCACTTACCGAATCTTACAATGCAACACAGGAGTCTTATCGTAATGCTGAAAAAAGATTCGACAGCGGGGTAATTACATCCGTTGAATTTAATCAGATAAAAACTACACTTACCCAGGCACAATCAAATTTGGTGCAGGCAAAATATGATTTCATCTTTAAAAATGCGATATTAGACATCTATTCAGGTCAGCCACTGAATGTTCAATAATTTCATTACAAATAATCTGCTAAATTGATTTACGGTAATTTAATATGAGAAATAGTAATCAACCCCTTATTTGGATTTTACGTTTTGTAGTTTCAGTATTATTTATTTTTTCAGCTTATGCCAAATTGCACCCAAGCGTATATGCTTTCGAACATTTATTAGTTGTTCAAAATATAACAAACGAATGCTTTGCCCCTATCCTTGCCCGCTGTATAATAGCCGTTGAATTTTTTCTTGGCATAGCTTTTTTGCAAAATCATTATTTTAAAAAATTTATACTGCCGGCTACAGCTCTTATGCTGATCGCCTTCTGTATTCATTTAAGCTACCAGATAATCACACTGGGAAATGCCGGTAACTGCGGCTGCATGGGCGATACTATTCCAATGACACCATTACAGGCACTAATCAAAAATGGCGTTACGCTGATCATTCTTGGATATATATTTGGCAACATTGATCCTAAAAAAACAAATAAGCACAGATACCCACTTGCGATTCTCTTAATTTGCTTTGCAGCTGTATTTTGGTTTTACAAACCTGAATGCGGTTGTGATACTTCTGCAGCAACAACCGTAATACCTGCTACAACAGTTATTTCTCCAATCATTCCGATTGATACAAATACTCATGTAAAACAAACGGCAACCGAAATCAAAGCTGCGTCAAAAACTAAAAAGAACGACCCTAAAACGCCTGAAACAAAAGTATCCGTTCCGATAGTCGAACAAATTGCTGTTCCGGCAATTCAAAGAAAGACTTCCGTGTTTGCTCCTTACACAACATTCAACGATGGCATCACTGCCAATTTAGATGCCGGAAAAAATATTGTTTGCTTATTCAATGTTGATTGCGACCATTGTATGAATACCGCAAAAGAATTGTGTGAGATGAACAAACAGTCTCATCTGCCACCTGTATATATATTATTTTGGGGCGACGAAGCTCAAGGCCCTGCATTCTTCAGATATGCTGGCTGCGCATTTCCACATGCATTTATTGATGCAGGAAAATTTTTCCGTTTACTTGACAAAGCTCCATCTCCCCCAAGAGTCGTAGTATTGAACGAAGGGAATATTATGGGTGATTTCACATCCGACACATTTACAAAAGCGGCACTATTAGAAGCAACAAAAAAATAAGCATGCTTTCGAAATTTGTTTGTTCTTTTCTGTTTATCAGTTTGTTTTTTTTATCATTTGATATTAAAAACACAAAATCCGTAACACTAAAAAAAATTGTAATTGATGCTGGCCATGGCGGAAAAGACCCAGGCTGTAACGGAAAATATTCTAAAGAAAAAGATATTACGTTACAAATAGCACTTCAGCTTGGAGAACTGCTTAAAAACAACTTGCCGGATATAGAAGTAGTTTATACACGCAAAGATGATAATTTTGTTGAGTTACACGACCGAGCTGCCATTGCAAATAAAATAGATGCTGACTTATTTATATCTATCCATGTTAATGCAGGCCCTGAGCAATTTGCGGGCACAGAAACGTATTGTATGGGCTTGCACAAATCTGAATCAAACATGCAGGTTGCACAACGCGAAAATTCTTCTATTTTAATGGAAGCCAATCAAAAGACTAATTATGATGGCTTTGATCCAAACAAGCCGGAATCTTATATTATGTTCTCTCTTTACCAAAGTGCCAACTTAAGCAATAGCATGATGCTGGCTGAAAAAATTGAAGAGGAATTCAAATCGTATAATCAACGCTACAGCAGAGGCGTAAAACAAGCGGGCTTTTTAGTTTTATGGAAAACAACGATGCCGGCTGTACTTATTGAAACAGGTTTTTTAACACACAAAGATGAAGAGACGTATTTGAATTCAGAGAAAGGAAAAATACATACGGCTTATGGAATCTATAGCGCTATTGAGGATTACAAGCAGCTGATTGAAGCAGAGTAAACATGATTCGCAGCTATTTAATTTGCTAAAGTTGATTGATAAATAAAAACTGACTATACTTTATACTATCAAGATTTCTTTTCAAAATAATTTTTCAGTCATGACAGATTCAGAATTAAACATTTTAAAATTCCCTATTGGTCAATACAACAAAGTGGTTGCGCCATCAAGAGAACAACTAGCATCTTTCATTTCAGACATTCATTTATTTCCGCAACGCCTGCGGGAAGCAACTGATTTGATGACACAGGAACAGCTTGATATGACTTACCGGCCAAATGGATGGACAATACGCCAGCTTATTCACCATTGTGCAGACAGCCACATGAACAGTTTCATGCGCTTTAAGTTGGCACTAACAGAAGAGAACCCTACCGTTAAGCCATATCAGGAAGACCGATGGGCTGAATTGGTTGACAGCAAAATGTCTATCGAATTTAGTTTACACATCTTAGATGGCTTGCATACACGATGGACAGCCTTACTTGATTCATTAACAGAATCAGAGTTACAGAAAACATTCATACACCCTGAACATACTGAACCGTTTAAGCTCGATGAGTATATTGGCTTTTATGCCTGGCACAGCAATCATCATTTGGCGCATGTAAAGGAATTTAAGAAACGACTGAATTAAGTATTCACTATTAAAGATGATCAGTAAATGAAAAACTGGAGAGGTATATTTTACGGGATAGCATACGGTTTAATTGCGAGATCAATTTTTGAATTAGAATTAACAGAAAATGCTGTTATACCAACATTTGGGCTCATGACGCTCTCCTTCCTATTCGTTGTACCATTTGTAATAGGATTAATAACTGCATACTATAATGACACAATAACAAGCTCAAGAAAAATTCTTGTATTAGTAATGCCTTTATTTTCTATAATAGGACTGATTGCTACATCTGTATTATTTGGCAAAGAGGGGATCATTTGTGCACTGATGGCCTTGCCGATATTTGCCTGCATGGCTCTACTGGGCGGATATCTTGGAGTTAGAGTATTTTACAGAGATAAAAATAAGATGTACATTTCCTTGTGCATGTTGCTTCCATTTATTATTGCACCAATAGAAAATCATCTTGGATTAAGCGAAAAAATATTTACAGAACACACATCAATTACAATACACGCATCTGACAAAGATGTATGGAAACACATAACACGTGTAAAAGAGATAACTAATAAAGAAAACAACAACTCTTTATTTCAATTCATGGGTTTTCCAAGGCCTATAGAAGCAGAACTTGACACCGTAGCCGTTGGAGGAATTAGAAAAGCCATTTTTGATAGAGGACTATTTTTTACAGAAACAGTAACCGAAGTTACGCCTAATAAAATTCTTGCATTCAACATTCAGGCAGACCCAAATTCTATTCCACCCAAAGCATTGGATGAACATGTACTTGTGGGCGGAAAATATTTTGATGTACTTGAAGGGAAATATCAAATAGAAAAAATTGGCAATAACGAAGTGTTGCTGCATCTAACATCGAGATTTAAATTATCTACAAATTTCAATTTTTACAGTGGTTTATGGAGCAAAATTATTATGAGCGACATTCAAAAAAATATTTTAGAAATAATAAAAAAACGAAGCGAATCAGATTATTCCGGAGAATAAATTATGGAACTTTCGATTTAAATGAATCATTCAAATCGAAAATAACCTTTCAAATTATTTATTGTTGAAATATCTGAATTGAATTTTAGATTCCACAAAACTATTCAAACAGCTTAAAATCCTATTTATTAAAAAAATATTTTAAAATCGTTACCTATACGTAAGTTGCAGGTATATGTTATGAGATTGATTCTAATTTCAATTTGGAACAATAAATTATCATAACATGAAACGAGCCGTAAAAATCTTTTTATTCTCCGTTATTTTTATAACAACAACCTTTTCATACGCACAAGATGCTTGTACACCCGTAGGATGGGCCACGCAAAATGGCGGTGTAACAGGAGGAGGAACTGCTGCTGCAACTGTAGTAAGTACGTATGCCGATTTAAAAACGGCATTAACCAGTACATCAGTAAAAGTAGTTCAGATACAAGGTGTAATAACCTTCCCTTTAAATGGGCGCATTGAAATAAAAAATCAAAGTGGGAAAACCATTTTTGGATTACCCGGATCAAAACTTGTATCCGTTGATTTGACGGCAAGCGGCTCAGGTATTCTTTATGTAAAAGGAACTACCAATCTTATCATACGAAATGTAACGTTCGAAGGTCCGGGAGCATACGATGTAGACGGAAATGACAACCTTACATTTGATAATTGTCAGAATTGCTGGATAGACCATTGCGATTTTCAAGATGGTATGGATGGAAATTTTGATATGAAAAACATGACTGATTTCATTTCAGTAACATGGTGTAAATTTGGTTATCTAAAACCACCTATCCCTGGTGGATCAGGAGGTACAGACGATCACAGATTTTCGGATTTACTTGGGAGCTCAGATTCAGATACACAAGATGCAGGAAAACTGCGTATAACATTTCAATATTGCTGGTGGTCGGAAGGCTGCGTAGAAAGAATGCCGCGTGTACGCTTTGGTGAAGTGCATGTTGCAAACTGTTTTTATAATAGTTCTGTGTCCAACACCTGTATCAGAGCCGGATACCAAGCAAACTTATTAATTGAAAGCAATGTATTTGTGGGCGTTACCAAACCTATTGATTTATATAACAATGACTTCACTGCTGTAACTGCTAAAAACAATATTTTCACGAATACTACTGGCGGTACTACCGGAAGCGGTAGTGCATTTACACCACCCTATACATTAACAATAACACCTGCCAGTCAGATACAAAGTGTAGTAACCAATACTGCCTGCGGTGCAGGAGCTACCTTAGATAGCCCTACACAATGCGGATGCGGAACTACTACAAATCAATCTCCAACCGTAAGTTTAACGGCTCCGGCATCCGGAACAACCTACTGCGTCGGAACAGCAATAACAATCACTGCAACAGCAGCTGACGCTGACGGAACCGTCTCAAAAGTAGATTTTTATAACGGCACAACATTATTAGGCACAGACAATTCATCACCATACACGTATAGCTATACTCCTACAGCTACAGGCACATTATCATTAAAAGCAATCGCTACAGACAATTCAAATGCTGCAACTACTTCCGGCACAAACTCCGTTACCGTATCAGCACTACCTACTGCAACAATTACTGCCGGTGGCGCAACTACATTCTGTACCGGTGGTTCGGTAGTGCTTACTGCAAGCACAGGTACTTCTTATAAATGGTTTAATGGAACAACACAGGTTGGTACTGCTGCAGCTTATACTGCTACTACTGCCGGTTCTTATACCGTGGAGGTTACAAATGCGGGTAGTTGTAAAGCTACGTCGACTGCAACTACTGTTACTATAAGCTCTGCTCCTACTGCAACAATCACTGCTGGTGGTGCAACTACATTCTGTACTGGTGGTTCGGTAGTGCTTACTGCAAGCACAGGTACTTCTTATAAATGGTTTAATGGAACAACACAAGTGGGTACTGCTGCAACCTATAGCGCTACTACTGCTGGTTCCTATACCGTAGAAGTTACCAATGCTGCCGGTTGTAAAGCGACTTCGACTGCAACAACTGTTACTGTAAATACTTTACCTATTGCTACCATTACTGCAGGTGGTGCTACCACATTCTGTACTGGTGGTTCGGTAGTGCTTACTGCAAGTACAGGTACTTCTTATAAATGGTTCAATGGAACAACACAAGTGGGGACTGCCGCATCTTATACCGCAACAACTGCCGGCTCCTATACCGTAGAAGTCACCAATGCTGCCGGTTGCAAAGCAACTTCGACTGCAACTACTGTTACTATAAGCTCTGCTCCTACTGCAACCATTACTGCTGGTGGTGCAACTACATTCTGTACTGGTGGTTCGGTAGCGCTTACTGCAAGCACAGGTACTTCCTATAAATGGTTCAGCGGAACAACACAGGTTGGTACGGCTGTAAGCTATACCGCTACAACAACAGGTTCCTATACCGTAGAAGTTACAAATGCGGGTGGATGTAAAGCTACGTCTACTGCTACTTCTGTTACTGTAAATACTTTACCTACTGCAACAATTACTACCGGCGCTGCTACCACATTCTGCTCAGGTGGTTCGGTAGTACTCACTGCAAGCACAGGTGCTTCCTATAAATGGTTCAGCGGAACAACACAAGTGGGGACTGCCGCATCTTATACCGCTACTACTGCCGGTTCCTATACCGTAGAAGTTACAAATGCGGGTGGATGTAAAGCTACGTCTACTGCAACTACTGTTACTGTAAATACTTTACCTACTGCAACCATTACTGCCGGCGGTGCTACAACATTCTGCTCAGGTGGTTCGGTAGTGCTTACGGCAAGCACTGGCTCTTCCTATAAATGGTTCAGCGGAACAACACAGGTGGGTACGGCTGCAACCTATACCGCTACTACTGCCGGTTCGTATACCGTGGAGGTTACCAATGCTACGGGTTGCAAAGCAACATCGGCTGCTACTCAGGTAGCTGTTACTTCCGGAGTTGTTTGGTATCTGGATGCGGACGGGGATGGAAAAGGTGATCCTGCTGCTACATTGACTGCCTGTACTCAACCTGCAGGATATGTTGCTCTAGCGGGTGATGCTTGTCCCGCTGATCCAAATAAAATCGCCCCTGGTGCCTGCGGATGCGGAAATCTGGAAACAGATACGGACAGTGATGGAACACCAGATTGTGTCGACTCCGATGATGATAACGATGGTGTTCCGGATACAAATGACTGTGCCCCTCTGAATGCAAGTATTGGAGCTGGAACTGTTTGGTACCGTGATTTAGATGGGGATGGTAAAGGTGATCCTGCTTCCGTACTAACAGCTTGTACTCAGCCTGCCGGATACATTGCCGTTGCCGGAGATGAATGTCCGACAGATGCAGGTAAAACACTTGCCGGAAACTGTGGCTGCGGATATACAGAAACTTCCTGTCTGGATTGTGCAGGCGTACCAAACGGATCTGCTGTAGTAGACAATTGTACTATCTGCACAGGTGGTACAACAGGTAAAATAGCTTGTACAACCACCGCTACAATCAATGGCACTACGGCTAACATTTCTGTCGTACCTCAACCTTTTGATAATACCACAACCATCAAAATACAAAACTACGGAAACATACAAAGCATTACCATCATCAGTGCTTCGGGAGCTCTCGTAGATGACAAAACGGGTTTAAATACTTCTGAAATAACACTAGGTGAATCCTTAGCTCCTGGTTTATATTCCGTAATCATTCATACCAATAATGGTATCTATACAACCAAAATCGTGAAAAAATAAAATATTCATAATCCGTTACCTTTATACTTTATGCAGGTATTAAGAAAAATAAGGTTAATAGAATTCAATCATACAAAGTATTGAACTATCGTAATAATTCCATCTAAAAGCTGATTTTGTTATTATTCTAGGGGATGTTGTAAAATAATGTGGGATTAATTAGGCTAACTCGCTGATTATAGCCATCTTAGCTGTATAGAAGACGACACAGTTATGACCCAATCGAGTATCCTCAAGAATTTCAGTAAGTTAACTTACACCCAACAAACTGAACTTTTACAAACACTCACGAAGAATCTTTCTCAATCACGTCCGATCTTAACTCATAAGAAATTGGATAATTCTTGTCCGTACTGTCAGAATCCGAAAGTCCATAAACACGGGACATACAAAAATGGAGGAACCCGATTCAAGTGTCCTTCTTGTCAGAAAACTTTTAATGAATTATCAGGAACTTCGATTCATCGAGTTCATAAAAAACAAGAGTGGGATCAGTTTATTCAATTGATGTTAGAATGTAAGAGTATTCGAGAAATCTCAAAGGAACTTCACTTATCAACCAAGACGGTGTTCAATTGGAGACATAAAGTTTTGAGTTCGTTCAATAATTTATTTACTAAAGAATTTAAGGGAGTAGTCGAGACGGACGATGTTTTCTTTCGATTTAATCAGAAGGGACAGAGAGAGAAAATTGATCTCGGTCCGAAGAAACGGGGAGTTAGTAAACATCAGGTCTCCGTGTTGTTTACGATGGATCGATATAAGACTTATGACTTTAAGGTGGTGAAGTTAGGGAAACTCGATGGACAGAGTTTAAGAAGAGTGATTGATACGAAAAGGTTTAATTCGGAGAACATCATTTGTTCGGATAGTGAACAATGTTTCATTACTTTGTTTCAAGAGATGGGATTAGAACATAAATTTTTTAAATCTGAATTTAGACACGGAGTTGATAAGGTCTATCACATCAACAACTTGAACAATACAGTTAATCACACCAAGAAGTGGATTACAAAAAACTTTGGTTCTGTCTCGACGAAGTATCTGGGAAATTATTTAAACTGGTTTAGTGTCCTAGAAATACTCAAAAACAACAAAGAAAAAAACGGAAAATTCTGGGATTATGTTTTGTTAGATAGTCAGACCTACAATCGATACAGAGAAGGAGAAAACAACTACCACAAATTATTAAAACTCTCGAAAGTAAAATAAAAAAAGGAACTTCAATCGAAGTTCCTTTTAAGTTCTTATGATTTGGTTAAAACCAAAAAGTATTTACTAATTAGTTCTTTCTGTTTCTCTAGTTCTCGGGTAAAATAGAACATCTCAGACGAGAAAGAGATGGTGTCAGAATTTAACTTGATAATTATATTTTCACCATACTTAAATTCAATCTTTCCCCCGATTGATTCAATAATTAGTGAAAGAGAACAAGTGTCTAACTCAATTTCATAGACGAGTTTATTGATTTGAGTATTTCGGGAAATTGATAGAGTATTTCTAGTATTAATAATCTTGTTTAAGATCTCGGTGATACTTTTGACTTGATAATCGGTATACATCCTCAGAAGTTTAGAAGTGATTAATTTAATCAAATTGTAAAATCTTTTTCTCATCTCAAATATCTTTTGAGTTTATAAGATGGAATTTGATTTTGTTTAGAGAATTAATCCCAACCGAACTAGTTTAAATGGGTTGACCTTTTGAGAGAAGTAGTCTTTGAAACTCTTGTTTAATGTTATCTTTTTGATTGGTCAGAACATAATTTAAAACTACTAGTGTTACTTGTACATCATTAATGTACATCAGTCCTTGTTTATAGATAAAATTCACCTCACCATTAAGATAGATAATAGAAAATTGAGTGTGACCTTGATAGAGGTAGTGAATTTCATTCCACCCACCGGATGAATTAGTGATTGGTAAATGATGAAAATTAATATTCAGTCCACTATAACGTCGACCTTCATTATTTAATAAGTCGGTGAGATTCGTTACTTCGATTGAAGAATAGGACATAAATTTTTTCCGTTTAAAAAACCTTCCGAAGATACTCAATAATTTTTTCATATCTCTTATATCGAGACCCACGAAAAAGTTTCAATAAAAAAGACCACCATTTCTGGTGGTCTTTTTTATCTCAAGTAATTCTAAATAGTCGTCTGATTATTCTTTCCGATCTCCTCGATCTGAACTCTAGTCGCTTCTAGGAGTCCGTATAATTGACCATTGAGAAAATCATCGGGATTCTGAGGATCATTATTGTGATGTTCTTGAATTTCATTTTTGATCTCGATGATTAAAACTTTCAAATCATGGAGTTTCTTTTTCGTAATCATGTTAATTTTTTTAGGTTTGAAAAGATTAGAAACCCAAGATAATATTTTCCCCATCGTCATTATTATTTTTCTTTTATAAAGAGATGGATGGAAAAGTTGATTCCAAAAAATTATTTGAGACGTTGAATAACGTCTTCGAGGTACTTCACTTTTTCTTCTAACAGAGTAATTTTGTCTTTATACAAATCAATCAACTCCTTAGGAAATTCAATGTAATTCCCGGATTGAGTTCCTTTATATTCTCCGTAGTTATTAAAAATGATTTGGTCATTCAAATTGATGAGGTCATCGACTTTAATTCCGAGAACTTCGGAAATTTTTTCTAATCGAGAAAAGGTAATATCTGTTTCATCTCTCTCAATTTTCGAATAGTTCGATTGAGACAGTCCAATTTTTTCCGACATGTATTCTTGAGTATAATTTTTTAACTCTCTCAAGACCTTGATTTTATGACCTATTTTCATAGAATCAAAGATAAAGAATATTTGGGGGAATAAACTAGTCTCCCTTGATCTATTTTACCCTTCTCAGGAATAACACTTTAACCCATTCTCCCTTATCCTTGTACCGATTCTCAGGAATTCGTGTGACCTGAAAAACGAAAGAGTAAGGATAATCAAAACAACAAGTTATTATGGGATTTGGTACAAAAGAAATCGAGTTTGGAGTTCTTAAAATTGACGGAAAAAGAGTGTTAATTTATCGTAGTCCCAATGATTACTTTACTATTGATGTGGGAGAAGGAATTAAAAATGTGAATTGGTCAGGTTCGGAAATCAATGTCACTTTGGATAGTGGGAAAGTCCGAAAATACAAGAGTCCCAACAACTACACGACCATTTAGTTTGACTCACCAACTATGAAAAAAATTATAGTCATCTTTTTGATGGTGGTCGGGATTATTTCTTGTCAGAAAAAAGACGATCCAACACCGACCACTCAAACTTCAACCACGACTACGAAATCTCCCCAAGAAATAACGGTCGATAAGTTAAGTCCTTTCTTTGTGGTGGGTTTAGATAGTGTTTCTCTGGACTCTTATTCTGTTTCATCTTTTAATCGAAATGGATCGACTTTTACAGGTCATTTGGAGACGGGAACGACCTACAATAAGTTTTGGGGTGTCGGACAAAGTGGAACGTGGGAAATCACCTCCAATGGACTTTTAACTGTCACGACTTTAGGAAGTGGAACTGTTTCTTCTTATAGTGTAGATAATAGTTTTTCGGGGAAACTCTTATTAACTCGAATTACCACCGGAGAAGTCTTTATTATCTCTCGGTAATTAATTAACTCTAACCCAAAAAAAGGAACTCCGATTTGATCAGAGTTCCTTTTTATGTCTTTAATTTATAACTTTACTTAGAGGGATAAATTAATCCCACACTATTTTACAACATTCCCTTATTCTATTCAATACAAAAGACTCATTCTATTTATCCTATAAACTATTCATTATTATAATCATATATCTAACCACAAAACAGCACTTATAAAATATTGCCATTTTGTGGTTAAGTTTATAAGAATATAAAATATGACTATTTGAATAAATAATGTAATTTAATATACTATTTCATACTTCAAACTATTTACATTTAATCTCCAATTAAATGACTACACACTGCCTCAGCAAAAATGTTTACAAGAAAGGATTCTTGATTCTTTCTGCATGTTTTTTAATCTTAAATATTTCTATTGCTCAAACCTATACATGGAATAACGTCACCATAGGTGGTGGTGGTTTTGTATCTGGTATTGTAATGAGTAAAACAGAGCAAAACGTAATGTTTGCACGAACAGATGTTGGTGGAGCTTACCGCTGGGATGCAACAAATACTAAGTGGACTCCTTTATTGGATTGGAGTTCTGAAAGTCAAACAAGTTACCAGGGTGTAGAATCCATTGCCATTGACCCACAGGCTTCGAAGAATGTTTACATGCTTGTAGGTACCTCTTATTTCAATTCCGGCGCAACAGCAATTCTTCGTTCAACAGATTATGGAAGTACGTTTGCAATAACTGATGTAACCTCTCAGTTTAAAGCAAACGGTAACGGCATGGGAAGACAAAACGGAGAAAAACTGGTTGTTGATCCCAATAAAGGAAGCGTATTGTTCTGCGGAACTCGTTCTAACGGCTTATTCAGAAGTACTGATTCAGGTGTAACCTGGAGCAATTTAACTACAACAGGAAATGCTACAGCAAACGGAAATGGATTAAGCTTTGTATTGATTGATCCTTCCAGCGGAACAACAGGCAATGCTTCACAAACAATATTTTTTGGGGTTTCGCAGACAAGCAATAATTTTTATAAAAGTACGAACGGAGGAACTTCATTTAGTTTAGTTACCGGCGGACCGGCCCTTATGCCGCAAAGAGCAGTATTGGCAAGCGATAATAATATGTATATCACTTATGCAGATGCAGAAGGCCCATGGAATATATCAACAGGGCAAGTGTGGAAATACAATACAACTACAGGCGTATGGACAAACGTAACTCCTGTAGCAAATCAATTTGGCTATGGCGGCATTAGCGTGGATCCAAACAATCCACAACGCTTAATCGCATCTTCAACAAATGCTTATTGGACGCAGTACACGGGTGTATACGGTGACCGCTTTTATTTAAGTACAAATGGTGGTACATCATGGACAGATCTTGTAGGAAGCGGAATCACACTGGATCCTCAAGGATCTACATTGATTGTTGGACAGGCAATACACTGGGCAGGGTGCATCGAATTCAACCCATTCAACACTGCTCAGGCATACGTTATATCAGGAAATGGTTTGTTCGTTTGCGATAATGTTAATGCCGCTACTACTACATGGAAATTTGCAGCTAAAGGAATTGAAGAAACTGTACCTCTTGATATTGTAAGTATTACAGGCGGACCATTGGTTTCCGCAATTGGCGATTACGACGGATTTGTACATTCAGACATTACACAATACGCACCGATTCATACGCCAAGAATGGGAACGACAACAGGTATCGCTTGTGCTGCACTAAGTACAAGTACTCTGGTTCGGGTAGGCGGAAGCAGCTCCGGAGGATTAATGTACTATAGTACCAATCAAGGTACAAGCTGGACAAAAACATCCTCTATCAATGGATACCAAGGAAGATTAGCGCTTTCAGCAAATGGGTCAACAATTCTGCATTGCCCTAGTGGCTCTTCTACCATGTATCGTTCCACAAACAACGGTTCGTCGTGGTCAACGTGTAACGGTGTAAGCATTTCAAATGCAGTACCCGTAGCCGATATGGTTAACACCAATAAAATTTACGCATACAACAGTTCTAGCGGAGTTATGATGGTTAGTACGGATGCCGGTGCAAATTTCTCTGCTGCAGGTTCTCCGGGAACCGGAGGTTCTATGAACATTCGAACTGTTCCGGGAATTGAAGGCGATATATGGGTGCCATTGTATTATGGCGGATTAACACACTCTACCAATTCAGGAGCAACATTTACAAAACTCACAAACGTTTCCAGATGTGATGCAATAGGCTTAGGTAAAGCAGCTCCTTCTGCTACATATTTTACATTATATATGTGGGGAACCGTTAGTGGTGTAACAGGTGTATTCCGCTCTATTGATCAAGGTGCAACATGGGTACGTGTAAATGATGATGCCCATGAATATGGAGGGCCGGGCAATGGACAATTTGTAATCGGTGATATGAACGTGTATGGAAGAGTATATATGAGTACTGTCGGCAGAGGCATTGCGTATGGCGAAACGACAACTACTACATGTACGGCTACTATTACAACACCCTCAACATCATTCTGTACAGGTGGTTCAACAGTATTGACTGCAAGTACAGGAAATACATATAAATGGTCAAATGCAGCAGGTGTTATTACCGGTGCTACCAATGCAACCTACACAGCTACCGCTGCGGGATCATATACAGTTACTGTAACAGATGCAAGTGCATGTACAGCGACTTCAACGGCTACAACAATTACTGTTAATACACTACCAACAGCAACCATCACGTCTACCGGAACTTCATTCTGTACTGGCGGCTCTCTTCTTCTTTCAGCAAATACAGGAACAGGATTAACATATAAATGGTCGAATGCAGCAGGACTAATAACTGGAGCTACCAATACAACCTATTCTGCAATCGCAGCTGGTTCATATACCGTAACCGTTACCAATGCAAACAATTGTTCGGCTACTTCAACGGCTACTGTAGTTACTGTTAATACACTACCAACTGCAACCATTACGTCTACCGGAACTTCATTCTGTACCGGAGGCTCTCTTCTTCTTTCAGCAAATACAGGAACAGGATTAACATACAAGTGGTCAAATACAGCAGGTGTTATAACCGGTGCTACCAATGCAACCTATACAGCTACCGCTGCTGGTTCTTACACCGTAACGGTTACCAATGCAAACAATTGTTCGGCTACTTCTACAGCAACAACAGTTACTGTTAATACACTACCAACAGCAACCATTACGTCTACCGGAACTTCATTCTGTACAGGTGGTTCTCTTCTTCTTTCTGCTAACACCGGAACAGGATTAACATATAAATGGTCGAATGCAGCAGGACTAATAACTGGAGCTACCAATGCAACCTATTCTGCAATCGCAGCTGGTTCATATACCGTAACTGTTACCAATGCAAATAATTGTTCGGCGACCTCAACGGCTACTGTAGTTACTGTTAATACATTACCGACTGCTACCATCACGTCTACCGGAACTTCATTTTGTACCGGTGGTTCTCTTCTTCTTTCGGCTAACACCGGAACAGGATTAACATATAAATGGTCGAATGCAGCAGGATTGATTACAGGAGCAACTAATGCAACCTATTCTGCAACCGCAGCTGGTTCATATACCGCAACCGTTACCAACGCAAACAATTGTTCGGCGACTTCTACTGCAACAACCGTTACTGTTAACCCATTGCCTACGGCAACCATTACGTCTACCGGAACTTCATTCTGTACCGGAGGCTCTCTTCTTCTTTCTGCTAACACCGGAACAGGATTAACATATAAATGGTCGAATGCAGCAGGATTGATTACAGGAGCTACCAATGCAACCTATTCTGCAATTGCTGCGGGATCATATACCGTAACTGTTACCAACGCAAACAATTGTTCGGCTACTTCTACAGCAACAACAGTTACTGTTAATACACTACCAACTGCAACCATTACGTCTACCGGAACTTCATTCTGTACAGGTGGTTCTCTTCTTCTTTCAGCAAATACAGGAACAGGATTAACATACAAGTGGTCAAATACAGCAGGTGTTATAACCGGTGCTACCAATGCAACCTATTCTGCAACCACAGCAGATTCATACACCGTAACCGTTACCAATGCAAACAATTGTTCGGCTACTTCTACAGCAACAACCGTTACTGTTAACTCATTACCTACGGCAACCATCACGTCTACCGGAACTTCATTCTGTACAGGCGGCTCTCTTCTTCTTTCTGCTAACACCGGAACAGGATTAACATACAAGTGGTCAAATGCAGCAGGCTTGATTGCAGGAGCTACCAATGCAACCTATTCTGCAATCGCAGCTGGTTCTTATACAGTAACCGTTACCAACACAAACAATTGTTCGGCGACTTCAACAGCTACAACCGTTACCGTAAACACATTGCCAACAGCAACCATTACAACACCTTCCTCTTCATTCTGTGCCGGCGGCTCTCTTCTTCTTTCTGCTAACACCGGAACAGGATTAACATACAAGTGGTCGAATGCAGCAGGCTTGATTACAGGAGCTACCAATGCAACCTATTCTGCAACCGCAGCAGATTCATACACCGTAACCGTTACCAATGCAAACAATTGTTCGGCTACTTCTACAGCAACAACCGTTACTGTTAACTCATTACCTACAGCAACCATTACAACACCTTCCTCTTCATTCTGTGCCGGCGGCTCAACGGTACTAACAGCAAGCACAGGAAGTTCGTATAAATGGTCAAATGCGGCAGGATTAATTATCGGGGCTACCAATACAACCTATACAGCAACCGTAGCTGGTTCATATACAGTAACTGTTACCAACGCAAACAATTGTTCGGCTACTTCTTCAACAACAACCGTTACTGTAACATCAACAATTACCTGGTATCAGGATACGGATGGGGATGGTAAAGGAGATCCATCCTCTACCTTATCTGCGTGTACCCAACCGACAGGATATGTTTCTGTAGCCGGAGATGGTTGTCCGTCTGATCCGAATAAGATTGCCCCAGGTATGTGTGGTTGTGGAAATCCTGAAACAGACACAGATAGTGATGGTACACCTGATTGTGTAGATACGGATGACGACAATGATGGCATACCTGATTCAAGTGACTGTGCTCCGCTGAATGCCAGCATAGGAGCTGCAACGGTTTGGTATCAGGACACAGATGGTGATGGCAAAGGAGATTCCGGTGCAACACAAACATCATGTACACAACCAGCAGGATATGTTTCTGTAGCCGGAGACACCTGTCCATCTGATCCTAACAAAACAAGTCCTGGTTCATGCGGCTGCGGAAATACAGAACAAAGTTGTTTAGATTGTGCAGGTGTAGCAAACGGTACTGCGGTATTAGATAATTGTAACATCTGTGTTGGTGGAACAACAGGAAAAACGGCTTGCGTCACTACAGCAACCGTGAATGGTACAAGCGCGAATATTTCTGTTACACCACAACCTTTCCTTACAAGCACAACCATTAAACTGGAAAATTATGGCATGATCCAATCACTTACTATTATTAGTAGTTCCGGAGCAATTGCAGAACAAAAACAAGGTTTAAACACCTCTGAAATTATGCTGGGAGAAACGTTAAGTTCCGGTATGTATACTGTAATTATTCAATCTGATCAGGGGGTGTATACAACAAAGATCGTTAAGTACTAACAGTATCAAAAAATAATAAAACAGAAAAGGGATCACAATTGGATCCCTTTTCTGTTTTATTATTTTTGAGTAAATTAACTAATCAATCTTTTCAGCATTGAATAATAAAGCTATGACAATCTACATCAAACCCATTGACATTTCTTCATTTTCAGAAGTAGAAGAACTGCACAAAATGATTTTTCATTTTTATGCAGAATATGATATCAGTCACCCTGTTTCGTCTGAAACAATCAACAATACAATTAAACATCTTAAAACCTATCCGGAAAACGGTTCCATTCAATGTATCTACAATCAGAATAATATATTTGTAGGTTATTCTATTCTAATTAAATACTGGAGCAACGAATATCATGGCTATATTTTATTCATCGATGAATTGTACATCAAGCCAGCTTATAGAGATCAGGGATTAGGTAGCGGTTTCATTAAACTTATTGAAACCGGATATAAAGATATTCAGGCTCTTGCTCTGGAAGTATCTCCATCAAACAACAGAGCTTCTGACTTATATGAAAAAATAGGTTTTATTAAAAATAAAAACAGCACCTTAATTAAAACACTCCGTAAATAATTTCATCCATTTTTTTTATATTTGACGATTATAGAATTTTATTTAGGCCGTTTAAAACGACTTATTCTTTCAACTAACTTTTATAGTATTAATTCCACAGCTATGGAACAATATAATAATCTACCAACACGCATCCTGGAATGGGCAGAGGAAGACCGGCCGCGCGAAAAGCTATTAATGAAAGGCATTTCCGTACTTAGTGATGCTGAACTTATTGCAATACTACTCGGTTCTGGCACAACAAATTTAAGTGCCGTTGATCTGGCCAAACAAATTATGGCAGACAATAATCAAAACTTGCATACACTGGCCAGACAAAGTGTAAAAGATCTGCAAAAATTCAAAGGTATTGGTGAAGCAAAGGCCATTACTCTTGTAAGTGCATTGGAATTAGGGAGAAGAAGAAAACTATCAGATATTGATATTAAACCTCAGGTAAAATCTTCCGGAGATATATTCAACTACATGCAGGGAGAAATTGCAGATTTACCTTATGAAGAATTCTGGATCCTGCTACTGAGCAGATCAAACAGAATTGAAAAGAAAATCCGCATCAGCACGGGTGGTGTATCAGGCACAATTGCCGATCCCAAGCTGATTTATAAATATGCGTTGGAAAATCTCGCTTCTTCTATTATCTTAGTACACAACCACCCGTCAGGTAATAACAAACCAAGTGAAGCAGATTGCAGCCTGACTAAAAAATTGTGTGAAGCAGGTAAGTTCTTGGAAACGCCTGTCTTGGATCATGTAATTATTTGCAATCATACCTGGTACAGTTTCGCAGATGAAGGAAAAATATAATTCAATAAGAAGAAAGCAAGTTTTAAGAATCATTTTTGTACTCGTTGCAATAGGTATTGTAGCAAGTTTATTATTATCCAGTATCAAGGTGAGTAAACCTTCGGATGGTATAGTAAAATACAGAGAACAAAAAGATGAACATTTTAGAAAATCAATTAAGTCGCCCATCAAAAACAAAGAATCGTTTACCGGGTTGTCGTATTTTGATTATTCTGAAAAATACCGTGTCACTGCATATCTAACATTTACAAAGGACACTCAGGTTATTAGTATGCCCAGAACCGATGGCAAACAATCTTTCTATATTGCATTTGCAACAGCAAGTTTTAAGATCGACAATAAACTGTATACATTAAAACTGTATAAATACCCTGACGATGTTCAAAGCAAACCACTGCTGTTCCTGCCCTTCCGCGATTTGTCAAATGGCGTAACTACATACAGCGGCGGAAGATATTTAGACCTGGAACTTACCAATAATAAAACCATAACAATCGACTTTAATAAAGCATATAATCCCTTCTGCGTTTATAATTATCAATATACCTGCCCCATTCCTCCTGAAGAGAACAGCTTAGACATTGAAATAAATGCCGGTGAAAAATTGTATAGTTTCCCCTCCAATTAATGCATGATGTTTCCACCAAGATATAGTAACCCGGATTATTGGAAAGAATCAGGCATCATACAGGAAGCCCGCTTCCAGACTTCCCTATCCGGTGGCAAAGGCGGACAGAATGTAAACAAGGTAAGTACTAAAGTTGAAATTTACTGGTCACCCGAACGCTCTGCTATTCTTTCAGAAGAAGCACGTACACGTATTATAGAGAAACTTGCTTCAAAGATTGATAATGAAGGTGAGATCCGCGTAACCTGCGACACCAGCAGAAGTCAGCTGCAAAATAAAAAAACTGCTATTGACAAGATCAGTATTATTGTTGCTTTTTGCTTTAAAGAAAATAAACCGCGCAAAGCATCCAAACCGACACATGCTTCTGTTAAGAAACGGTTAGAAGGCAAAAAGATTCAGAAAGATATAAAAGCGAACCGAAGGAAAGGGAATTATGAATGATACGTTATGAACTACAAATGCGGATTATTCAAATTCTAAAACACAAAAACCAAATTCCAAACGGAAGGAAAGTACATGGGTGACTTGAATCCGTAGTCCAAAATTACTGAATAAAAAATACTAACTGCGCATCGCTAAGAATACACCAGACAGAAGTAATAATCCATAAGCCCAACAATACTACCCAACCCAATTACATTTTAAATAATTTAAAATCTGATACTTACAAATAATACAGATTAAAAAAATATTACCAATCCATAAATACTACCTAAAAAAGAAGAAAACAACCATGTTTTTTCATGATTTTTATGCAATTTTGATTTTGTAAAATTGTAATTCATAAACAGGTACATATCAAATGGCAAATTATTTCAACACATTATCTCTAAGAGATAAATTAGATCAGTTAGGCGTTTGCGAATTCATGGATAGAAGTGAATTCTCTGACGGTGTTGCTGCTTTAAAAGGCAAAAAAATTGTAATCGTAGGTTGTGGTGCACAAGGCTTAAACCAAGGTTTAAATCTTCGTGATTCTGGTTTAGATGTTTCTTATGCGTTACGTAAAGAAGCTATCGATTCTAAAAGACAATCATTCTTAAATGCTTCTGAAAATGGTTTCAAAGTTGGTACATACGAAGAATTAATTCCTTCTGCTGACCTTGTAATCAACCTGACTCCGGATAAACAACACACGGCTGTGGTTTCTGCAGTTATGCCATTGATGAAAAAAGGTTCTACTCTTTCTTACTCTCACGGTTTCAACATCGTTGAAGAAGGTATGCAGATCCGTAAAGATATTACTGTAATCATGGTTGCTCCTAAATCTCCGGGTTCTGAAGTGCGTGAAGAATATAAAAGAGGTTTTGGTGTTCCTACCTTAATCGCTGTACACCCTGAAAACGATCCGGAAGGAAAAGGCTGGGCGTATGCAATGGCTTACTGTGTAGGTACAGGTGGTGATAGAGCAGGTGTATTGAAATCTTCTTTCGTTGCTGAAGTTAAATCTGATTTAATGGGTGAACAAACAATCCTTTGTGGTTTGTTACAAACAGGTTCAATCCTTTGCTTTGACAAAATGGTTGAAAAAGGTATTGATAAAGGGTATGCTTCTAAATTAATCCAGTACGGATGGGAAGTGATCACAGAATCATTGAAACATGGTGGCATCAGCGGCATGATGGATCGTCTGTCTAACCCTGCTAAAATAAAGGCATTCCAGGTGTCTGAAGAATTAAAAGACATCATGCGTCCATTGTTCCAGAAACACCAGGATGATATTATGAGCGGAGAATTCTCTCGCATCATGATGGAAGACTGGGCTAACGGAGATAAAAATTTATTATCATGGAGAGCTGCAACAGGTGAAACTGCTTTTGAAAAAACGCCGGCTGGTGATGTTAAAATTTCTGAGCAGGAATACTATGACAACGGTTTGTTGATGGTTGCTATGGTTCGTGCGGGTGTTGAATTAGCATTCGAAACAATGACTGAATCTGGTATCATTGATGAGTCTGCTTACTACGAATCACTACACGAAACTCCGCTTATTGCAAATACAATTGCTCGTAAGAAATTGTTCGAAATGAACCGTGTAATTTCTGATACAGCTGAATATGGCTGTTATTTATTCGATCATGCTTGTAAGCCTTTATTGGCCAACTTCATGAAAACAGTAGATACGGACATTATTGGTAAAAACTTCAACGCTGGCAAAGATAACGGTGTTGACAACAAAATGTTAATCGCTGTAAACGAAGTATTACGTTCTCACCCGATCGAAATCGTTGGTGCTGAATTACGTGAAGCAATGACTGAAATGAAAGCAATCGTTGCTTAATTTTAGTTTGTCTATATATAATATAAAACGGTCGGATGGCGTGAAGCTATCCGACCGTTTTTTTTCTTTTAAAATTTAACTGCAAAGGACGTAATGAAAATAGATGCGTTTATTTTCTCATAAAATATTCTTCCAGTACATTATTTTAGACTGATACCATTTGCTTTTGTATGGGCCAAAACCATAACCATTCGTACTCAAACTATCCATACTTCCATCGGTTCTTATAAATAAAACGTTACAACGTTTTGGATATTTTACTGAGTCTTCACATCCAGAGCCATAAATTAAAATGGTTTATTGTGCGTTCCTTGCGCTAAAAAAAATCTGTTATTCTCCGAAAAACAAGTATTTTATCCGAAAAATATGCGGAGATTAACACCTATCAATCGTAATTGGCAGACAATTATTTACTACAAAAATTATCTTAAAAATAGTATAGAAAGAATACCAGTACTTAATATTTAACAAAGAAGATGTATTACTAACTCGCTGCACCAACATAAAATCGAGCCCACAGCTGAGGATACATTTTTTTCAAATCATCTGTTTCTTCATTCCAGGCAATGCCTGAAATTTTCTCTTCTTCCATATAATCTGAAGGAAAATCTTCATGACCTGTAAGACTTTCATAAACTTCTGTCGCAACATACCCCATACCTTCCCAATCAACATCTATAATATCTGTATCAACTTCTGCCAATGATTCCGGAAAATGTAACGTGGTATAATAAAATTGTTTCCCCTGTGCGATCATCCAATCACGGAAATCCATAAAACAATCTTCGCTGCAGCCTCCGTTAATAATATAAACAACACCCCATAGCTGCCAGTTATGGGCTTGTCCGCGAAGTTGTCTGAATCGGTTATCAAAAATAACAATCTCCTCTAAAGACAGTCTTTGAAGCAACTTTCGAAGTTGTTTTTTCTGCTCTTCAAATTCTCCTCCTGCTTTATCATAGCTGGATTTAATAATCAACCAGAATTGTTCTTCAGACATAAGATCTGAAGTCGAGACCATATTTAATATGGCTTCTTCTACACTTCTGCTAGTACCAAATATTTTATTAAATAGTCCCATAAGTAAGCAAACATGATTATTCAAGATTGATTTAAAATTCATGTACCGTAATTACAAAAGGCTTAGTAAGCTTTTTACAATGCAACAACGTTGACTGATAAATAAAATGAACAGAAAGAGATATAGATATTTCTATAATAAATTCTGAACATGTCTAATGAAAATAATTTTCTCATAGCAGTAAAATTTATAGTAGAAAGATTGAACTGATTAATTACAACAGTATTACTAAAATTATTTAAAAGCAGTATATGAAAATATGTTACAAGAATGATAATACACCTACTTTATGTCCGCTCCGAATCATACTGTACTAGATTCTAAGATATTGAATATTCATTATTGCTCCAATAAATATTAATAACACTTTATACACTTAACAATCATAAGTGCTTACTTAAGGCCTTAAATAAGCACTTATGACATTAATTCCCGAATAATTATCTTCGATGCTTAATTAAATCCTGACATTCAAGTCACAACTATCTTAGTCTTCTGCTGAAATAAACTCAAAATTCCTTAAACAAAGTTAACACGAATGGCAGACTAAAGTATCACTCTTTCTCATGAGAAAGAGTGATACTTGTCATTTTTCAGGCTGAAATAAAGATCTTTTAACCAAAACCCTTTAAAAGTTTTTCACGTATAAACTTTCAATATTATTTGGAAGTTCAATAAGAATAATATATGTTTACTGCATGAAATATTCAGAAGCAAAAGAAAAGTATATTCAAGCCTGGGGTACATTAGGATCAAGCTGGGGGGTAAACCGCACTATGGCTCAGATTCATGCCTTATTAATGGTTGCTACTGCACCGCTTTCTGCTGAAGAAATTATGGAGGAACTTAAAATCTCCAGAGGTAATGCCAATATGAATTTACGGGCATTGATGGATTGGGGATTGGCTGAAAAAGTACTTATTTCCGGAGAACGTAAAGAATACTTTAAAGCGGATAAGGATATAATGAAAATTAGTGTACAGGTTGCAAAAGAAAGAAAGAAAAGAGAACTGGATCCTATTCTAAAACTTCTAAATGAAATATCAGAAGTTGATGGGGACACAAACGAAGCAAAGGAATTTAAAAAGATAACAAAAGATTTATTGAAATTTGCCAAACAGACTGAATCTGTTTTAGACGTATATATTCAATCAAATCAAAATTGGTTCTTTAAAATATTAGGAAAATTAAGATAAAAAAATTTAGTAAATAGTTTCATTATTTATTGAAAGTTCTGAACTTAACATATTATGAAAACAATATACATCGTAAGCACCATTTATTTACTGATTGCAGGAAACACAACCTATTTTCTTGGCAAGAGCCTAAATAAACACGGAGAGCACTTCCTGACATCCATATTTAAAGGACGTATGGAAATAGTACTTCCGGTAAATAAAATATTATTGATAGGGTTTTATCTGGTAAATATTGGCTTTGTATTATTATTTCTGACAGCCCGACTGGAAGTATTCTCCTTACTGTCCGGCATTGAATTTCTGGCGTTCAAATTAGGCGTAGTGTATCTTGTTATAGCTGCCATGCACTTCTTTAATATTCTTGTCTTTATACTGATTGAAAATAAATTTAAAACACAAACCTCTAAAAAGTAATCTTATGGAAAATCAAGCTGTAGTATCGGAAATTATTGACAATGCTTTAACGATTAAAACGTATTTGATTTATTTGCCAATTGCTCTCCTCATGACTGTTTTAGTAGCACGAACATTATTCAAAAACAGTAAAATATTCATGATGGATATTTTTCATGGAAGAACTGAAATTGCGTTAGCAACTAACCGGTTATTCGAAATAGGTTTTTATCTGCTAAATATTGGTGCGGCCTTATTAATATTAAGAACGTATCGCATCGACAATCATCAGGAAATGATTGAAGCCTTAAGCTACAAAATAGGCGGCTTTTCAATATATCTTGGCATTATTTTATTCCTGAATTTATTACTGTTCTTCCGTGGAAAAAGAAAAGCAAGTCAGGCTGTAAAATAAAGTAGCTTGAAAGATTCTACCATTATGAAAGTACCAAAACAACTACCAGGTATGATTGCAGTAATGCTGATATCCATCAGCATTACTGCCTATACATTGAGCAGATTTTCTCTATTGATTCAATCGCTCCTGGCAATACCTTATGATTGGAAACTTGAAGCAGGAATTGTAATTGGGCAACTCGCATTTCAATTTCCTTTTTTACTTAAAAAGAAATGGCAAGAATGGCTTGAATATTATTTCAATATGCTATTAGTATCATTACTTGGTTCTATATTACTATGGCCGATTATTATTGTCAACAAATATTATGCAGCATCCCATTTAGTAAATATTATTTATTTCTTTACAGTTGTTACAATCTTGTTTTTTGAACACCGGAGAAGAGTAGAAAAATTAAAATTGCCTACATACTTATGTTATACATGGGTACTGTATCGTATGTTATTATTACCATTTATTATTAATTGATATGAAAAAGAAAATTGTAATTGCTGGTGGCACAGGTTTTATCGGAAATTACTTAGCTGCTTATTATAGAAGCCAAGGCTATACTGTGTTGATTATATCCCGTCAGCCCAACACTATTTTATGGAACGATAAAGCTGCTATTATACAAGCACTGGAAAATTCGGAAATGCTTATTAACCTTGCGGGAAAATCAGTAGACTGTCGATATAATGCTAAGAATAAAGCAGAAATACTCTCCTCCCGTATTGATACAACAAATACCTTAGGTACGTATATACAGCAATGTGTACAACCGCCTAACCTTTGGATCAATTCAAGCACTGCAACAATATATAGGCATGCGGAAGATCGACCAATGACAGAATCCACAGGAGAAATCGGTTCGGGTTTTTCTGTTGGCATTGCTACACAATGGGAAAAAGCTTTTTTCAATTTTCAATTATCAGATACTAGACAAGTTGCTTTGAGAATGGCTATAGTACTGGGCGAAGATGGTGGAGTTATGCGTCCGTTAAAAAATCTTGTACATGCCGGACTCGGAGGAAAACAAGGAAACGGCAGGCAACGATTCAGCTGGATACATATCGAAGATCTCAAAAATATTATCGTGTTTATTCAAAAACACACCGATATGCAAGGTGTATACAATTGTTCTTCGCCACAACCGGAAACAAATACTATTTTCATGCAATTGCTTAGAAAAAACATGCATATTCCCTTTGGACTATCTTCACCAAAATGGTTATTAGAAATAGGTGCCGTTTTAATCCGAACAGAAACCGAATTGATTCTAAAAAGCCGCTGGGTACTCCCTGAAAGATTACTTGAGAAAGGTTTTGTATTTACCTATCCAAATTTAGATCAAGCATTAGAAAACATTATTAAGAAATAATTTCTACATGAATCGATTCTTAATTCCGCATTTTCTGCAGCTTAGTTAAATTTGCTATAGATATTTTACTGCCGGTAATATTTACTAATCCCTCATCTTTAAAATCAGATAGCGTACGAATAACCGTCTCTTTAGAGGCGCCGGCAATTGATGCCAGATCCTCCCGATAGATGGCTATTGTATAATCATCTTCAGTTCCTTCTTTATGAAAATTATTATAAAGCATAAGTAACGATTCGGCAACACGCTTCCGAACAGAGTTGTATGCAAGCTTAAGCAAACGCTCTTCTTTTTCTATTAAGTCATCTGAAAGCATTTTTATAAATTTTGCAGCAACGTCTTTATTACTGAAAAGCAATGCAAAAAATTCATCTTTAGGTATAATATGAATTTCCGATTCTTCCAATGCCATTGACGACTCTGTATAATCACTGCCTTCCAGAAGATTCATATACCCTAAAAAATCACCTTCTTTATAAAGGCCGGTTATAAACTCCCTCCCATCCTCGTTTGTTTTATACGTTTTAACTCTTCCGCTTACAATAAAAAACAAAGAGTTTGCATTATTACCTTCTGAATAAAGAACATGTTTCTTTTTAAACCGGCTCACTTTACGCTGATCTGCGATAAGCTTCTCCAGCTCTTGTATGCCTCTCGCCTCTAGTACTATTTCATTAATTGAATATAAATCATTCCCGGAATTCGTCCGTATTAATTCATGTTTCCGCAAACGTATTTCAACAACATCAAGTAATTCCTGATCGTCAAAAGGTTTGGTCAGATAATCATCTGCACCTAAATTCATTCCCTTCCGAACGTCACTCTTTTCTGTTTTCGCTGTCAAAAATATAAACGGAATGGATGCTGTGCTATCTATTTTAGACAATACATGTAAAACTCCGTACCCATCTAATTCCGGCATCATTACATCACAAATTATCAAATCAGGCAAAATACGCTTAGCATCTTCAACACCCAGCTTACCATTCTCAGATGTGAATACACGATAACCAGCCAGCTCTAATATCTCTGCAATATTTTCGCGAACTTCTAAATTGTCTTCAATTACTAGTATTGATTTCATGATTGTTATTTGATAGTGGAACATAGACAAAAAATATTGTCCCTTGTGGTTTGTTGTCTGTAAACTCTATTCTTCCGTCTAAAAGATCTAAATACTTTTTTACAATATTTAATCCCAAGCCTGTGCCAGGGATATTGGTAGCATTGTTTGCCCGAAAAAATCTGCTGAATAAATATTCTTGTTCTTCTTTCGGAATACCAATACCACGATCTTTAACAGCTATTTTTAAGGTTTCATTTTCAACCTCTGTGTCTACAATAATTTCCTGGCCTTCTTTGGAATATTTAATGGCATTTGATATCAAATTAATCATAACATTCCGCAGTACATTTTTATCCAAATATACTTCCTCTACTGACCCTGTATGATTGTACTGAATTTTTTGTGCTTCTTTTAAAATATCAGACATTTCATCAATTATTTCCATTGAAAACTCTGTTATTAAAAAACTGACAGGATCATTCATCACTCTTCCTTCCTCCAATTTACTAAGTGATAAGAAATCATTTAATATTGTAGTCAGATTGCTAACAGAAGCTTTAATTCTATTGATGTGTTTTAAACGTTTCTCTTCATCTCTTGGATCGTTGTATTTAGATATCAATGATACAGAAGAAAGAATTGTACTCAAAGGTGTTCTGAATTCATGAGATGCCATGGTAACAAAACGTGATTTCAATTCACTCAAATCCCGTTCCCTTAATAAGGCATCCTTTACTTCACGCAATTCTGATATGTCATGAATCACCCCTGTAAATATTTTTTTATTCTCCAGCATTACTTCACTAATGCTCAATAAAAACGGAAACATTGAGCCGTCTTTCCGCTTTCCAACCACTTCCCGTCCTTTGCCAATAATTTTACCCTTTCCTGTAGCATGATAATTCCCAATATATTTATCGTGGCTGCTCCGATCCGGCTCGGGCATCAGCATTTTTACATTTTGGGTAATCAACTCAGATTCATCGTAACCAAACAAGCGTAATGCAGCAGGGTTCACTGCTTCAATGCGTCCCTTTTCATCAATTGTAATAATACCATCTACGGCATTATTAATAATGGCCTGATAAATAGATTCCAGATCAAAACGTGACGTAGACTTAAGTGGCATGGTTGTTTAATAGTGTATGCACAATATGGTTAAATATTCTAAAATCTAATATTGAGTATTTAAAATAATAGCTCAAAAAACATCTCTAAAAATATGAAAAAATATATGATAATTATCATATTAATTAAATATAAATATCATTTTATGTCATAAATACTATATTGAAAATATAACAATAAAATTAAATAAGAAATGCAAAAATATAATATTATCGAATTATTTACTGAAATTTTAAATTGAAAATGAGGCGAAAATATTATTATCAACATTTTTAATATTACAAACTCCTCTGTCTCTAATAAAGGAGTTAAAGTTCAGAACACTTCATTCCTAAAATACCAAAAACACATATACTCTCTGCCCTATATTTCAAATACTGCAGCCAAAAACCTCATACTATATCTTCATTTTCTAGTGTATATTGAGCCTTTCTCTGCCCAAATCAGATACTTAACTGTATATAGAATTTAAGCACCCTGATTATATTCTTTCTTGTTAATTACGTATTTTTGTCTGTTATAACATTTGATACACATGCGCATTTCATATAATTGGCTTAAAGACTATATTGATTTAACAGAATCTCCGGACGAAATAGCCAGACTTTTAACTCATTCGGGTCTTGAAGTTGAAAAAGTTGAAAAATACGAAAGCATTAAAGGCGGACTAGAAGGAATCGTTATCGGTAAAGTCTTAACCTGTGAAAAACATCCTAATGCAGATCGTTTAAGAAAAACTACCGTTGATGTAGGGAGCGAAAAGCCACTGGAAATTGTTTGCGGCGCACCAAATGTAGCGGCCGGACAAACTGTAGTTGTTGCTACGATCGGTGCCGTAATGTATCCTGCAGAAGGAGAATCTTTCAGTATTCAAAAATCAAAGATTCGGGGAGAAGTATCTGAAGGGATGATCTGTGCGGAAGATGAGCTGGGCATGGGTAAATCGCACGATGGAATCATTGTACTGACTGACGAGATTAAACCTGGTACTTCGGCTCAGGAATATTTTGAAATTGAAGTAGATTATATTTTTGAAATCGGATTAACTCCTAACCGGGCAGATGCGGCCTCTCATCTTGGTGTTGCACGCGATTTACGCGCACTGTTAAATAGAAACCTTAAGAAAGTTGATCTTAAAAACTTTCAACCAGGCTTCAAAGCAAGCGGCATTACGGTTAAAGTTGAAAATACGAAAGGTTGTCCGCGCTATACAGGCCTTAGCATTACCAATGTTACAATTGCAGAATCGCCTGAATGGTTAAAAACACGCCTACGTTCTATTGGTCTAAATCCGATTAACAATATTGTTGACGCAACCAACTATGTAATGCATAGCTTAGGGCAGCCATTACATGCTTTTGATCAGGACGAAATCAAAGGCAATACCATTATTGTTAAAAATTTACCTGCCAATACTGAGTTTGTTACACTTGATGGTGTAAAACGCAAATTACTTGATCAGGATCTGATGATCTGTAACACTTCTGAACCCATGTGTTTAGCGGGTGTTTTCGGAGGATTGGATTCAGGTGTAAAAAATAATACCCGTCATATTTTCTTAGAGAGTGCCTACTTCAATCCGGAAACCGTGCGTACTTCTTCCATGAAGCATGGCTTAAAGACCGATTCGTCTTTCAGGTTTGAAAGAGGTACCGATCCCAATATGCCCAAAGTAGCTTTACGTAAAGCAGCAGCATTGATTGTAGAAATTGCCGGCGGTGAAATATCTTCTGACATTTTAGATTCTAATACAGAAGCATTCCCTCCATTCAGAATAGAAACAACACATCAACGAATCTGTAAATTAATCGGTAAAGAAATTCCGGCAGACCGCATTCTCGAAATTATCAGTTTATTGGATATTAAGCTTGCTTTCAGAAACGGCGATTTACTTGTATTGGATATTCCTCCGTTCAGAGTAGATGTAAAGCGCGAAGCAGATTTAGTGGAAGAAATTCTGCGTATCTATGGATATGATAATATTGAATTAAGCGATCGTTTAAGTTCCGAGTTCTTATCTGAGTTTCCTGCAAAAGATTCAGACCACATACATCATCTGATTGATCAAACCCTTATAGCAAAAGGCTTTCAGGAGATCTTAACAAATTCTCTTACAAAAGCATCTTACATTGAAATGCTTTCTACAAAAGAAGATGCTGTACCGATCTTAAATAAATTAAGCGAAGAGCTTGCCTACATGCGTTCATCTCTTGCATTTACAGGACTTGAAACCATTGCATACAACATCAACAGAAGACAAAAAAATCTAAAACTGTTTGAGTGGGGTAAAGTATATTTTAAAAGAGGTAATAAATATAAAGAGTTCAATAAGCTTTCGGTATTTGTAACAGGCAATCAACATGGAGAAAGCTGGAACAAGGCTTCTAAAGCTGTTGATTTCTTCGATATGAAAGAAATTGTTGTTCAGATACTGGAGAAACTGCATATACCGGTTACTCAGGTTCAGGAAATAGAAGGCAATCCGTTATTTTCAAAAGGTGTTATATACAAACACGGAGGCAAAGTATTGGTTGAGTTTGGTTATGCATCTGCTGCGTTACTTAAAGCTACCGAAGTAAAACAGGAAACACTCTTCGCAGATTTTGATGCCGACCTGTTACTTGAACTCTATTCGAATAAATCTAAATACGTTGAAATACCTAAATACCCGGAAGTACGCCGGGATCTTTCATTAGTGTTGGATGCTTCTGTGACATTTGCACAAATTAAAGAGCTTGCCCTAAAAACCGAGCGTAAAATCCTGACAGATATCAACGTTTTTGATGTATATGAAGGGAAACATATTGAAAGCGGTAAAAAATCCTATTCACTAAGCTTTACCCTACTTGATAAAGAACAAACACTTACAGATCAGGTAATTGAGGCAACAATGAATAAATTAATGGCCACGTTCGAAAAAGAATTAAATACTGTAATCCGTAAATAAGTACAACTGATATAAAACACAGAAAAGCAGCTACATGGCTTACCATTTAACTTATGTAAATGCAAAGTTGTTTTATTGGCAGTTTTTATCTAATTTGAAATATGTCTGGATCGAGAGAGCTTTTACTGCGTTTAGAGCAACTTGAAGCGAAAGCTTTAAAGCTGGCACTTGCGCACAAAGAACTAACGATTTCTCACAAAGAACTTCAATCAGAAAACCAAAAACTGAGAAATCAGATAATTCTGAAAGAAGAAGAAGTGAGAAGCTTTCATAATCAAGAGAAAATAAGTAAAATTGTAACATCAATCGCGGATGATACTTATCGAAAGACTGAGCTAAAGCTCAAAATCAATGAGTATATTAAGGAGATTGACAAATGCATTGCCTTTATCAAAGAATAAAACTGATTTAATCCCCTAAATATGGGCGAGTTATCAATAAAAATCAGGATTAGTGATCGCGACTACCCAATGCGTGTGGATGCTTCTGAAGAAGAACGGATCCGTATCGCCGGGAAATTAATAAATGAAAAGCTCAAACATTTCCGTGAGCAATTTGGAATTGACGACAAACAGGATTTATTATCAATGACAGTGTTTGATGCTGTTATGGAGAAACTAAAATCAGATCAAACCACTACGGATAATGAATCTATCGTTCAGTATAAGATAGAGCATATAGATCGCATTCTTTCAGAGGCCTTAGCTTATTAAGATATAAGCATTTTTGCATTTGTCCCCATCCTTTCTCAGTATCTGCTGCGGTTGAGTTAAACCCCAAACTATTACCATGTCTGAATTAATAATGTATATCCTTGCTGCTGCGGTTGTATCAATCGGTGTAGGCATTGTAGCCGGAAAAGCGATTTTCCAGAAAGACTTTTCAAAACAAGAAGCTGAAGCAAAAGAAAAAGCCAATTTAATACTTAAAGAAGCTGAATTAAAGGCTGAAACAGCAAAGAGAGACAAACAACTTGAAGCTAAAGAACATTTCTTAAAGCTTAAAACAGAATTTGAAGAGGATTCGAATAAAAAGAAGAATCTGATTATTCAGAACGAGCAAAAGATCAAACAACGCGAACAGACTATTTCAAAGCAAATTGAAACCAATACACGCCGCGAAGCTGAATTGGATTCTTTACGTGAAAATCTTTCTTCTCAATTGGATATTCTGAACAAACGCAAAGAAGAATTAGAAAAACTGAGACACTCTCAAATTGAGAAATTAGAAAAAATCGCAGGTCTTACCGGTGAAGAAGCTAAAGCGCAATTAATGGAAACCATTAAAGAAGAAGCACGTTCTGAAGCCTCTTCTTATATCAAACGCATTACCGATGAAGCTAAAATGACAGCTACAAAGGATGCCAAGAAAATTGTTATTGAAACACTTCAGCGTACTGCAACAGAAAACGCAGTTGAAAACTGTGTATCAATCTTCAATATTGAAAGTGATGATATTAAAGGTAAAATCATCGGCCGTGAAGGTAGAAACATTCGTGCACTGGAAGCTGCAACAGGTGTAGAAATCATTGTTGATGATACTCCGGAAGCAATCATCATTTCCGGATTTGATCCGGTTAGAAGAGAAGTGGCCCGTTTATCTTTACACCGTTTGGTACAGGATGGCCGTATACACCCGGCACGTATCGAAGAGGTTGTTACCAAAACGGCAAAACACTTAGACGAAGAAATTATTGAAATCGGTGAGCGTACTGCTATAGACCTTGGCATTCACGGCTTACACCCTGAATTAATCCGTTTGGTTGGACGTATGCGTTTCCGTTCTTCATACGGACAAAATTTATTACAACACTCCAGAGAAGTAGCAAAACTATGTGCTACCATGGCTTCTGAACTTGGCTTAAATGCTAAGGTTGCTAAGCGTGCAGGTCTGTTACACGATATTGGTAAAGTATACCCGGATGAACCTGAATTGCCACACGCAATCTTAGGTATGGAGCTGGCAAAAAAATACAAAGAATCTGCTGAGATCTGTAATGCTATCGGTGCTCACCACGATGAAATTGAAATGACAAGTTTAATCTCTCCTATCGTTCAGGTATGTGATGCCATCAGCGGTGCCCGCCCTGGCGCACGCCGCGAGGTGATGGAGCAATACATCAAGCGTCTGAAAGATCTGGAACAATTGGCTCTATCATTTGATGGCGTATTGAAATGTTATGCGATACAGGCAGGTAGAGAACTTCGTATCATGGTAGACGCTGAAAATGTTACCGATGATAAAGCAGGTATTTTATCATTCGATATTGCACAAAAAATCGAAAAAGAAATGCAGTATCCCGGACAAATAAAAGTAACTGTAATCCGTGAAATGCGTTCCGTAAACTTTGCAAAATAAGTATAGCACTACTTCCCGTATTGCATATTATAGAGAGTCTCGCTAAAATGGCGAGACTTTTCTTTTTACTATATTGATCTTTTTACTCGCACGATTGAAATCATGGGCTTTATTATATAAAAGCATTATATTTAATAAAGCTCCCTTTATGACAAGGCTGAATATGAAATATCTTTTTCTATTATTTATCGTCTTCACATTTGCAATATGCTCCTGTGTATCTACTATGCCAGGCTCTAAAACTTTCAATTATTGCTATCCCGATTACAGCTATACTACTGACTCCGTAAATCTTCCTTACTCTTCTATTCCGGAAGAAATCTTATCAGATAGTTTGCTAACCAAACAATATTCGATTTCTAATATTAACCTGGCAAATGCAACCGGCACACTACCATTTATAGCTGATCTGGCGCAACTGAAAAAACAATATGCACTTAATCCTTGTACTGAAACAGAAATTAAGATCCTTGCAAAGAAACAGGAAATAGCAAACCGACTGATCGTTTGCCGTACAGAAACTGCAGGTATTGCAGCAGAATTGGATTGTGAAGGTGAACGTGCAAACCAGCTTTCAACGTATATGTCAGGCAAAGAAAGTAACCAGGTAAATAAACTAACGGTGGCATCTATTACCTTAGGTGCCTTAACAGCTGTAGTGGCTATTTTCATCAAACCACAAGAATCTTCAGATGCTGTTGCTATTACAGGCGGGCTAGGCAGCGCAACACTTGGCTTGCTTTCATTATCATCTTCCCGTAAAACAGAATACATGCATCCGAGAAATTTGCTTACGGATATCTGGTACGAACCTGAAACATCCAAATATTACCCGACAACAATCTGGTATATGTTAACACACAAAGAATTCAGCAACAACAAGCAGTACTCTATTTGTCACAACATACGCGAACGCTGGCAGGAATACAACCAACTGGAAGATGATGGTTCAAAGAAAACTGCAAAACAAATTGAATTGCTTTTCGGATCAGGCGGTGTATATACTTCCGACTTACTGGAAACCCGCGCCAATATGCTGAACCAACTTCAAGCTTCCATAAAATTATTTGACCAGGACATACAACAACTTTTATATATAATTAATAAATAAGCTACTATTATTAATCACATTCAGCCCTACAACTTTTAGATTTTAACGGAAAGCAAAAAAGCTTATTAATAAAACAGATTAAGAATCTATTTTATTACCAATAAATATTCCATTAACTAAGCAATAAACAAGAATGCGTCCAATGAACAACACACTTCTTATAAAACAAATCTCCTTCTTGGTTGATGTTTCCTGAGTATGCATATAAACCCTATATGTATGCATACCTTTAGAAAAACCAACCAAGAAGGAGATGAATATTCTAAAACTATTCAAGAGAAACTTATTTTCTTTTGAATAGTTGATTAATTATTATTAATGCCAGCCGCCACCTAATACCTGATACATTCTTACCATGGCATTCATTTGTTGCTTTTTAGTTTCAATCAATTCCATCTTAGACTCTAGTGCATCACGTTGCGTCAATAGAATCTCAACATAATCTGCACGGGCAGATTTAAATAGACTTATTGAAATATTGATAGACTCAGTAAGTGCATCTACCTGTTGTGCTTTATAGTTGTAGCTATTAGCCAGGTTATTGACATTAGCCAACTGATTAGCTGTCTCCATATATGCATTCAATACTGTACGTTCATAATTGAATGCAGCTTTTACCTGTTTAGCATTTGCTGTGTAATAAGCAGCCTTCACCCCACTTCTGTTAATAAGCGGTGCCACTAAATTTCCTGCTAAATTATATACCATTGACTCCGGTGATGTAATCAAATACTTAGGGTTAAAGGCGTCGTATCCAATACCTGCAGTAATATTGAAAACAGGATAGAAATTAGCTTTAGCTACTTTTACATCCAATTTAGCTGCCGTCAATTCCATCTCTGCTTGTTGGATATCTGTTCGATACGCTAAGAGTTGAGATGGAATACCATTCATAATACTATCAGGTACAAGCTTAGTGAATGTGTCAGAACTTCTTTGTATGTCTTTCGGATATCTACCTACAAGGAAATTTATTCTGTTTTGCGTTTCAGTAATTTTTTGCAGAATGTAATACCTACGAGCCAGGTTTTTGTTTACCTCTGCTTGGAATCTGAGTACTGCCAATTCAGTAACTTGTCCTGTAATTTTTTGCAACGTTACCAAGTGCAAGGCGTTTTGTTGAATCTCAATATTCGCATTTAGAATGCCTAATTGATTATCAAGTGCCATCAATTCGTAATACGATTGCGCAATTTCTGCAACCAGATTCGTAACCATGAATCTTCTACCTTGCTCAGTAGATAACATTTTGAAATAGGCTGCTTTCTTAGCATTTCGTAATTGTTTCCAGATATCGACTTGCCATGAAACAGAAGCTCCAAATCCCAGATCGGCTAACGTTTTAGGAATAGGTTGTCCGGGTGTGATATCCGTAATCTGATCTACGGCGCCATTTCTGGTATATTTTCCAACTTTCTCTGCCCCTGCTCCGGCTCCAACCGAAACGAATGGAAAGATCTTACCTTTTCTTGCCCGCACTTCATACTGAGCCATCTGAATTTCCTGCAGAATAATATTCAATGCCTGGTTATTCTTTATGGCAGTATCAATTAACTCTCTCAGGTATGGATCTTTAAAGAAATCCTTCATGTCAACTTTGGCAGTATTCGTAGTATCCTGAGAGTCTTTATTATTATAACTCTCAGGTACATTTTTATTGGCATCTTTGCGAACTAACGAAGGTACGCAGGCTGTATACATCAAAGATGTAATGCATACGGCTATAAAAAGTTTATTTTTAAATAGTGTGGTCATGGTCGTGGTCATGGTCGTGTAAATCTTCACTTAAAGGACTTTCATCTTCATCTTGTATAAGCTTTTGTCTCGATGCAATTGTACCGAAAATATAATACAATCCCGGAATAACAAGTACACCTATAATGGTACCAAAGATCATACCTCCGAGCGCACTGGCACCAATGGTATGGTTTGCAATGGCACCAGGCCCGCTAGCTAAGATCAATGGAATCAAGCCGGCAATAAAGGCAAACGATGTCATTAAGATTGGTCTGAATCGGGCCTTTGCACCTTCAATGGCTGATTCGAGTACCGTCATTCCCTGCTCGTGCTTCTGCACAGCAAACTCAACAATCAATACCGCATTCTTACCGAGCAAACCAACCAGCATGACTAAGGCTACCTGCGCATAAATATCGTTGGCAAGTCCCATAACTTTTAGAAGGAAGAATGCGCCGAAAATCCCTGGCGGTAATGATAAAAGAACCGCAAATGGAAGTATAAAGCTTTCGTATTGTGCAACAAGAACGAAATACACAAATATCAGAACGACAATAAAGATATAAACAGATTCATTTCCGCTGGCACGTCTTACTTCATCTAAGGTAAGAGCCGCCCAGTCTATATCATAGTTTTTCGGCAATGTTACTTTAGCAACCTCCTGAATAGCTTTAATGGCTTCACCACTGCTATATCCAATTGACGGAGAACATCTGATGGATGATGTAGTGTACATGTTATATCTATTAATTTCATAGATAGCCTGTACCTTTTTCATTTTCAGGAATGCCGCATACGGAACCATTTCACCATATTCACTTTTTACATACAGGTTGTTCAAAACATCTGATGGTTGTCTTCTGTACGAAGGGTGAGCCTGTACAAACAACCAGAAGAAACGGTTGAACTTGATGAACCCTTGATCAAATGAACTACCAATCAGGATACTAAGATTGTCCATCGCTTTTTTGATAGATACCCCTTTTTGCATGGCAATCTTGTTATCGATTTCCAATTCATATTGCGGATAATCCGTTCTGTAGAATGTAAATAGTGCGGTTAACTCTGGTCGTTTAGCAAGTGAATCCATGAACTCTTGCGTCACTACACCCAGTTTATCATAATCTATGTCTGTGTTTTTATCCAACACTTGAAGATTTATACCACCGGCAGCACCATATCCTGGTACGGATGGCGGATCAAAGAATTCTATTTTGGCACCGGGAATGTCTTTAACCTTTTCTTCCAATTCATAAATAATTTCCTGTGCTGTATGCTTACGCTCATGCCATGGCTCCAGGTTAATCAAACAAGTACCAGAGTTAGATCCTCTACCCTGAGTCAGAATTTCATAACCTGCAAGCGCTGAAACAGAACGTACACCTTCCGTTTTCTTACACACATCCTGCAATTGGCAGCTAACATCAAATGTTCTTTCCAATGTAGAACCGGCAGGAGTCTGAAGGATTGCATAGATCATCCCTTGATCTTCAGCCGGAACGAAACCAGCAGGGATTTTAGAAGTAATTCCTAATGTACCGACACAGAATACAAGCAAAATACCAAACGTAACTAATTTTCTGCTTACAATTTTTCTCAGAATATTAGTGTATTTCCCAGTCATCTTATCAAACCCGCTATTGAAACTATCAAGAGCTCTGTTTAAAAGATTTCTCTTTTTCGGCTGTCCGTGTACATCTTTTAATATCATTGCACAAAGTACCGGTGTAAGCGTAAGTGCCACAACCCCTGAAATTACAATGGCAGATGCCATGGTAATAGAGAATTGTCGGTAGAATATACCTACCGGTCCGGACATAAACGCTACCGGAATAAACACGGAGGTCATCAATAACGTGATGGCTATAATAGCACCACTGATTTCACCGATAACTTCTTTAACTGCTTTATATGGGGTATAATGTTTCTCCGCCATCTTGGCGTGAACGGCCTCAACCACAACAATCGCATCATCCACCACAATACCGATAGCTAATACAAGTGCGAATAAGGTAATAAGGTTAATCGTAAGACCAAAAGCCTGCATAGCAAAGAATGCTCCGATCAATGATACCGGCACAGCCAGTGTTGGAATAAGTGTTGATCTCCAATCACCAAGGAAAACGAAAACTACAATCGCCACCAAGATAAATGCATCTCTCAATGTGTGAACAACCTCTTCAATAGAAGCATCCAGGAACGTAGAGACATCATAATCGATATCGTATTCCATTCCCGGAGGGAAATCTTTTTTCAGTATTTCAAGTTTTGCCTTTACGTTTTCAATTACCTCGGTAGCATTACTGCCATAGGTCTGGTTCAATAGAATAGCGGCAGATGGATATTCATCTTTCTTCGAGTAAATATCATAACTGGTACTTCCTAATTCAACTTCTGCTACATCTCTCAGACGTAAAATTTGTCCTTTAGAATTCGCACGGAGAATAACATCTTCATATTGCTCAGGTGTACTATACCTGTCGGTATAGGTCATAACGTATTCAATCGACTCCGATCGCTTACTATCTGCTCTCCCCAATCTACCGGGAGTGGCAATTAAACTTTGTTCGCTGAGGGCCTTCGTGACATCTTCGGCATCTATGTTATATGCACGCATACGATCCGGATCCAGCCATACACGCATAGCATACTGTCTACTACCAATGATCTGAGCCATGGCAACCCCATTAGTGCGTTGTATTTCGGGCAACATCTTAATGAAGGCATAGTTAAAAATAAGCTTCATATCAGCATTTAATGTATCCTTACTGTATAAGTTCACATACATCAACATACTTGGCTGTATACGCTGAATAAATACCCCTGCAAGCTGTACCTGATCGGGTAGCATACTCTTTACATACAAACATCGGTTTGTTACGTTTACCAATGCCTCATTGGGATCAGTACCTAATTCAAATACAATCTGAATGTTGGCATCACCCGAACTGGCTGCTGTAGAAAACATATACTTCATCCCCGGAACACCATTGATCGATTGTTCCAATACAACGAGAGATGAATTAACCAATACTTTCCCACTCGCTCCAGGATATGATAATTTTACAATTACCATTGGAGGAGCAATTTCCGGAAACTGTGATTTAGGTAATGAGTTTATGGCGAGGAAACCCACGAAGAGAATGACAAGCGAAATCACTATCGCGAATGCTGGCCTCTTAAGAAATGTTTGAAACATGTTATCTTTTTTTAATACTTAAACTTTTACTCCGCATGCAACTTTAAGTGCGATATTACCTTTTCAGGATCTTCAAATTTATAGCTTATAGTATCATTTTCTCTTACTTTTCGTAATCCTTCAAGAAGTATTTTATCATTTGCATTCAACCCTTCGCTCACAACATACAAGTCAGGCATTTCAGCACCAATCGTAATTCTTTTCGCTTTTATTACATTATCCTTACCTACTACAAATACATATTTTTGGTCTAAAACTTCATAGGTAGCTTTCTGAGGAATAATGATTGCATCTTTTATAGGTTCTGCCAATACTACGTTACCTGTTTCTCCATGTCTTAATAAACCATCCGGGTTAGGGAATGTAGCTCTGAAAGCAAGCGTTCCAGTTTGATTGTTAAAATCTGCTTCTATCGTTTTAACAATTCCGGGATATGTATAAAGCTGATGATTTGCCATTTTCAGATTAACCTGTAATAAATCATCACCCTTTTTTAAGTTTTGTTTGTACGTCAGATATTCAGCTTCCGGCACGTTAAAATAAACCCATAACTGACTTATGTCAGACATGGTAGTAAGTAAATCACCTTCATCCAAAAGACTTCCCAATCGTACTTGAAACATATCCATCAAACCACTGAATGGTGCTCTGATCTCAGTAAATTGCATACGTGTCTGGGCATATACCAACTCTGCTTTTGCCTTTTCGAATTTTGCTTTAGCCAAAGCCAATTGAATCGGCGATACAACATTACTATCCGATAGGATTTTGGTGTTCTGATATTCAATTTCAGCATAGTCAGCTTCTGCCTGAGCCTTGTTTAATTCTGCCTGATATTGAATAGGAAGAATCTGAAACATTAATTGTCCTTTCTCAACATATTGCCCTTCATCCACGTATATCTTTTGCAGATAACCTTTCACCAACGCTCTTAATTCAATGTGCTGTATGGCATGAATCTGACATACATATTCTCTGATAAGAGTAGTATCCTTCTTCAACGGACTGGTAACTTCAAATTGGTCTGCATCTTCCTTATGGCCGTGGGTTGAGTTACAGCCTGTGTGGGTCAACAAGACTGACAAACTCATGAGCATTAAAATTCTTTTCATAATAATTGTATTGAAAACGATAAGATTTTGTTTGTGATTTGTTAAGGCAGGTATGTTCATTTTAGATGTATTTTTCTCAATGAAGATATCCCTTGTTCCAAATAAATATATCTAATACTCATTCGGTTTTAATTTACAAGATAAATTGAATCTTGAAAAATTAAAACGGGAATAAATTCTAATTTCATTCTATTGTTTTTGGATTCTGAAATTTGTGTTGTGAATATCACAGACTTAATAGCTAAATGTTTTTGAATAGTCATTTTCAAAACCTGTCTCAAAAAAGGAATTGAAAATTGTTTTAGCTGTGCTTTTAATTCAATGCAGAGAAATAGAAAAAATAAAATACCTAATGAAGTGGGAATGGATACTAATTGGGGCATACTAGAGTATTCTTTAAATAATTATTCTGTTCAAATTAACAGTCTATTTCTGTTGTTAAATGGAAGGTTTTCTGAATTACATCTGAATTATCGCTGATTTTTTTTAGAGATAAAAAATAATTTACACCGATTTCAGTAGTCAGAATTAAAAGCAAATGCAATATAGAATTTAATAGAGAATTTATATCATTATACTAAAAAATAAGTCAAAATCAGTCAATAAAATTGAGTATAAATATACTAAGAAAATATTGAATCTAAGCCATATTAGTAGTTTTGGCAACTAGTTAAAACGAAGCGTCATGGTGTGCCAATGCTTCTCTTTTATATACTCATACGATATCTCAATGTTATTTTGATTGCATATTTCCTTTACAATGGAAAGTCCCAAGCCAAAAGATTGTGAATTTGCTTTGGAAAATCTTTGAAATAATAATGAAGTATCTATAGTCAATTCATTACCTGTATTAGCAATAGTGATTCCATTACTCCTCACATTAATGATAATCTTGCCGTCTACAATGTTATGTTTAATTGCATTATTAATTAAGTTTTCTATTAGGATATCTGCCAAAACAGGGTTCATCATTATTTCAAGCGGATCAATCTTCTCTTTTATAACTTCAATAGCTTTGATTTGGAGCAAATCTTCATAATTAAATAATTTGCTTTCAATTAATTGATATACGTCTATCTTTTCAAAATTGTGAAACTGATTGTTTTCTATTTTAACCAGAAGCCCTAGTGAATCATTCAGCTTTGAGAGTTTATGCACTGATGCCAACGAAGCGCTAAGATACTTGTACTGTATATTGGTTAGATTATCTGCTTGCATGAGCAGTTCTATTTTAGACTTAATAACAGCCAAAGGTGTTTGCAGTTCATGCGAAGTATTTTCAGTAAACTCCTTTAATAAATAGAAGTCGTGCTTAATTCTATTCATCATAATACCCAAAACCTCGTTCAGCTCGTCAAATTCATCGATGTTTGTTTTAGGTAAAGAAATAGCATCATTTTGTTTCAATTGATATTTCCTCAGCTTACTAAGCGTGACGTAGAAAGGCTTCCAGACCTTATGACTAACCCAGCGATTGAAAAAGAATAATGTTACTAAGAGAGCCAGAAATAAAAAAATAATGAGTATTAATAATGGGCCAGCAAGACTTTCACTTTCTATTAATAGTCTTCTGGCATACATGTGATAATAATTCCCTCTGATCTTTTGAGTAAAATGAATCTGACGGTATTGTAAATACTTTTGTTCATTCTGATCAAAAATCAGCGTATCATTAATTTGTTCAAAGGGTGACAGTGATACAGGCGATTCCTGAATAAAAATAAGATGGTCTGAAAAATTCTGGTATTTAATAATGCTATCCGACTTGGATAATTGTTTGATAAGAAGATATTTTCTATGGTAAAGAATTTTATTGAATTCTTCCCGGATTACATAATTGGTAACATAGTAAAACGAAATACCTACCAGGACTAAGGTGAAAAAATAAACAATTAACAGGTAATAAGACTTTTGAGTAATAAGTTTCAATTTGCTCTGAATTTATAACCTATCCGATTAATGTTTTCTATATAGTCATTACACCCTGCTATGGATAACTTCTTTCTGAGATTTTTAATTTGTGCATACAAGAATCCATACGATTCGTTGGAGTCTTGATAGCCGCCCCATAAATGTTCTATGATTGCTAACTTGGAGATCACTCTGTTTTTATTGGTGATAAAATATAAGAGTAAATCATATTCTTTCTTCGTTAATGAAACTTCAATATCATGAACAAGAACCTGATAAATGTCGGTCTTGATTTTTAGTTCATTAAATTCCACATGCTTTTTTTTCACCGGCTTATAACGTCTTAAGCCAGAATTGACGCGTGCATTCAATTCAGAAAGATCAAATGGCTTAGTCAGATAATCGTCTGCTCCAATATTTAATCCTTCTACTTTATTTTCTGTTGAACTTTTAGCTGAAATGATAATGATAAAAGATTCAGGTTGCTCCTTCTTTATTTCTTTCACAAGCTCTAATCCTGAACCATCTGGTAATCCAATATCAACAATGAAACAGTCAAATGTTTCTCTATTTAAACGAAACCTGGCATTCTTTAAATCCAGCGCGTATTCACAATGAAACTGCTCCTCTTGCAAATAGTTTGAAATAGAATTTAATAGTTCTTCTTCGTCTTCAATTACCAGTATTTTCATATTCTAAATCCTACAATTAAACATAGATATATGTTGAAAATAAAGCATCATTCTGTATAAAATCTGTGATTGATTTATTTAATTTAACTAAATCAATCCGAATTTTCACTGAATCGCCCCGTATGTATATCGGTATGGCCTATATACTAAACTTCAGTAGCCGAATCTTTACACACACGAAAATAAAATTATATATTTGATAAATAAGCACTTAAATACCATATCTCTTTCCAAGGGATTCTATCGCGTACCTATAATTCATTTTGACCAGTACTTTTCAATAGCATTTTCTATTAGCTCTTTTTCAAATAAATAATCTGGATTTTCTAATAAAGATTCTAAAAATAATCTAATCGCCTGCCTTTGGCTTTGTGATAATAATGCAAACTGAGAAAGCGAATAATCTGAAAGATTGCTTAATGTAAACACAAGTCCGAACCGATACTTGCCTTTGATTTCAGCAATAATAAAAGCAGGTAAATGAAACTGCATACCTTTCGCATCAAAAAAACTCAAGCTGGAATGATACTGATTGAGCATAACAGGAGGAATGGTATTCCATAGTAATTTTTCATCCTTCTGTCTGCATGCGGCACGAAAGTGTTCATCTTTATAATCATCAATGGCACCGCCCTCACTTAAACCAATTCCGCCATCGAGTTCAACGCCCTGAAAAGCTTCGTTGATTCGAGATATGAGATATTGTTCGTGTTGTGTCATTTGTACTAAACGTAATCTTGAACAGTCTAATAAATCAACTAATAACAACAACCTCTTATTCTTTAATCATTTTATTAATCTGAGGTTGTAAAATCCATACACCAATAGGACAAAACCAAATTAAAAAGAATTCAGCTACAAAATCCGAAAAGCTTACTTCCCGTTGCAATTCAACTGTCTTAAATGTCTTTGCTGCAAAATAGATAGAATGAAAAATGCAGAACATAGAAAACAGATGAAGCGGAATAATAACGCCAACAATACTTCCTATGAATGCAGGATCTGGCAGCTCATTATGGCCTATAGCCCCGTTCAGAGCAATACTCATAAATATTAAAATGAAAAGCATATACAATACAGGTATGAAAATGAAAATCTTAAACATTGTCACCTTCATTTTTACATTGGATGGAACTTTATGCTGAAGACCGATTGCAATAGACCAGAACCAGCCAAATAATACTCCTCCATATAGAAACATTATTATTGGAAAAAACTTCAGATAATCCAGTACAAACAAAGGATCCTGCGTATTGCCATCCAGAATATTGGTAAAAATTGAAGTCACCAATATGATTTGAAAAATCAATGGTATCCCAAACATTAATATAAATAACTGCCAGTGTTTTGCTTTCAGAAATATGCTGATCATCTTTTGAGTTGTTTTGGGTTTATCCCTATTATTAAATAAACTATTTATAAAATTCAAAGAATTAAAAAGTAAAATACATTAATTATCTCTTTATCCATTTCCACCATGTATAATGTCCTTCTCTTTCCATTACGTCATAGTTTGCGCCACACTTTTTGCATACTACTACATAATCATAAGCCCAGTCACCTTTAATCTCCGAAGTAATCACAACATAGCCATTTTTCATTTCCTGTCTGGGATTAAAAGATTCATACTCTCCTGCATAAAGCTGACAGCTACAACCTTTCATGTCCCGATAAAATTCTATCGTCTTTATTGCGTATTCCGGGAATCTTTTATTTAGAGCAAGTGCACCACCTAAGTCAAGACCGCTGGCTTCCTTTTTTATTCGTTCTATAAACGGAATGAAAGGTTTAATTTTCTCATCATCTTGTCCTGCATAAATAATCTCACAAGATGAGAGACGTATTCTTTGTACATCTTTCGAAGTTATATCATCGATTATCGTTTGAATATCCATATTACTATTCGTTGCTGCTTCTAACCAAAATCATTACGATTCTTTAATACAAACTGTAAACGAAGCTCCTTTGCCAAGTTTGGATTTCAAGCTCACCTTCCCCTGTAACCGTTCTACAGCCCGCTTCAATATATACAAGCCCAATCCCGAACCGTCTGCTTTGTCGTTTGCTCTGAAAAACATATCATAAATTTTCTCTTGATGTTCTTCAGAAATTCCTTGTCCATTATCCTTCACTTTAATAAAGAGTAAACCGCCCTCAGTATATACTCTTACCAATACGTAGGGTTTCTTTGCATCCTGCCGAATGTATTTGATTGAATTTTCGATCAAATTCTGCAGAATAGTATTTACAATCACCCATTCAGATTTAAAGGCTATGGCTTCTTCTACTTCTATACGAAATTCTATACGCTCGAAATTATCAAAGTATGCATACGAATGAATACACTCTTCAATCAATTTCATAAAATCAATCTGCACCGGAACAATTTTATCTGAACTGATCCGGGTAATAGTGATCAAATCCATAACAATAGCGTCAATACGTACAGAAAGCTTCTTGTACATATTAAAATACTTCAACGCTTCCTCATCAAAATGCTCGTTTTCTATAAGCGCATTAAGGACCAGTAAGGAAGAAATGGGGCCCTTCAAATCATGTGATACACGATAAAAAAAAGAATCCAGTTCCGTATTTTTCTTTTGCACCACTTCCAGATAATCGATCTGTGCCTTCGTATCTTTTTCTAATCTGTATATTTCGTTTGCGGCTTCATAGCTCTTGATTATATCAGATGTATGCGACTGAACATTATTCTCTTTATATAAAACAAACTGTTCCAGACAATGCAGCGCCTTTGATTCGTCTCCTTGCACTTTATAGAGTTTATATAAACTCTCATACGATTTATATAAATTAACATTTATATTATACTTATCAGCCAATGCCACAGACTGCTTCAGTATTTTCTCTGCCTGAGAATATTCTTTTTTTCCGGTATAGGTAAGTCCCAATTTATTCAGCACCATCCCCTCGCCTAGCCTATCACCAAACTTTTGCTGCAACGCCAGAGCCTCTAAAAAACATTTTTCAGCGAGTGTTAATTTTTGCTGGGCAAAAAATACTTTCCCTTTTCCATAAATCGAATACGCCAATCCACGCTCATCGTTGATCTTCTTTTTTATTGCTATGCTTTTATCCGAAATTTTAGTTGCTGTATCAACATCTCCACGCTTCAGATACAAACCTGATATGGGATTATATGCGTTTGAAAGCATTGCCAGATCACCATGCTTTGTAGCCAGAACAATGCATTCCTGATAGATTAAAAAAGCTTTATCAATATCGCCCCAAAATTCATATATCGTTGCAATCGACTTTAAGGTTCTGCATTCATTACTTCCATCTCCAATGCTCTGATATATTTGCCGGCACTCAAGTAAGCCCTTTAAGCCGTCATGAAAATTATCGGTTTTGTATAGTGAGCTTGCAATGTTAAATTTTGCATCTGCTATCTCTTTGAGACTTTGAACGCGTTGAAAATAATCGAGCGCTTTTTTAGAATTTGTGATAGACTTCAAATGATTCCCTTGAATCATATACAACAAACCTAAATAATTATGCGACCGGGCAACAATACGTTCTTGTTTCTGTGATTTAGCAATCTTTAAAACAGAAAGAACGCCGAGAAAGCTTTCTTTAATATTATTCATGCGCCCGTGATAGGCCTTTTCCAATTGTTCTTCAAGCAATTCTTCCTGAATTTTATTCTTCTTGCCGGGCATGCAAAAGATTGTTTTGACAGTATACTATAAACAAGTATACACAAATAACAGGACACTAAAAATCTCTTAAAAATAATTTACGTAGGGTATTTCGTTAATACTGCTTTTACGTTTGAAAGTATTCATAATTCAAATAAAAGTATCTTATTCAAACACAAATTGTAGTACCCATAATGAGGTCAAAAATACGAATAGAACATTTAAACCACGAAAATAAATTGATCAAAAAAAAACTCCAATCGGAATAAACCGATTGGAGTTTTTTTAGTATTTATAAGAAATAATACTCTAGTTCTGTTATGTTAGTTGGTTTTAATAATTTTCTTAGACAGTATGTTTGAATCCTGTCTAATTAGCAATAAATAAGCTCCTTCAGGTAATCCGCCTACGTTCAGTTTTGCATTATTCCCTTCTACGTTTATAGGAAGTAAAACCTCTTGTCCTAATGCATTCGTTATTCTGAATATGGCATTGGTAAGATCCAAGCCTGTTTCAATTATAACTTCATCTCTGGCAGGTACCGGATAAACTTTTGCATCGATATTATTCATCATCGATTGTATGCCTGTTGTAAGACCTGTTGTAATAGTTATAGGAGCAGAAGTTGTAACGCCGCCATAAACGTCGGTAGCACGCACTGAAATCGTATGTGATCCTGTGGAAGGATTCGTCCAGTTGAAACTGTACGGTTCAGACGTAGTTGAACCAATTACAGTATTACCATCTAAGAACTCGACCAAAGCAATTGCCCCATCAGGATCCGAAACAGTTGCACTAATTGTAACAGGTGCTTGCACACTTGCATTGTCTGCTATAGATGTTATTGTTATAACCGAAGGTTGATTCGGCGTAACTGAAATTGTAGTAACGGCAGATGTACTGGTGCATCCCGACGAATTCGTAACTACTACTGTATAATTTCCGGCAGTCGAGGCTTCATAAGAAGATTCCGCACTAACTTCTGTATCTCCATTATACCACTTATAGCTTAAACCTGTTCCTGTAGCAGCATTCAGCGTTACTGTCTGTCCTTGTACGATCGTTGTGTTTCCATTCACCGTTATGCTTGCATTTGGCAACGCATTAACCGTAACGGCAAGCAATGCACGGCCACTTTCACAGCCAGTTGTTGTTTGCGATACATAATAGTTCGTTGTGCCTGTTGCACTTGTGCTTGGTGTTGGCGTCGATGCCAGAGCTGTTCCTCCTGTGGCAACTGTATACCATGCCAATGAGCTGCCGTTTGCTGTTAGAGCAGTAGCTGCGGCATTCTGACAATACGTTACAGGCAATGTAACTGTTGGTGCATTCGGTACAGCATTTACCGTAACGGCAAGCAATGCACGGCCACTTTCGCAACCGGTTGTTGTTTGCGATACATAATAGTTTGTAGTACCTGTCGTACTTGTGCTTGGTGTTGGTGTCGATGCCAGAGCTGTTCCACCCGTGGCAACTGTGTACCATTTCAATGAGCTGCCGTTTGCTGTTAAAGCAGTAGCTGCGGCATTCTGACAATACGTTACCGGTGTTGTTACCGTCGGTGCATTTGGTGCTGCATTAATAGTAACGGCAAGCAATGCACGGGTACTTTCACAGCCGGTTGTTGTTTGCGATACATAATAGTTTGTCGTACCCGTTGTACTTGTCGTTGGTGTTGGTATCGATGTTAAAGCTGTTCCGCCCGTAGCAACTGTGTACCATTTCAATGAGCTACCGTTTGCTGTTAACGCTGCAGCAGCGGCATTCTGACAATACGTTACCGGTGTTGTTACCGTTGGCGCATTTGGTGCTGCATTAACCGTAACGGCAAGCAATGCCCTAGAACTTTCGCAACCAGTGGTTGTTTGTGACACATAATAGTTTGTCGTACCCGTTGTACTTGTCGTTGGTGTTGGTGTCGATGCTAAAGCTGTTCCGCCCGTAGCAACTGTATACCATTTCAATGCAGTACCTGTTGCAGTTAAGGCTGTAGCGGCACCATTCTGACAATACGTTACCGGTGTTGTTACCGTTGGTGCACTTGGTATAGCGTTTACCGTAACGGCAAGCAATGCCCTAGAACTTTCACAACCGGTTGTCGTTTGAGATACATAATAGTTTGTCGTACCCGTTGCACTCGTACTTGGTGTTGGTGTCGATGCTAAAGCTGTTCCGCCCGTAGCAACTGTATACCATTTCAATGCAGTACCTGTTGCAGTTAAGGCTGTAGCGGCAGCATTCTGACAATACGTTACAGGTGTTGTTACTGTCGGTGCATTCGGTGCTGCATTTACCGTAACGGCAAGTAATGCTCTTGCACTTTCGCAACCGCTTGTTGTTTGTGATACATAATAGTTCGTAGTACCTGTCGTACTTGTGCTTGGAGTTGGTGTAGATGTCAGAGCAGTTCCGCCTGTGGCAACTGTATACCATGTCAATGAGCTGCCGTTTGCTGTTAAGGCTGTAGCGGCAGCATTCTGACAATATGTTACCGGTGTTGTTACCGTTGGTGCACTTGGTGCAGCATTAATTGTAACGGCAAGTAGTGCTCTGGAACTTTCGCAACCACTTGTTGTTTGTGATACATAATAGTTCGTAGTACCTGTCGTACTTGTACTTGGTGTTGGTGTAGATGTTAAAGCTGTTCCGCCTGTAGCAACCGTATACCATTTCAATGCGGTACCTGTTGCGGTTAAGGCTGTGGCAGCGGCATTCTGACAATAGGTTACCGGTGTTGTTACTGTTGGTGCATTTGGCGGAGCACTCACCGTAACAGCAATCAATGCCCTGGAGCTTTCGCAACCGTTGGTTGTTTGTGATACATAATAATTCGTTGTACCCGTTGCACTTGTGCTTGGCGTTGGTGTCGATGTCAAAGCTGTTCCGCCTGTAGCAACCGTATACCACTTCAATGCGGTACCTGTTGCGGTTAAAGCAGTTGGCGGTGCATTTTGACAATAGGCTACAGACGATGTAACCGTTGGTGCACCCGGAGGAGCATTGACAGTAACAGCAATCAGTGCCCGCGGACCTTCGCAGCCGCTTACCGTTTGTGATACGTAATAATTTGTAGTACCTGTAGCTGTTGTGCTTGGTGTTGGTGTAGATGTTAATGCTGTTCCGCCTGTAGCAACCGTATACCATTTCAATGCCGTACCTGTTGCTGTTAATGCTGTTGCTGTTGCATTCTGGCAATACGTTACAGGAGATGTAACTGTTGGAGCCGTAGTGGCGCAAGATGTACATTCACTCACGGTAATATTTGAACTTCCGCTGCTTTGGTAACCTTCGGTTTCCATAATCTGGTAATCCCAGGTCGTACCCATGTTCATCCCGGCATTTTTCCATGCTGCAACGTGATTGGCAAAAGTTATAGTACCGCTTGTTCTTGTTTCCGTACGAACACTCCAATATTGCTGAAATGTTGCAGTACCTATGATTGATGGCTGATTGGTGCGTGTAGCGGTATATATAGTATATGTACCTCCATCGCTCGTAAAAGTCCCTTTTTTTACTATATCACTTGTGTTTCCCGGAGGCGTCCATGATCCATGATTTTCACAGACATAATATTCAATCAATGCATTTTTTGTCCATCCATATAAAGCCAAAAAACCATTGCTGCCACCATTAAAGTTTCCTGAAAAACATACTACCCGATTAGCTGAACCAGTAGCCCAGCCTTTACCAGCAGTAAAATTGCCTACACTGGACCATGTTGTACTGTAATTACCTGCTGATCCCAAGGTCATGGATGCTGATCCGCCGGAATTATTGTTCCAGAACGAATAAAAGAAACCATTATTGGTGCCCTGCGTATTACCTGTTATTGTCTGTGCATTAGACTGCTGTGTCAGCAATAGCAACACAAATGAAAACACTATAAGCGACAGTAGTACTTTCATTCCTTTTCTAAAAAGTAGTTGTATTTTCATGAATGTATGATTTACGGTTCAAAGTGAGCTAGTTTTTTCATACTACGAACACCTACCCAAAAAAGTAAACAGCGAAGAAAAAATTGTAATATATTGTGATTTTAGGGGATTTAGGGGGATTTACAACCAATATTTAAATAATTAGAAGCTGCTCGCCCTCTTTTATGCCTTACGGTGTTGTACGGCATAAAGAACACTGTAAGGGTAATTATCAATCATGATAACAAAATATTAATCGTCTATAAATTGATATGAGTCCATATATGGTTCTTGTGTTACTAAAGAAAGTTCCATCACATTATCATTTACAGAAGCAATTGTGAAATGTATTGGAATCCTTATATATGGTAATCGTGCATTAGTATCATTCTTTTTGAGATAAATATTAATAAAACAAATATCATTAGAATACATTTTCATTATATCTTTTTTATCAGACTCGGAAAATGGCATATCCTTTTTAAAAATTGATAGTGAACCAATATTTCTTTCACTTTTAAAATCTGAAAGCGCTTCGATTACCGTTTCATAACCATTTAAGAAAAAGAGATAATTAACATCAGGCCCGACATTAGTTTCTTCATAGTTAAATACTAATTCTCCAATAGTTGAATCCCCTTGAGGTTTAATCAAAAATCCGCTGTTTTTTTCTTCTTGAACTTTAATTGGAATATTTCCTTGATTAAAGCTGAATGTTTTTGAATCGTTAATTGCCAATTTAAAAGATATCGAATCTACAGGAATTCCAAAACCAGGAAAACATTTAAGTTTGTTATAATATAAACTATCCGCGGCAAAGCCTGATGTGTCTATTTTGTATAGATATTCAAAAACCAATATCGGTTGATTAGCAAGTGAAAAATTAGACCCTGCAGAAAGCAAAGAAAGAAATCTTTGCTGGGAAAGTGATTGTTCATATTTTAGAGCTTTTTCTTTAGCATTTGTTTCAGCAACACATTCTGAATATATAGATACCCCTGCAGAAATAAGTAGTAATAATCCGATAATATACCCCCATATGGTTAACTCTTTTTTTTGACTATTTTCTTTACTTTTGAATGTTTCAGTAAAAGTTCCTAAAAGAGCGAGAATCAGACTTATTAGGATTAGTAAGTAAGATGTCATATTTTAAAATAGTTTAATTAATTGTAGTTGATACAAAATGAACTACATACATATACTTTCAATATATTGCTATTAAAAATTCCAATTTATCGAAAGCATTTACGCAAAATTAACCGGCACTTCAATATCCTTCCTTTTATTTAAAAAATCAAGCCTTTCTTAGATACGAACATGAATTAACAAGAATAATTGCTATGCGGTCGTTTTTTTTACCATTTAATATTGGTCTCTAAAATATCCTGCGGTGGAATCATTTCATAAAGCCTAATCTCAGTTTCGGATTTATTCTTTAATGGGTAATTAATTACCCATTTTGTAGAATCATCTTCATTGTCTACATGAAACTCTTTCGTTGTTGTCCATTTATTGTTAATCCATTCAAGTTGACCGCCTCCGCCTGCGCCACTTCCAATATAGAACCCTGTTATCTTTTTTTGTTGGATATAAAATGTTGGGTTCGGCAAACGAGAAAGTTGTTCATTTAGAACGTAACAATTGTTTTTAATATCAAAGAAATATACTTTAACTCTGTTCTTTATACCCGTCCCAGATTGCCCATAATAACCAATGATATAATCGTCGAAGCCATCGTATGTTAAATCAAATAGCGTATCATAATCTGGAGATGAAGGTCTATTCTCAATTAAAAAAGTATTCATAATCGACTCTCGCTTCCCTTTTAAGCTAGTAGTATCAACAAAAACTTTTGCTAAACTATCATAAGGGTCTGTTTCGAAATCATTTTTGCTTTTATTAATATTAGAAAAAGTAGTATCAACTTGACACTTCAAATTTTCTTTTAAAAATTCATTCTCATTCCTATCACTTATATTACAGGACATTAATAATATCACACTTAAAATAGTAAAATCGAATCGCATAGTTGTTTTAAACTGACTTCTCATATAATTTATAAAAATGTTTAAAGATTTGTCATGAAGTTTGTTTTCCAAGTTGTAAAATAGTCCGTTATTGTTTTCTCAATATTCTCTCTTGTCGCTCCGTTCCAATACCATTGATTTTCTGAATAGGATAAGTCGTCTTTGGCGAAGTAAAGTGAAAAGAAGTCATACAAGTATTTTTCATAGTCAAGTTCAATGCAAATATCTTTCAAAATGTCAAGAACTTTAAAATTGTCGAGTTCTCCGTCAAGCGATTTGTTAATTAGATAATAAGCATAATTTTTAATTACTTACCGTCGTCTGTGGCACACAGACCACCAATTAAATCTCAATATTAAAAATCCTATAATAACTATACAACATCAATCACTATAGAAAATCCTTGCTTAACTCAATCTTTTGCAACTGTTCTTTATGCCAAAGAACACGATAAGATGTTATTATTATCGCTTTAAAGTTTTATTGATAGTTGAAGTTGTCCTCCAAATCCTAATTCAACAATTTTCTGTAATGTAGAGATTCGAACTTCTTTAATATTATTCTCGATGCGTGATATATAAGATTTAGTTGTGCCGCATTTTATAGCAAGCTCTTCTTGTGTCATTCCTTTTTCAATTCTTGCTTCTTGAATTAATGCTCCAATTTTAAACGTTTCGTAACCCATCTCAAGGCTATCACGCTTGGCAGTTCCTTTTTTACCATAGTTTTGGTCTTTAAACTGCTCAAGTGTTTTTATATTACTTTTTTTCATTGAAATATTCCTCCTTAATTTTTAATGCCTTTTCAATTTCTTGTTTTGGAGTCTTCTGCGTTTTCTTTTGGAAACCATTAGTAATAACAACTAATTGCCCTTTATCAAAAAAACAGAATATTCTATAAATATCACTTCCATGTTGAATACGGATTTCATATAACCCATCAGTATTTTCCATGTGTTTCAAATAATTTTCTGGAACACGATGAAGTTCTTCAATAAGTTGAAAAGTCCAAATAATCTTATCTTTAACTTTCGCTTTTTGTTTCACAAAGAACTCCGAAAAGTAGTCCTTATAGAACACAATTATTCGATTTTTTTGATTTTCCCCCACTTATCAAATATATAAAAAGTTTCACTATAGTACAACCCAACAATTCCTTAATTAGTTCAAAATGTAACCTAATTCATTAAAATTATATCCTAAATACTCGAAAATAAAAAAGCATTATCCATTCAAAATTAACTAGCAATTACTAGCTAGTTGTTACGCCATTTTTATTTTGCATTCAAGTAATCATCCAGTCCAATTGGATTAGCAAGCTTAATATCTTCTCTCATTTCAAACCCATAAAAATCTCCCCAGATTTCCTTGTTAACACTAATCGTAGTTTGGGTATCTAATTGAAAACCTTCGTTTGTATCCTCATAACATAAAACAGGATTGTAATTTGTTGTATCAGGATGGAACACTTCAACAGCATCTATATAACCGACATATTCAACAATTCCATCATTATCAATATCCTTAGGAATATTATCAAAACATGGAATTGTTCGTTTTTCTATAAGTTTATTATTTCGTATCGTTAAAACAATAATTTTATTTTTGAATGGTCTATCGTTTTGTTCGAGTAATATTTGAAATGTATTAGGATTTATTCTTTTAAATTTAGGCCACTTACTAAGTTTAAATTCAAACTCTTCTAGACTATCAGCTGAAAAAATAACTTGCATCTCATTTAATACTTTAAGTTTAAACTTCCAGCCAGGCTCACATTTATAAAAATCAGCTTTGATTTGTATTGTATCCTCGAATTTTTCTGAATACACTAATACAGGACAATCATCAATAGAACTATTTATAGTATTGACAATTTTATCGTTAACATTTGTTGTGGAATTACATCCAACAACAAAAGAAATTATTAATATAAAAATTAAATATCGAATATTCATTCTAAATTCGGCATAACGTTTTGCATGAAATTTGTTGCGCTATTTAAAGATAAGAAGTTTAAAGTAACAGCGTAGACAAATTGTTACGAAAATTCATACTCTATTTTACCATAAGAATTTGGTTAAATCTGTAAGAGCTAAATTATTATCTGACAAACTAACCTCTATAAAATCCTTCCTTTCTCTTAATCCAAAAGATCTTAATTCAGACGGCCAAAACCTTCGAGGTCTTGCCAATAAACAAACACGTAATTCGGATGAGTAAAGGTGATTGATAACAGACCTCGAAGGTTTATTCTATTCTACATTCAGACAAATAAAAAAGGTCCCGCTCAAAGCGGGACCTTTCATTATTATTTTAACAGTCTTTTTGTTGGTGGCCTGCGCTGTCTTTCGTTTATAAAACAATAGTTGCGCGGGCAGGAACACCAACAAAGGCATTTAGTATCTTATTTCTTATAAGTGAATCACTTCACCATACGCTGCAGCTGTAGCTTCCATGATTGCTTCAGACATTGTCGGGTGAGGGTGAACCGCATTGATAATCTCATGACCTGTTGCTTCCAATTTACGTGCAACAACTGCTTCTGCAATCATCTCTGTAACGTTCGCACCAATCATGTGTACACCTAATAACTCACCATATTTTGCATCGTAGATCACTTTCACGAAACCTTCTTTTGCACCGGCAGCACTTGCCTTACCCGATGCAGAGAATGGAAACTTCCCTACTTTCAATTCATATCCTTTTTCTTTTGCGGCTTTCTCTGTCAAACCTACAGAAGCAATCTCCGGTGTACAGTATGTACAACCCGGGATATTGCCGTAATCCATCGGCTCCGGATTTAAACCTGCAATTTTTTCTACACAGATAATACCTTCGTGTGAAGCAACGTGTGCCAAAGCAGGACCTTTAACAATATCACCGATAGCATATACACCCGGGATATTTGTTTTGTAGAAATCATCTACCAATACACGTCCTTTGTCTGTAGCAACACCAACGTCTTCCAGACCGATGCCTTCAAGATTTGTAGTAACACCTACTGCAGAAAGAACAATATCACAAGCAATGGTTTCAACGCCTGCTGCCGTTTTAACTGTTACTTTACAACCTTTACCTGCTGTGTCTACTGATTCAACAGCGGCATTGGTCATAATGGTGATACCCATCTTCTTATATTCTTTTTCTAATTGCTTAGAAATTTCTTCGTCTTCAACCGGAACAATGTTTGGCAAATATTCAACGATCGTTACTTTCGTTCCCATCGTTGCATAGAAGTATGCAAATTCAACACCAATCGCACCGGAACCCATAATCACCATACTTTCAGGCTTAGATTCCAATACCATTGCTTTACGGTATCCGATAATTTTATTGTTGTCAATTTTAACATTCGGCAATTCGCGAGCGCGGCCACCGGTTGCTAAAATGATGTGATCTGCACTATATAAGCTTTTGTTACCTTTTTCGTCTGTAACTTCTACTTGCTTGCCTTTAGCTAATTTTCCAAAACCGGCAATGATCTCGATTTTGTTTTTCTTCATCAGAAACTGTACGCCTTTGCTCATACCAGCAGCTACGTCGCGGCTGCGTTTCACAACAGCAGCAAAATCTGCTTCTGCCGTACCAACATTGATACCGTAATCTTTTGCGTGTTTAATGTATTCATACACCTGAGCACTTTTTAAAAGAGCCTTGGTAGGGATACATCCCCAGTTTAAACAAATACCACCCAATTCTGCTTTCTCAACAACAGCAACTTTCTTACCTAACTGAGAAGCTCTGATTGCTGCTACATATCCACCAGGACCGCTACCGATCACTATAACATCGAACTTTGTTGACATATCTTTATACGTATAATTACGGTGCAAATTTAACGGATTTAGCCTTATAATAAAGTATTCGGGGAGAAATTGCGCATGAGTGCTTCCGATTACAATACAATCTCCTGTTTAGTAATTAATTACCTATCTCCTTACCTGAGGCCAGCGCTTAATGCTTCAAGCCTGATGCTTTTTCCTTTCTTAATTTAATCTATCTCACATTAAGTAGATTGGTCAAGTAACTCGTTTAAAATACCATTTAGAATTTTAAGACAACTGCGCCCCAATACTCTGAATTATAGAAAATAAGCAAACTGCGCAAAGCTTTAAGCATTTAGCTTCAGACATCAGGCATTTAGAACTTTCATTTGGAAATAATACGCTAATAGCTTTATATTTGACCTTAATACACCAATTAAAATCATTTCAGAATGGGCTTACTCAGTGGAAAAACGGCTCTTGTAACCGGAGCATCAAAAGGAATAGGTAAATCGATTGCTATACGTTATGCACAGGAAGGTGCAAATGTTGCATTCACTTATCTTTCGAGTGTTGAAAAAGGTCAGGCCTTAGAAAAAGAATTGCAGGCACTGGGTATCAAAGCAAAGGGATATCGGTCAGATGCTTCTAAATATACTGAAGCGGAAGAATTAGTAACTGCTGTATTGGCAGATTTCGGTCAGCTGGATATTGTTGTAAACAACGCCGGCATTACGAAAGACGGATTATTGATGCGTATGACAGAAGAACAATGGGATTCTGTAATCGAAGTAAACTTAAAATCGGTATTCAACCTTACAAAAGCTTCATTAAAACCAATGATGAAAGCAAAAGCAGGTTCAATTATAAACATTACATCTGTTGTTGGTCTTCGCGGTAACGCAGGACAAGCAAACTATTCTGCTTCAAAAGCCGGTATAATCGGTTTTACTAAGTCTGTAGCCTTGGAATTAGGTTCCCGCAACATTCGTTCAAACGCTGTTGCTCCGGGCTTTATCGAAACTGAAATGACTGAAGTACTAGACCCTAAAGTGAAGGCTGAATGGGAAAGCGGAATACCTCTGAAACGTGCCGGAAAAAGCGATGACGTAGCAAATGCCTGCGTATTCCTTGGTTCTGAACTTTCTACCTACGTAACCGGTCAGGTATTACAGGTAGATGGTGGCATGTTAACCTAGTTTACTGCTTTAATATAGAGGCGATGGCAATAAACCTATAAGGTTTTATTGCCATCGCCTCTGCAAACCGAATTAGCTGCTACTTTATATTTGAAAACGTCATAGGTTTCGTTAGAATTATCAAGCTCCCTATAGAATTTTCAATACCAGATATTTCTTTTTATCTTCAATCCTGCATCCGAACGATGCAGGATTTCTTTTATCTATGAACGGTATTTCCCTTTACGCTTCCAGCTCACCTTGGTTTATTCTTCTTTGTATTGCTATTGGTGCAGCGTATGCTTACATATTATATTCCAAAGTACAAACACTATGGAGCAAACGAACAAACTATGCGCTGGCAGCATTGCGGTTTGTACTGGCAACCATACTCGTCTATTTATTATTCGGACCTGTAATCCGGTATTTCGAAAACACAAAAGAAAAACCTAATATTCTGATTCATGTAGATAATTCTTCTTCGGTAAAACTGGTAAGCGATTCAGCTCAACGCCAGCAATGGATTTCTGCCCTTGAAAAGGTAAACAAAGAATTAAATAATGAGGGAATTGAAACGACTGTATATTCATTCAAAGGGAAAGAAGATCTGGATAAAATTGCATTCGATTTTCCGAGTTCGAATCTGAACAACCTGCTGCAACTACCTAAACAGGAAGAAAGCGGACGCAATATTTCAGCAAGTATTCTTTTATCAGACGGCATCTATAATGTCGGCATGAATCCCGGTATCACGCCTTCCGCTGCTCCTATTTTCACCCTGGGTATTGGCGACACCAGCGATCAGAAAGATATTCGTCTGCTTTCTGCCATTCACAACAAACTTGCCTTTAAAGGCAATGAATTCCCTATCATAGCCGAGATCGCACAAAAAGGATTTTCAAATACTACAGCAACGATTCAACTGAAGCAAAAAGGTAAAGTACTTGAATCTAAAAAAGTAACCTTCAGTAAAAATGAAACTCAGGCACCGATTGAATTCCGCACGTCTTCGGATGTAATCGGTATACAACATTACATCGTTGAAGTAATTCCGCAGAAGGGGGAGTTCACCACAGAGAATAACAGTCAGCATGTATACATCGACATAGTTGATAACAAACAAAAAATATTAATTGCTGCACCTTCCCCACACCCCGACATTAAAGCTATACAGGCTGCTCTTTCTTCAAAAGAAAACATTGAAGTATCTCTGTTCATCCCCGGTATTAACGAATACAAAACAGACAATTACAGTCTGATTATTTTACATCACTTCCCAGATGGAACAAACACCAGCAAAAAAGAGTTTGATGCGCTCGTAAATTCAAAAATCCCGAAATGGTATATTGTAAGCAATCAGTCAAACATCAATGCATTCAGTCAAACAAATCCCTTGATGCAGATACAGGAACGAAGCTCCCAGAAAGATCTGGTATTCGGAGATGTAAACAGTTCGTTTGACAGGTTTGTTATGCCATCAGGTATGCAGGAGCTGCTTTCAGGTGCGCCACCGCTACAATGTTTCTTTGGCGATTATAAACTAAAACAAGACGGATTAACTGTATTGTTCCAACGCATCGGAAGAGTGAGCACAACAAAACCCTTGTTAAGTGTTTCTACAAACAGAGAAACAATGGTTTTGGCAGGTGAAGGAATCTGGCAATGGCGTTTATACAATCAGCAGGTACAGCAAAACACCGCAACATTTGATGAATTTATTCAAAAATGTGTGCAGTATCTTTCCAATGAAAACGACAAACGCAAATTCCGTGTATACCCTACCGTTAATGACTTACAAAGCGGCGAACATCTGTATTTTGAAGCCGAACTTTATAACGATATTATGGAGCGGATATATGGAACCGAAATCACACTGCAGATCAAAAATGAATCAGGCAAAGCATTCAAATACTCTTTTGCAACAAGTGTCGGCAACAATCGCTTTGAAGTAAAAGGATTGACGGAAGGACTTTACAGCTATACAGCAACAGCTACATTGAACGGTAAACTGGAAAAAAGTGCCGGCGAATTCATCATACGCAAAACTAGTCTGGAGGCGCAATCCATAAAAGCAGATTTTAATTTATTAAGAACTATATCAAATAAAAGTAATGGAAGCTTTTATTTGATCAATCAAACAGATGCATTAATTGCAGCCATTAAGAACAGAAATTTCAAAACAATTATTCGTTCCAGAGAAAGCTTAAATGAGATCATCAATCTGCCCTGGATCTTATTTCTGTTAATTGCTCTGGTAAGCAGCGAATGGCTGATACGAAAACTGAATGGAGGATATTAAAAGGGCTTAACGCAAAAAGCGTTGGGCTTTAAACATAATATTAAAACTTTGACAAAACAATTCATCATCCCCTACCTCTTCTGCCTGGCGATTATCATCGGACCAGCGTATAATATGTATGTGCATTATGATTTTTCGCATTCTTCCGATACAGAAAGTTATCTGGCCATGTCTACCGGCAACTACAATGTAAATTCAGTACACCGTTATCGATTCATTTTACCTTTAGTCGCAAAAACGGTAGCCTTACCGCTACAAGCTGTTTACACCAAATTATGGCCGCACCGTGCAGAAAGTTTGTGGCCCTTACAACTTGCATACTTTATTATCAACTCACTGATTACTGCTTTTTATGGATGGATCGTATATCGCTTGCTCCGCTTATACTCCACTCAGTTAACAGCAATTGTCGTTGGCCTTGTAGTGGTATTAACCAGTCGTTGGGTTGCTTATATAGCAGGGCTCCCGCTAACCGACAGTCTGTATCTGGTTGCGATTGCATCGTTGCTGTATAGCATCAAAGCAGAAAACAAAACGTTATTTATTCTAACAGTATTATTAGGCGGATTAATGAAGGAATCATTTTTATTGTTCGCACCTTTGATTTTGTTCGCGGGACCACATAAGTGGTATATACGTGCGACACTTATTGTATTAAGCGTAATGATATTGTTTGGCGAGCACCAATTGATTGATTCGCTTATTCCGATTGAAAATACATCTGGCGTACAACACGAAAGTCTGGTAGACGTATTTGTGCGTCATGTACACAAGACAACGGTAACATTAGGCGAATTAGCAAGTGTACGTGGCTTAGGTGAAATCTTTACCGTACTCGGAATTTTTACTTTTATACTTCTCTATGGATCATTAAATAAGGATTGCCGGGCAAGCTGGAAATCTTCCGTAGAAAAATACTATTGGATATTCTTTGGCTGCATCATTATTCATGCGCTTATATCCGGGGATGCAGCGCGCATGTTCTATTTCGGATCTGCATTATATGGAGTGCTGGCTGTACTGGTAACCGAACAGGTATTATTGAAAATGAATTTCAATAAGTAATTCCCTAACGTGTTTTATTATTGCTTATTCATTATACAACGAACCGAAGCCCCCGTTCTCTTTCCTCTTTTTGAAGATGCGAATCTTTTATTCATCCGGTTTACATAGATTGTATAGGCAGACCTTTTTGTTAATATATTCGGAGTCCACCACATGGCACCGAATGATAAAAAATAAAAATCTCCCTGCAGACGTGAACCAGCCATTTGAATATTAAAATACCCGTTATATAAAGTATTATATGCGGCATAAGGCCCGCCCAAATGCGTCAGCAGTGTATCCCATTCGGGCACTGTAGGTACGTGCCAACCAACAGGACAAAGCTTATTTGTTTCAACGCATTTGAAATTATATAAGTAGCCGCATTTTTTATAATCTGCTAAAGATAATATAGTGGTATTTACAGACCATCTTGTAGAATTGAAAATATGATATTCCAACGTATGATCAATAGTTAAGGGTATTGAATCTTTTATATTATCTATTTTAATACTATCGGTCGACAATTCATCGTGCGAATTGAAGTAATATAAACTAAAAGCAGGAGCGTTTGTTTTATTCCATTTCTTTTTAGGAAATACATAAGGAATAGGTGTGCCGTTATTTAATTGTGACGTTCTCAGGTTCTCCGCCATCCAGGTTTGATTTCCAATTGTAATGGTTTCATAGGTCACTCCTGTTATGTCGGTTACAGTACCATGCATTGATTGTGCATCCGCTAACTGATCATTCAGCAACACGACAAAACATACGCACAGAATCTTCCATTTTAAACCGGCCATACCATTCATCTGATCTTTTCTCAAAGATATTTATTTATTTCTTTTAAATTTATGAAATGGAATTTACTAAAGCACTTTTATTCTTTCTATTAGGTTTTATCTTGATTGGGGATGGATATTCTCAAACTACCAAAGAACCTTATTTCAGAATGAATGTAAATGGGCTCAGCATCAACGGACAGATTTTAGGAGGTGCCATGATGCATGGATTTTCTTTCGCACAGCAGGGAAATATTTTAGCACGTAAGCACATTCATTACGACAATTATACGGGAGGCAGCTCTGAATGGAACGTTAAATTAAACTATCGGTTTAAAAACAAATTTGCGCTAGAGGGAGGAGTAACATGCTCTGAACTGGCTTATGGTCTTGTTGATAAAGCTTTTGTTAGCAAGCTCTCTACAACAAACTATACAGGAGAATTTAATCTTTATCAGAATTACTTCGGACCTACTATTTCCGGTTATTATTTTTTGTCCATAGCAGAATACTTTATGAGCGTTTACTTTTCCCCGGGTATGAATTTTAACTTCAATATGAATTATTCATCCAGTAGTTCTACACCTCCGGATTATTATGGCACTTCAATCACACAATACGCCTCTCAAACCAATCAGGAACTTGATCTTACTCTTCATGCCAAGAATTTTTTCGCGCAGTATTATCTTGAATCGGGTGTCGCTTTTAGTGTCTACCGTTTCAATATGAATATTAGTGTAAAATATACTGTATCGCCGAATATGCTTTCTGGCAATTACGCATTGTACCAAAATAACGCTCTAGTGTATACAGACCACCTGAAAGCTGCCAGTGATTATTTTAGTGCGGGAGTAAGAATAGGCTGGGTTTTATTTCAACAAAGTAATTCAAGAATAAAGCATCTGCAGTTCCGTACTCCTAAAACAAAGAAGTTTAAAGAGCAATATATAAAACCGAGATATTGAAATATACAATCAAATAAGAACGGCTGATCTTTCGACCAGCCGTTCTTATTTGATGTATAGAGAAATACCTTTCACATTTTTATTTAGCATTATCAGGGATTACCCATTGAAAGTCGGTACGCAGATATTGCTTCAAACAAGAGGTTGTTTCGGGATCCATTTTTTGCAGCATATATTGACAGCTGGCATTCTGGTAACTGGCTTTGGTTATATCGCTACCCGGCCCTTCAGGGAAACCAGCGCGTATGTGACAGTTATTGCAATTGGTTGCAATCGGGTGAATAACCAATTCTATGTATGGATTCATACCTATTGGCAAATTGCCGGTCTGATCTGGAATACCATACGCATCAACCATATTATAATGATCCAGAGCTGTATTTGTTTTTGGTCGCTGTGCCGCATATTCTCCGGTTGGGTTATTCGTCCACCAGATACTTTGCAATGCCCAGGTCGCGATTTCTTTTGTATTAATATGCATCGCAACCATCACCAGATAATCACCCGGTTGAAAGGGTTTGCCATACGCCCAATAAGTAGCCGCTGAAATGATTGCACGATCTGCTTCTGTAAAAACAGTATTCCATTCTTCGGCTGTTACCTGATGATTATAAAAATGATCCAGGTTGCGCATTACAGGAACACCGGATGTATGTATGTACTTAGTCAAAGATGTTTTTAAAGATGTATCGCTATACACACCTACTAAAAACGGTAATGAATCTATTACAACTTCATCTTTACTAAGATTAATGAGTGCCATTTCTTTCCAGGTTTCATATCCGGCATATTCCATAGCACTTTCCGGATTCGGAAATTGAGCGGGGTTCCATACAGGTACAAAGCATGGTTGATTTTGCAATACCGGCCAATACATGTGTTTGGTTACTACATATCTTGAAGGCACATCCAATCCGGCCTTTCTTTTAACAGGATCATCATACAGCTTTTGCAAAGTGTCTTTCCTATTTGTTTTAGTATCCAGTATCCAATTGTATGCTTCAATACTAAAAGATTCAGTCGGTATCATTACATCTCCGTTATTAATAAAATGGCTTCCCATACTTATACTATTATTCGCCTTATTAACCACTGAAGGGTAACGATCAATCACCGCCTGAGGCAAGGGATAATAGGGCAATGGCAACTGATCAATTACTGTATCATTAGCAGAAGCATGCATACCTGCTGTAAGTTTCTTGTTTTTCTCCACCAAAGACAGTACTATCAACGAATTTGATTCGGCCGACATGAGTTTCTCATCTGATTTAGGCGGAGATTGTATAAAAATATCCGCAGTAGTTGGCCAAGTAAACCACAATGGCCAGGTCGATTTTTTAGCAGGTTCTAATAATGCCTGAAACAAGCCCCAGGCATGCTTGCGCACATATACCGTATTGGCAGAGTCCACGGCATGAACAAGTGCTGCGGTATCTTGCATGTACCCATACGTATCCGGCATTGGCTGATACGTTGCCGGATCATACGTTACTTGCAGTTCCGGCTTTTCTGTATGAGTACAGGCAAGCACGGCAATGCTTGTGACCAATACAAAAGCAATCCTTTTTATTCGTTGCAGAGAAAAATCAATCTCAACATGAGTCCCATCACCCAACGTTGAATCGGTGCTTACGCGTTTCATTTTTAACATTTTTTTGCTGGTTTTATATTTCCTACTCGTATGGCTTTTCGGATTCCGCCTGGTTTTAAAAGTTAAAATTATTGCTATTTTTTTCAGTAAGAGACCTTATATATACCTGTATGTTCAGGACTGTTTAGATAGTAGGTCTGATTGAATCTTCTTTGCGTAAAACAAATTAAAAAAATACCCAACTAGCTGATTGTTGTATTTTGTAATTCTATTACTTACTAATATTACTAGTTATTTTCTTCTTTTCAAACTCCTGTTTCGGCAACAATTTAAATAGCAGCTTTAACAACGTATGAGGACCGTATCTGCAGAAACTTTCATCAATCTTTTTTAACGCTCACATTCAAACAAAAAAAGTCCCGCCAATTACTCAGCGGGACTTTCATTATCTATAAGAAACTATTTAAGTTTTTAGCTTCAGGCAATCCGCCTTTCACGTTACTTACGCTTTCGGCTTATCGCCTTCAGTAGTTTCTTCTTTTTGTTTTTTATTACGAACGGTTAAACCATCTGCGCCATCTATGTAGTCGGCCAGGATCGTATCACCTTCCTGAACATCTCCTTTCAGAATTTCTTCTGCAATCGGATCTTCAAGATATTTCTGTATCGCTCTATTCAACGGACGTGCACCATATTGCGCATCGTACCCTTTTTCAGCTAAGAAATCTTTCGCTTTATCGGTCAATTCAATTGTATAACCCAATGTTGTGATTCTTGAGAATACTTTAGCAAGGGTGATATCGATGATTACATGAATATCTTCTCTTGTTAATGAATTAAACACGATTACATCGTCCAAACGGTTTAAGAATTCAGGTGAGAACGCTTTACGTAAAGCGTTCTGAATTGTACCTTTCATCATTTCATCTACATTCTCTTTACGAGACTGTGTATTGAAACCGATACCTGATCCGAAATCTTTCAAGTCACGAACACCAATGTTTGATGTCATGATAATGATTGTATTTCTAAAATCTACTCTTCTGCCTAAACCATCTGTTAATATACCGTCGTCCAACACCTGTAACATCAAGTTGAATACATCCGGGTGAGCTTTCTCAATTTCATCAAGCAACACTACACTGTATGGTTTACGACGAATTTTTTCAGTTAACTGACCACCTTCTTCATAACCAACGTATCCCGGAGGGGCACCAACCAATCTGGATACAGAGAATTTCTCCATATACTCAGACATATCGATACGCACCAATGCATCTTCTTTATCGAACAGATATTTCGCCAACGATTTTGCCAGCTCTGTTTTACCAACACCTGTAGGACCAAGGAATATGAATGAACCAATTGGTTTTTTCGGATCCTTCAAACCTACACGAGTACGTTGAATTGCTTTAACTAATTTTTCGATTGCCTGATCCTGACCTACAACCGCAGCTTTCAAGTCAGCACCCATGCTTAGCAATTTCAACGATTCTTTCTGTGCTACTCGCGCAGAAGGAATGCCCGTCATCATTGCTATAACTTCGGCAACGTTTTCTTCTTTTACATGATAACGTTTTTTCTTCGTTTCTTCTTCCCAACGAAGTTTTGCGTTATCTAACTGTTCAATCAGTTTTTTCTCAGAGTCTCTCAATTGAGCGGCTTCTTCGTATTTCTGACTTTTAACAACTTTATTTTTTTCTTTCTTAATATTCTCAATCTGTTCTTCCAGTTTCAGAATATCAGCAGGAACGTGAATATTGTTGATGTGTACACGCGCCCCAGCTTCATCCAACACATCAATTGCTTTATCCGGTAAGAAACGGTCGCTGATATAACGATCCGATAACTTCACGCAAGCTTCTAATGCTTCCTGAGAATAAATTACATTGTGGTGATCTTCGTATTTCTCTTTGATGTTGTTCAAAATCTGAACAGTCTCTTCAGGAGTTGTAGCATCAACCATTACGATCTGAAAACGACGGGCCAAGGCACCATCTTTTTCGATGTACTGACGATATTCATCAAGTGTTGTAGCACCGATACATTGTATGTCTCCCCTCGCTAACGCTGGCTTGAACATATTCGATGCATCCAGTGAGCCAGAAGCTCCACCTGCACCAACAATGGTATGTATCTCATCAATGAACAGAATAACCTCAGGAGATTTTTCCAGTTCATTCATAACTGCTTTCATACGCTCTTCAAACTGACCACGGTATTTAGTACCTGCAACCAATGAAGCAAGATCAAGTGTTACTACGCGTTTACCGAATAATACACGAGATACTTTTTTCTGAACAATACGCAATGCAAGACCTTCAGCAATTGCTGTTTTACCTACACCTGGCTCACCAATAAGAATTGGATTGTTCTTTTTACGACGCGATAAGATCTGAGCTACACGTTCGATTTCTTTTTCACGACCTATGATCGGATCAAGTTTACCGTCCTCTGCATACTTTGTAAGATCACGACCGAAGTTATCAAGTACAGGAGTTCTTGATTTCTCCGCTCCCGGTCTTGCAGCTTCTTTGCCTGCACCTGAACCTCCGCTGCCAAATAAACGAGACGAATCATCGTCTGCATCTTCTGCATCAGAAGCTTTTGGAGTATGGGTATGATATTCGAGTAACTCTTTAATTACATCGTATGTAACATCAAACTTATTTAATATCTGCGTAGCAACATTATCCTCGTCTCTTAAAACAGACAATAATAAATGTTCCGTACCGATAAGATCGCTTTTGAAAATCTTAGCTTCCAGATACGTAATCTTTAATACTTTTTCAGCCTGTCTTGTGAGAGGAATATTGGTAAGGTTCTTAACATTACCTGTAGCTGTTCCACGCACAGCATCTTCAAGCGACTTTTTTAAAGAATCTAACGTGATACCTAGTTTTTTTAACAAACTAATTGCCACACCTTCTCCTTCGCGAATCATACCTAACAACAAGTGCTCTGCACCAATGTAATCATGACCCAAGCGCAATGCTTCTTCCCGGCTTAAGGAAATCACCTCTTTTACCCGATTTGAAAATTTTGCTTCCATGTGTTTCTAATTAGATTCTATTGTAATAATTCAAAGTATTGTAAATGTATTGCTTTTTATTTAAACCTTATCAACAATAAACTGGGTGTTATTGTTCAAACGTACTATTAACCAGTTTGGTTCTCAATTTATTGCATTTATTGAATTTATCGGATGATTTCAGAAGAATCCAATACAGCACAGAACAATAAATCTACAACGCTCAAGTCAGTAACAAATTCATTGCCAAAAACTTGATGGTATGTTTTACTGACAGATTGCCTTCCTGTTATTTCGGAAGATGGTACTATTTTACCGCGCATATCTATCAAAGAATCTGGCATTTCTTCGGGTTTAATATACACATTTGATTCCAATAATGCTTTTTTCAGCGTTAATTTTTCGAGACAAAGTGTCAGAAGTGCATAATTTAAGTCCCATAGAAACGTATGTTTTCTGGAAAATATAGAAGAAATATCTTCCATTATGAAGTCAAAAAATGGAGACTTCCCATAGGCAGCGCGGAGTGTGCGGTCGTGAATCTGAGACCAGCGTTGATTATAATCAATTTTAATATCTTTAATCATATTCCCCGAACCATGCTGAATTGGCACAATCAATGACTCTTTTCCATTGGATGTAAGAATTTCACATCTATTCCTAAAGGTTTGTTTCTGAAAGGTTTCGCTTGCTTCCAGGACAATTGTATCGGCTTTTGCCAATTCCTTAAAATATGAGATTGGAGGCAAATATTGCAAATCAATAAGCAAGGTTAACTTATTACTTGTATTTTTGTGATTATTGTATGCATCCATCAACTTATGATTCAATTTATTTTACGGGGCATTTCTAAATTACCCTTCCCTCTTCTCTATACATTTTCATCTTTCACAGCTTTTTTGCTGCAGTATGTAATCAGGTACAGAGCAAAGGTAATAAATACGAACTTACGAAATTCCTTCCCTGAAAAAACAGCTGCTGAAATAAAACAAATCACGAAAGATTTTTATCTGAATCTGACAGACGTAAGCTTTGAATCTTTAAAGCTGATCAGTATTTCCAAAGAAGAACTTGAAAAACGTGTTCGTATCACAAACATAGAAGTACCCATGTCGACCTTAGACAATGGCAGATCACATTTAGGTTTAACAAGCCATTTGTGTAATTGGGAATGGCTGCTGCAGATTTGTGCGATCCAGTCGAGTTACCCGATTGATGCGGTATACAAGCCTTTACACAACGAAAAGATGGATGAATTTGTGTACGACATGCGGGCCAAGTTTGGCGCGCATCCGGTACCAATGAAAGACACCTTACGTGAATTGATTAAAAACAGAAAAACGGTTCGTTCTATGGCGATGGTTGCAGACCAGACACCGCCGCATAGTGAGATTCAGCACTGGGCAACATTTCTAAATCAGTATACACCATTTTATGTTGGCGGCGATAAAATTGGCGGTGCTATGCAAATGCCGGTTTTGTTTGTAAGCATGAAACGCATGAAACGCGGCTACTATGAAGTTACATTTGAAATCTTAAAAGATGTGCCGATAGCGAAAGAAGGGCACGAAATTACTGAGCTATATATAAAAAGACTGGAAGCCTGTATTAAAGAACAACCGGCAAACTGGCTCTGGTCGCACAAGCGCTGGAAGCATTCACAGGCAAAAGTGGTGAGAAAAGGAACGGTGGTGTAAGCCGAAGGCTTAATGCTAAATGCTAATTTTATATTTTAGCATGAGCAATGGGTATCATTTCAATCTGCACAAATTCTGATCATTATTTATCTATATCGGAGTATATAAAATAATGATCAGATTCCTTAATTGAATCCTTTTAATTAAAGAGAGGTAAGCGAAGCCTTCCAAACACTATTAGAAAGAGTGGCTGCATAAAGAATATTGTCATTTATGACCATTGAAATAACATTATCGCAACCAACACTAGTCCAATTTTGCCCATTATCAACTGATTTAAATACGCCGTGATAAGTTCCCACATAAGCAACTCCATTATGGGATTCAAAAGCTCTAAAAGTATTATCGCCTAAAATATCCAATCCTTTACTTTTAATCCAATTTGCGCCTTTATCACTTGAAATATACAAATAAGAATTAGTGCCATCTGTTAAACTTGCGTAAAGGACATTATCAATCACTGCAAATTTACTGACAGATGAAGTCGGGATCCCCAAAGGATTTAACGGAGTCCAAGTTGTTCCATTATCTTCAGACTTATATAAAATAGCAACAGAACTGGATTTCGTTTCAATACATGCTATAAGAGTATTTTCAACGGAAACAATATGATATGCTCTAAACATATCTGGTATACTAATATCTGACCAGCTATCTCCATTATTATCAGAAAAAAATATTCCACTGCCACAAGCGTAGAGTCCATTATTGCCGCCTACAATATCCTCTATGTCAGCGGAACTTGACAATCCATTATCTTTTTTCACCCAGCTTTTACACAAATCACCTGAATAATAGATACTCTCATTAAATGTAGTTGTGAATAAACCGTCCTCATAAGCAGCTAATAAAATCATACCATTTTCAAATGGTACACCATGTCCATAAAACCCAGTCGAAGTTGGCGCAACAGCACCTGTAAAAAAATACGGCATAGTATAATCCACAGTTGTTATATTACAGCCTAAAACCAATGTGTCCCGTAAACATGTTATATAGGATAATCCATTATCAACTTGGCTAAATAAAGTCCATGGACCTTTGGGGGCAACAGTCTCATTTTTATTTTTGTGACACGAAGAATAAAACAATACGATACAAATAGCTAGTAAGATATTTTTCATTGAATTAGATTTGTCAAAAAGAAGAGCTAAAATAGTGCTATAAAATTCATATAAAATAGAAGCCCCACTCAAGAATAGCTTGAGTGGGGCTTCTGCTTATTGAGTTTTCAACAACGCCTCCCAAAGCCCCTGTGAAGCTGTTCCGCTATATAAAGCACTTCCTTTTAGTAACAAGGATAGCGCATTATCACAGCCAGTATATATCCAATTTCTTCCATTATCAGAAGATTCAAATACCCCATGCGTACTGGCAACATAAAGCGTCTCGTCATAAAACGCAAATGATCTGAAAGAATTGGCTCCCAAAGCATCTAGTCCATTACCTTTAATCCAGGTATTTCCTTTATCGTAAGAAGCGTATAGTGCAGAATTGGCTACAATACCTGAAGCGGCGTAGATTGCATTGTCAAATACTGCAAATTCGGAAATAGATGCAGTCGATATCCCCGAAGAAGAATTCATAACGGCCCAGGTTTTTCCATTATCCCCCGAATTATATAAGCCTGCATTTGTACTGGCAATAAGCGTATGATCCAAATAAACGACTGATAATACTTGAGTAGTTCCCGCTATGCTAATATCGGTCCAGGTATTTCCATTATCATGCGAATAATACAATCCCTGTCCGCATACATATAAACCAACATCGGTAGCTACCAGATCGGCCACATTGAAATTATTAGGCAAGCCATTATTTTTTTGCACCCATGTTCTGCAAAAATCATTGGAATAATAAACACCCGCATTCGTAGTTCCGCAATATAGTGCTCCGCCATAAGTAACCAATGGTGCAATATGCCCAAGTGTCGAGTTGATTTTTGTCCAGGATGTGCCATCTACTATTCCTGTGTAAAATGTAGTAGCGGAGGAAGTATCTGCAATAATTAACGTGTCCAGTAAAAACACTACATTGGAAGCTTTTTGTGAAGGATATGATGTTGTTTTCACCCATTGATTTACCGGGTTAATCGACTCATATTGAGTATGGCAAGAAACAATACATATAGCAATACAAATAAGCAATAAACTTTTTTTCATCTGTATAAGTTTTATTTATTTTAAATAGTTTTTTTTCAAAGAAGTCTTCAGTAATGTGAGTGATATGCAAATTTACAATTCCTCTATACTCCCCTTGCCTTCTCGCACAACTTCAATCTCGTTGCCTGTACAATCAAGTACGGTAGAGGCCTCATTGCCTCCGAAGCCGCCATCAATAATAACATCAACCAGACTTTTATAGCGATTATAGATCTCTTCCGGATCGGTCGTATATTCCAATACTTCATCTTCATTTTTAATGGAAGTGCTCAATATCGGATTACCCAATTCTTTCAATAAAAATAATACAATTTTATTATCCGGCACTCTTATACCAATTGTTTTTTTCTTTGTATGCAAAATATTGGGAACATTATTGCTGGCATTTAAAATAAATGTATATGGGCCGGGCAATACTTGTTTCATTACCTTAAATACATTCGTAGGCAGAGCTTTGGTATATTCAGAAATATGGCTCAGATCCTGACAGATAAACGAAAGATTAATTTTGCCCGGCTGGATATTTTTCAGTTTACAAACACGCTCCACAGCCTTTTGATTATGGATATCACAGCCAATCGCATATACTGTATCGGTCGGGTAAATTACGATACCACCTTTTTTTATAATATCAACCGCGGCAAGTATCTTATTAAGTGGTGGATTATCAGGATGTATTTTTAAAAACAACGCAGGCATACTGAAACGATAACTTATTTTAACAGTATCAAGTTACTATTTAACTAGCATCTTTCTGCTTTCCTGTAATAAGTTTTAAACAAAAAGCATAAGAAGATTAAGAAGGTTTTTTAAGAATAGTATCTAAAAGTTGTTTTGAGGCGGCACCTGCAACAACTTTCATCTTGAACGTATAAGTACCTTGCTTTTTAATTTCTGCACTGTTGATCCAATAAAATTTACATTCCAACATAAGAGCGACACATCTGAGCAAAAATATCTATAGACAATTCAGCTAAGATATTTTTTAATAATTACACACAACATATTTTTTATTGTCTGCGGTACGTATTTCGGTATACATATTAAAAGGCAGAATACAAAAAAGAGTATGTTGATTATATCATCGACAGACACCAGCGACACGTCTACTTACAAATGGTGGGTAAAAGATGGCAAATTACACAGTACTAACCCAGCAGACGATAAAAGGTAGTGATTACATAAAAGTAATAAGCGGCATTCTTGATATCTCAAAACTGAAAACAACACATGATGTTACTATAAAAACTATTCATATAAAATATGCGGCGAAACGCACGTATTGAATATACCCATATAAACAAAAAAACCTTCCGATAAATCGGAAGGCTTTCGCAGAGAGAGAGGGATTCGAACCCCCGGAACCTCGCAGTTCAACGGTTTTCAAGACCGCCGCATTCGACCGCTCTGCCATCTCTCTGTGATTTCAAGAAACAGTGTTGTCTAATGAGGATGCAAAAATATGCTTTTTTCATTAAAGTGCAAATATATCCTGCCGATTTATTCAAAAAAAGTATCCACAACAGTTTAGTCCTTACACAACTCAAACAGTATCTTCGAGTTGTGTAAGGACTAAATAAATTCCAACTATCAAGTACCAAAAGGTTTTATAGCATGCTTTTTAGCAATATTTACTAAAACTGATTCAATATTTTTTTTCAATTATTTCTAAATATCTTTAACCGATGAAAAAAGATCATGATTCATTTTTCTCATCCGTTTATCAGGTTGTGGAACTCATTCCCTATGGAAGAGTAACTTCTTACGGAGCCATTGGAAACTATCTCGGCATGAAATCATCTGCCCGTATGGTTGGTTGGGCCATGCACGCTGCCCATGCGCATTTACATGTACCTGCACATAGAGTTGTAAACAGCCAAGGATTATTAACCGGAAAACATCATTTCTCCACACCAACAGAAATGGCTGAACGCCTGGAAAAAGAAGGTGTAAAAATAAAAGACGGTATCAAAATTATGAATTTCAATACCGTCTTCTGGGATCCTGCTAAAGAATTACTGTAACTAGATCAATTTCGTTTAATTAGTACCAAGAGTATAATTTAAGTCTTATGATTATTAATATCTCAGACGGCCTTATTTCAAATTGCGTTAAGAAATTTTGGTTCGTGAAGCTTTTTGAACGCTACAACTAGTCCTCTTTCAGGACGATTTTGTAGCGTTCGCGGTTCGCCGTGGCGAAGAACCAAAATTTTAGCTTATTTGAAATCAGCCTTGATTTTTTGGTTCTTTTGCATCAAGGCAAAAGAACGGAAGAATCAAAAAGAAAGATCCCGGAAAACTAGTATGGCATATTTGCTGATCTTCTTATTTTGCTAACACAACTTCTTTCTTTGAAGAAATAATATACATCCCCAAAATAGTTATCGCACCATTGATCAATAAATCTTCAAACGCTGTTTTATAACCCAATACTTCTTTACAAAATAGCACAACAAGAAACGTTAGTGCTGGTGATAATAAGCAAATAATCGGCACCAGTTTGTCGTGTACAACTCTGGTTTTACTAAAGATACCAAAGGCAAACATACCCAGCAACGGACCATAGGTATATGCCGCAGCACTCAACACTGTTTTTATCACTGAAGTGCCTTGGTTAAACTCTTTAAACAGAACAATTATAATGAAAAAGAGCAGCGAAAATCCAACGTGTACATAAATTCGCGTACGATTTTTATTTTCAACCTTCCCCTTATTAAAATTCAAAAAGTCTATACAGAAAGCGGTTGTAAGTGCCGTTAATGCTGAATCGGAGCTGGCATACGAAGAAGCTATAATTCCCAATAAAAAGAATACACCTGCAATAACACCTAAATATTTCAATGCCAGAATCGGATACAGAAAATCACTTTGTGCGGGCAAGGCAAATCCTTCTTTTTCTGAGTAGATATAAAGTAATGCACCTAACGTTAAGAATAGAAAGTTTACAATAACCAGAATAATTGAAAACCAATACATGTTCTTTTGAGCCTCACCTAAATTCTTACAGGTAAGATTTTTCTGCATCAGATCCTGATCCAGTCCGGTTAATACAATAGTAAAGAAAATGCCGGAAATGAATTGCTTCCAGAAATAGTTCGAAGCTTTTATATCTTCAAAATGAAAAATGGTTGAATACTTACTGGCATCTACTTCTTTCACCATCTCTACAACGCCCCAACCTAATTGATGCGAGATAACTCCTACACTAATGATAACCGCACCTACCAAAAAGAAGGTTTGAAAAGTGTCTGTCCAGACAATCGTTTTTACCCCACCTTTAAATGTATAAATCCAGATTAAAAGAATGGTTATGCCAACAGTAAAGGCAAAAGAAACCCCTAATTCTTTAAACAAGAAGGTGTGTAATACCTCGGCAGCCAGATATAAGCGCAGCGACGAACCTATTGTTCTGGAAAGTAAGAAGAAGGCCGAACCGGTTTTATAGGACCAAAATCCGAAACGTTCTTCCAGGAATGTATAAATAGAAACCATGTTGGATTTATAGTAAATAGGCATTAAAACCAGTGCAACTATAAAATATCCGACAAGATTGCCTAAAATGAGCTGAAAATATGCAAAACCGGCAGTACCAACCTGACCCGGCACAGAAATAAATGTAACGCCTGAAACAGATGTTCCGATCATACCAAAAGCAACCAGATACCAGGCAGACTGATTATTTCCTGTAAAAAAGGCGTCCGAATCAGCTTTTCTCGAAGTAAACCAGGCAATCAGCAATAAGGCTGCAAAATACACCCCTAATATTGTAACAATCAATCCAACACTCATATTATTCTGTCTTTAAATCAGCCAAATTTGTCTTTTTTTTATTAAATTTGCTATACACCACACCGAAAGAATTATGAATCGCTTTCAATCTCATTCATTCCCCTTCCAACACGAAGAAGATGTTGCCCTTATGGAAGAAGTGCAAACTTCTGACCTGAATGACTTAGTTGTGTACAATGACGATTTCAATACGTTCGAACATGTGATTCAGGTATTGATGTCAGTTTGTGGCCATACACCCGAACAAGCTGAACAATGTACGTTACTTATTCATTACAAAGGCAAATGTACTGTAAAAATGGGTTCGTTGAATGAACTAAAACCAATGAGACAAAGTATTTGCGACAAAGGAATATCAGCAGAGATCCTTTAATTGCAGAATTGTTAGAATTGTTTTTTAGTCAACTAGTAAATAACCTATGAACTTTCCTTCTAAATTATTAGAAGATGCTGTACTTGAAGTATCAAAACTTCCGGGTATTGGCAAAAAGACCGCTTTAAGATTGGTTCTTCATTTATTGAAGAAAGAAAGTAAAGACTCTGAAAGTTTAGCTCATGCACTTTTAAATGCACGGGAACACATCCTGTACTGTAAAAAATGCCACACAATTTCAGATCATGAAATATGTGACATTTGCACAAACAACAGAAGAGATCAACGGGTTGTTTGTGTTGTTGAAGACATAAGGGATGTTTTAGCAATTGAAAATACAAATCAATATTTTGGTGTTTATCATGTTTTAGGTGGCGTAATATCGCCCATGGAACGGATAGGCCCAGATCAATTAAATATTAATTCTTTAATAGAACGTGTACTAACCGATACTGAAATTAAAGAAGTAATACTTGGACTTAGTCCAACAATGGAGGGTGATACAACTGCATTCTTTATTACCAAAAAGTTAAAACCTTACCCCATTAAAATAAGTACAATTGCCAGAGGAATTCCATTTGGAGGCGAACTTGAATACATGGATGAAGTAACACTTGGTAGAAGCATTGCAACCAGAACTTTATTTGAAAGCAAAGAAGATTGAAACAATTAAGTATTATAATTGTAAATTATAATGTCTGTCATTTTTTAGAACAGTCGCTTCTTTCTGTATCTAAGGCTAGCACAAACCTGGATATTGAAGTCTTCGTCGTTGATAACAATTCTGCAGATGGTTCTGTAGAAATGGTCAAAGCGAAATTCCCGCACGTAAAATTAATTGTTAACGACATAAACGTTGGTTTTTCAAAAGCCAATAATCAGGCTATTGCTCAGGCAACAGGCACATACATTCTATTACTAAATCCAGATACAGTTATTGAAGTTGACACATTACAAAAGTGTATCAGTTTCATGGATGAGCATCCCATGGGTGGCGGACTAGGTGTTAAAATGATTGACGGAAAAGGAGATTTTTTAGCTGAATCAAAAAGAGGATTCCCAACTCCGTGGGTTGCTTTTTACAAAATATTCGGATTAGCTAAACTGTTTCCGAAATCTAAGAAATTCGGACACTATCATCTCGGATATCTGGATAAAAACAAATCACATGAAGTTGAAGTGCTTTCCGGAGCATTTATGGTATTACGAAAATCTGTTCTGGATGAAATAGGAGTTCTGGATGAAGACTACTTCATGTATGGAGAAGACATTGATTTGTCTTACAGAATAATTAAAGCTGGTTATAAAAATTATTACTTTGCGGATACCCGCATCATTCATTACAAAGGGGAAAGCACAAAGAAGACCAGCATCAACTACGTCTTTATATTTTATAAGGCGATGATTATTTTCGCCCAAAAACACTTCACATCAAAAAACACAGGTGTATTTACACTACTGATACATCTTGCCATATATTTCCGCGCATTTATTGCCATAAGCAACCGTTTTATTGAAAAAGCTTTTCCGATCATTCTGGATTCGGGTTTGATCCTAGCCTCTCTTTCCGGCTTGTTTTATTTACAAAGCAGCGACTTATTAATAAGCGACTCTGACAGTTCCATTATTTACAAACAAATCATCCCGCTGTTTACCAGTGTTTGGGTGCTATCATTATTATTTAATGGAGCGTATAAAAACACGATCAGCACAGGAAGACTTTTCCGCAGTTTCTTCTTCGGCACCATTATCATTGCATCCATTTCATATTTTATTGATGAATACCGCTATTCTAAAAATTTCCTATTAGAAGGTTCATTGCTTTCAATGGCAATTGTTTTTTTCTTTAAAGGACTTATTCAATGGATAAAGAATGGTAGTTTTGAACTTGGCGACAAAAAAAATAAAAAAATAATCATTGTTGGCTCCTATCAGGAATGCAATCGTATTGATCAATTATTACAGGACTCCAATTACAAACTTAATATTTTAGGTTTTATTACCACTGGTAATAAAGATGATGTAAAAGGCAAATACTTGGGCTATACCAAACAGCTGCAGAACATTGTGCGCCTGTACAAAGTTGATGAGATAATTTTTTGCTCCAAAGATTTATCTGCCAATTCAATTATTGAATGGATGACACAGATTGATAATACCATTGTTGATTTTAAAATTGTACCGGAGGAAAGTAATATTATCATCGGTAGTAATTCAAAGAACCGCCGTGGCGATTTCTATACATTAAACATCAATTTGAATATCATTGAGGAAAACCATATAAAGGATAAACGGATATTAGACGTTGTTACAAGCGTATTATTTATGATATGTTATCCGTTTATTTTCTGGATCATCGAAAAGCCCAAAAGCTTTTTTGCAAACATTCTAAAAGTCTTATCAGGGAAAAAATCTTGGGTAGGCTTTACAAATTCAGAACAGATCAACCTTCCTAAAATTAAGAAAGGCATTGTTAACCCTACGTATTACCTGGAAAAATCCAAGCAATTACATCCTTCAAATGTTCAGGAATTAAACCTGATTTATGCACGCGACTATAATCTGTATATGGATATTATTTTAATTGCTAAATCTTTCAGATTTTTAGGCGAACATTAATTCGATTAAAACCGTATGCTCATAATAAACGAATAGAATCATAGCTACTGCATGAAAATAACCCCAATCATATTATTCTTTTTATTTTCGATTGGGATCGTTGGCAAAATAAATTTCACAACACTAATAAAAAAAATCAAATCTCCTGTTGAGCTGTCTTCCTCATTGACAGAATTAGACGACGAATCAAAAGGTATTGATGACGACAAGACCAGTGAGCAGGACACCAAAGAAGATGCTGAAAATAAAAACACATTCATACTGAATACAGATATTTTTCCGGTTGTTCTTTTCACCTCTTGCGCCAACAACCACATTTTAAGCTTCTATAACAGCATCTTTAAATCTCACTTTACGGAAGTTGCTACTCCCCCGCCCGAATTGATATAATTGCATTATTGAACCCGTTTTATTTGCCTCTTACTTTTAATGAGGCGAATAAATAATTCACATATTATTTATATCAAAACTACAACTATGTTATCAAACAAAGAGTATTTAAAAGACATCCAGGCAGGTGTCGTAGTTTTTCTTGTAGCTCTTCCCTTATGCTTGGGTATTGCAATTGCGCAAAATGCCCCTCCGATATCCGGCATTATCAGCGGAGTTGTCGGAGGTACTGTTGTAATGTTATTAAGCGGTTCTAAATACAGTATCAGCGGCCCTGCTGCCGGCTTGACAGCAATTGTACTTAGTTCCATCTCTACCCTTGGCAGCTTTGAATTAATGCTTTCAGCGCTATGTGTAGCCGGAGTAATACAGATACTTCTTGGAGTTTTTAAAGCCGGTATTATAGGTTATTACTTTCCGTCTTCGGTAATTAAAGGAATGTTATCAGCAATAGGTATTATCTTAATTATCAAACAAATTCCCCATCTCGTGGGATACGATGTTGACCCGGAAGGTGATATGTCTTTCTTTCAGGACGACGGCCGAAACTCCTTCACAGAATTAGTAAACATGCTTGACTACTTTACACCGGGTGCTGCTATTGTAAGTGCAATATCAATTTTAATACTGCTGTTCTGGAACGAAGATTTTATCAAATCAAATTCTAAGCTTTCTTTCATTCCAAGTGCATTAATTCTGGTAATAGTTGGTATTGTAATGAATAAATTATTTGAATTGGTATTCCCTTCTCTATTCATACATCAAAGTCACCTGGTTTCATTGCCCACCATTCAATCACCGGCAGATTTACTGCAAAGCCTAAGGTTACCTGATTTCAAAGGTTTCAGTAACCCTCAAACATACATTATCGGATTAACCATTGCCGTGGTTGCAAGCTTAGAAACACTGCTGAGTATTGATGCTACAGATAAAATAAAAAAGGGACTAAAGCCATCGCCCACCAATAGAGAACTTATTGCTCAGGGCGTAGGTAACATCAGTTGCGGCATGATTGGCGGCATTCCGATTACATCTGTGATTGTACGCAGCTCTGCTAATATAAATGCCGGCGCTAAAAGCAAATTATCCGGTTTAACACACGGCATATTATTATTTATCAGTGTTCTTGCGTTTCCCTCAATACTTACAAGTATTCCCAATGCATCTCTGGCAGTAATTTTATTATTTACAGGATACAAACTCACCAAAATAGATTTATTTAAATCTATGTATGCATTGGGGCAAAAACAATTCCTTCCATTCATTACTACGGTGGTTGTGATGCTGCTTACAGACATGCTTAAAGGAATTCTCTGCGGCCTGATCATAGCTATTTATTACATACTTCGTGATATGATGCGCATTCCGATCAAAAAATCTTCTGCTATTATTGAAGACAGGGAACATACATTAATCACCTTCCCTGAGAATGTATCTTTTATCAATAAAGGCTTTTTATTAAAAATGTTAAATAATATTCCTTCGGATTCTGACTTAATACTTGACGGTTCTCACATAAAATCAATCGATTACGACGTTTTAGAAACAATTATGATATTTAAAACCGATGCAATAAAAAAGGGTATTAACATAAAAACTATTAATATTGTAGAAATAGATCTTCATATTAAATAATCTTAACATATCCACAAATGAAACAAAGTTATCAATCATTGCTGGACGGTAATAAAAAATGGGCGCTCAGCAAAATTCAAGAAGATGCTGATTACTTTAAACGAATGAAGGTTGTTCAGCGTCCCGAATATTTATGGATCGGTTGTTCAGACAGTCGTGTTCCGGAAACTGAGGTAACAGGCACGCACCCCGGACAATTATTTGTACACCGTAATATCGCAAACATGGTTGTTCATACGGACTTGAATTTATTAAGTGTTGTTGAATATGCGGTTGAAGTACTAAAAGTAAAACACATCATCGTTTGCGGCCATTACGGTTGCGGTGGTGTTGCTGCTTCTATGCAGAATGAATCCTTTGGATACGTAGACAACTGGTTGAGAAATCTTAAGGAAATCTACAATAGAAATGTGGAAGAACTTTCCAAAATTGAAAAGGAAGAGGATCGTGTAAACCGTCTGGTAGAGCTGAATGTAGTAGAACAGATGAGCAATCTGGCAAAAACAAAAGTAGTGCAGCGGGCATGGATAAACCGCACGTTGGAAATACATGGCTGGATATACGGTTTAGACACAGGAATCATAAAAGACATGCACTTGCTTTATGATGGTCCCGATGATATTGATCCTATCTTCAGATATAAACTTGAGTAAAACTAGGTTCTAGTGGCTAGGTTCTAGTTGCTAGACCAAAGAGATGATATTAAAATGGAAAAGGTTTCTGGCGTGTATACCAGAAACCTTTTCCATTTTAAATCGATATTCTATTCAATCCCGTATGCCTAGAAATCCTGTTACCCGAGTCTAGTAACTAGCAACTAAAACCTAGCACCTCGTAACTAGCAACTACCTATTGGGTTCCAGCACCACAAATGGTATCAATATTTCTTCCATTGAAATACCGCCATGCTGAAAGGTATCTTTAAACATCTGTACAAATTTCTGATAGTTATTCGGATACACAAAAAACAATTCATCGCCGGCAAATACGTATGCATCAGACATGTTTAGTTTAGGAAGGAAAACACTTTCTGGTTTTTTAATTTCCATCAAATAATTTGACGCATCAAAACCCAGGTTCTTTCCTACTTTATAACGCATATTGGTATTGGTTGATTTATCACCGATAATCTTATGTGGCTTATTCACCCGAATCGTACCATGATCGGTAGTGATAACCAACTTGATTTTTTTATGGCTTAACAACTGTATCAATTCCTGCAACGGTGAGTGTTTAAACCAGCTTGCTGTAATGGATCTATATGCCGACTCATCCGGCGCAAGTTCTTTCAGCACTTCCATGTCTGAGCGGGCATGAGAAAGCATATCTACAAAATTATACACCACCACATTCAGTTGATTGTCGAGAATATTCTTAATGCCATCGCACAACGCTTTTCCCTGATTCAGATTTGTTACTTTCTGATAAGAGAATTTTATATCCAAACCATTTTTCTTTAACTGTTCCCGCAGCAACTCCTCTTCCATATTATTTTTTCCGAGATCTTCTTCATCCCCATTATAAAATCCAGGGTGTTTCTTTTCAATTTCAGAAGGCATCATGCCCGCAAAAAAAGCATTGCGTGCGTACATGGTTGTCGTTGGTAAGATCGAATAATACAACTCTTCAGAAATTGTTTTGTAGGATTCCGAAATAAGCGGTTCAAGTACTTTCCACTGATCGTAGCGCAAATTATCTATCACCAATACAAACACTTTCTCTTGCTTTACAATCGGAAGAATTTTTTTTCTGAACACGGTATGTGAAAATACCGGCTTATCTTCCGAAGACTGGTTGATCCAGTTTTCATAATTTGCTTTTACACTTTTAAAGAATTGCTGATTCCCTTCTGATTTCTGAGACAACAAAATTTCTTTCAAACTATTATCGCCTACAGCATCAATTTCAATTTCCCAGTGTACAATTTTTTTGTATAATTCAGCCCATTCTTTATAGTCAAGCTTATCACCCAGACTCATACTAATAGCTGCAAACTCCTGCCTGTACGAAGAAATTGTTTTATCGTTAATTAATACTTTATTCTGCAGCAGTTTTTTAATAGACATTAAAATCTGATTGGGATTAATCGGCTTGATCAAATAATCGGCTATTTTAGAACCGATTGCTTCTTCCATAATATGCTCTTCCTCGTTTTTGGTAATCATTACTACAGGAATCATTGGCTTCACTTCCTTAATCTTAACAAGTGTCTCTAGACCACTCAAGCCAGGCATATTTTCATCCAGAAATATAATATCAAATGTTTTTGAATTGGATTGTTCCAGTGCATCAATACCGTTTGTAACTGTTGTTACTTCGTAGCCTTTATTATTTAAAAATATTATATGCGGTTTCAGCAAGTCAATTTCATCATCAGCCCACAGAATATGATATTTTTGCATGTGTATTTTATTTAAATGTGATTGGAGTCGTTTGTGAAATTATCTGATTAAAGATACAAACGTTTAAAGTTTAATATTTGATATGTGGATAGAAAGTAATTTCCCTAATACACTTTCTTCATAAGACACCAAAAGAATGCCTGCATCAGTGTTAATCCTATAATGATAAAAATATCGGCAGCAAAAGATAAAAACGCAGAATTGTTATACGAGTCTCATCGGGACGGCATATTTGGGCCATTGTTAATCGTTCCTGGCAGTTCATATTCTCAGTAACTACAAAAAGGCGTTTGTTTAAAACTACTTTTGAACCATCCGAATAAAAATGGTATTTTGAGAGCGTTAAATACGTTTATGATTAATAAGAAAAAAGTTATTAATGATCCGGTATGGGGGTTTATCAATATCCCTACTGATCTGATATTTGAAGTTATTCAACACCCCTATTTTCAGCGCCTGAGAAGAATCCGTCAATTGGGTTTGACTGAAATGGTTTATCCGGGTGCAATACATACAAGGTTTCATCATGCTTTAGGTGCCATGCACTTAATGACAGAAGCATTAAAGTCTATCCAAAGCAAAGGACATCTTATTTCTGCAGAAGAATTTGAAGCAGCACAGCTTGCTATTTTATTACACGATATCGGACACGGACCATTATCACATGCGCTGGAATATTCCCTGCTGGAAAATATCAAACACGAAGAGCTTTCTAAATTCATTATGGAAAGCTTGAACAAGGAGTTTGGCGGCAGACTCGAATTAGCTTTATCCATATTCAATAATACATACACACGCCCCTTTCTGCACCAATTAGTCTCCAGTCAGCTTGATATGGACCGGATGGATTACCTGAGCCGGGACAGTTTCTTTACCGGAGTGTCTGAAGGCACCATCGGAGCAGACCGCTTGATAAAAATGCTTGACTTGCACAACGACGAATTAATTGTAGAAGAAAAAGGTATTTACAGTATTGAAAATTTCCTTACAGCCAGAAGATTGATGTATTGGCAGGTCTATCTGCACAAAACCACCGTAAGTGCTGAAAAGATGGTTATTTCAATTATTAAAAGAGCCAAATTTTTAATTAAAAAGAACCAGCTGACATTTATTCCTCCTTTCCTGTCTGATTTCCTGACGGAAGAGATTTCATTTGAACAACTCATCGAAAACAAAGACTTATTAAGCTCCTTCCTGAAATTAGATGATGTAGACTTATGGTATGCAATTAAACAATGGTCTAAGGAAGAAGATTTTGTCTTATCACTGATCAGCAAAATGATCCTGGACCGGAAGTTGTTTTCCGTCTACATTCAACCGCAGGCTTTTAAGGATTCGGATATTCTCCTGCATAAACAGCGACTGCTTGACACCTTACCAATATCTGAAGCAGATTTGGATTATTTTTTGATTTGTGGTACCATAAGCAATGCCGCATATTTGGCTGAAAATACTCAAATTAAGGTAAAAATGAAGAACAAGGAGATTTTAGATGTTGCTTTAGCGTCTGATTTGCCCAATATTCAAGCTTTAAGCAAAATAGTAACTAAACATTATATTTGCTGTCCAAAAAATGTATATTTGTAAGAATTTAATATACTGATAACAGATAAAATTTGTTAAATGGAATTTACTTTAGAGGAAATAGCGCACCTATTGGGCGGAGAAGTAAAAGGAGATGGCAAAGCGAAAGTAAATTCAATTGCCAAGATTGAAGAAGCTTCCTCAGGCAGTATTTCGTTTCTGTCGAATCCGAAATATGAGAATTTCATTTATTCAACAAATGCCAGTGCTGTTATTGTAAAAAAAGACTTCTCTCCAAAAGAAAGTTTAAAGACATCCCTTATACTTGTAGACGATCCATACACAAGTTTTACTACTATTTTAGAGGCTTATCAACAAACGATTGCTGCCGGCAAAATCGGAAAGGAAGAGCCTAATTTTATTGGTAAAAATGCTACTATAGGCTCAAATCACTATATTGGAGCATTTGCCTACATAGGTGCAAATTGCAAAATAGGCAATAATGTAAAGATTTATCCACAAGCATATATTGGCGACAATGTTACTATCGGCGACAATACTACCATCTATGCAGGTGTTAAAATATATGCCAACTGCGAACTCGGCAAACATGTAACCATTCATTCCGGATGCGTAATTGGCAGCGATGGTTTTGGCTTTGCTCCTCAGGCAGATGGTACGTATAAAACAATTCCTCAAATCGGAAATGTGGTTATCGGAAATCATGTAGATATTGGTGCAAACACCGTTATTGACTGTGCAACCATGGGCTCTACGATTATTTACGATGGTGTAAAAATCGACAACCTGATTCAGATTGCACATAACGTGAAGATTGGCAAAAACACTGTAATTGCTGCTCAGGCAGGCATTTCAGGCTCAACAACTATTGGAGAGAACTGCATCATTGCCGGACAGGTAGGAATTATAGGCCATATAAAAATTGCCGACAAAACAACTATTGCCGCTCAGGCAGGTATCGGAAGAACCATTACTGAAGAAGGCACAACCCTCTTAGGCTCCCCAGCCATCGAAAAACTAGACTTTCTCAAATCTTTTGCGCTATACAGAAAACTTCCCACATTACAGAAGCGAATTGAGGAATTGGAAGAAAAAATGCTAAATTTGTCCGGAATAAAGGAATCGTAATCTCATTTAATGTATACTAAACAACACACTATAAAGGCGCCTGTAAAGGTTTCAGGCGTTGGACTACATACTGGTGCTCAAGTAAATCTTACATTTGTCCCTGCACCCATTAACCATGGTATTTTATTCAAACGCGTTGATTTACCCGACCAGCCTGTTGTTGAATGCGATGTTGATAATGTTGTAGATGTTTCAAGAGGTACGTCTATTGAAAAAAATGGAGCCCGCATCAATACTGTTGAGCATGCTTTAGCCGCTTTGGTAGGCTTGCAGATTGATAATATATTGATAGAATTAGATGGCCCGGAAATTCCGATTATGGATGGAAGTTCGCTTCCGTTCATCGAAGCAATCAATGCTATTGGCCTGGAAGAACAAAATGCATTAAGAAACTTTTTTGAAGTTCCTCACGGAATCTTCTTCCACGATGCAGATAAAAACATAGAACTTGCCGCATTGCCGTTAGACGATTACCGTGTAACTGTAATGGTAGACTACAACTCTCCTGTTTTAGGGAGTCAGCATGCTACATTAAACAACATAAATCAGTTTGAAAAGGAAATTGCTTCCTGCCGCACATTCTGCTTCTTACACGAACTGGAAATGCTGCACAAGCAAAACCTGATCAAAGGTGGTGATTTAAACAACGCCATTGTTGTGGTTGACAGAATTGTTAACGATGATGAATTAGAAAGCCTTGCTAAATTATTCGGCAAAGATAAAGTTGAAGTAAAGAAAGAAGGTATTCTTAACAACATTGATCTTCGTTATAAGAATGAACCTGCAAGACACAAATTGTTGGATGTTGTCGGAGACCTTGCTCTGGTTGGTCGTCCGATAAAAGCACAAATCATGGCTGCCCGTCCGGGACATGCATCAAACGTAGCATTTGCTAAAAAAATCAAACGTGTAATGATGGATTCCCGTCAGAAGGCTCCGCATTACGATGTAACACAGCCATCTGTTTTAGATGTAAATCAAATTTACAAAATACTTCCCCATAGATATCCATTCAAATTAGTTGACAAGGTTGTTCACTTAGATGAAAACATGATCATTGGTGTGAAAAATGTTACCATCAACGAACCGTTCTTTGAAGGTCATTTTCCGGGCAATCCTGTAATGCCGGGAGTATTACAGATTGAAGCCATGGCACAAACCGGTGGTATCTTTGTAATGCAGTCTGTACCGGATCCTGAAAATTACTGGACATACTTCCTGAGTATTGAAAGTGCTAAATTCCGCCGTATGGTAGTACCGGGAGATACGTTAATTTTCAAATGTGAATTAACAGCTCCTATTAAACGTGGTATTGCCAAAATGCAAGGTCAAGCTTTTGTCGGAGGAAATTTAGTTTGTGAAGCAAGTTTAACAGCAAGTATTGTTAAAAAGAAATGAGCATGAATCAGCCATTATCATATATTCATCCAGAGGCTAAAATTGCACAGAATGTTGTAATCGAACCTTTCACTACCATACATAAAAATGTTGAAATTGGTGAAGGAACCTGGATCGGCCCAAATGTAACCATCATGGAAGGCGCACGCATCGGTAAAAATTGCAAAATTTTTCCAGGCGCATCTATCTCTACTCTTCCACAAGATTTAAAATTTGAAGGTGAAGAAACATTAACATTCATTGGTGACAATACAGTAATCAGAGAATGTGTAACGATCAGCCGGGGTACAAAAGATAAATTCAAAACGGTTGTAGGCAGCAACTGTCTTTTAATGGCGTATGTGCATATTGCACACGACTGTGTTGTCGGAGATCACTGTATTCTGGCAAATGCCGTACAAGTAGCAGGTCATGCTCAGATCGATGACTACGCAATCATCAGCGGAACCAGTGCTATTCACCAGTTCTGTAAAATCGGTGCACATGTTATGGTGTCCGGAGGTTCTTTAGTACGTAAAGACGTTCCTCCATTCACTAAAGCCGGCCGTGAGCCATTAAGCTATTGTGGTATTAACTCTGTTGGTTTAAGACGCAGAGGGTTTTCAAATGAAAAGATCAACGAGATTCAGGATATATACCGTGTTATTTATTTAAAAGGATTTAACAACTCTCAGGCATTAAATCACCTGGAAGTAAACTTCTCTCCTTCTAAAGAATTAGATGAAATTATTAACTTCATGCGCAACTCTGATAGAGGAATCATGAAAGGAATCGGCGACTAGTGAAAATTGAAGCAAGCAATCTTGGCAAACGATTCAACAGAGATTGGATATTTAAAAATGTATCTATAACAGTTGAACATTATTCAAGCCTTGCTATTACCGGCTCCAACGGATCAGGAAAGTCAACCTTATTACAAGTATTAAGTTCATTAACCGTACCAAGTGTTGGTACGGTTTCTTTTTTTTCTGAATCTCAAAAAATAGATGATTCAGACGTATACAAAAAAATATCTTACGTTTCTCCCTATCAGGAAATTATTGAAGAAATGACACTGGCTGAAATGCTGGCGTTTCATCAATCTTTCAAACAGGTTTCTATTAAAGACAGTACATCCTTTGCAGCATATTGCGGCATTAACAAAGGCCAGAATAAAGAGATCCGTTATTTTTCTTCAGGCATGAAGCAGCGTGTAAAATTAGGCTTAGCGCTACTATCTGATACTCCCTTATTATTTTTAGATGAACCAACCAGCAACCTCGATGAGCAAGGCAGCAAGTGGTATCTGAGCGAAGTGAACAAGCTACTTGGTAAAAAAACAATTGTAATTGCATCTAATATTCCGGAAGAATATGGGTTTGCGGAGCAAGTGTTAAGGATAGGTGATTATCAATAAGCGTTAGCTGAAGGCCCAATGCTTAAGCGGAAAGCTTTCAGATGGCCTGCATTTTAAGCGAAACATTTATTCGTTTTTTTATTTACACCAAATGAACTAAAATATGCCAAACCACTTACTTATCATAACTAACTATTAGCTTTAGGCATTAAGCCTTCAGCATTTAGCGTTTCTGCATAATCAAATTCACCCATTCCCCATACATTTTACCCGAAGGGTGTAAACCATCGGATGCTACCAGATCCGGTTCATCAAGGCCTTTTCTGGAGATTGGAGTAATATCATAATAACGCAGCCCCAATGAATCACTCAGGTATTTATTCACGGCATTAAACTGATCAATTTGCGCAGAAATGCTTGCCTGATTGCTGCTGCCAAAAGGAGTATACCCATAATCGGGAATAGAGATAATAAATACATACTCTTTATGTCCGCCTGCGAATTGAATAGCACGTTCTGCCAGCTGTAAAAAATCTGTTCTATATTCTGCAAGACTTCTACCTTGATATTGATTATTCACGCCTATCAATAATGAAACCATATTGAATGTATCCTGTAATCCCGAAGCTTGAATCGCAGCTTCAAGACTGCCGGTTGTCCAACCCGTTTGTGCAATAATTTTATAAGAAGAAACCTGCACGCCCGATTCAGTAAGAGCGGCGCATAACTGTGAGGGATAACTTTGATCTGGAGAAACACTCTCTCCTTTCGTGTAAGAATCTCCTAATGCAAGATAACGAACAGGAGATGCCGGCACAGGTGCTGGAGATACGACCTGTTGCACTGCAGGACTACTACCAGAAGTAGCTGGTTTTATAAGACTGGTCTCATCTTTCATTTTACAAGATAATAATACTATAAATAGAATTATTATTTGGATAATTTTTACGTTCATAAATCTACCCTATTTTTATATACAATCACAATCCGTTAATTGACATTCTGATTTTGTCTATAAAATATACGAACTTACCGAACGAATGGATTGCATTTCCGTTTATCCTTTATTAAAAACGTTTCCCAAAATGAACTCGAGAACAATTACCAAATTCTTTGTATTTATATTGACCATATTCATTGCTGAGATCGTGTCTACGATTGCCAAAAATTATCTAAACATTCACACAGGATACAAAGATCCATACAGATTAACGGTTATACAAATGGGCATTATCGTTGCAATTTATTATCCGGTATTTACTTTTATCAGTAATCTGGCTGAAACTCTTTCAAAACATTTTGTAAGAAAAACCAAAAGTGCCACCATGAGCGGCATCCCCGGATTAATCATTGCCTTTATCATCGGATTAGCAATCTGCTTTGCTATTTTCTTAAAATTGTGGCACCATATTAATGTTCTGGAAGTGATCTGGAGAAAGCTTTAGGTTTAAGGCTTTAGGTTTAAGGCTTTAGGCATAAAGCTTAATGCCTAAAGCTAAATAACTCATTTAAGCATCAAGCCTTATTCAAATATAACTGCAATTAAATCTACGTACGAATTAAAGCCTTACGCATTTGGCGTTAAGCTTTTAACCCGGCATTACCATTTATACAAAGTAGTTTAATATTTCTTTCTGTATTTTATTTCTTCGCCTTTGATCCATTTTTCAGTAAGTGTATTACCTTTAAATAAATTACCAGCAACATAAATAGTTGAACCATTAAATGTTTGAGAGTCTTCTATAGATTCATCAATAACCATGGTTGGTAAAAAATAGGAAGAATGTACAAATCTGATTCTACCCCGATATTTAACAATTAAAGCACTGTGATTTTTCAAGCCTACAACCCATATATCATCCGGATGTTTTTTTATGATTTCAATTAACAAATCCCCTTTATATACTTTGTATGAAGTGTCACATAAAGAGTTCACCATGTAAGCAGAATAATTGGTAGCCATCTCATGAGCATTTTCTAATCTACACCCTAAATGCTTTAATGTAGTAACAACAAAATGTCCGCATGCAATAGAACTATCACCGGGCATTTCCGTTTCACCATAAAACTCCCACTTTGTACCTAACCATGCAGGAATTATATCTTTATAATATGTTTCTATCAGATATCTTTCTGTATTTTCAATACAAACTATTCTTTTCTCACCCGTTGATGTATTATATATCTGAAGAATAGAATCATGAGATTTTTGAATCTGTTTTAATAAAGCAATATATGCCGTAGTATCTGATTTTACTGTTATCTCTGAATGTGTTTTTTGATTACTGAATGACATACTTATTATCATCAATAAAACACAACAAGCAATAATGGGTACTACATAAAAGAATCTTGTATTCATATTGTCTGTATACGAATTAAATATTTCATATAAACGCAAGCCTTACGCATTTAGCGTTAAGCTTTCAGCTTTCAACCCAGCAGTTTATCCTTCACCACTCCATACACAAACGTACCTGCTATGGCAGAAAGAATCGCCACAAGCATTACCTGCACACCGTTTCCAACCAACGCAAACATGGGACCAGGACAAGCTCCTGTTAGTGCCCAGCCTAAGCCAAAAATTATTCCGCCCGGCAACAAACCCTTGTGATATTCCTTGCTGATCAAACGGATATTTTCTCCGCCAAACGATTTCAAATTGAATTTCTTTATAAGGAACACCGAGATTGCACCAACAACAATTGCAGATCCTATAATACCATACATGTGTATGCTATTAAAATGGAACATCTCTTGTATCCGAAACCAGGATATTACTTCGGCCTTGGTTAATACAATGCCAAAGTATACACCGATGAGAAAGAATTTTATGTATTTCATTGAAGTAATACGTTTAGGTTTTAGGTTTTACGAAGTGCCGTGTAAATGTTTAAGCTGAAGCCCTTGGTTGCACGGGTGTAAACTCTACATTTATTTCTCTCCGTTTGTTTTTTTTTTGAAATTTTGGAATTGGGAATTTATATCTGTAAAGCCAGTACATACGGTAGTATCAGGTATGTCATTACCAGACCGCCAATAAAGAAACCAACGACTGCAATCAATGAATTCACACTTAATAAAGATAAACCCATGATTGCATGTCCCGATGTACAGCCATTTGCATAGCGTGTACCAAAGCCTACAAGAAAACCGCCAATCACAATCATGATAAATCCTCTGAGTGTAAATAATCCTTGCCAGGAGAATATATCTGCGGGGGCTAGACCATCAAACTGTTTAACACCTTGCTGATTTAATATCGCATACGTATCGTCTCCCACTCCAACTGTTGGATTCAGGTATGTATGTGCTACCCATGCACCGGCAGCTGTCCCCAATATCAATACCAGGTTCCATATTTCTTTTTTCCAATCGTAATTAAAGAAAGCAATCGACTTAGGTGCAAACATAGCACAGATGTGCCTGAAGTTTGAAGATACGCCAAACTGCTTATTCGTAATGAATAATAATAAGGGCACCATTAATCCGAGTAAAGGACCGGAAATATACCAAGGCCAAGGTTGTAAAAGGAAGTTCATCTGATCTATGTTTTAAGTTTTATATAGTATGTTTTAAGAAAGCGTAAATCGTATGTATACTATTGATAAAGTGTAAACTTTACAGCCAGAAATAAGTTGTGATTTTTACCAGCTGGAATTTACATTTTGTTAAAAGATACGAATAATTTACACGCTTTATAACAATAAAAAATCGCTTTAGGTTCTTGTTCTATACACATGATTTAACGTGTAACTGCATAAATAACAAAAGGCAGAATATGATTCTGCCTTTTGTTTGAACTACATTATTCTATGTTGTTGTTTGATAAAATAGATAGTAGTGGTAAGATAAATATTTACAATTCGTCGTAGCAAAATGAATGATGAAACAGCCTAAATAATCAAGCCATCCAATCACTTGTTATTAAGAGAAAAAGACCCATGCTAATCACAAATTATCCTTAGTATATATTGGCTCACTAACAAAAACCTCATAGGTTTTTTATCGATCGTCTCAGCTTTAACAATATATATCAGCTGTTATAAACATAAACCTATGAGGTTTCGAATTCCAGTGTATAGTACTTTATAACATTAGTGCACCACTACAAACTTCTGCGTCTTCACACCAGTTGCATTATTGCTTAATCGCAACGTATAGAAGCCACTTGCATAGCTCAATGTATTAATGGTAAAGCCGTCGGTTTGGTCTTTCAGTTTTCCCTGATCAACTGTTCTGCCCAGTTCATCAATAATCACCCAATTGTATTCACCTGAAAGTTTCCCGCTTAAAATTACTGTAGTAATATCATTTGCCGGATTCGGATATAAAGAAAGCGAAGAACTTGTTTCTGTAGGATCAAAAACACCCGTTGTTACCGTTGCACCAAGGCCCTTATATGCTGTCTGATAAATTTCTTTCGTTACGTTATCCTGAACAAATACAATCATTGCAAGCTTGTCTGGGTTATATACATTCGCAGAAGTAAAATCCCAGTTAAAGTTAATGGTTTGTGTACTTTGCGCGGGCCAGTTAGCGGCAAAGCTTGTACCTGCAGCATCGGGAAGAAACTTGGCATGAACCCATTGATAATTAAATTCACCGTTTGCCCCCTGTATATTATTTACAAAACGCTCCAATAAAGAAATGTATACTGTAACAGGATTGCTTACCGGAATTTTATTTTCAATAGTTACCGAACCCGATACATTTCCTGAAGTTAAATTTGGGGCAAGTGTAATGTCAAACTCGGGATCATATAGCGCTCGAGTATCAATCATTTGCTGCGTAATACCCAACGTATTTCCATTATAGTATGAACCATCCAGACTGGAATACGGCACCTGTGTAACTCCATAATACAAAGCTCTGGCCCCGGCATCCGGAATGTTGCGTGCATTCATTTGATCAGGTCCGGGGAATGCCGTATGGTATTGCAGCTCCACAATATCTTTGGGTTCGTTATTGAGAAGATTCGACGCGATCAGATTGTTCAGTGTATTATTTTCGACAATCGTATTCGGACTAGAGTTATTAGTAAAATGCTCTGCCAGAATCAAGCGCGTACGATCTCCTACCCATACATTATCAAACGCAAAACCATCAGTCACATTAGTTGTACCAGCAAAGGAAATACGGAAACGGATATTGTTGTTCGTTCCGATAGCATCATCAAAAACATGTCTTGCATTCTTCCAGCCAACAGTATCCATACCGGTCCAGCCATCCTGATTCAAAGCCTGAGTTCCTGAAGGACGGGAAATAATATTTGATCCATTGTTGTACCAGTTGACCCCATCCGATTTAGCTTCACCCAACGTGAGCCAATCATCGCCATCTAAGGAATATTGAAGGTTAGCACCTGATTCAGGAGCTAAAGTAGCCGACCATATATCCATACGAATCATAGGTCTGGTAATATCTGTTAAGGTAAAACACGGACTATAAACATAGGAAATTTCATTAGGTTTAAAGAAGCCGGTAAGATCCGTTACCCAGGCATGGTCTCCCGTTGCTGTAGTATTAATTATGGATTTAGCCGGAATACCTAATGCCCAACTGGATAAGGTATCCACCTCCGAACTGGAAACCCAACCTCCAGTATTCGCCTCAAAGTCGCTGGAATAAGGAAGTAGATTCGTAACAGTAACGGCTGGCAAAATAAAGACCTTCTGCGTATCAACCGTAACGCAATTGTATGAAGACTGAGCTTTCAGTATAACATTATATGTAGCAGGAGTGGCAAAGGTATGACTTGTGTCTCCTGTAACACCGGAAATCAACACAATACTATCCTTCGGTTGTCTGTCTGAAAAATTCCAGACTACATTTGCTACATAGCCTACATTAATGGTTGTAGTATTAAGGAATTTTGTTTTTTCAAGATTACAAATCTTATCCCAGGTAAATGCTGTTTTCGGATAAGAACCTATGGTAATAGTTGTATCAAAGGAATTAAAACATCCTTTATCCGTTGTTAGTGTATAATTAATGGAGTGATTTCCTGCCAATAAATGAAGTGCTGTATCAACCTTAAACGCATTTTGATAGACCGTATTATCAAACTTCCAGTTCGCTGTTTTAATAATACTGTGTGCCTGACGACTGGTATCAAGTACCGAATTAAAATCTGTAAACTGAATCAAATCATTTTCACATAAACTGGAGGTGCGAAAATGAGGAGCTACTCCAGTTATTGAAAGAGGTTTACCATACACTTTCGTAATATTTGTAACAGAAGAAGAACAACCAAACTCATCTGTATAAGAATATGTAATCGTATGCTCCCCTACACCAGATGCTGTGGGCTGAAACTTACTCTGAACAATTGAAGCTGTATTGCCAAGACTCGTGTATATACCATTAACAGGAGATCCATCAAGCAAAACATCTTTATCATATACACAATAAAGACTATCTAAGCTTGTAAAAAAGACATTTGGTAATTTATGAACAATTACTGTAGCACTATCTGTATTACTACAATTTGTTGTATTGTCTGTATATTTATAAAGAACAGTATATGTTCCTGAATTTGTAGAGTTATTAGGATAAAAAATATTGCCCGATAAAGTACTTGGATCAAGTATTGTTGGAAGTTGAGCTTTAATTGAAAATACACCTGTCCCTGAAACAGTCGTAGATGGTGTCCCATTAAGTGCCACCTGGCTATTACCATAACAATATTCCTTAGAAGCATTAAAGCCTGAAAGTGCGACTTCCGGTGAAAGATTTATCTGTGTACTTTTTTGTACCACTGTTTGACAACCTTCAGCATTAACATAGGTATAATTAATTTGATAGTTTTGATTTGGTGCACCGTTATTAAATTGAGCAGCAATGCTTGGATTAAACGTATTACCATTAATCCCTATTCCACTAAAAAAACCACCAACAAATGGTGATCCTCCATTATTTTGAACAAGAGTATCTATTTTACTTTTATCGCAATATTTTGAATTTAGTCCGGTAAAATCCAGCCCTGTAGTTACAGCATTTACAACAACTGATTTCGAGTTTGTATTCGTACAACCATTTAAATCAGTATATGTATAAATCACATTATTCGGATTCAAAACTCCAATGGTTGCATTAGCAGGATTGAAATTATTTCCACTAATCGCAGGGCTACCTGAAAATACACCTGACCCTCCAGAAGGAAAAGTTGATACACTAATAGGTACAACCGGATCCTGATTACAAAATACTGTTCTAAAGTTAGGTGCAACAACATCTTGTATTATTTGAACTATAGGCCGTCTATAAACCGTTGTAGATTGAGGAAACGTAAACAGTCCATCAAAAGTTAAAGATATAATTATTGTCACTTGTTGCTGTCCTGCAAAATCAATGAGAGATGGATCAAAGGTTGCAGTTCCTGTTGTAGGATCAACATTTGTAATGCCCTCACCACTAAAAGTACCACTTCCTAAATTAGTAGATAGATTTGATGCAGCATTGTATTCACAATATTTATCTAAAAGACCATTAATAATAATATTATTAGAGCTTGAAACTGTCATATCTCTAGTAGCAGTAGATGAACACCCATTAGGGGCTGTAAGGGTTCTGCTTATAGTATGAGTACCAGCTCCGGCAGCAGATGGTGTAAACAGAGATGTTGAATTACTCACCCCATCTCCATCTAAGAAAATTGTCCCGCCTGAAGAAGGGTTACTTTGTGTTCCCCCGATAGTAACAGGTACATCATTGATTGCATAACTTCCTTTATCAGGAAAAACAGTAATAGAAACTGTAGGTGCTTGAATAAGGTTTGTAGGAAGAGTCTGCGAGCCTGTACAACCATTTGCATCTGTATATGAGTATGTGATATTTTTATTGCCAACAGATGGAACCGATGGTTTAAATAAATTGCCACTAATACCTATACTTCCTGAAAATGTACCCCCTGAAGGAAAGCCTGTTAATGAAGCATCCTGATCATTGGTACAATAGCTACTAGCTAAACCAAAAAACGTTACTACTGGCGTAGGATTCACCTTAATATTGGCTGTAGCTGTACCTACACACCCATTTTGAGTCGCTGTATATGTAACAACAAATGTACCTGCTCCAGCAGAAGATGGACTAAATGTTGTACCACCATTTACTCCTGTTCCACTATAACTACCTCCACCAGGATTTCCTCCACTTAAGGTTTTATCACCGGCATTAATACATAATGTACTTAATGAGCCTAAGCTTAAATTAACAAATGCTTGTGCAGCCGTTACCACTGCATGCACTTTATTATCGCCGGCATTGTTTCCTGCCTGCACAGCATTTCCTCCTGTACGAACCATATTTTGTGACCCGGAAGAATTTGTTGCACGAATCTGAATACCGTTAAGTACAAAATTATCTGTCGTTGCCGTTGCATTCACAAAATAAAGTAAAGTAATCTTTGTGGCAGTAATCGTTACTGCAGAAAATGTAATGTCTGCACCAGATGCAGTAACGGAGCCATTCCCTGGATTAAATTCAAAATTAGATGGTGCATTGATTTCATAAGTCTGCACACTTCCAGAAACAGCAAAATCTGTTGCTGCTGATTCTGCAATTGTAATATTACCAATAGTAGTATAGGTTGTACCTACACATAAATTTAAATTACCGCCGGAAGTAACATTTACGTTTGCAAACACATTCGTGACAAACGCAAACATACAAACAAGCATTATATATACACGGTTAGAAATCATAGGTATCAGCATTATCAATTCATTTTTTATTTCAATTCTCCATTAGCATTAATATGGATCAACGACATAACTTCATTTGATCCTGTTCCATTTCCGCCAAATTGTATGCTCGCAGAAACAATATATGTTCCGTCGCTTATCTCTACAACGGAAGCTCCATAATCATTACCTGAATCGCCAAATGTTTTTGTCCAGAGTACTGTTGCATTTGCATCGGTGCGTATCACAAGTACATCCCAACTTCCATTAACCATGGTAGAAGCTGCAATAATAAAACCGCCATCAGAAGTTCTGCTAAAACCCGAAACCTGATCCTGAGCAGTTGTTCCAAATGCTTTATAAAAATTTGTCTGCTCTGTTGCAGACACATCCGCTATATACATATCTCCCTGAACCGTATTCCCCAATATATACTTATCACCTGCACTGTTCAGTATAATATCTTTGGCATCTATAATATCCGCATCAACGGTTTGCTTTCGTATGTTTGAATTTGCATTATAAGCCGTTCCATTTTGCAACCTGCCTGTTGTTACCAACATATCTGATGCAGTACCTGTTGCATCTACCGTAGACGCACTGGTCAGATAAGATACATCACTGATCTGCTGAATAGCCGTACCAATATTTGTCACATTATTATTTCCATATTTGGCAGTCCATAAAGTATCGCCTGTTGTGTTGGTTTTAATCAGATATACACCCGATACCGCACCTGCAAACGCTGTTGTTGTACCTACCGAAATATATCCGCCATCTAATGTATTAATGATTTTATTGCCGCTTTCATTTTTACCTGCCACACCATACGTCTTTTCCCAAACCACTGTACCATCGCCACTCAGCTTAACAATATATTCGTCTGTATTGCTCAGCGAAGCATCTTCAGCTTTTGCACCGGTAAGGATATAACCACCGTCGCTTGTTAATTGCACAAAATTTCCGGCATCGTCTCCTGCACCACCCAAGACTTTAGTCCATTGTTCGTTGCCATATTTATCTGTCTTAACCACTAAAATATCTTTGCTGCTGCTATACGAATCAGATGTACCAATAAGTATATAGCCACCGTCAGTTGCAGCTACAACATTGCTGGCTGTTTGTGTACCACCCTTTCCGTAATATTTTATAAAGGTCTCTGCCTGATCCGGCTTTATCTTTTCTTTACGACAGCTGCTAAAGAATGAAAGTACAGCTGCACAAAGTATGATTATATATGCCTGTTTATTATTTTTCATGCGTAGGTAATTTTTTAGGCTTGTAGAATGACTTATAGTATCCTACAGAAAACATCAGGGAGTTCAGCGTGAAATTATTATCTATGTATCCGTATTTATAAATCAGTTCCTGATCGTTGTATTTTTTATCAACGTTTGAAATATTATTCAATCCGTACATGTACTTCACGTCCAGTACTACATATCCATAACCCGCTTTGTAACGGATACCCGCACCACCGATCAATGAATAATTAAAGGTGTTTCGAAGGCTCATTGTATTTATAACCGGACCAATCGCCTGGTTGGATTGAGTTTCTTCATCTTTACGCGTGATATTACTTTTTGAAGAAAGAATCATAGATACGGCACCACCACCCTGAAGATAAAAACGCATCTTCTTCTGCCCCATCGTATATTTCAATACGACCGGAAGCTCCAGCCATGCCTGTGTTTCTTTTGCTGTCAATTGGGAGTAATCAAGCAGCGTATTGCTGTACTGATACTTTTTAAACGACATCAATAAATCTGCACCTATACTGAATTTCTTGTTCAGATAAAGGTCTGCATTAAATCCAAACTGAACATTGACAAATGCTTTGTACGAACCCGTGTTACCACCCGTATTATACACGCCATAAGGCACGTATGAATTAGGTTTGGTGAAATTCATACCCGCTTTCAAACCGATCGCAAAAATAGGATTGGTTCGATACGAGTTATACAGGTTAACAAACTCTGAAGGATCCGTCACGGGATTCACCGTATACTCCGGATCTGTTTTAATCAGCTCCAAAAAATAACGGTTTGCTTCTTCTTCCTGATTGTCGAACAATTTAGAAAGAATGATCAGACGATATGCCTGAAGCTTTTCAAACTTGCTAAACCCTTCATTTCTTATACAAGGCAACACCATTGCTTCTACCTGATCAATACGGCCTGCTTCATACGTTTTTTCTGCATCGCGCAGTGATTGTACACAGCGATTCTCAATAAGTGAATCTTTTTTATTTTTATTCTGTGCCTGTACAGAAAGACCGGCACAGAATAAAAGCATTAGTGTAATAATAAATGGAGTGAATCTTTTTTTCATCGTCTTCTCTCCTTAATAAATTGTATTCATATTGCTTTCCTGACTTGGAAGATCCGGACATGTTCGTTCATAAGGAACGCCTTCTTTCGCTACATAGCGTTTCCATTCGGCACCTGTCATGTTACGTTTGATCAATCCACACATCTGATCGGCCATTACCTTACTGCTTGTTGGCCATACACGGATCAAGTTGTCACCGCAGCCTGCAATAAGCTTATCTCCCTGTGGACTGAATGCCATAGACCATACCCAGTTGCTGTGATCCTTCAATACCAATGGCTGTTCACTCAATTCAGAAAGATCCCATACCCGTATAGTACCATCAAAACTCGCTGAAGCAAGTTTCGAATCATCGTTGCTGAATTCCATTTCATTTACACGTGCCTTATGGCCAGGCAATGCTACAACCAATCTCTTTCCTGCAACATCCATAATCTTAATAAGTCCTAGACTGTTTGCAATGGCAAGGAACTCTCCATCGTGGCTGTATTCAAGACTATTGTCACTATTGATTCCTTTGTCCAATGTATACGGAGCAAATTCATTATATAAGGATATGATAACTGTTTCTCCCTTATCATTTGCAATTGCTACCATTCTTCCTTTCGGATGTAAAGACACCGCTTTGATATTTGTTTTATCACGATATACCATGGTAGACTTGCCTGTAGCAAGATTCCATATCATAATGGTACTATCTGCAGCTGCACTAACCAGAGCCTGTCCATCAGATGTAAAGCCTGTATAGAATACATTTTTGTGATGTCCGGTCAACACCAATGCTGCATCCGGCTTAGCCACATCAATGATTCGAATATTCGGAGATGACCCACCCGTTGCCAGATATTGATTACTCGGACTAATCGACATACCACCAAAAGCATAGGTATTAGTATATACCACTGCAGGTGTCGGGCTCATAGAAGCCATGTCCCACTTTAGTATTTTACCATCCGAACCGGCAGTATACATGGCTTTACCATCATTTGTATACACGACTGAACGCACCGCATCTTTATGTCCGCGCAACGCATTATAATCTTTTACCTTCAGATCTTTTAATGCATAATACAAACCATCATAAATCTCATGTTGATTTACATTACCACCATTCTTATCATAAAATTCATACGCTTGAAAAGCAAGAAGCCCTTTACGCATGGTATCATCCTCAATCTGTACAGACTTCACAGCCATAGATTGCGCAATCGATAACAAACGCAATCTATCGGCACGTTCTTTTTCTGAATTGGCATACTGCTCATTCTTTCTCGCCAGTTCACTCTGCATCTCAGCAATCTTCTGCTGTTTCTTCGCTTCAGCAGCATATTGCACAGCGATGTTTCGCTGCTTCTCTGCTTCGTTAAAGTTCTTCTCAGCAACTTCCTGCTGATACTTGGCTTCCTGTGCAGCAATAACGGCTAAATCTTTTTGCTTTTGTGCTTCAATGGTTTGTTCCTTAGCAATAGCTTCCTGCTTTAAAGCTTTTTCCCGTTGTACGTTAGCTTCTTTTCGTTGTGCATCAGCTTTTTCTCTTTCTTTATTGGCCTCTACCATTTTCACAATAGAGAACACCAAAGAACCAAGTGCCATAATCGTAAAGATACCCAGTACCAACGCTACAGTACGTGCCCGTTTCAAGGCCTGCTTTTGTGCAAGCTCTTTCAAACGCTGCTCTTCTTCGTGTGCCTCATTACTGGTATCAAGGAATACCATGGCACGCTCAAAGGCAGAGTCGTAACGCTGTGCCCAAACAAGTGTCGGCTGATTTTTCTGTTTCCAGTTTAGAGCAAGCTGCAAATCAGGTGGTCTCCACAACCCGGCTTTTCCGACCTGATAATTAGATGCAGCTTCAGATAAGCGTACATACATCTGAGAAGACTCCCCTTCTTCTTCCACCCATTTTTTCAAACGAGTCCAGATCCGCATCAAACTCTCGTGTGAGATATCAATGATGCTATTTGAATCCAGTGAAACATGTGTCGGAGGCATTAACAAAGACCTGCCTTCAACACGGAAGTGATCAATGATGTGTGCCATATCATCTTCGCTGCATCCTGCAACGGCTGCAATAACAGACAATTTGGTAGGACGACGAATCCCCGCTGAATCAGAACCTTTTTCAGTTAAGGTCTTGAATAAAATCTCGCAATAAAATTTCTGTTGCTCTGTAAGTTCATCGTATGCTTCATCCGCATGTTGAGACAAGGCACCGGACATAGAACCGATGGCTTCGTAATGACGCAGATCCAGAATTTCATCCTGTTCGTGGTTCTCTGCCCAGAATGTCCAGGTACGCATTAATGCGTGCTGTATAATCGGTAATTGATCCGGATTATCGCCCAGATCATTTAATAATTGCTGTACAAGACGTGGCGAGATATCTGCACCGCCAACAGCTACCGGCCCTTCAATCGCTAAACGTTTCTGCTCGCGCACCATCTGAGGAATCAGATAGTGGCTCTCATTGATATATTTTGTCAGTTCAGGAAACTGCGCACAATCACCGATAAAATCAGAGCGCATCGTAAGAACCACATAGATATTCGACTGCAGATCTTTCACAGCCTCCATCAACAGGTTGATGTACGCCAGCGATTCATTGGCAGTGCTAGTATCTTCGCTTCTTTTAAAACGGAATAATTCTTCAAACTGATCGGCAACGATCAGTATATTGTGGCCATTATCCAGATGCAGCTGCTTCACCGCTTCGATCAAACCAAGCGATGAGCTTTTTAATAAAGTAGAGGTAATGATTTTCTTCAGACGCTTATCCTCGTTATCCGCTACCAGATACATAGCATCTTTCTGAAGCAATGCCTCTGCAAGATTGTCAATAGGACTCCCGCCCGGACGTGTAGTAATTACATGCCAATTAGGACCGATGTGTGATAAGAAACCGCCATATAGAATCGGGATAACACCGCAAAACATAAAAGAGGATTTACCACTGCCGGAAGCACCAATAATACCTACAAACTTATTTTTGGAAAGTTTATCCAGAACTTCATCGCTTTGCCCTTCTCTTCCGAAGAACAAGTGACTTTCATCTACATGGAAAGCCCGCAATCCCGGAAAGGGATTCTGCTTCGCTCTTGTAAGGCCAATGTTTTCTTGATCGATAAGATGTAGATAATCGCTCATACTCTTATACCGTTATTTGTTTCAGAAATGGGTGTATAATGTCTTTTTCAAAATCCCCCGAATTATTGCCCCGTATAATTGAGAAATTATATCGTTCGTAATATGCTTTATCTATGGTTAGATCCGTTGTCAGATAGAGAGCCTTTCCAACCATATTTTTCTTTCTTCCAAAGCCAGGTGCCTTCAATATATCCAACACTTTACTTTTGATCCACTGCTCCGAAACCTGATCGCTGAATATCAGACAGGAATCACATGCATTGAGATTATTACGATGCTGAGACCGTACTTCCATGATATCGCCTTCAAACATCGGAAGCAACACATCAAAACCATTTTGTTTTAAATGATTTACGATCGGTTGACATTTGGCCATATCAATAGCATCAACAATCACATAAATATTTTTTCCTGTGTTCGAAGAATGATCTGCATCGGGAATAAAATAACTATGCCCCTTGTCATCTTTTATAGAAGCAAGTTCGCGTTTAATAAGCGATTTGAATTCTTCAATAGGAATTTTCAATACATCAGCTCCGTTCATTGATTCTGTATTGCTTATAAAAGAATCCATCAACAACTGTTGTTTATCATCCGCAAAATTAATTTCCTGCGGAATCCAGATCAGCCTGCGGAAAGGTGTATTGATTTTTTTAGTATTACTGTATTCTATCGCAATTTTATTCTGCAGCTTCATCAAGCGAACTTCCTCTCTGGAATCAAAATCTTCATCAATAAAAGATGTTCCCATTAAATGAATAGAAAGCTTACACTTTGCCAGATCTGCTTTAATATTTGCAATGGTTTCAGGTGCATCAACCGGTGATACCTGTTCGGGCAATACATGATATCCATGGCGCTCCAACTCACGGCGAATAATATTTTTCTGAATCAACAAGTCATTCCCTGTTTCTGCCAGATAGATACATTCATCCGGCATACTCTCTGAAGATTTGGACTTGGCTTCTGAACCAACAATCTGCGGCTGATTATAATAGATTACTTTATAAATATCATAGGCCAGATCAACCAATCGCATCCAGTATGTTTTCTCTGCATCCTGTCCGAAAAAAGCGTTAAACTCTTTCATCATCCCGGTAAACGGATCATACATGAATAAGTCATAACTCACCATCTCCCGCAATAAGGGATGATATTTTTCCGGTTCAACAAATGACTTAGAGGCTTTAAACATCCTCAGCTTACCATCAATACGCATTGTAGAAGGACTGTTCATCAACAGACGTAAATATTCGGCTTCCTTGATAAATTCTCCCGAAACAATATATTCCGGAGAAACCAGATAAATAACTACACAAGCCTTTTCAAAAGGATTAAAGTTCGGGTCTGTTACATCCTTACTGGTAATAATTTTAGGATGATGCTGGAGCAGCTGTGATATCAGCGTATCCAGAAACTTTTTAAAATTATCCACCCATCCGGAATCATATCCCGGAAGTTTCTCATTATCTTTTTCTGTGTAACTTAAAAATATGTCGTATTCAAAAGCCATTTCGTTTTGCTTTTTATTTAGATACAAGTACTGTTTTATTATATGCTTCTTCCAGCTCATTGTTCAAGGCAGGAATTACTGCACGAGACAATACATAATGACTGGATACAATATCAAAGAAGCGGTCTTTATCAATTTTAAATAAGATGGTATTTATCGATGCAGATACGGTATAATTCATTTCATCTGTATCCAGAATCAACTCATCGCCCAATAAATATTTCTCTCCGTATTCACCTTCAATAGAGCCGTCTTTGTTTGAAAGTGTAATCATGCCCTGATAGATAATAGCCACCGGGTTTGAACCATTGAAACTATCCTGATATAATATTTCTCCGGCTTTAAGCTGTACCTCTTCCATATAATCTGCCATTGCAGCCAGCAACACACCGGATATATTTGAGAATACAGGAATTGACTTAAGGAATAAAATTTTGGAGAACATAAGCGTTTTCCATTTGTTTGCTTTTTCAGAAAGGATCAATGCATCCAGTTCCTTCTTATGTCTTTCAGAAATGCGCATGCTTAATACCTGATAGGTTTCCGGAGAAATGGTATAAATAACATTAGCGGTCATCTCACGGATCAGCTTATCGGGGTTAAAAATATTTGCTATAAGCGTATCGTTGATCTTTATTTTTTCCAGAGATAATAACTTATTGATTGCGCAGGCTTTTGTCCAGCGATTGATCTCGTTATAATCTTTATTTATCAAATGATATAAAATGGATGTTGAGTCGTATGTCTCACGAGGAAAATAAACCTGAAGCTTTTCTATTTTTTCTGCAATGGAAATCTGATCCAGCAACGGAACAAGCATAGGCTTTAATTCATCGTCGATAAACACATCCAGCAGCTCTATGGCATATAGCACACCTTCAATAGTACGGCTCTTGATATTATCTTCTACCAGTTTTACTGAACCCGGATGATAAATAAGAGACAACAACATGAAAATATTTTCGTCGTTTTCTTCAATCTCTTCTATGAGTGCCTGATATAAAGGAGTAGGTTTTGCCGCTTCATTAATCTCATCAAGTGCTGCAATTTTCCATGCACATAGTGCGATCTCCTGAATCAACAATTGTTTGATTTTACTGGCTCTTTCACCTTTAGCTATATAACCCAGGTTACGCAGCGCAAGCAGTGCCTCTGATACAACTTTCCGATCCGGATAATTAATTTTGTTCCACAATGCTTCTGTAGCTTTCTCTCCGCCAATCTTAGAGTATACCTGTAGGATTCGCATTTTAGTCTGTAAATTCTGTCCCGTTTTATAAAAAGCAAGATCCAACGTCGGGATAATCTTCTCTCCTATATACTGCAAGCCTGAAGATGCTACGTTAGCAAAACTTGGCAGCGACAGGTTATCAATCAACAGCATCCAGTACTGCGTAAGTTTAATGGTACCTGCCGTAAGCAAGGCTGATTTGCGTACACGCGGGTTTGATTCACGAAGCAGATCAAACAGCTGACGCGCCATCTCTTCGTTAAAATTATTTCGGATCAGTTTTACTGCAAGTTCTTTATCTGTAGGATTTTTAGAACGGGATAATTTCACAATCTGTTCCGGAGAAGAAACCATTTTTTCTACTTCATTCAGATTAGCAAGCGCATGTTCTGCCAGCAGTTTGGTTTCAATAGAAGTATCATGATGATTCATCACTCCTTTCAGCTTTTCTGAAGATGAAAGCAACTTTATCTCTTCAATTTTTTTATAAATGTATTTCCGAACACGTTCCGAAGAATGATTGGTATACGAATAAATAGTTTTTTCAAGAAGTGCCGGGTCGAGGCGCTCCGTCATTTTCAAGGTATTAATGATGCGCGTTCCGCTATCCGTTTTCAATTCCTGAAGCAGGATTGCCTGTACCGATTTATCATTGCTATCGTCTGTAATATCAAGTGACCCTCTTTGTGTTGTAAGCGTATCCTGCAGTGTTGAACGGTATTCCGTATAAAGCTTTACAATAACATACGCATAGATGCAAACAGCAACAATAAGTGCTACACTGAAATAAAGAAGTTTAAATGACAGCACCCCGAACAAAATCAAAAACGACGCTGCAACAACAACTGCAAACTGACGAAATACGCCTTCCACTTTTGTTTGTACATCGTGTCTTATCTTAGCATTAATGGGAAGGAAAAAGTTTTTATAGATGGGCTCTTCAAATGATTCAATGCACGTTTGAAGAAATATTTTACTCAAACAAACGAAGATAAAGAAGAGAATAAATGTTTCGTTAACTCCCAATAATGCATCGTACTTAACATCGCCAAAGAAGCCTCCCACAAGAGCTGTCAAAATTGAAAAGACACCTAATAAAACAGGAAGAATAAACAGCGATAATTTAACACCGATTGTACTGATAATCCGGTCCGCTCCTACCAGCTGAAAGATCATATTGAACAACGTCAATACGGTACCATATCCTGCAAGAAATTTTGCCAGATCAATATCATTGATGTATACACGACCGTCTGTACCAACTTCTTTATATGCTTCCATACCCGCAGAGAAAAATGAAAACTCCATAAACTGCAGGATAATCACTGAAACCAAAGATAGCTGAGCCAATAAACGAATGTACTTATTATTAAAGAGCTGTTTAAAATCCGGCGAGGCTTCCAGTTCTTCTTCTTTATTAATGGTTATCAGTTTATCCGTTGAATGTTTGCGAATAAACATCTGATATAACACAACGGACACCAGCATACTTCCTACACTGAAGAAGAAATAATCAACAACCGGTACGTCTTTAGGAATAAGGAATACAACGAAGAAGGCAATTACAGTTGCGAACATCTGGCCCTGATCTACGGTACCTGTCAAACGCTTCTCATTGCGCAGGTTAAAGGAACGCCCGATAATGCCATAAAAACATAAAAGTGTTAATGCATTAATAGTTCCCAGACTGGCGAATACCAGATAACGGAGCTTATGTACATCCGGATAATTCTGAAGTAAAATACTAAACGTAAGAATTGCAGCCAGTACTAATAATAAGGTAATACGAGCAAGAACGGAAAATGGAATACGCTTCTGAAAGTATGCAAATATCAAGGTGGAGAAAACCCCCAACAATCCTGAAATCAAAAAGGCTTCTGAAATTCGTTTCTGATCATATACTTCCAGAAACATAGTACTTGATCCAATGTCATATGTAACAACACATATACCAAGGAAAAACGAAAACGATAATAATAAAAGCACAGGCTTCAATTCGCCTGCTTCTATATCAAGAAGTTTATTTAGATATTTTTTGAAATATTTTTTCATTTGGGGTTAGAAAAAACAACTTGCCAAGATAATAATACAGTTTTTATTGCACTTTTCTTACAATAAAGACGTGCCTTTTTAGCAAAAGGTCGCATTAATTTGAACATTCTAGTTTTTTAAAAGAAAAATACAATAATTAAAATTTACCCATAAATAATATGGATTCATTAAGTGATTGTATCACATACAGCGTGTTACACAGAAAAAGCCATCTAGTAGAAATAAAATTCTAAAATAAAATTATTGCTTTAAATGCGTACCACAATTGAGACAACTGAAAACTTTTTTATTTTAAGAAGTCATGCTACAAATAAAAAGAGGAGCTCCTTGCGAAGCTCCTCTTAAAATATAAAATCTATTCCTTAAAACTTATCCCAACTCCACCTCTGCAAATTCCTCTGTAGGAATGCAGCTGCAGAATAGATTACGATCACCATACGCGCTATCAATTCTGCTTACTGTAGGCCAGAATTTAGTTGTTTTTAAATATGGAAGCGGATACGCTGCTTTTTGTCTGGAATATGAACGCGTCCAATTATCAGCTGTAATAACACTTGCGGTATGCGGTGCATGCTTCAATACGTTATCTGCTTTATCTGCTGTACCATTTTCAATCTCTGCTATCTCTTTACGAATGGCAATCATGGCATCGCAGAAACGATCCAGTTCATGCATCGATTCACTTTCTGTCGGCTCAATCATTAATGTGCCTGCAACCGGGAATGAAACCGTTGGTGCATGGAAACCATAATCCATCAACCGTTTCGCAATGTCTTCCACTTCGATACCTATGGTATTTTTAAACGCACGGCAATCTAAAATAAATTCATGTGCACAATGTCCGTTTGTGCCGGTATATAAGATCGGATAAAATTTCTCTAAACGCGATTTGATATAATTTGCATTTAAGATGGCATTCTTAGTAGCATTTGTTAAGCCTTCACCACCCATCATAGCAATGTATGCATACGATATAGGAAGAATGCTTGCACTGCCCCATGGCGCTGCGGACACTGCATGAATAGCATTCGAACCGCCCGCTTTCACGACAGCATGTCCCGGAAGGAATGGCGTTAAATGTTTTGCTACACCGATCGGACCCACACCCGGACCACCTCCGCCATGCGGAATGCAGAATGTTTTATGCAAGTTCAGGTGACAAACATCTGCACCGATATTACCCGGAGATGTTAAACCAACCTGCGCATTCATATTTGCACCATCCATGTATACTTGTCCGCCATGACTGTGAATTACTTCACATATTTCAATAATACTTTCTTCAAATACTCCGTGAGTAGAAGGATACGTAACCATTAAGCAAGAAAGATTTTTGCTGTGCAACGCTGCTTTTTCTTTCAGATCCGCTACATCAATATTTCCTGCTTCGTCGCATTTCACCAATACTACCTGCATTGCAGCCATTACAGCACTTGCGGGATTGGTACCATGAGCAGAAGTCGGAATCAACGCAATATTACGGTGCGTATCTCCTCTGCTTTCATGATATGCACGTATCACAAGCAATCCTGCGTATTCACCTTGTGCACCGGAGTTCGGCTGTACAGAAACACCTGCAAAGCCGGTAATCTCTGAAAGCCATGATTCAATATTTTCAAACAAACGATGGTACCCCTTTACCTGTGCTGCCGGAACAAACGGATGTATCTGCCCTACTTCCGGCCAGGTTACCGGAATCATTTCGGTTGTTGCATTCAATTTCATAGTGCAGGAGCCCAGTGAAATCATGGAATGTGTAAGCGATAAATCTTTATTTTCCAGGTGCTTCAAATAACGAAGCATTTCATGTTCGGTATGGTAGGTATTAAATACCGGATGTGTCAGATAATCAGAAGTACGAACTAAAGCACCTGTCAATGATGCTTCAACATGCAAATACTTAGCTACTAAATCTGCTGAAGAAATTGTTTTACCAGCTGCTTCAGCAAATACTTCTGTCAATTCTTTTAATGCTGCAACAGTAACAGATTCATCTAATGCAATGATCACTTCTTCCCCTTCGTAGCGCAGGTTGATATGGCGTTTTTCTGCCGCTACTCTGATTGCCTCACCTTTTGCATGTACATTTACCGATAATGTATCGAAATATGCAGCATTCAATTGTTCAAAGCCTATTTCTTTCAATATAGCAGCTAATGCTGTTGCAAAACCATGTACACGTAAAGCTATTTTCTTCAATCCCTCCGGACCATGATACACGGCATACGATGCTGCTATTACAGACAATAATACTTGTGCCGTACAAATATTAGAGGTTGCTTTCTCTCTACGTATATGTTGTTCACGTGTCTGTAAAGACATGCGATACGCTTTCTTACCTTCTGCATCAATAGAAACACCGATAATACGACCGGGTAATTGACGCTTGTATTCTTCTTTCGTTGCAAAGAAACCAGCATGCGGTCCGCCAAAGCCCATAGGTACTCCAAACCGTTGAGAAGAACCAAATACAACATCGGCACCCATTTCACCGGGTGCTTTAATTAAAGTCAAGCTCAACAAATCTGCACCAAATGCTACTAAGGCATCTCCTGCATGTGCTTTAGCAATTAAACTTGTATAGTCAGTTACCTGTCCGTCGCAATCCGGTGATTGTACCAGCACGCCAAACACGTCTGCTCGGGTATAATCTACTGAAGCCGGATCAACGATTTCCAATTTGATACCCAACGGTTCAGAACGTGTTTTTAATACGTCAATCGTTTGCGGAAATGTAAAAGGTGAAACAATAAAAACCTGGGCATTCTTTTTGGATGCTTTACGCAAACTATGAATCAGGGTCATAGCTTCCGCTGCTGCGGTTGCTTCATCCAACAGCGATGCATTTGCAATTTCCATTCCGGTCAGATCACATACCATCGTCTGGTAATTGATCAATGCCTCTAAACGCCCCTGTGCAATCTCTGCCTGATATGGTGTATAAGCCGTATACCAACCCGGATTCTCTAATATGTTCCGTAAAATAACAGTTGGTGTAATCGTATTATAATACCCTAAACCAATATATGTTTTGAAAATCTGATTCTGAGAAACAATCTTTTTGAATTCAATTAAGAATTCTTCTTCGCTCAATGCTTTCGGCAATTGCAAGGGCTTTGCCAAACGAATATTCGCAGGAACTGTCTCGTCGATCAATTGATCTAATGAACGAACACCGATGGATGCTAACATGGCTTCTTTTTCTGAAGCTGAAGTACCAATATGTCTTTCCTGGAATGCCCCTCTTTGGGTTAAATCTATTTTCATAAGAGTAAAACTACTAAATACTGACTATCGTTCCAGATTGATTAAAGCAATCGGAAACGACAACAAATTTACAAAATTGCCCGCGCAAAGGCCTGACTTACTAAGTATCTGTGGATAAATAATATTATCCTAAAATTTAGTAGATTTACAAAATGAGTACCTCTATGAAAAAACTTACCTATATACTACTATTTGTAGGATTTGGACTATTATTAATCAACGCCCGTCCGGCTCCGGATGAAGCTGCAATCAAAGATGCGGCGCTAAAATCCATCACAGCTCAAGACCTGTCTGATTACCTGCATATTGTAGCTTCTGACAGTATGGAAGGACGCGCAACAGGAGAGGCGGGGCAAAAGAAAGCAGCGCTCTATCTGGCTTCCAAATTCAAAGAATTCGGGTTATCTCCGGCGGTTCCTGAATCAGATGCAAAGAGCTACTTTCAGAAATTCACCCTGGTAGAAAAAAAATGGAACGATGTATATCTCAAAGTCGATAATAAAAATAAAGTGTTTCTGAAAGATTTTTATGCCTATGGTGACGTAATGCTGCCCAAAGAAACATCCATGAAAATTGTTTGTGCGGGTTATGGCATAGAATCAAAAAACTACAGCGATTACGCAAATCTGAATGTAAAAGGCAAAGGCGTAATTATTTTCACGGGTGAACCTTTTAAAGACTCCCTCTCACTGGTTACGGGCACAAAAAGATCTTCGAGCTGGGCAAACGATTGGCGCGCCAAATCTGATCTGGCATGCAAGAAAGGTGCAAAGGCTGTATTTATCATTGTTGGCAATACAGACAAAGATTATGAAGCACGCTTAGCTGCATTAAAAGACCATTTGAATGCGCCGTCAATGGCCTTTACACATAAGAAAAAGGCTAGCGCTTTTTTTGTACCGATAAGTCTTGCTGCCGAAATGCTTAAGAGTACATCAACGGATCTTACGAACTACAAAAAATCAATTTCTGATTCAATAAAAAAATATCCGTTTAAATCAGCAAAAGTCAGTGCGAAAGCAGGTGTTACGGAGCGATTTGTAAATACAGAAAACGTATTGGGAATTATTGAAGGTTCTAAATATCCGGAAGAGATTGTTGTATTGACTGCACATTACGATCACCTTGGAATTGAAAACGGCAAGATCTGTTATGGAGCCGACGACGATGGTTCGGGTACGGTTGCTTTACTGGAAATTGCGCAGGCCTTTTCACAAGCAAAAAAAGACGGCTTCGGCCCGGCACGTACTATTCTGTTCATGCCGGTAACGGGTGAAGAGCGTGGTTTGATGGGTTCAGAATATTATACAGACAAACCTGTGTTTCCGCTAAAAAATACGGTTGTAGATCTAAACATTGATATGATCGGACGGATAGATGCTGCGCACGTTAACAACGAAGAATATGTATATATCATTGGCAGCAATCGTTTGTCTTCTGAATTGCATACCATCAGCGAAAAGGCGAATACAGAATCTGTCAACATCAAGTTAGACTATACTTACAACTCTTTTGACGACCCCAACCGTTTTTATTATCGCTCCGATCATTATAACTTTGCTAAAAATAATATCCCTGTGATCTTCTATTTCTCAGGCATACACGAAGATTATCACAAGCCTACCGACACTGTTGATAAAATTCGGTTTGAAAAGATGGCAAAAATCACTCAATTAGTATTTACTACTGCCTGGGATATTGCAAATATGGACCACCGCCTTGTGGTAGATGGTATTGAATAAAATATGAAAAGCGCTGAAACTTTCTTACAAGACGCCGATTCCAAAACCTTTGATCCGGAACACCGTCGTAAAATCAATTTTAATATCGGGCGATATAACGATGCGGTAGCAAAAGGTTTTTCTCAGTTCGATAACCACGAGCTTGGCAGACAGCGTGCTTCCTACCTGAAAACACAGGTGATCGAAAATCTGGATAAATATTTAATTGAATTTGAAGCGAACTTTACTCGCAACGGCGGTAAAGTGATCTGGGCACAGGATGCAGCAGAAGCATTAAAAGAAATTCATAAAATTCTTAAAGAGAAAAAAACACGCAGCGTTGTCAAATCTAAAACAATGACTACCGAAGAAATTCACTTTAATGAATATCTTGAAAAGAACGGCATAGAATCTATAGAGACGGATCTGGGGGAATACATTGTACAATTGGCCGGGCAAAAGCCTTATCACATTGTTACGCCAGCCATGCACATGTCGCGTCACGACATCTCTGTATTGTTTGAAGAAAAGTTAGGCATCCCCTATACAGAAGATGCGCAGGAATTAACCCTTACAGCAAGAAGAATCTTACGCGAGAAATATCTCGAAGCGGAAGTAGGTGTATCCGGCGCCAACTTTTTAATTGCTGACGTGGGGGGTATTACCATTACTGAGAACGAAGGAAATGCACGTCTATCCACAACGTTTCCGAAAACACATATTGCTATTGTTGGTATTGAAAAACTAATACCCTCATTAACTGATCTGGGCTTGTTCTGGCCTATGCTGGCGCAAAGCGGCACGGGGCAGCAGGTAACAGTGTACAATACAGTATTAACAGGACCAGCCAAACAAGGTGAAAGCGACGGACCGGAAGAAATGTATGTAGTATTGCTGGATAACGGAAGAACAAACTTAATGGCTGATCCCGAAAAGCGTCAGGCACTAAACTGTATCCGTTGCGGAGCATGTTTAAATATATGTCCGGTATATCGCAACATTGGCGGACATACATACGGCAGTACCTACAGCGGACCCATCGGATCAGTTATTACACCACATCTGGATGGCATGGAGAAATTCAAACACTTGAGCTATGCCAGTTCGTTATGTGGAGCTTGTACAAGCGTGTGCCCGGTTAAAATTGACATTCATAATTTATTGCTGTTAAACAGAAATCAAAGTGTGAAAGAAGGTTTAACAACCAAGTCTGAACGTTTTGGATTTAAGCTTTGGCTGCGCGCCATGAAGAATAGAAAACTATTGAACCTTCCCGGTGCAGCATTAAAAAACTTTATGGTAAGTTTTATTTTCAAAAACTCCTGGAGTAAGCGCAGAGAAGATGTACATATAGCTCCTAAGTCTTTTCAGCAATTATGGAAAGAACGGAGATAGATAGTTGTGAATGATAAATTATGAATTCATTTTGCTGCGGCGAATCATCATTTATCATTCATAATTCAAAATTTATCATTCATAATTCAAAATTTATCATTCATAATTCAAAAAGTGTCTACATACAACGAACGTTTATTCGACGGAAAATCTTTCAGAAGCAAATTGCATTTTGCCCGCTATCACTGGGTCAATCATTGGATTGAAAAATGGAGGCTTTCTTCGTATAACATACTAGAGCTTGGCTGTTACGATGGCAAAACAATTGACTTCTTAAGCAACAAACCGCTTACCTATGCTGGCTATGATGCTAATTGGGAAGGCGGTTTAACAATTGCAAAAACAAAATGGAGCAACGAGCCTGCCTATACTTTTCACACCTGCGAAAAACCGGCAGATTTCAGTAACGATGATAAAAAATACGAAGTAAGTGTTTGTCTGGAAACGCTGGAACATATACCCGCTGCAGACCTTGAAGCATATATCAGACAGCTGAGTTTAAAAACAACACAATATTGCCTGATCAGTGTTCCGAATGAAAAAGGTCCGGTGTTATTTTTTAAACACATCATCAAATCACTCACACAGGATAAAGCGCAAACTGAATCTTATTCCATAAAAGAATTATTATATGGTTCTATTGGAAGAATGAACAAAGTAGAACGCATCGACTGCGGCCATAAAGGTTTTGATTACGACACATTGGCAACTATATTGAAAAAACATTTTACCATCATAAAAACCGAAGCTATCCCCTATCCTTTTATTCCACATGCTCTTGGTTTTAATGTTGGTTTTGTACTAAAGAAGAAAGCATAGAAGGCATTTATATTTTTTACATAATCGGAAGAATGTATGAATAACGTAACAAAAAAAACTGACAAACCATTAAATATCTACGAGCAGCGCTTTGAAAAATTAATGATGCTGATCCGTATTGATAAAATGCTTAAAAAAGCAGTTATCACGCACAAAAAATAAATTAGAAAAAATAAAAAAAGAACGGGATAGCAAATAAATTTAGTTGCTTCTGAAAGCCCATACATCTGAATAAAATAAAGACACCCGTCGGATATATTTCCAACGGGTGTCTTATTTTATAAAAAGATAAATAGATTAAATATTCGCATCCAGAACAGAAGATGATGATGACGCTTCTTCATTTTTGGGATCCGGACCATATTTATTTGGTCCCTTGTCACCATCTGTACAGGTCAGCACTAAACTATATATTGGTATCAGAATATACCAGCCACTTTTACCTATATCATGCATCCTTCTTACACCAACGGCAATAGCTGGCAGAAGTGCAACAAGGGTAAAGATTGTGCTTGTCAATCCCCTGCCCGACTCCACATCATACATACCCGTTAATACGTCAACAAAAATAAGTGCTACGTAAATTATTATGAAGAATAATGTAAAATACCAATATTCACTTCGTCTTGCTCTGCCTGTAAATACGGCATACTTTTTAAATGCAGCAATAAACCATTTCATAATTTTTCAGTTTAAATAAAATTAAAAGTTTACAATTTGTGAAATTATTCTATTATATATTATCATCTAATATTGTTGAGGAATTAGCAGAAGCGTCTGCATTCAGGTCCTTAGGATCCGCGCCGTATTCATTTGAACCTTTTACTCCTTCTGTCGCTAATGAAACAATCAACCAGATTCCTCCAAATGGTATAAACCAAACCAATAAGAACCAACCCGACTTACCTATATCATGCAAGCGCCTTACAGCTACAGCAAGACCTGGCAGAAAAAGTCCAATTGTAAATAATGACATGAGAGCAAACGATCCATCATTATTTATTAATTGAGTAATATTTAACAATACAATAAATCCAATAAAATTAAATAATACAAAATACCAGTATTCACTCCTTCTTGCTCTTCCAGAGAATACCGCATACTTTTTTATTGCCGCCAAATACCAATTCATAAATTAATCAGTCAAATAATTTGTTACTTTTTATAGTTAGATATTCGCATCTAATGCGGAAGAAAAACCTTCTGCACTCTGCCCCTTAGGATCTGCGCCATATTCGTTCGGACCTTTAACACCTTCTGTAGCCAAAACAACGATTAACCAGATACTACCTATTAAAGGAATTAAGGCAATTAATAAAAACCAGCCTGACTTTCCAGTATCATGTAATCTTCTTACACCTACAGCCAAACTAGGAATGAACGTTACCAAAGCATACAAACCATATATCGGACCATAACCCAATGTTTCTGATGCAAGCCCTAATATGTTATCCAATATAACTGCTGCAATAGCAAAAAGAATATTGAACAAAAAGTACATCCAATATTCTGTTCTTCGTGCTCTTCCAGAAAACCCAGCATAATTTTTTAAAACGGCTAAATACCAATTCATAATTATAAAAGTTAAAAGTTTACAGAACCTACTCGTTTGGCTTTTCGGTTTCGCCTCGTTTTTTAGTGTGATAACTGAACTTCACAGATAAATAAATATACAACAAATCTGAACCCCGGCAAATTTAAAACCTGGGTTATAACACAGATTTTCAACTTGTTTGTCACAACATTTGATTGTATGTATCTTTAACACAATATTCAATAGCCTATAATGCATTCATCGCCAGTTGTCCTAAACCGATATTTTATTATCAACAAACCATTTGATATGGTTTCGCAATTTATCAGTACAGATCAAGTACGATTATTAGGCGACCTGAACTTTAATTTCCCCGAAGGGATTCATGCTGTAGGCCGATTGGATAATGAATCGGAAGGCTTGCTTATTCTAACTACAAATAAAAAAGTTACCCGTTTGTTATTTCAGGGCGAAAAAAAACATACCCGTACGTATCTCGTACTGGTTAAAAATGTAATGTCTAAAGAAACACTTCAGCAAATACGAACAGGTATTTCCATACGAATTAAAGGCGGAGATAATTATATTTCGTCTCCCTGCAAGGCTGAAATTGTATCTAACGCACAAGAGATTTACCCTTACGCATCAGACCCTCGCGAAAAATACCCGCACACCTGGTTGCTATTAACACTCACCGAAGGAAAATTCCATCAGGTACGCAAAATGGTATTAGCCGTTAACCACCGATGCCTGCGTCTAATACGCGTATCCATTGAAAATATTCTATTGAACGATTTAAAACCGGGCGAAGTAAAGGAATTTGAAGAGGAAGAGTTTTTCAGGTTGCTGGAGATTGAGCCTGAAGCTTAATGCGGAAAGCCTAAAGCTCAAAGTATGTAAATAGTAGTAGTAAAACTTGTGATTAATATCTTCTGCATTGAATTAAAAGTAAAAAAATAGCTTTATTTTTTTCGCGTTAGGCGTTTAGCCTTCGGCGTCAGTTATAAAAAAAGGTCTTCTGATTTCTCAAAAGACCTTTATGGGTAAATGATGGGGTTCGAACCCACGACCCTCGGTACCACAAACCGATGCTCTAACCAGCTGAGCTACATCTACCGTGTTCTAAAACGTTTGTTTTAGGTCTGCAAAACTACTACTTCGTAAATAGAATTACAAGCCTTCTGCAAAATTTATCTTTCGAATGTTAAGCGACTTCCCTTCTTCTCTTCATGGAATACCCCTTCATGATATGCCCAATTCCCTGAAACAAAGGTATCTGTTACTTTCGACTTAAAAATATGTCCTTCAAACGGCGACCAATTGCATTTAGAAACAATCGTATTTTTTTCCACCATCCACGATTTATTCAAATCAACAAGCACCAAATCCGCAAAATATCCTTCGCGAATAAAACCTCTTTTTTCAATCTGAAATAACTTCGCCACATTATGTGCTGTTTTTTCAACAATTTTCTCCAGCGAAATTTTTCCTTCGTGGTATTTATCCAATAAAGCTACCAGACTGTGCTGTACCAATGGCCCGCCTGACGGAGCTTCTAAATAGGGCAACTCTTTTTCTTCAATCGTGTGCGGTGCATGATCTGTTGCAATTACATCAATACGGTTATCCAGTACAGCCTGCCAGATTGCTTCTCTATCCGCAACTGTTTTTACAGCCGGGTTCCACTTTATATAATTTCCTTTTGTTGCATAATCTTCATTCGAAAACCAGAGATGATGTACGCATGCTTCAGCAGTAATTCTCTTTTCTTCCAGAGGAATTTCATTTGTAAATAAATCAAGTTCTTTCGCTGTAGAAATGTGTAAAATGTGTAAACGTGTACCGTGTTTCTTTGCTAAAGCAACAGCCTTTGATGAAGACTCATAACACGCTTCTTCACTTCTAATTAAATGGTGATGCGTTGCATTTAGTTTATCTCCGTATAATGCTTTATATTTTTCGGTATTGGCCCGTACAATGGGATCTTCCTCTGCATGTATAGCAATAAGCATCTTAACTTTAGAAAAAATCTCATCCAGCATGGCAGCATTATCTACCAGCATATCACCGGTAGAAGAACCCATAAAAATTTTAATACCGCACACGTTCTTCGGATTCGTTTTTAACAACTCATCTATATTGCTATTGGTTGTTCCCATGAAAAATGAATAGTTTGCCAGACTGGTACGGGAAGCTATTTCATATTTCTGTTCTAATAATTCCTGTGTTACGGTTGGCGGTTTTGTATTCGGCATTTCCATATAACTTGTAATACCGCCGGCAACCGCTGCTTTTGATTCTGTATAAATAGTTGCCTTATGTGTTAAACCCGGCTCTCTAAAATGCACCTGATCGTCAATTAGGCCCGGCAGCAAGTATTTGCCCGATGCATCGATCGTCTGATCGGCAATTGCAGTAATCTTCCCGATTTGTTTGATCAATCCCCCTTCAATCCATACATCTGCCTGAAAGATTTGGCCTTCATTTACTATATTTGCATTACTTATTTTAATACTGCCCATACCTTAACGTTATTTTGGGTCAAATTTAATTCATATTTCATACATTCTACCTTGAATTTCGAAGAACTTAAATTAAACAGACAGCTGCTGAATGCTATTGAAGAAGCAGGCTATACTGAACCAACTGAAATTCAGTCCAAAGCAATACCGCAAATTCTTGCCGGCCACGATATAATTGGCGTTGCCCAAACCGGTACCGGCAAAACAGCTGCGTATGCGCTGCCTATTTTAATGAAAGTAAAATATGCCCAAGGGCACAATCCACGGGCCATTGTTTTTGGACCAACCCGTGAGCTTGTTATGCAGATTGAAGTTGCCATGAAACAGCTGGCGAAATATACGGATCTGCGTATTGTTGCTTTGTATGGAGGCGTGGGTACTAAAATTCAAAAAGAGCAATTGCAAAAAGGAGTTGATATCCTTGTTGCTACACCAGGTCGTTTTCTTGATCTTTATCTGGAAGAAGAAATTGTATTGAAGGAAGTTAAAACCATGGTGTTGGATGAAGCTGATAAAATGATGGATATGGGCTTTATGCCTCAACTTCGTAAGATGCTTGAAGTCATCCCCCGCAAACGTCAGAACCTGCTCTTCTCTGCAACCATGTCTGAACGTGTGGAACGTTTAACCGAAGAGTTTCTGGAATATCCGATGAAGATCGAGGTTACTCCTCAGGCTACCCCGGCCACCTTAATCAGCCAGATATTATATACAGTACCGAACTTTAAAACAAAGATCCACTTGCTGGAATATCTGATCCGCAAAGACCCCACCGTTACACGTGCAATTATTTTTGTGCGCACAAAAAAATCTGCGGACGATATTTATAAGTTCATCACCCGTAAAACAACCAACACCTGCCGGATTATCCACGCAAATAAAGACCAGAATACCCGGATCAATGCCATGGATGATTTTAAAGAAGGTAATATAAAGATTCTCGTTGCTACAGATGTTGCTGCACGGGGCATTGATATCCGTGAGGTAAGCCATGTAATCAATTTTGATGTACCTATTATCTACGACGATTACATTCACAGAATAGGCCGTACCGGAAGAGCAAACCATACCGGAATTGCCATTACGTTTGCCACGGAAGCGGAAATGTACCATATTGAAAAGATTGAAAAGATCATCCGCATGCCCATACCGGTTGAAGCCATTCCGGCTGCGGTTGAGATTACAGAAACAAGTTTTGAGGAAAGTCAGGAGTTTGCACGGGAGCTGGATTTCTACAAAAAGAAAGAAGACCCTACATACAAAGGAGCCTTCCATGAGAAAAAAAGGGATATAAAAGCCGATGGAAAAGCTACGGCATACAAACCCGGAAAAGCTAATAAGCCAAAGGTTTCCAAAGCAAATAAGCCTGTAAAAGCCAAGCCGACGAAACCTGTAAAACCTAAGAAACCTAAAAAATAATTGCACATAATGTGTATAAATAATTACACAGCTATTGGAATTAACATTTGTATACATTAAATTTGTTTCATCTTAAAGGTTAAAAGGTTTTTGTATTTGCATAGCAGATTTAAGATCCCTCTGAAAATTCAAAAACATTTAAGATTCCATAGCTGGTTGAAAGATCCCGGAGTTTAGTTGGCCCCCCGCCACTTGCTCCGGGTTTATTTTTTGTATTAATCTTAAGCCAAAAGTCGAATTTTCGTTTTTATTAGCCTCTGGCTTTAGGTATTCTGCTTTTAGCATTCTTTTACTCTTTTCCCAAAATTTGCTATAATTGAAATAGATTCAACCGGCAACTCAATAAACGAAGCTGCGTAAACGTTTTAATATTTTCCGTAACATATTAAAATACTCTTTTTAAGATGATTCAGTTACCTATATCATTTGACATACAAGGCCACCGCGGCTGCAGAGGCTTATTACCTGAAAATACAATTGCTGCATTTACCAAAGCTCTTTTAATGGGCGTAACAACCCTTGAATTTGATCTTGTTATTTCAAAAGACAATAAGGTTGTTGTCTCGCACGATACTTTTTTTCATCACGAAATTACCATGATGGCCGAAGGCGAAGATGTAACAGAAGCCAATGAGCAACAATTCAACTTATATGAAATGAATTACGCGGACATCAAAGAGATTGATGTAGGTATGAAAGTACATCCGAGATTTAAGGCGCAAATGAAAGTACCGGCAATTAAACCTTTGTTTAAAGAGTTAATAGAAACTGCCGAACGCTTGTCTTCAAAAATTCAATACAATGGGGAAATTAAATCTACTCCTGAGGGCGACCGGATCAACCACCCTCCTATTGAAGTCTTTTGCGACTTAGTTGTCAATGAAATAAAACAAGCCAATATTACCGACCGTTTTATTATACAATCGTTTGACACCAGGGCGCTGGAATATATACACCGTAAATACCCGGAAATAAAACTTTCTTATCTGGTAGAAAACAAGGCTTCTTTAAAGAAGAATCTGGAAGCACTTTCTTTCACACCGGCTGTATATAGCCCGGACTATACGCTTCTTTCAAAAAAAGATGTTGATACGCTGCACAAACTTGGTATGCGTGTAATTCCCTGGACAATAAACACCCGGGAAGAAATAATTAAAACGATAGAAATGGGCGTAGATGGTATTATTACCGATTACCCCAATCTATTTTTTGAGCGTTAACAGCCATTCCGTTTTATTTATACCCGCTTCTTGATTGGACCACCCAAGCAACAGTTGCATGGCATCAATAAGTGCTCCCGAATACAACTCTACTTCTTTACGCCTGAAATAAAAATCAGCTGTACGACGAATAATAAAGTCTTCAGGCTTACATACAAATTCATGCTTAATTGTATACTGTAGTTGTGCTTTCAGCCAGACAGGTAGTTTTATGTCTTCTAAACGCACATCTATATGTTTCATTTCTACCAGATATGCGTCTATATTACTTCCATACAAACGAATTAAACGGGCTGCTGTTAAAGTATCGACTCCCATAGCAATCAGTTCCGGAAGTTTTTTATTCGTATACGCAACCAAGCCGCCAAACTTCTCAAGATCTCCGCCGCTTAGTATATGCCTTTCTGTAGAACAATCTTCAATGTCGTAATTATCCTGAACACGGTCTGCAATAAGATCTGTGATCCGCTCTGCCATCTTACGGTATCCTGTAAGTTTCCCGCCGGCAATACTCAACAAGCCGGTAGAGCTTTTGAAAATTTCATCTTTTCTTGAAATAGCAGATGGCGACTTGCTATCCTTTTCACGAATCAGCGGACGTAAACCCGACCAATAACTTTCTATATCATCTACTGTTAGTTTCACAGACGGAAAGACCAGAGAAACACATTCGATTAAATATTTTTTATCTGAATTTTCAATACCCGGATCTTCCAGATCACCTGTATATTTTGTATCTGTTGTCCCGATATAGGTTTTACCTTCTCTTGGAATAGCAAAAACCATTCTTCCATCACCTACATCAAAATATGCAGCCTGCTTTACCGGAAACTTTGTATGATCCACTACAATGTGCACCCCTTTTGTAAGCAATAATTTATCTTTTCTGATAGATGGATCCTGCGCATCAATCGTATCTACCCAAGGTCCCGCCGCATTCACTACTGTTTCGCCTTTGAAGATATAGTGTTTCTTTGTAAAAGCATCTTCTACTTTAACACCTATAACTTCATCTGCTTCATAGAGCAGGCCAACCACTTTAGCATACGTGAGCACAACAGCACCCTGCGCCTGTGCTGTACGTGCCACAGCCATGGTTAAACGCGCATCGTCTGTACGATACTCAAAATAATGTATTCCTCCTGTTACTCTCGCTCCTTCGAGCAGAGGTTCGTAAGACAGGGTTTGAGATTTATCTAATACTTTTCTGCTTTCACTTCTTTTTACACCAGCCAGAAAATCATATATCAAGGTGCCTATTGAAGCCATCCACTTAGGCATAGAGCCACCTTTAATGATTGGCAGCAACATCGGTTCAGGGACCGTTATATGCGGAGCCAGATGATGTACAACCGCTCGTTCCCTACCTGTTTCCTGCACCAAACCGAATTCGAATTGTTTCAAATAGCGTAAGCCTCCATGAATCAATTTCGTAGATCTGGAAGATGTGCCCGATGCAATGTCATGCATCTCTACAAGTAATGTAGGAATCCCTCTGGTTTGCGCATCTAATGCAATGCCGCAACCGGTAATACCGCCGCCTATAACAATCAAACCATATTCGGTCTGTGTGGCGTGCTCTAAAAGTGTCGGTCGTTGTTGGTAGTAGTTCAAAACAAATAGTATTTATAGTACTAAAATATCGGCAATCACAATGCGCTTCTTAAATATAATAACTATTACGGCAATAGCTGAGTATTGTTTATCGGGATTCGGTAAAAAAAAACTGTAAGTTCCCACAACATCTCCGACCTATAACCTTACTCTTTTGAATGCAGTCGAAGTTAAAATATCGACAACGTTTGGAGTCTGGTATTTTAGCCCTATTGTCCCGCCGGTGCCGGCACAACCAAAGGAGCTGCTTCGATTACATTCCCCTTCAGCTTAATGGTAATTATCGACAATACAGCATCGTTAGTAAACACACTCACAAATTTACTTTCTGCCCCCAAACGGTCATTGGTGTCAAAAACAATTTTGAGCGTTGTTGATGCGCCGGGTTTCAATGTGGTTTTATCTGCAAAAGCTTCTATACAAGAACACGAGGTACGAATCGATTTTAGTATTAACTCACTTGCGCCGGTATTCAGAATATGTACTTCAGTTACAGCTTTATCATCTGTCTTAATATTTCCGAAATCAATTTCTGTTTTGTCTACCTGAATTCTGGGTCCGGTAACAGAAGCCATTTCTGCCGGTGTAAATGTTTCTTTTATAAAAGCTGTAACAACAACCGGTACTTTAGTAACAACTGTGCCGGACACAAAAAGCACTTCAACCTGTTCGGCAAAATTCCCTAAAACACCAACGCCTTTGGGATTAAACATCACCTTAAGCAGACCTCGCTGCTTAGGTTCAATCTTAATGGGCAGCAAACTTACTTTTATATAGGCAGGCAGTTTAAGCTTATCTGCAGAAACAGATATAGCCTGTGTCCCTGAATTGTATATCGGTATTTCTATACTATGAGATTCCTTTGTTGAAACAACACCAAAATTTGTGTAATTCTTTTGAAGATAAATGGTATTGTATTTAAAAGATGAAGTGCGCTCCCACTCCGGTAAAGGCTGCGGAGAAGGGGTTACATATCCCTGCACATATAAATTAATGGGCTCCTTGGATGCATTTCCCTTTATGGTAACTTTCTGATTGAATAATCCCGGATGATTCACCATATCAACATATAATGTAATCTCCCCTTTCTCTCCCGCATGAATTGTATCTGCAGGATAATCTGGTGTAACACAACCGCAGGAAGGATCAATATCTTCGATAACAAAATATTCAGGTCCCAGATTCACAAAGGAGAACACATGCGATAAAACACCTTGAGATTCGTTGACCGGACCAAAATTAAACAGTGTATCCGAAAACTCTAAGTGTCCTATTTCTTTAATGTTTTGTGCCTGAATAGCGGTTACTGAGAATAAGCTCAATAAAAGAGTGATCGTTGAGAAAAAGAATTTCATGTAGGTACGGTATTATGTTCAAATATAAGAAAATTAGGTACTAGTTACTAGGTACCAGTCTCTAGACAATGAAAAAATCGAACTGAATACAAGTTCTCGCTCCTTGCTTCCATTATAAGAAAAATAGTCAGCACCCGATCTTTTTTTCAAGGTCTAGTATCTAGTAACTAGAACCTGGTAACTAAATTTGTTACATTTGCGAATTAACTAATACAACATGGCCAGAATATTAACAGGTATACAAAGCAGCGGCAGGCCGCATTTAGGCAATTTATTAGGTGCAATCTTACCTGCTATTGAAATTTCAAATATACCAGGCAATGAATCCTTATTTTTCATTGCAGACTTACACACACTTGTATCTTTAAAAGACGGAGCTACGCGTAAGGCCAATACACATGCGGTTGCTGCAGCCTGGTTAGCCTTTGGTTTCGATACAAACAAACACATCTTTTACAAACAATCAGACATTCCGCAAGTATGCGAGCTGGCATGGATATTAAACTGCTTTACCCCATACCCAATGCTGGCCAACGCACATTCATTCAAAGATAAATCAAGCAGATTAGCGGATGTAAATGCAGGCTTATTCACGTATCCGGTATTAATGGCCGCAGATATATTAATGTACAATGCCGATATCATTCCGGTGGGAAAGGATCAGATTCAGCACCTGGAAATTACGCGCGATATAGCTACTGCATTTAATAACCAATATGGCGAAACATTTGTGATGCCTAAAGTACAGGTGGATGAAAATGTAATGACCATACCGGGTATAGACGGACAAAAAATGAGCAAGTCGTACAATAACTATATTGACATATTTGTTTCTGAAAAGGAGTTATTGAAAGTTGTAAAATCTATTGTAACAGATAGCAAAGGTCTGGATGAACCTAAAGACCCGGATACGTGCAATGTATATAAGATATATGAACTGGTAGCTGATGCAGATCAGATAGCTGATATCCGTGCAAAATATCAGGCCGGAGGTTTTGGTTACGGCCATGCCAAGCAAGTATTATTTGATGTACTTTGGAACAAGTATGCAAAAGAACGTGAATTGTTCAATTATTACATGAACAACACCCATGAAATAGATCTGAAGCTGAAAGCCGGAGCTGAAAAAGCCTGGGCTATTGGTGGAGAGGTATTAAAAAATGTAAAAGAGAAGGTCGGTTATTGACCTTCTCCCCACACTACTAATTTTTTATCTTTTCCGGTTGCCAATACCAATCTCAATGGATTTGGCAAAAATATAAGCCATGTATCAGTATTTTTAAACTTTCCACTCTCAACCAGCACGCCTTGTCCTTCAGCAATTTCAAACTGAAGACTTCCATCTGCATTTTTAGCTGCGGGTTTGTAATAAGAACCTATATAAGCAATCGGCAATAAAACATCGTTGTCGGCATCAATTTTCTCATGCACCTTATCCAGGACTTCTTCCAGTTGATCTCCGTATGCATCAAGAAAATCATCTTCCATATCATGCAATTCTTCCTCGACATCGTCGTAATCCTTATGATCGTAGGTTAATGCATTCAATTCGTTCTTTTTAAGAACTATTGCTTCTAAATCTTTATTTAACTGTTTTAAATCCATTAGTAAGAGAATTTGCTCCGAAGGTAACAGAATCCCAGCTTTTTTTGAAACACCGGGCATATATTTTTCAAAAAAAACAATCAAAATCGTATTTTTAAACATTCCTGAATATATTTCGTTTTATATTTAGTAAAAATTACCATTCATTTAATACGTTAATTATTGTTATGAGCGAAATCGGTACACTATTGCCAAAAGCAGACGATGCTACAAGGAAAAAAATCCAGACATGGCTGAATGGTAGTTATGATGATGACACAAAAAAACAAATTCAATCTTTAGTAACAGAAGGTAAAGAAGATGAATTGATTGAATGCTTTTACAAAGATCTTGAATTTGGTACCGGTGGCTTACGAGGTATTATGGGTGTTGGTTCAAACAGAATGAACAAATACACTATTGGTATGGCTACACAAGGTTTGTGTAACTATTTAAAAAAGACCTTCCCGAATCAGCCTTTAAAAGCGGCCATTGCCCACGATAGCAGAAATAACAGTCCGTTTTTTGCACGTACTACCGCTGAAGTCTTTGCTGCAAACGGCATTCAGGTATATTTCTTCAACGCATTGCGTTCCACTCCGGAACTTTCATTTGCAATCCGTCATTTTGGCTGCCAGACAGGTGTTGTAATCACCGCTTCTCACAATCCCAAAGAATACAATGGTTACAAAGCTTATTGGAACGACGGTGCACAGGTAATTGCTCCGCATGATAAAAATATTATCACCGAAGTTCAGAAAATTACAGGTATTGATGCTGTAAACTTCAATGCAAACAAGGCGTTGATCACTGAAATAGGTGAAGAAGTTGACAATGCTTATTTGAATGAAATAGTAAAACTTTCTGTATCCAAAGATGCCATCAAGCGTCAGAAAGATATGAAGATTGTTTATACACCGATTCACGGAACAGGAATTGTTTTAGTGCCTGAAATTTTAAAACGGTTTGGTTTTGAAAATGTACATGTAGTAAAAGAACAGTCTGTACCGGATGGCAACTTCCCTACTGTTGTATATCCGAATCCGGAAGAGAAAGATGCACTGAGCATGGCTGTAAAGCAAGCTACAGAGCTGAATGCTGACTTGGTAATGGCGACCGACCCCGATGCAGATCGTGTAGGTATTGCCATTAAAAATGATAAAAATGAATTTCAGTTATTAAACGGAAATCAGACAGGTAGTTTATTGATTCTGTATATGCTGCAGGCATGGAAAAATGCCAATAAAATTACAGGAAAAGAATTTATTGTAAAGACGATTGTTACAACCGACCTGATTGAAAAAATTGCTAAGAAGTTCGGTGTGAAATATTATAACACGCTTACAGGTTTCAAATACATTGCTGCAAAAATTAAAGAGCTTGAAGGTAAAGAGCAATTCATTGCCGGCGGCGAAGAGAGCTACGGATATTTAATTGGCGACAGTGTGCGCGATAAAGACGCCATTGCTTCCTGTGCATTTATTGCAGAAATGGTTGCTTATGCAAAAGATCAGGGCAAGTCGCTTTATGATATGCTGCTTGATATGTATGTGGAATATGGTTTCTACAAAGAACACCTGATCTCATTAACGAAAAAAGGCAAATCCGGTGCAGAAGATATTCAGAAAATGATGAAGGAATTGCGTGCTACTCCTCCTAAAACATTGAGCGGTTCGCCTGTTGAATGGATGTTCGATTACGACAGTCAGCTTGCAACCAACATTATTAACGGTACAACAAAGAAAATTGAACTGCCTCAGGAAAATGTACTTCAGTTCAAAACAGCCGACGGAACATTAGTATCTGCGCGCCCTTCAGGAACGGAACCTAAAATTAAATTCTACTTTAGTGTAAATGAACCATTGGCGTCAAGAGCAGAATTCGCAGCTGTAGATAAAAAGTTAGATGCAAAAATTCAGACGTTGATTAGTGATTTGAAGCTGGTGTAAGTATCAATCTAAATCTTTTATTAAACCTACGAGGTCTTAAAGACCTCGTAGGTTTTTTTATTGTTGGATGTTTCTAACTTAGTGCTTAGACAACCTTTATTTTCAGAAAGTTTGAGGCGATACTTCAAACTGATCTATATCATAGTTGCAGCTTGATTTACCCATTGTCTAGAACCACAACATCAATCATTCCTTCTCAACTAAAAACATTTTTTCATTCATAATTTTTACAACTCATAACTAATTACAGTAAAAACGCTTTCTTAATAAACGCCACACTCATCACCCAGGCTTCTTCCGTATACACTTTATTAAATTGCGGATTGCTTGGGTTTGCAAAGGCATGATCGGCATCAAAACTTTTGATCGTATATTTTTTACCTGCAGCTTTCAAATCTTTTTCAAACTGAGCAACCATTTCCGGATTGATCCACTTGTCTTGTGTACCAAAGATGCCCAATACATTTCCTTTCAGAGAAGCAATTTTTGCAGGATCTTTTTCTGTCATTCCATAATACATCACAGTACCTTTACTTTTATCACCTGCTAAAATAGACGACTGTAAAGCCCAGCCCCCACCGAAGCACCAGCCCATCGAGATAATTTCAGCCTTACTTCCTGCATACGTAAATGCGCCATTCAAAATAGAGATGATTCGTGTAGAACTGGCAGCTCCCATATAAGCAGCCGCTGAATCTCTGTTTGTAGCAACCTTACCGTCATATAAATCCAATGCCATAATATTTACTTTACCACCAAGGTCTGTATACAGTTTATCGGCATCTTTTTTAATGTAATCGTTCAAACCCCACCATTCATGAATAAGAAAAACATACTTATTACTAGGTGTGGAAGATTTAATTAGATAAGCATTCGCCTTTTTACCATCAGCCGCATCAAATTGAATCATACCTCCTTTGGCATTTAATAAGGTAAAGGCCTTCGGAGATTTGTGTGCTTTTCTGAAAGCGGCATTTGAACTAAACTGATTCATACCGCTCGTATTATTGGCATTAGAAACTTTACAGCAAGCTCCTTGCTGTGCCCATAGCATGGTGCTCAAAAAGAACATGCTTGTGATTAACAGAATTATTTTTTTCATAGTTATATATATTTAGCTGTTGTAACATATAAAATATACACACAGAAATTGACTCCGCAAAACATAACCGTAAAAACTTACTAATTAACATGTAATACCCCTTTTAAACACAATTCTAACCCGTAATGCACACCTTTTACACAGGTATATCCACAAGCATAAAACCGTCCTTAGATCTTAACTAATTGATAAAATGTACCATACCAACATGCTTATCCACACAAATTCGACAAATTACCCCCAGATATTCTATCGTTATAAACAAGCTTCCTTCATTAAGTTATCCACGGTTACCATACCATCCCCCTTCCTACACAAACAGCAACTCCATTATTGATAGATTGTTAGCACTTAATTGATGCTTTTACATTGTACTATACATGACCTTATTCAGCGAATAAATGATCTATATTCTTAAACTAAGTGTTTACCTCAAAGGCTTCGTTTTTAGATAAAAAATGCGGAAATTTGCACCTCCTTATCTAAGGCGTAGGTTTACGTTTTAAGCGGGGTTGAATATTGATTTTCAAGAACTAATTTAAGCATACACATTTGCATGGAAACAATCGAGAAGGTTCCGTATTTCGTCATTGACTTTGACAGTACATTTACACAAGTTGAAGCATTAGATGAATTAGCTGCGATATCATTGGCGGGTAATCCAAATCAAAAAGAAATTATCCAACAAATTGTTGACCTTACCAATCTTGGTATGGAAGGCAAAGGATCGTTCAGCGAAAACCTTGTTAAAAGATTACAACTTGTAAGAGCAAACAAATCGCACCTTCCTAAATTGGTTGAGTTGCTTCGCTCAAAAGTTTCCAAGTCTGTTTCCCGCAACAAACATTTCTTCCGCGATTACGCAGATCAGATTTACATTGTTTCTTCAGGCTTTAAAGAATTCATTTTACCAATCGTAACCGAATTCGGCATTAAAGAAGATCACGTAAAAGCGAATACATTTACATACGACAACGATGGCAACATCATTGGCTGCGATTCAAGCAATCCACTGAGTCAGGACAAAGGCAAAATCAAGTTGATGGAGACAATGGGTCTGCAAGGCGATGTGCATGTAATTGGCGATGGCTATACAGATTATGAAATCAGAGGTGCAGGCCTTGCTTCTAAGTTCTATGCTTTCACAGAAAACGTGAGCCGTAAAGCAGTAACTGAAAAAGCCGATAGCATTGCCCCTAGCTTTGATGAAATATTATTTCAGGAAAAATTACCTATGACGATCTCTTACCCAAAGAATCGCATAAAAGTTCTTTTGCTTGAAAACATCCATACAGACGCACATAAATTATTCAGCAACGAAGGGTATACAGTTGAAGTAATTGCAAGTGCCCTTGAAGAAGAAGAGCTGATTGAAAAAATCAAAGACGTTTCAATCATCGGTATACGTTCTAAAACCACCATTACAGCAAAGGTATTAGAAAATGCACCGAAGCTTATAGCCATTGGTGCTTTCTGTATCGGAACGAACCAGATTGATTTAAAAGCCGCACAAATGAAAGGCGTGGCGGTATTCAATGCACCGTTCAGCAACACACGTAGTGTAGTTGAATTAGCAATAGGTGAAATCATTATGCTGTACCGCCGTACGCTTGAAAAGAGTATGCAGATGCACTCAGGTAAATGGGATAAATCTGCCAAAAACTCTTTCGAGATCAGAGGTAAAAAATTAGGTCTTGTAGGTTATGGTAACATCGGCACACAGCTTTCTGTTATTGCAGAATCTATGGGTATGGAGGTTTACTATTACGACATTGTGGAGCGTCTCTCTTTAGGTAACGCAAAGAAATGCCATAGCTTAAAAGAACTGTTAAATCTTGCAGATGTTGTTTCCCTTCACGTGGATGGAAGATCTACAAACAAGAATCTAATCGGTGCAGCAGAATTTGCTGAAATGAAACAAGGTTCTATTTTCTTAAACTTAGCGCGCGGACCGGTAGTTGATTTAGATGCGTTGGCTGATAATATCATCAGCGGTAAAATATTAGGTGCTGGTCTGGATGTGTATTCTTACGAACCTAAAAACAACGATGAAGAATTTATCAATAAAGTAAGAGGTTTACCAAACGTAATTCTTACACCACACATTGGTGGTTCTACAGAAGAAGCACAATCGAACATCGGCAACTTTGTACCAAACAGAATTACAGATTATATCAACAACGGTACAACATTACACAGCGTCAACTTCCCGAATATTCAGTTACCTGAACTACAGGAAGGACATCGTTTCATGCACTTGCACGAAAACCAACCTGGCGTACTGGCGCAATTGAATAACATCTTTGCAAAACACAACATCAACATTTTAGCGCAGTATCTTAAAACCAACGAACAGGTTGGTTACGTAATTACAGATATTGCAAAAATCTACGATAAAGAAGTGTTGAATGCATTGAAAGAAATTCCGGGCACGATACGTTTCAGAACGATATACTAGTCACCAGATGCTAGTTTCCAGTTACTAGACAAAAACAGTAACTAGGTACTGGCTTCTAATTACTAGACATATTACGTACATACTCTTGTAAATTTACAATCCAGGACTCGCTCTAGAAGCTAGTACCTGGCAACTGGAAACTATTAAAATGAACAATAAAATTTACTTTACCCCCGGTCCATCAGAATTATACCCTACGGTTCGTCAGCACATGATTACGGCCTTAGATGAAAAGATTGGTACAATTTCGCACCGCAGTAAAAAATTTGAAGAAGTTTATAAAACCGCCTCTGACAATTTAAGAACATTATTAAACCTGCCTGATAATTATCAGATCTTGTTTCTTGCTTCTGCTACTGAAATCTGGGAACGTATTATCCAAAACTGTGTAGAGAAAAAAAGCTTTCACTGTGTGAACGGTTCTTTCTCTAAACGTTTTTATGAATTTGCTGCAGAGCTTGGCCGTGAAGCATACAAAGAAGAAGCTTCTTTTGGCAAAGGCTTCTACCCTGCTAACATCAACGTACCGGCAGATGCCGAAATCATTTGCTTAACACATAATGAAACGAGCTCCGGAGTATCAATGCCTGTTGAAGATATTAATACATTCCGTGATAAAAATAAGAATGCGTTGATTTTTGTTGATGCTGTTTCTTCTCTTCCTTATCCGGCATTCGACTGGAGTAAGATCGATTCAGCATTTTTCTCTGTGCAGAAATGCTTTGGTTTACCGGCAGGCTTAGGTGTATGGATTTTAAACGAACGTGTGATTGCCAAGTCTGAAGCTTTGTTAGCGAAAGGACAGTCCATTGGCACGTATCATACCATTCCTTCTATGTTGAGTAAGGCTGTTGTAAATCAAACACCCGAAACGCCTAATGCAATGAATATTTTCCTATTGGGAAAAGTAATTGCAGACATGCTTACAATCGGTGCAGATGGTATCCGCAAACAAACAGAAGCAAAAGCTGCGTTAATCAATAATTATATTTCAACAAGCAAAGTTTTCAGCTTTGGTGTTGAAGACAGCAGATTACGTTCTATGACAACCATTGTTGCCAATACAACGATGCTTCCGGGTGATATCAATAAAGTTCTTGAACCATTCAATATGGCAGTAGGTGCCGGATACGGTTCTAAAAAAGATACTCAGATACGTATTGCAAATTTCCCTGCACATTCTTTGGAACATGTACAGGCTCTCGTTAAAATTTTACAGGAAAAAATAGGTTAACATGCTACAAATAGGTGATACATATTCGGAAGTTTTTTCATATTCTCAAAAAGATGTAATTGTATTTTCAGAATTGTCCGGAGATAAAAATCCTATTCACCTAGATGCGGATTATGCGGCTACAACAATGTTTAAAAAGCCCATCATTCATGGCATACTGGGCGCAAGTGTCTTATCAAAAATTTTAGGAATGTATTTTCCCGGCGAAGGATCTATCTATCTCAAACAAGATATAGACTTTAAACGCCCCATGTATGTTGATACAACATACGAAGCATTACTTAAAGTAATTGATATTAATAAAGACAAACATACAGCTATCATCGAAACAAAAATCGTTGACAAAGAAAGCGGCAAAGTAAATGTACTGGGCAACGCCCATATTATGCACAAAGAAAAAATATGAAATTTGACAAAGAATCCTGGAAATTAGCATTCATTTTTAAAGGCGCTATTGTAAAGAGATTATTAACGGGAATGGCTGTTTTAACAGCCATTACTGTTTCATTGATATATCTGCATAACAACAACGAAGAATATCAGAAGCTGAATATGACAATAAGCGGTGCATTGCCCGGATATATGGGTGCAGCACTTGGTTTATTACTTGTATTCAGAAACTCTACTGCTTATGATAAATGGTGGGAAGCCCGCAAAGAAATCGGTGCACTTGTAAATACTAGCCGCAATATGGCAATTACCTTAAACGGCCTTTTACCTTTCAATACTCCGGAAAGAAAACAATTGACCAACCTGTTAATCGCCTTTGTTTATAACATGAAGGCTCATTTAAGAGATCAGAAAGACGAAATAACGTTAGATGCTTTAATAGACGAAGACAGAGAGATTATTCAGCAAGCAAAGCACAAACCTGTAGTTATTGCTAATGTAATGATCAATAAAATTGAAAACGTCTGGAAACGCAATCTGATCTCAGACATACAACAAAGTTTATTAATTGAGAAAATTCATGGGTTAGTTGATATTTTAGGCAAATGCGAACGCATAAAAAATACACCGATACCCATGGCATATATGTATTTATTGAAATTTTTAATTAACTTATATGTAGTTATACTCCCTTTCAGTCTGGTAAACGATATCGGCTGGCTGTGTATACCTCTTGTTATACTTTTATATTATATTTTAATGAGCATTGTAATCACTGCCGAAGAAATTGAAGAACCATTTGGTTACGATTTGAATGATTTAGAAATGGATAAGATTGCTTTAAATATCAAAAATAATATTGATGAAATCGTGACTCATGACTAGCCATGCTTCACATAGAGCAAGCTTTTTCACGTTAATAATAGTACTCTTTTCTATTTTTTCAACTTCTTTATTTTCAACTGCATCACCGGACAGTACATGGGAGTCGATTATTACTCCCATGCCAACAAACAATAATAAGTCTGGCGGAAAATACATTTATACCTATACAAATGATTCTCCGATCTCATCCGACAGTGCATTAAAACTTGCTCAAAGGTCTAAATTCAAAAAGATCAACAGGGATGTATATTCTACAATTACTACAATTAAAAAACCTGTTTGGCTATACTTCAAAACAGATAGCTTTTCATCTCCCGAAATTCACCTCCTGGTTATTGAGAATTGCAATTTCAACTTAATTGCTTTATACAAATACGAAGAGGGTGCGTTAAAATTACTTAGCATCAGAGGTATGGGCGTTACATACCAAAAAGAAAATCTGTTTCCCGAACAAACAACATTTGTTGTAGAACCCAATACTACCTACTTCATAGAAGCGTACGATTTTTACAATACTGTTTTCCCGATATTCATCCGAACCAATACGATTAATACAAAGAAGTCTGTATTTAAAAACTTTTTCAACGCATTCTATTGGGGTGTAATTTCCGTAATGGCAACGGTTGCTCTGTTTTTCTTTATCCGGTCAAAAGAAAGAATGTTTATTTACTATTCGCTTTTTCTATTTGGCACCATTATACTAAACCTTTGTCTTGACGGATATCTGTTTGCTTATCTGTGGCCAAACTATCCTGAAATGAATTCCTATAAAGTTTCAATATATTCGCTAAGTGCCGTAACAACTCCTTTGTTTGTTTATCATTTTTTAGACATCAAATCTTTCTACCCGAATATAAAGTATGTCTTCATTATCATCATGGGGATTTTCATTGCTATTCCATGCATGAATTCCATCGGGCTATATGCAGAGGCAATGTACATGCTTCAAGCAGCAGCATTCATACAAATTATAGTATATATCATGTATGGTATTGTTATCTGGAAAAAAGGGAGCCGGAATGCCTTGTATTTTATATTAGCCTGGTCTGCCTACTTATCTTCCATAATATGCGCCGTGCTTTCAGCATTAAATATTTTACCGGGCACTTCATTTGTCAATAACTATGTTCAAATAGGTACCTTAATTCAGGGCATCATTTTTTCATTTATAATGGCTGGAAAATATCAGGAATACAAATTAACCCATATTGAATCTCAGGAAACAATTATTAAAGTATTAAAAGAACGGGAACACATGCTGACCAGTCAAAACGATACGCTGGAAGCAACAGTATATGTCCGTACTCAAGAGCTAAACCGCACCAACAAAGAACTCAATAAACTAAATAAAGGATTAAACGAATTGGTCACTCAAAAAACCTGGGAACTTCAAAAATCCATAGAAGAGATTAATAATACCAATCACCAATTAGAACAGTTTAACTTTATTACTTCCCACAATCTACGCGGACCAATATCTACATTAAAAGGATTGTTTGAATTATATTATCAGGAAAAAAATCCTTCGGAACAAAAAATTTACATTGACAAAAGTTTCATTGTAATAAACCGCATGGATGAAATTCTGCAGGATCTAAACAAAATTCTTTCTTATAAAAACACAGAAAAAATAAAGGAGTTAATCGATTTCGATACAATCATTGCAAACAATCTAAAGCAGCTTGATATCAAAAGAAACAGCGTTAATATATATATCAATCCTTCGCTTGAAATATTTGGCATTAAATCATTTTATGAAAGTATTTTTTATAACATTTTCTCCAACGCTCAAAAATATAGAGATAAAACCCGTCCGTTGCGAATAGATATTCAAATTAATAAAGTGTCTGATCATTTATTTACTATTCACATTTCAGACAATGGTATCGGTATGGATGCTTCAAAAATCGGAGATAAATTGTTTGGATTTTATAAACGCTTCCACCTTCATGTTGAAGGCAAAGGATTAGGCTTGTATATAACAAAAAGTCAGATTGAAATGCTTGGCGGTACCATACGCGCCGAAAGTACGGTAGATGTTGGCAGTACTTTTATTATTGAAATACCTTATTAAGTTTTACATAATATGTTTTATGTTTTAAGGAATAAATAGTACTGCCTTAAAACATAAAACATATTACGTAGCACCAATCAGCTTTTCAAATACTCCCGTATTGCATCACGAATGCTTGTAAAAGTCTGCTGAAGCAATTCTTCATTTTCTTCCAGCAACGTAACTCTAAAGCCTTTTAAATCGGAACAGAAAGAAGAAATCGGCACAACGCAAATACCTTTTGATGCCAACAAATAATATACAAAACGTTTATCTAAATCTACATTTGGCTCACTCACCCACTTTTCAACCAAAGCTTTGTTTGCAGCATTAGCAATCGGCAAGGTTTGTTTGTAGTTTAACACACCATCTTTAAATACAATGGTATTATAAAACGCACCATACGTTTCATTAAACATCAGTTCAGGAATTTGTCCGAGAATACCGGCAATAATTTTACTACGTTTACCTATTTTATTATTTAATTCTTCTCGATACGGTAAGTAGCGTGGATCCGACATAATTACCGGAATAGCAAGCTGAGGAAGCGTTGTAGAACATACCTCGATCATCTTTGCATTGTCCAGAGCAGAGCAGAACTTATCAAAGTCCTGGTCTTTTCCGCGGTTATAGTATTCCATCCAGCCGCAACGAGAGCCTGGCCAAGGAAATTCTTTTGAAATCCCTTTCATTGCAATCCCCGGAACATCTTCAATCACTTCTGCCAGAGAATACGCTCGTGCACCATTATATGTGATATTTAAATAAATTTCATCACTTAATAAAAACAAATTAAACTCGCGTGCTATCTCAACAATGCGCTTTAATGTTTCCAATGGATACACCATACCTGTAGGGTTATCCGGATTAATAATAAGGATACCGATGATATTGGGATTGTATTTTACTTTATTATATAAATCGTCCAGATCGGGATACCAATGGTTGTTGGGATCAAGCTTGTACGTTATTGGATCTTGGCTTGCATGCGCCGCTTCTGCAGACGAATGGGTTGAATATGCAGGCGATGGTCCAATTACACGCGAACTTCGGCTGATAAACTGGTATACCTTAGCAATTGCATCGCCCAGACCATTAAAAAATAAAATATCGTCGGCGGTAATTTGCGCCCCGGCTTTTTTATTATTCAATTCAGCTAAAAACTGACGCGTTTTTAATATCCCTTTTGATGGAGAATAGCTGTAACTTTTATTATCTAACGTGAGATTAGAAATTGTTTCTCTAATCCATTGCGGCACTACATTGTTCTTTTGAATGGGATCTCCAATATTCTCAAATACTATTGACTGACCATTTTTTTGAATCAGATCAGCCTTCTTTACAATCTCTCTAATTTCGTAGCTGAGCTCCTTTGCACCATCACTTAATATCTTATTCCTCATTCTAAATTGATTAAAATCCTGCTAATTTAAGAAGTGTTTGTGGTAAAGCGTAGTGTTTACCTGCAAAGTGGAAAGAAAGTTTATTTTGTATTTCTTTAAACAAACTCTCAATCGTTTTCTGCAAATTAAAAATTTCAGAATAAAACACACATTAAAGCATAAATTACAATTAATTATTCCGAATAGCTATTTTATATTAAATACTTCAGAATAATATTTGCTTAAATGAAAATTAGCTGTACATTTGTATCACCTGCCCGATTGAGGGTCGTGTATTATAAAGAACGAAGGGAGAGATTAGGCTCTGTGAACTTCTGGCAACCTGCCTACCATAGCAAGGTGCCAATTCCTACCCATGTGGAACTATAAAAAATACGACTATGAAAAACATCTCCATTTGTTAAACCTGCTTCTTGTATAAAGATGCCGTTAGTAGATCTCTTGATTGAACTAACAAACAATGTTACTGATTTATTCAACCCTCAATTCCATTACTAACATGACAACAATTATTAATTATAAAACATTAACGTTAGCACGTAAAACAGTTCGCGATAAAAAAACATTTTCAAAAGCTGAACTTATCTATCAACCTAATTCTATTGACGAACATGTTGTCAATATTGTTAAACCCGATATTTCACTGATCGAAATTGAACAAACTATTTTCGAAGAAAAAATAATCCGTTCACAAAAACATTCAAATCCATTATACAGTTTTGTTTGGCATTTGAATTAATATTCAAAACCAGATAAATCATATAGAATTATATGATTGGCTTACCAGGTACTGTTATTTATAGTATATGTGCGTTATCCAAACAGCTTAGATCTGTTGCTGAAATTCCTTCAAATAACAAACTTGGTAAGTCAATCTTTTTTATCTTCATTAAAACAACACAATATCGTTTTAAGTAAACTTCTTGAAACGCATTACTGAAATAAAATGCCAATACCCATATATATTGTTAATACATTTTCTAACGGGCCATTTACAGGTAATCCCGCTGCTGTTTGTCCGCTAAAAAAATGGCTGTCTGACGATAGCATGCAAGCAATCGCTGCACAAAACAACTTATCAGAAACTGTTTTCTTTGTAGAAGAAGCAACTCATTTTTCTATCCGATGGTTTACTCCAACTACCGAAGTACCGCTCTGCGGGCACGCCACGCTAGCTGCAGCATATATAATATTTACCAAACTGCATTACACCAAAAATGAAATTCGTTTTCTTTCAAAAAGCGGTGAATTAAAAGTGATAAAAGAAAAAGATATTCTCATTCTGAATTTTCCTGCCGAGGAATTTACAGAGATATCAAATTCTATAGTGAACGAAAAGCATCCGGGCTTTACAGCCATTCATACGGGTAAAGGACGTTCCTTTATTTTAGCTGAGGTGGCGACAGAAGAAGATGTTGTTCATGCAAAGCCTGATTTTACTGCATTAAAACAAATCGATGCGGCAGGTGTTATAATTACCGCAAGAGGAAGTACTTCTGATTTTGTATCAAGAGTATTTGCCCCTCAGTCCGGCATTGACGAAGATCCTGTAACAGGCTCTGCACATTGTCTGCTTATCCCGTATTGGGCAAACAAATTACACAAAGACAACTTACTTGGAAAACAATTATCCAAACGTGGCGGCATTCTTCATTGCACCTTTGCAGGCTCTCGTGTACTAATCGGCGGAAAAGCTGAACTTTTTTCTTCCGGACAAATTGAATTCACAATTCAGAATTCTTAAGTTATTCTTCATTTACAATTGTTAATTTTGTAAACTTGTATTACACCAAAATCCAATACTATCTTGTCTGCTTCATTAGATGACATGCCTGCATACGAACATTTTCAGGATGAATTAGACCTGGAACTGATGCGTTATTCAAAGCAAAATTCCATTTCTGATACGCATATTGAAAATGTATTTATTCAATATATATGCTTTGATTTATTTTTATCGAACCCTTCTGAAATTACTTCTGAAATTTTAGAACATTTTCTAAATAAAAATGAAAACAGTGAAGAAAAAATCATGCATTTTTTATTATTTGTGCACCAAAATGAAAAATCATTTTTAAAAAATTCACTGGTTCATATATTCAATTTCCGTTCAAAATAATACATCCAACAACCCCTAATTACATAATAATCAACAAGTAGTATATTTCGCTATACTGATTAAATTCACTATAATTGAATTTACATCTACTTTTAAGAATAAACCGTTAATCTAACTCAGCTATTGAAATATTAATTATATAACTATGGAATTCAATAACCTTGAAATTGATTCAGCCAGTCAGGCCAATCAGGATATTATATTAATTGTAAATGAGGATTATTTTTTCCTTGACGTGATTGCAGGAAATGAGGACTTGCTATATAGACAGAAACATGAAATTTTGGGTAATTCTATTGCTGCAATATATGAAGAGGAACATGTTGAATTATTTACAAAGGTCATAAAAGACACGTTAGCGGCTAACAACACCACTACAATCAGATACAATCTAACTGTGATGACCGGAGCAGATCTGTATTTTGAAGCTGTCTGCTCTCCAATGGCCATAAAGTTTGATGATAAGCGTGCTGTAATTATTACTGTTAAAAATATTACAGAAAAAATTGAAACACAAAAAGCATTAAAAGCAAGTGAAACCAATTTCCATAACATATATGAAACAGCTAATGCTGGCATAGCGATAAAAAATAAAGAAGGGTTCTACATAGCAGCTAATAAAGCATTTGAAAATCTTTTAGGATATACTGAATATGAATTAAAACAAATACATTTCACGCAATTCATTTCTGCAGAAGATATGGAACACGAAATGTTTTTACACAATGAATTAATAAATGATAAAACCAATAAATATACGATTGAAAAGAAGTTCATTACCAAATCCGGAAAAACGATCTGGGGCAGTCTGCACGTATCAACAATACGGGATGAAAAAAATACATCCACACACTGTATAAGTGTGCTTGTTGATATTACAGATCGAAAAATGCACGAAGAAGTGTTAACAAATCTCAACAAAACCAAAGATAAATTTTTCTCTATCATATCTCACGATCTGCAAAATCCGCTGATTGGCATAATCGGACTCGGAGAAGTGTTAAAAGAAAATATAGATACTATTGAAAGCTGGGAACGCGACAGAATAATACGCTGGATCATTGAAGGAAGCCAGACTGCACGCAATTTACTAATAAATTTATTAGAGTGGTCGCGTTCGCAAACCAATCAGATCGATTTAAAACCCAACGTTGTTAATCTTTACGACTTAGCAGAAAAAAATATATTGCTTGCAAGAAATATAGCCGAAAGCAAAAAAATATCTGTAATCAATCAGATCCCCCAAAACTGTGCTGTTTGGGTAGATATAAATATTATAAATACAATTATCAGAAACCTTATTGTTAACGCAATAAAATTCACACACGAATCCGGAAACATTGAAATATATACGACGATTGAAAATGATAACTGTATAGTATCGATTAAAGATTCGGGGATAGGTATGAACAAAGACCAGCTGGAACGGCTATTTAATATTCACAGCAAATTCAGCAGACCCGGTACCTATAATGAAAAAGGTACAGGGCTAGGGCTGATTCTTTGCAAAGAATTTGTCGATAAATATAATGGCAAAATATGGGCAACAAGCGCGGTGAACGAAGGTTCAACATTTAGCTTTACCATTCCATTAGCAGAAAGTCACATAGCCTCTTATGCATTAAATGACTGAGTGGTATTTACTACAAGAGCCGATTGCTTAATAGCAATCGGCTCTTGTAGTAAATTAACATTCTTCTTTTTTTAATTTACTACATCAACGTCATTTGATTCTACCCACCAGGCATCATCAAACCCTGCAGCTCGTTTTTTATTAACTAACTGTAATGTTTGTTTGTAGTTCTGCGTTTCAGGTACAGCCAAGTAATACCAATCAGATACGTTACTTTTCAACAACAATACATTTTCATTACCTTTTTTCTTACTCATCTCAAGAGCCTTTTGAGCCAATTCTTTTGTTCGTTGAGATTCAATGATAACATAAAATTCTCCTACCCGATTTAGATCACCGGACGTTATTTCTCTCGAAGAAGATCTAGTATTTGCTCGCTGCAAACTGTCTCTTAATTTACTTAATTTTTGAGAATCTTCGAGAAGCTTTGCTTGTTGTTCCTTCATGCTTTTCATTTCTGCAAGAAGTTCTGTCATCATATCTTCCATACGGCCAAGTCTGGGAACTATAGTTGATGCACTTTCATTTTCAGTGGGAGTACTGGACAGATTTTTTATTTTTTCCTTTAGCTCAGTAACTTTCTGCTCATTGCGCTGTGCTTGACTCAACGTATCCGTCTGTGCCTGCGCTAAGGACACTATAACAACTAGAAATAATGCACTAATAAATTTTTTCATTTAATTATAATTTGTATTTGCTTATCAAATAATTAATCTGTTCTTCAATCTTATCTAATTTGTCAGCTACCTTACCTGCATTCTTTTCGGAGTTCTCTGCCATTATTTCATTCAACTGCTTGTTGATTCTTTCAAGTTCGCTCTTTATATAATCTTTGCTGTAGTTTGCATCATCACGCATCAACTCATTCATATAATTCATGATTGCATTTAAATCTTTCTCCATTTTAACAGCAGTCAACCGTTTGGGATTTCTTTTAATTGAAACGCTTAACAAAATTTCATGCGTGCCATTACTAAGATTTTTTCTGTAGCCGGTTGGGTGTTCGTACAAATAAGAAACTCCGAAGCCACTCATTTGTATACCAACAGAAGCTTTCAGCGTATTGTTATTCGCATAGCCGCCCATTAAAATCAACTTACTATCCCAACTTGCGCGTACAGCAACATCTAATAATTTTTTTGTTACTGGAAGATTCTGATAGATCGCAAAAGGTTGAACATCCCATTTCGAATTGACGAATTTATATTTATATGCTAAAGTACCTACTAAATATTGCCCGATGCTTTCTGAATTTTGAATGATTTGAGGTGCAGAAAAACCAATTTCTAATTGTTTCAGATTTAAAACCATTCCAAAACCAGAAATAAAACGGGTGTAATTGTAATTTGAACCAGATAAGGTAGGGTCAGATAAATCAAACATGTTGCTGCCTACCCCTATCCCATTTGTATTAAGCTGGCGGCTAATAAAGCCTACTGACAAGCCAAAACGAATAGAGATGCTGTCTGCTAATTGAACACGGTGAGAATACATAGCATCTGCTCTGGTTACAGAAAAAGCACCTCTGGAATCTTGAATAACTTTCAAGCCTGCTCCTTGGTTAATGCCAATCGGGCTATGCAAACAAAACATAAGATTTCGTGGACCACCGGGAATACCGTTGTATTGCGATCTGTAATCCATAAGAGCAACGACAGAGTTTGTACTTCCTACAAGGGCACTATTTATGTTAACCCTGTTAAGCATGTATGAGTAAAAACTTGAAAAATCCTGGGCAGATGCCACATATTGCATCAGAATAAATGTAATTGTTAAAATTCTAGATTTCATATTCTTAATATTGTCTTATCTTACCAGAGTAATTGTTCCTTTAAAAGATTTTGAGCTGTCCTGATTGCTCACAAAAACATAATAATACGCACCAACAGGTAAATCCTTACCGTGATACTTTCCATTCCAGGAATTATCATAACCACTGTCTATATTGTATACCATTATTCCATTCGCATCAAAAATAGTTAGTCTGTAATCTGTATATAAATCAACACTGGCTATTACCCAATAATCATTTTTATTATCGCCGTTTGGTGAAATATAATCAACTGTTGTAAGTGTACCTTCAATCTCATCTATTACATTAATTGAAAGTGTAGCGGTATCTGATAAGCTCGGATTTCCATTATCAACAACTGCAACCTGAAGACTATAAAAACTCGTCGTTTCATAATCCAGATTACTTGACAATAATTTAACTGCACCAGTTGATGGGTCTATTGAAAATGATTGTTGTAACACACCAGGGTTAATAAAAGAATAAGTTAACGTTTGACCTTTATCCGGGTCGGTCGCTTTCATAGTACCCAATATTGTCCCCCCTGCTGCTTTTTCTGATATACTCATCGATTCATCCGGCAAGTTTGGTTTTTCATTAACATCATTAACTGTAATGGTGAATGTTTTTTCAAAAGTAGATCCTCCGGAGTCTGTCGGATGCTTCGGCAACTATAGTAAATATTCAACAAATAAGTCAAGATACTACTGATAATAAAGTAGTAAAAGTTAAGTTTAAAAATAAACCTTATGTTTCCAGCAATTACGATCTAAGTATTTTTATCAATAATAAGCTATACAAATCTAAGATTAATGCCGATGATGGATTCATATATTTACCTGACACAATTAAATCGATTGACAACATAAAGGTTATTGTAAAACACACAAAATTAAAAATACTACTGTCTCAAAAAATAGAAGTATATACCGTTCGTTACAGAAAATACAACTTTACATTAAATAGTTCGGAGAATGTTTCAATAAAAATAACTTTCAAAAAGCATTTTTCAATAAAAAGAAAACGAAGATTAGCTGGAGTACCTTATGGATTTTGGTAATAACTATGCTTATTTTCCAATTTATTTTCGTACCTTATATCAACCGTAATTGAAACACAATGAAAAAAATCTCCTATCACCTTTTATTAATAAGTTTATTTATCATCACAATATCTTCCTGCAAGAAAAAACACGATGACCCGGCCGCAACTACTCCTTCTGCTCCTGTTGACACCATGGATTATGACATGAATGAAGCGGCTGTCATTAATGCCGGCTGGACCAAGGTAATGGATGAAGAATTCAGCACCGATCTTAGCAACTGGAATATCTGGCAAGGCGGTGCTTATAACAACGAATACGAATGTTATACCAATGCCGCAAAGAATTTAAGCCTGAGCAACGGAATCTTAACAATCACTGCGGTCAAAGAAACCGTAACTGGTAATACTACATCAAGCGATAATACCCAAAAATCATTCGACTTTACTTCAGGAAGAATCGAATGCAAATCTACTATTTCAGCAAATAGTGGTACACCTAAGATCCGTTACTCTGCACGTATTAAATTACCTTCGGGTTATGGCATGTGGCCAGCCTTCTGGAGTTATGGAGCTGCCTGGCCTACCAACGGAGAAATTGATGTAATGGAAGCAAAAGGAAATTTACCACTGCAATTTGGCACAAATTATTTTTACGGTTCAACAGCAGGTACCAGCCAAGTCCCGTCAAACAGTGGTTTGAATTATGTAACGAATAAAGATCTGACGGCATACTGGCACGTATATGAGGTAATCTGGGAAGAAACGCAGCTTACATATATGCTAAACGGCCAAGTGATTCGCACGTTAACTACTGCATCTCCCGGCCAATATATTCCCGACATGTTTGGCAAAACTCAAAACATTGTATTAAACCTTGCAGTTGGTGGTGCGTATTTCAACAATCCGGATCCTTCAACTATTGTAACAGGTACAATGTATGTAGATTGGGTAAAGGTGTTTACGAGTAATTGATTAAAAAATTCAAAAGGCTATATATTACTACTTCATAGGTATTGATATATAGCCTCACTTAATTATTTACCTGCTCCAGTACTTTCTCAATCTGAGATATTCCATAAAAAGGAATGTTATAAAGCTGGTAGCTTTTATTTTCTAATTGTATTGTTTCTTTTGAATAGGGCATGCTGCTTATACGAATAGCAATATCATGGTTGGCGCTTGCCATAAAAAGATGTAACGATTTTAATGTCCCTTTGTCACCTGACTTTACTTCAATTGGGATTAGATTATTTTGAAATGCGACAACAAAATCTACTTCTGCGGTAGCATTTTTTTCTTCTCTTGTCCAGAAATATCTTTTATACAACACATCAGTATTGTAGGCCATTAATTCCTGCCCTACAATATGTTCTGCTATTCTCCCTTTCCAGACAGCTTCAATATCAGCTGCCATAAAAACATCCCGTTGCATACCGGCAGCAAAATTTACAAGGCCCGTATCCAACCAAAACAATCGTGGTGATTTTTTATAATTCGGCAATACCGGTAATTGCCTGGAAACCGTAGGATAAACCAAGCTTAACAGCATCGTTTTTTCCAAGGTCCTGAAAGCTTCACCCATTTCTCTTGACCGATACTCTGCATTCCCGAATTTTTCAAACTTAATGCGTTCTCCTGCATAGCCAAAACCTGCACGTAAAATATGTCTTATATGTTGAACCATTGCAGGGTTCTTCGCATACTTTTCTACATCGTCTGTATAACCAGCTAGTAAGCTTTGATATGTTTTAGACAATGCAACAACATCTTTATGCTGACTGTATTGCTGCACAACTTCAGGCATACCTCCAACAAGCGCATATTTATGAAACCAGTCCATTAATTTATCGTGTGCAAAAGCGGGAAATCTCGCTTGCTCTATCATTTCGACTGAAGCAGTTTCGCCATTCGCTTCTAAAAATTCCAAAAATGAGCATGGACGAACAGCCAGATATTCTACTCTGCCCACAGGAAAGGATACGCCGCTATTCAATAGCGTTTCAAGTAAAGAGCCTGCTGCTATAACATATAGCTCAGGTGTGTCTTCGTGAAAATATCTCAGTTGCCGTATCGCTTCTGCTGAAGATTGTATTTCATCAATAAAAATTAATGTACGGCCAGCAGTCCTTTTTTTATTAAATGTAAAAAAAAGTGATTCTACTAAATCATTAAATGTATGATTGCTTTCAAATAAAACTCTATGTTCCGGTCTTTCAAGATTTAGGTGAATAAACTGATCAAATTGAATAGCAAATCTTTTCACCAAAGTAGTCTTCCCAACCTGCCTTGCGCCACGAAGAACTAACGGCTTATGGACAGGAGAATCTGCCCAGGCCTTTAATGCATTGTCAACAAATCGCTTAAACATACTCTTTCACGTTCAATAATCTATACAAATATATCAATTTGTAACAAAACCAAACATGATTCAGTTATTTTTTGTAACAAAACCAAACATTATTCAGTTATTTTTTGTAACAAAACCAAACATTATTCAGCTATTTTTTGTAACAAAACCAAACATGAGACTATATATAAGTCTATAAGACAAGGCCAATATAAACGAAAAAAGGCCTTCTATTTAAAATAGAAGGCCTTTTATTCTTTTGGCTGTAGGAGGGGGATTCGAACCAACCCACGGAGCAATTAGCCATAGTACATTACAATTAAGTGGTCAACCCTAGCTTTGTCGCATTACACTACGTTTATTTTGAACTCTCCACCCCCGAGACAGGAGGGCATGTCTGCCAATTTCAACACCCTACAGTATAATTGTCCGACTGACAACAATACAAAAGTAATAGATTTGATCTTTTATTGCAAATATTACTACAAATTATTTTAATATTTAACATTTTATCAATAAATTGACTTAATAATTACCAAATCAATAATTTCATTTCAAAATTATGGCACTTCCTTTAGAAATTGATAGCATCGATTTGAAAATCCTGACCGAATTGATAGAAGATGCAGCGATTCCTTATACCGAAATCGCAAAAAAGATTGGCGTATCCGGCGGTACCATTCATGTACGCATGAAAAAAATGGAAGAACTTGGCATTGTTAAAGGTTCACATCTCGAAATCAATTATTCACGCTTAGGGTACGACATTACCGCATTCTTAGGTATCTTCCTGGACAAGAGCGAGTTTTACGACAAAGCTGTTGACGACCTGCGAAAAATTCCCGAGGTAGTGAATGTGCATTATACAACAGGCAACTACAGTATGTTTGTGAAAATTATCTGCCGGGACACCCAGCACCTGCGAGAAGTCCTACATGATAAAATCCAAAAAGTTTCCGGTATTCAGCGTACCGAAACCAGTATCTCGCTGGAAGAGTCAATAAATAGAACCCTGGCACTAGATCTTTGAGTTTAATAAGCTCTAGTATAGCCTAAAAGGGCACAACGTGTTTTCGCAAAAAACATCTGAGACGCCAGACTTACAATTTTTAGTCGTCTTTGTACTAAGTACTCTATACTTTGTACTTCTAACTAGCAGCTGAAAACTCATTCCATGTACCTAAATTCCTCACATTTCAATAAATATTTGTACCAAAAAGAACTCATTGTTACCAAATTTGTTCTACTTTTGTATATTAGAATTATTCTAAACAAATAAGACAACCCATGAGCGATAGTAATAAAATACTGGAAGAAATAACTTCATCGGAATACAAATGGGGATTTGTTACAGATATTGATAACGAATCTGCACCTAAAGGTTTAAATGAAGATACAGTACGTTATATATCAGCGAAGAAAAATGAACCTGAGTGGTTGCTTGAGTGGAGGTTGGATGCTTTCCGTAAATGGTTAGCAATGGAAGAACCTACATGGCCGAATGTGAAATATCCTAAAATTGATTATCAGGACATCATTTACTATTCTGCGCCTAAACCAAAAGTTACACTAAACAGTCTGGATGAAATTGATCCGGAATTACGTGCAACGTTCGAGAAGCTTGGTATTTCGTTGGATGAACAAAAACGTATGACGGGTGTAGCGGTAGATGCTGTTATTGACAGCGTTTCGATCACTACTACTTTCAAAACAAAATTATCAGAGCTTGGAATTATTTTCTGCTCGATGAGCGAAGCCGTTCAGGAACATCCTGACTTGGTGCGCAAATATTTAGGCAGCGTAGTACCTGTTACAGACAACTACTTTGCTGCGTTAAACTCTGCCGTGTTCAGCGATGGTTCTTTCTGCTACATTCCGAAAGGCGTGCGCAGTCCAATGGAACTGTCTACTTATTTCCGTATCAATGCGGCAAACACCGGACAATTTGAACGCACCCTGTTAATTGCAGACGAAGGTGCTTATGTTAGTTACCTGGAAGGCTGTACAGCTCCGGTGCGTGATGAAAATCAATTGCACGCTGCCGTTGTTGAATTGGTTGCCATGGAAAAAGCAGAGATTAAATACTCTACTGTACAAAACTGGTATCCGGGTGATAAAAACGGCAAAGGCGGCATATTCAACTTTGTTACAAAACGTGGTATCTGTGCCGGTGATTATGCCAAGATTTCCTGGACTCAGGTAGAAACAGGTTCTGCTGTAACCTGGAAATACCCAAGCTGTATTCTTAAAGGTGATCACTCAATCGGTGAATTCTACTCTGTTGCCGTTACCAATAACTACCAACAAGCAGATACTGGCACTAAAATGATACACATTGGTAAACACACCAAGAGCCGTATCGTTTCAAAAGGTATTTCTGCCGGTAAGAGCCATAACAGCTACCGAGGTTTGGTAAAAGTAATGAAACGAGCTGAAGGCGCACGCAACTACTCTCAATGTGATTCTCTGCTAATGGGCGACCAATGCGGTGCACATACCTTCCCATACATTGAAGTTGAAAACAACACATCTACGGTTGAGCACGAAGCAACAACTTCCAAAATTGGTGAAGATCAGATTTTCTATTGCAACCAACGTGGTATTGATACAGAAAAAGCAGTAGCCTTAATTGTTAACGGTTATTGCAAAGAAGTATTAAACCAGTTACCTATGGAATTTGCTGTTGAAGCACAGAAGCTTCTTGCGATTTCACTGGAAGGAAGCGTAGGATAAAACGTTTTAAGTAATATGTTTTAAGTTTTAAGAAATCGTTTCGTTATCCATTCTTAGAACATATTACTTATAACTTAGAACAAAAAAGTGTCTTAATGGAGTGCATCATCAATACGCACATCCAACTATTAAACAAACATTATGTTATCAATTAAAGATTTACACGCGCGCATTGAAGAAAAAGAAATCCTTCGTGGCATTAACCTTGAAGTGAAAGCGGGCGAAGTACATGCAATCATGGGACCCAATGGTTCCGGTAAAAGTACGCTTGCTTCTGTATTAGCGGGCCGTGCAGACTACGAAGTTACCAGCGGAACAGTACAATTAAACGGTAAAGATCTATTGGATTTATCTCCGGAAGATCGTGCCCGTGAAGGGGTATTTCTTGCTTTCCAATATCCGATTGAAATACCAGGTGTCAGCACCATCAATTTTATGAAAACTGCGGTAAACGAAGTTCGTGAATACCGTGGCTTAGAACCAATGGATGCCGTTTCTTTCCTTAAATTAATGAAAGAGAAAATGAAGTTGGTTGAAATCGATGAATCATTATTGAAACGTGCCTTGAACGAAGGTTTCTCAGGCGGTGAAAAGAAACGCAACGAAATCTTCCAGATGGCAATGCTTGAGCCATCTTTGGCAATATTAGATGAAACAGATTCAGGTTTGGATATCGATGCCTTGCGCATTGTTGCAAATGGTGTAAATAAATTAAAAACACCGAACAACGCAACCATCGTTGTTACACACTACCAACGTTTGCTTGACTATATTGTGCCTGATTTTGTACACGTATTGTACAAAGGTCGTATTGTTAAATCCGGCACAAAAGAATTGGCATTAGAATTAGAAGAAAAAGGCTACGACTGGATCAAAGCTGAAGCGGATGCACAAACGGTTTAATACCGCACATTACAAACAATGACTACAGAATTAAAAGAATCGCTGTTACAGCATTTCAATACACTTGAAAAGACCTCTTCTGCCCTACTTACAGATGTTCGCAAAGAGGCCATTACTGCTTTTCAGGATTTGGGTTTTCCTACCGTAAAACACGAAGAATGGAAATACACCAACTTAAAAAACACTCTTGCTAAGTCCTACGCAATTGAATCTGCTGCAGCATTGTCTGCAGAAGATTTAAAATCGCTTACACATTTACCGATTGATTGCTATAAAGTAATTTTCGTAAACGGTATCTTCTCTCCTGCCCTGTCTTCAATCGATGGCGCAGAAGCAACGATTGAACCATTCAATGCAGGCAACCAGGAAATTGTACAGGCGAACTTTGGTAAGAAGCTTCCATACAACGATAGCATGGTTTCTTTAAACATTGCTTTTGCTGCTACGGGAACATTGATTCATGTAAAAGCAAAGAAGCACGTTAAAAAACCAATTGTTTGTTTTTATTTATCTGATGTTCGCACGGCAAACGTATTTGCACAGCCAAGTGTTTTAGTTGTATTGGAAGAAGCTGCGTCAGCAACAGTTGTTGAAATGAACCGCAGCTTAGGTTCAAACACAGCATTCACCAATGCGTTTACACATGCAATTCTGAAAAAAGATGCGTATCTGGAACAATATAAAATTCAGAATGATATTGATAACAGCAACTTCATTCACAACACGCAGATTGTGCATGAAGGGAAAAGTAATTCGTACACAACTACTATTACACTAAATGGTGGCCTCGTACGAAACAACCTCCACATTACACTGGATGCCGAGCATTGCGAAGCACACTTAAATGGCTTATACCTTGAAAAAGGTGCGCAGCATGTAGACAACCACACATTAGTAGATCATGCTATGCCGAATTGCTACAGCAATGAATTGTACAAAGGTATTCTGGATGGAAAATCTACCGGTGTATTCAATGGCAAGATCTGGGTACGTAAAGACGCTCAGAAAACAAATGCATTTCAATCGAATAAAAACATATTGCTTTCTAAAGAAGCTTCGGTTCACACCAAACCTCAGTTAGAGATCTTCGCAGACGATGTTAAATGTTCACACGGTGCAACAACAGGGCAACTGGATCCTGAAGCAATGTTCTACCTTCGTGCACGTGGTGTAGGTGAAGACAAAGCAAAAAAATTACTGGTTCACGCCATTGCATTTGATGTATTGGACAAAGTAAAACACGATGAATTACGTGCTTACTTAGAACAGGAAATTGAAGAAAGGCTTAAGTAGTTGCTAGCTTCCAGGTACTAGTTACTAGACTAAAGAAAAACACCAGAAACTATTCTCTACTACTGCATATTGCTTTTGTAAGCAATAAATATTGTTACTAGCGTCTGAAAACTAGTAACTAGCGACTAGAAACTATGATAACCATCAATACCGATCTATTAACCACCGATGGTACATTAAACATCGAGCGTATCCGGGAAGATTTTCCGATTCTGCACCAAGAGGTGAATGGAAAACCTTTGGTGTATTTTGATAATGCCGCTACTACACAAAAACCAATTCAGGTTGTTGAAGCACTTACTGCTTATTATTTAAACGACAACGCCAATATTCATCGTGGTATTCATACCCTTGCAGAGCGTGCCACAGCAGCTTTTGAAGCAACACGTGATTCAGTAAAAACTTTCATCAATGCAAACGAACGTGAAGAGATCATCTTCACACGTGGTACCACAGAAGGTATTAATCTTGTTGCTTCAACCTGGGGAATTACTAATCTAAAGGCCGGGGATGAAATTGTAGTATCTGCCATGGAGCATCATTCAAACATGGTACCATGGCACATGCTTGCGCAGCGCACAAAAGCTGTTGTAAAGATTTTGCCAATGAACGATGCGGGTGAATTATTACCGGAAGCCTTTGACACAATCATTACATCTAAAACAAAATTGCTTGCCTGCGTACATGTTTCCAATACACTTGGAAGTATTAATCCAGTAAAACAATTGATCGCTAAAGCGCATGCAGTCGGTGCTGTTGCATTGATTGACGGTGCTCAGGCTGTTTCTCATTTAGATATAGACGTTCAGGATCTGGATGCAGATTTCTATGCATTCTCTGCGCATAAATTATACGGACCTACCGGTGTGGGTGTCTTATATGGCAAGCGAGCCATCCTGGAAGCCATGCCTCCTTATCAGGGCGGCGGCGAAATGATCAGCGAAGTAACTTATGAGGGCTGTACCTACAACGAACTTCCATACAAGTTTGAGGCAGGCACACCAAATATTGCTGATGTTGTAGCCTTAAAAGCTGCGATCGATTATGTAAATTCAATCGGTAAAGCAGCGATCCGTGCTTACGAGCATGAATTGCTGGATTATGCCGTTTCGAAATTAAAAAACATTGAAGGAATCCGCTTGATAGGTACGGCAAAAGATAAAGTAAGCGTTCAATCGTTTGTTTTTGCAGACATTCACCATCAGGATCTCGGCATTATTTTAGATAAAGAAGGTGTCGCGATACGTACCGGCCATCATTGTACCCAACCTTTAATGGGAAGATTAGGTGTTACGGGAACTTCCCGGGCTTCTTTTGCATTCTATAATACGAAAGAGGAAATAGACCAATTCATTGCTGCCATACACAAGGCAATAAAATTATTCAGATAATACATGGCAACAATTAACGAAATTCAGGATCAGATCATTGAAGACTTCGATCTGTTTGATGAATGGGATGAAAAATACGCATATATCATTGATCTGGGGAAAAAACTACCGGGTATTGATGCAAAATATAAAATTGAGGCGAACATCATCAAGGGCTGTCAATCGCTTGTGTGGATGGTGAGTACGTACAAAGACGGTAAAGTCTATTTCGAAGGCGAAAGTGATGCGATTATTGTAAAAGGTTTGGTTGCATTATTATTAAAAGTACTGAGCGGACAACCGGCAGAAGATATTGCTAAAAGTGATATGTATTTCATCGATAAAATAGGAATGCAGCAACATTTATCCATGACACGCTCAAATGGATTAGCCTCGATGGTGAAACAAATGAAAATGCATGCAATCGCTTATCAGAGTAAAACAGTTTAGTAACTATGAGTGAAGTAGAAATAGATCAGGCAGAACTTAAATCGAAAGTGATTGATGCCATACAAACCGTTTACGATCCGGAGATTCCTGTAAATATATATGAACTGGGCCTGATATACGAAGTAAGTGTATTCCCGGTGAATAATATATTTATACAAATGACGCTAACATCACCTAACTGCCCGGCGGCGCAATCTATGCCTGCAGAAGTTGAAACAAAAACCAAAGCGATCGAAGGTGTAAATGAAGTAACTGTTGAGATCACATTCGACCCGGCCTGGAGCCAGGAGATGATGAGTGATGCAGCGAAGCTGGAGTTAGGGTTTATGTAATTAAGCCGAAGGCTTAAAGCTTAATGCGGAACGCTAAAAGCTTTAAGCTTATCGTTTCTTAATTATAAGTTAATATCAATATTGCATTAATTAAAACAAGTAAGAAAAATAAATAACAAAGGACGCTGTTGGCTTTTAGCCTTTAGCATTAAGCTTTAAAATATGTATCCAGAACAATTAGTAGCTCCCATGAAAGCCGAACTTGCCAATGCAGGTTTCAGCGAGTTAACAACACCAGAAGCTGTTGACGCATTTATGAAAAAACCAGGTACGTCTCTGCTTGTATTCAACTCTGTTTGCGGCTGCGCAGCAGGTACAGCAAGACCAGGTGTCAGAAAAGCCATTGACCATACAAAAATACCTGCCAACTTAGGTACTGTATTTGCCGGTGTAGATAAAGAAGCGGTAAACAAAGCGCGTGAATATACTTTGCCTTACCCTCCTTCTTCTCCTTCTATCGGAGTATTTAAAGACGGACAGTTGGTTCACTTTGTAGAACGTCACCATATTGAAGGCCGCTCTGCAGATATGATCGCAACACACCTTAAAATGGTATTCGACGAATTATAAGATTAGTTTATAGATACTAGGTTCTAGTTACTAGACGAAGAAGAAGCCGCATAACAGCGGCTTTTTTTATTTAAATAAGATGTAAAATACGTACAGAATTTATTTACTGTTCTTAATAATCATCACACTTCCCTGCCAGTCCAACACCTCTACCAAAGACTCTGGTATTGTTATCATAAACTCATCAAGAGCTTTTTTAATGCCTTCCCATGTATGATTATAATCATGAATAATAAGAACCCCGCCGGGTGACACTTTGGGGTAAAAGAATTTTAGTGCTGCAATTGTTGGCAAATACAAGTCTGCATCTATATGCACCAATGAAAATGTTTTATCCGTTAACGATCTGGTTGTGTCAGGAAAATAACCCGGATAAAATAATACTTCTGAAGCATTTTCAAATAATTTCTTAGCAGACTCAAGTGTTGTATCTGAAAAATTATCTGGTGTATAGCGATCATCTTTATTTTTTTCAAGATCTAAATCTTTAGAATTAAACCCTTCAAATGTATCAAACAAATGTAATCTGCGGTTCGGATCCATTTTATGCATTATCAAAGCTGTTTCACCTTTATATACGCCAAGCTCAGCGAACGCACCAGGCACTTTATTTTTTTTTAGCCGTTCTATCTGAAACCAAAAATTATAAAACCGCACTTTATCTCTATATGTGCGTTCAATTTTAATAAGTTCTTTAGAAACCAAGCCTTCTTTAACAGCATTCTCCCATTTATAAGGTTTACTGATATTATACGACCATGATGTCTCCATTATTTTAAAACCCAAGAAAAACAGTATTAGTATTAAAGCAAGGCTAATGAATTGAATAGTGGAAATAGCTAATAACATAACGCAACAAATACTTCAAATTAATTCAAACGAATATATATAAAATTAGCGTCTATTACATTTTTCAATTCATAAGTTTCAGAACCAATATTCAACATCTATACTTTATAAATAAAACAGATTAAACATAAGATATTGCTACTAATGAATAGGCTTAAGCATTACAATACGACTAAACATAGTACAATTCGAATAATAAACTTTCACTAATTAATATTCGGGTAGAAATCACTGATTTATGATTAATTTTAAATGAATACTAAACGATTAAACTATGAACAAAAAATTTACATACATTTTAGCAGCGCTCTTTTTATTCGGGAGCTCATACATTCTTAAAGCCGGAGGCCCTTCCACTCCGGATCAAATTGCCCGGGGCATTTTCAGTGCATTACTAAAATCCGATTCTATATCCTTTGCAAAGATGTACGAAGTAAGCAAGGTGGATATGGATTGGTATGATAAAAAACTTGAATCAGATACGCTTATTGCACCTGAAACAAAAGAAGACTACGTAGAAGAGTTTGCAACGTCTATGCATACAATCAATACTCGCCTTCCAAAAGACTTTCATTCGAAATGGCTGGAAGGCTTGAAAAGTCATGGCATCAAAAAAGAGGATGTGCGTTATATACAAGCGTATTATTTGCAGACAAATAAAAAAATGAATCTTGATGCGATAAGTCTTGAAATAAAATTTCTATCAAAAGGTTCTTATTATTTTGTTGAAGTAACCTTATTAGAAATTAACGGCAAATGGAAAGGGTTGATGATCGAAAAATTTGAATTGTGCGATAAATATTTCGACGGATATTGATTATCAGTTACCAGTAGCCAGGTTCTAGCTACTAGATAAAACCAAACAAGCCGCTTGATGCGGCTTGTTTGGTTTTATAAGGAAATTGAATATATTCAATTAACCATTCACTCTTTTAGATGATGAAATACCTTCATAAATTGCTTACCATCTCAACTCAAGGAAGTATTTCTATAGCTCAATACCCAGATCTATCACAAAAAATATTGTTAGATTATTTTTATAATGAAATTAAATATCAGAACCATTCAACATTAAAACGTAGCGGCGACATTATATATTTCACCGTTACCCCATTCAGTAGTAAATTTCTAAGATCACGGAATAAGTTCAATAATTATTCTGAGGCAGAATTAAAAATATCCAAACAAGACAACTTTTTAGTCATCTCATTTATAGGATTCTGTTTAAATGGTTTATATAAAAGCTTAATATTGCCATCATTCATTTTTATTTTAGGGTTCTGTGTGGCAGTAAAGAACGGTTCATTTGGGTTATTAATAATACCAATTATTCTATTCCCCATCTTATCAGGTTTAATATTATTACTAGAAAATATATCCATTCAATTTTATATAAGCAATAAAATAAACCGAATTAGAGAAAAGCTACGAGATCATGAACCTATTGCTTAACGGATCTTTAATAAGATCCAAAACTGAAATCATTCCTTCATACTCGCTTTCCAATCTTTCTTTACCTGCTTCAGCATCTTGATTGCATAAGGATGCAGAAAATCCATCGGCAGTTCATTCAACACCGCTATTACCTTTTTAATCTGGGGCAACGAGCTTCCTAAATGAATATTAGCTGTTTCAAAACCCATAGCATAGAGTAATTTCTTCTCATCCCGTTTCTTAGGAAAATCAGCCAGCTCCACGCGCGAGCAACTCGGAGACTTTCTTCTCAATAACCAATTACCTTTTAACTGCAGATACGGATCAGGACAACGAACAGCTTTTTCTACTATTTCAGCATAGTACACGTGCTTTACTGTTTTCTTACCATTGGCCCAGGCGCATGCCGATGGGATAATTGCTTTTGCTTCACGCCCCACATAACCACCATGCCAATGTCCCATAACAACATAACGCTGATGGCCAAGACTACCCAGTCCTGAAACACGGTGTGAAATGCGGTATTCAACCACTCCCTTAGGCAATGAATATAAAATATCTTTTATGATATTTTTTGAAATAATCTTACTGATATCATCCAGCTCTTCTAACTTATCCCAGAATTTTGATGGCTCTTTTAATTTGCGAACAGCAATCTTCCTTAAAAAGAAATTTTCTTCTTCAAGTACGAAAGGTTTTCCTCCTTTAGTGAGTCCATCGTAATAGCCTTTTACTATTGCAGTACAGGTATCTTTATAGGAAATTTTCAAACCGTGTTCATCAATAGCCAAATAGGCACTCACACAAAGCCTCAATAAATCATTTGTAAAAGGCAATGGATATGCTTCGTCAAAATCATTAATTCCCCAAATCAATCGACCTTCTATATCCCGCCAGGTACCGAAATTTTCGAGATGCAGGTCACCAACAGCCAATACAACCGGCATTGCATTTAACTCCGGACAGAATTCTTTCCACAATTGTACCCAACGATAAAAAGTAGCACGGAAAAATATAAAGCTATTATCTGAAAATAATTTATGTTTTAAGACAAGATCATCTTTAAGCAGTACCGTATGGTGCGACAACCATTCTTCGTAGGATTGAGAAGCTTCTTCAAATGTCATATATGCAGGTATATATAGTAAAACATGCTATTTTAGATTAACAGACTTAATATATAGATTTTAAATAAATAAAGATATTAGCGAAGATGATATTTTGTTTTTTATACTTAAATTAATACTGGAAAACATGGTCTAACAATGAACAATCTGTTATCTATCCATTGGATACTTATAAGTGCTGTATGGTATTTTGGCAATGGCGTATTGCACGACATCTTTGTTCTTATCAATCATAAAGGTAAGTATGACCGAGAACTGCTCCGCCTCTTGATGGACGGACACGTACTCATTTTATGCGGACTTGTATTGTCGGTTTGTTATTTTATGATGCTACAGAAAAATACATTTGGTGCTGCCATTATCAGCATTCTTATAGGCATCAGCATGCTCATTTATTGTGCTATGATATTCCCTTTTTTAAAATCCTTTCTTACCATAGCAATCAGCATTATTCTGATCATTGTAGCCGCTACAAAGCTTTAAGAAAAAAATCACAAAACGGCAGTACAATTTCTATTGTGAGCTTTTAATTTTATTCATTACCACACTACAAATTTATTTATTGCGTTAATAGTATAATTTACACACAAAGAAATTTAACATCAACCATCATGAGCTACCAGAATATTGTAACATTACTTGAAGACCAGGCAGAATATCTTTTAAAACACGAATGCAAAACTGTTTCAAAAGATCTTTTGCATACACCTTCACCGGATTTCATTGATCGTATATTTGTTCAGAGTAACCGCAGTCCGCAGGTTTTACGCAACTTGGCTACATTGCAAAACCACGGCAGATTAGCAGGCACAGGTTATATGTCTATCTTACCAATCGATCAAGGCATTGAACATACTGCAGGTGCCTCTTTTGCTCCCAATCCCATGTACTTTGATCCGGAAAATATCATAAAGTTGGCAATTGAAGGCGGCTCCAATGCAGTAGCAACCACATTTGGAAATCTTGCTATTATGTCGCGTAAATACGCACACAAAATACCTTTCCTTGTCAAGCTCAACCACAACGAACTTCTCACCTACCCAACTAAATACGATCAGATCATGTTTGGAAGTGTAGAAGCCGCATGGAATCTGGGTGCTGTTGCAGTAGGTGCAACCATTTACTTTGGTTCAGAAAATTCGAACAAACAAATTATCGAAGTTGCAAAAGCATTTGAACGGGCACATGAATTAGGTATGGCCTGCATTCTTTGGTGCTACACACGTAACAACGATTTCACTAAAGATGGTGTAAACTACGAAACAGCAGCGGATATAACAGGCCAGGCCAATCATTTAGGTGTAACAATTCAGGCAGATATTATTAAACAGAAATTACCGACTAATAACGGAGGTTTTACTGCAATTAATTTTTCCAAAAGTAACCCAAAAATGTATACTGAATTAGCATCCGAACATCCCATAGATATGTGCAGATATCAGGTCTTAAACTGCTACATGGGCAGAGCGGGATTGATCAATTCAGGAGGAGAAGCTAAAGGTGCATCTGATTTTTCTGAAGCAATAAAAAGTGCTGTCATAAATAAAAGAGCCGGTGGTACCGGATTAATTCTTGGACGAAAAGCATTTCAAAGGCCGTTTGAAGAAGGTGTAAAATTATTGCATACGATTCAGGATGTTTATCTCGCCAAAGAAATTAATTTGGCTTAATTGCTTCAATATATGATATCCTGCTCTCGGGCAAATTCAAGTTTTCGAATATTGTCAGGAGCAGGATATAAATATCACACTCAAATTTACAATTCCATTAAAGTTCAATAAAATTGTGTATTTTAATAGTACTTCTTACTATACATGAAATGTGAACGATAATGCTTTTTAAAATTACCGACTACAATATTTATTCCGATAGAATATACAAAGGAACTGCGTTTACATTTGCTTTTTCTCTCTGCATACTTACATTGGCAGAAATATTCAATGATTTAAAATCAACTACAATTGAACTATTGCTTCCGTTTACAATTGCAGGTATTGCAATTGCTATTTTGTCAGCATCCTATACAAATAATAAATTTTTCAGATACATATTAATAGCCCTCACATTACTTATTATTGAAGTACATTTCATTGTAAAACCAACTATATTTCATGCAATCATATACTGGTTTCCGTTTGTTCCCTTAATCGCTCTTATTATTCAAGGCATTCGTTCTGCTTTAATCTGGTTAACAGTTACGCTAATTTGCCTTTGTTTCGATTATTACTATCTAAATACGACTATAGGAAACAATTATACACTCGCAGTTTATAGTACGCCTTTTTTCCTTACAGCAATTGTTTTCATTTTGAGTAATATTTCTTTCTCGTTTTTACTATACAAATTACTTGGCGATGCATACGAAGAAATGAAAGAAAAGAAATCGGAGCTTGAAATACTATCTTCTAATATTGAACACAAAAATAATGTACTGATTAAATATCAGCAAAATCTCCTTGATCTGAGCCAATTAACTTTTTCAAATAATCTGGAAAATCAATTTGAAAATATTTGCAAAACGGCCAGTGATGCATTAAATATCTCGCGGGTTAGTGTATGGCTTTTCGAAAATAACAGTTCGCTTCTAACACGCAAATTTCAATTCGATCGGAATGAGCAACAAGAGCCGATATCCAGTATTGAAACAAAAGATTTCCCGAATTATTTTGATACCATTGCAAAAAAGAAAATAATTATTGCTCCGGATGTCCAAAAACATGTTGCCGTAAACGAATTCTACGAACCTTATTTTAAACCATTAAACATAAAGTCCTCTTTAGATTGCAGTATTATAATTGATGGCGTGATATACGGAATAATATGTTGCGAACACCAATTTGATCGGAAAGATTTCAATATTGAAGATGCGTTGTTTGTTCAGTCTCTTTCAGAATTTATTGCGTTAAGTTTAAAAAATGAACAGATAAAAAGTCTGCTATATGAAATTCAGAAAAAAAACGGCGAGTTGAAAAACATGAACAATTCGCTGGAAGAAGCTGTAAAGGAACGTACGCGTGAATTAGAAATGCAGAACGAACAGCTTTCTGAATATGCATTTATAAATTCCCATTTACTGCGTGCACCACTCTCTCGTATTCTAGGTCTCGCATTTTTAATATCACATGAGGTAACCATCCCTGAAGACCAAAAAATTATTCAGGAACTAATAGTTTCTTCAAATGAACTGGATGCCATCATTAAAAAGATAAGTGAAATTTTATATGATGGCAACAATCTCAAACGCGAAGACATTCGCACCATTTTAGATAGAAATTTTAAAAACTCTTCCAATTAAGAGTCCGCTGTTATTCTATATTTTTATTTTAGCATAAAGTTAAGTGTAGAAAACGTTATTTATTCTGTCTAAATAACCTACCTTTAGATATCTGAGCACCCGGCCAATTAAGAATCCCCCCAAGGTTACAAAACAGATTTGGGTAATACACAATGTGATTTATATGTTTTTGCATATCGGTTATATTGTTTTGCACCTTACTGTTGAAACCACATGGAATCTTCTTTTGAAACATTAATCAATAGTTATATTGAAACGAGAGTTGGCATTGCTGAAAATTTTCTAAGCAATACATTAGCCTCTCATTTGAAAAATAATTTACTTGAGCTGCATCAACAAAAACAAATGCGACATGCAGGAACAGGCAATACAAACAATGTAGTGCATAATAGTAATACTCGCGGAGATTCTATCTACTGGCTGGACAGAAAGCATAACAACTCTTATGAAAATTTATTCCTTGACCAGATGGATAATTTCATATCGTATTTAAACATGAATTGTTATACCGGTATCAAAGACTGTGAATTCCATTATACCATATATGAAAAAGGAGCCTTTTACAAAAAGCATATTGACCAATTTCAAAACAATTCAAACAGAGCTTTCTCAATTATAAGTTATCTCAATACTGATTGGACAGAATCTGATGGCGGAGAACTATGTATTCATCATACAGAAAAAGAACAGCATATAGCACCGACCAATTGTAAAACTGTATTTTTTAAAAGCAACGAAATTGAACACGAAGTACTGCTCACCAATGCAGATCGATTGAGCATTACAGGGTGGCTAAAAACATAATCAAAAAAAACGCATAGAAACTATAATGAATTTCTATGCGCTTCAGGACTATATACTAGTTGTTATTTTTTGGGAATCTGCTTATCTAAAAAAGCATTATTCGTATTATTCCAGTCATCAATTAATTTTGACCTCTTCGTATTTAATTCCGTATTTTTTGCATTATATGAAGCGATCGAATTATTATATTTTTGCAGAGCACCATTATATTGATCTGCTTCTTCTTTTGTAACAGAACCTTTAGGTTTAGAGTCAATCACTTTTTTTATTTTTTCAAAATTCTCTTTTGCTAAATAAAATTCCAATAAACCCGGGATTTGATTGGTAGCTTCGTCCTGATAAAACGCGAGTAAATTCCTGCAAGCTACTTCCATTGTACCGTCACCTTTATAAGATGGAATTGTATCCAATGATTTCAAACCTGCTTTAGATGCTTCAATCAATGCTTGTCTGCTTTGTTGAACGGCACTTATATTACTTGCTGAAAGTCCTGCTATCATTTGCTGCTCCTGAAACGAGCTTCTAAATAATAACAGACTCATATCACTTTGGAATTTCATAACACTATTAGCAATCTTAAGAATCCGATCGCGGCTATCATCTGATGCGGCGCTAAGTGTAATGTTATTTTCCTCCGCAAAAGAATCTACAGCAGCACTTACCATATCAGATCCTTTATTAATCTTATCATTAGCAATTTCCTGAGCTTTTACATACGCTTCCATAAAGTCATACGACTGCTCTGAGATAGCTTCCATATCCATGATTTTGGCATAATCATTTGCCATAACATTATATGAAAGATCCAGATAAGAAATTAATGAATCGCGCAGTGTTGTTTTGCCATTATAAGCCTTCATTTTAGCAATTTTGGTTCTGGCAGCTTTTATTGTACCAAGCACTTCTTGTCTTTTCGTGTCTGCTTTTTTAGCACTTTTGCCGTGAGCAACCTGATTGATATAAGCGAAATAACCATTTTTAATTTCACCAAATTCAACGGTCATGCTATTCAGATACTCTACAGCTGTCTGCGAAAATGACTGTGTTGTTGCTGCAAAGAATAGCAATAAAAAACTAATACATCTAATAGATAATTTCATAAGAATTATTTTTGGTTTTGCTTAATAAAATCGCACATAATATCGTGCACCTGTTGTAAGATTAAATCTGTTTTTAAATCTTCTAAATATGAACTATAAAGTTGTTGATAGTTGGCATCATACGTCAAAAACTCACTTTCAAGTTGGTTGTAATATACATCAAACTCCGGCCTTTTGTACGATCCAACCTTCTCAATTTTATCTGATGCTATTTTCAGTAATCTCATATCTTGCCAAAAACCTGCCGTCGTTAAACGAATCCTAATGTCGTCGTCCTTTGTTGATCTTAATGAATCTGAAACCTTTGATAGTAGCTTATATCTTTCATTGCTTTTGATCCGATCGTTGTTTTTAACATTCAAATCTATACTGGATATAGCTGGAGGAAAAGGAAAACTCGCTTTTTTAGAAATAGAATCGCCAACAATACAATAGGGCATATCTTGCTCCCTTTCAGTAATGGTCTCCAGATAAGGTAATGTAATATCTGGCACAACACCTTTGCCCTGGTAGCTAATACCATTACTTCTGTACAGCTTCATTTGTGTATACTTCACAACACCCATATTATCTGTTGATGAGAGTTTATTTAAAGACGATGTAGTATCCAGAGGAGAAAAAGTTTGTCCCGTTGCTTTACCATAAGTCTGTTCGCCCAAAATCAATGCACGGTGGTTATCCTGCATGGCCGCACTAAACAATTCGGAAGCTGATGCACTATAGCCATTCACCATAATAAATAAGGGGCCGTCGTAAACCGTTCCTCTGCTCATATCCTTTACCAATGTAGCCTTTGAAGTATTGTCTACAGAATAAAACAGTGGGCCAATATCTAAAAATAAACCAGACATACTTACGGCTTCAAAAAGCGAGCCGCCGCCATTAAACCTCAAGTCAATAATCAGTCCTTCGATATTTTCATTTTTCAATTTCAAAATTTCTTTTGAAAGTTCATTGGCACAACCTAATGCATTCGGATTATTAGAATCTGTATAAAAAGATGGGATCGATATATATCCTATTTTCTTATCTCCTTTTATTACAAAACTTTTAACTGTATTGCTTTCGAATTTTATTGCTTCTTTCTTGAGCTTAATAGTTTCAATAGCACCACTGCTTTTCTTAACAGTTAATTCCATCAAAGTGTATTTTTCAAGATGAAGTAAATCATTGGCTTCATCTTCTGTCAGCATAACAGCATCAAATGTTTGTTGATTTAATTTAAAAGTCAAAACAATATCCCCTTGCTGAATTTGATTTGAAAACCAAACAGAACTTCCCGGTGCTACATAACTGATGGATAAATTACCGAAACTTGTTTCTCCGAAATAAATACCGAACGAAAGAACTTGAGATTGAAGATGCTCTGAGTATGCTTTAAATTGGTCATAACTGTAGTATTCGGAATGAGGGTCAAACCTTTTGCAAATCGCATTCAGCAAAGCATCAACAACTGTAGCATCGTAATCGATATTCACATCCAGCAGCTGACTTAGTTTCTTTAACTCCTTCTGAGCAATTGTTTCAGTAGTTTTACTTTTATTAATTAATAAATCTTTAGGTGGCAGTGTTGCATTAAGCGTTAAGGAATCTAAAGAACTATACGCTTCATTCAATACTAAAAACTTGATGTATCGTTTCCATCTATTCGTTCTCTTTTCATTTGATGCGGAAAAGGTTCTCCCTGCAGAAGTAAATACAACTGTATCGTTTTCATCAAACCTAAGATCTGAGCTGGATATTTTTTGCAATATAGCTTCCGACTCTTTTAAGCGGGCTTGATATACGACTGCAATTTTTGAAACATATTTACAAAGGTCTTTAGGATAAACGGGTTTAGTTGCAATAATTTCTGCTGTTAATGCTTGCTTATCGCTTGCTAAAAAATGTATCTGCCTCGGATCTAATTCTATTAAAGTTAAGTCAATTATTTCTGCAGCTATATCTGGTGTAAACTTACCAGGGGATATATGTTCCTTTTGTAAAATAGCCCAAATTGCATTTATTTTCTCAATACAGCCGGCAGAAGCATTTTTAGCCGATTGCTGCGCAAACACATTGTTACTGAACGTTAGGAAGAAACAAAAAAAAGCAGCTGTGAAGACAGGTTTAAAATAATAGATCATGGTTCTATTTTAGTAAAAAAAGCCCTCAAATGCTATCTTTTCACAGCATAGTTGCTAAGTGTGTATATAAAATCAACCAAGATTAGTTGATTTTATATACACTAAAAGGAATAAAGGATATTTATGTTATTTTTGTTATGCTTTAAAGTAAAAAGAAGCCTCTTTTTACTTCAATAACTAATAAATAATCATGGGTTTAATAAAAGAAGATCATTTAATTGTACTTAAATCTCTGGTAATAAAAGACTTAAAATTGAAATACAAAAATTCAATTCTTGGCTATTTCTGGTCTTTACTCCATCCAATTATTTATATAGCAATATTTTACGTGGTTTTCAGCAATGCATTTCCTACTGTTGAAAACTATGCTCTATATGTCATTTCCGGCATATTATTCTGGACATTCTTTAGTACAGCAACCAGTCAAATGACCGGAGCGATTGTTAGTAGTGCCCATATCTTAAAATCCGTCTTTATTCCGGGCTATTTCTTCCCTTTATCATTATTAATGAGTGCGGTAGTTAACTTTATATTATCTCTAGTACCGTTTATATTTATAATGATTTTACTAGGTGCAAAAATTGATTTCAATCTGATCTGCATCTTCCCCATTATTATACTTTTTTCAATATTCACCTATGGCTTCGGGCTAATGTTGGGTTCGTTGAATGTATTTTACAGAGATGTAAGTATGATCTGGATGTCTTTTAGCCCTGCAATATTTTATGCTACACCAGTAGCCTATGTAATAGATATTGTCCCTGAAAAATGGTTGTTTATATATAAACTAAACCCGCTTACTCATTTTTTAGAAGCAACGCATCACGTTATCTATAATGGGCTTTGGTTAACATGGCAGGAACTCATAATATTAACTGCTCTGGCTTTAATTTCCCTGTACATTGGCATGAGTATCTATAAAAAATTAGAAAAAGGATTTGTTTCAAATTTATAATATGGATCACAACGATTTAATTATTGAGTGTAAGAATTTGAATGTATCCTTTTACATTCAAGGCCACGGAATTGGTTCTTTTAAAGAGTTCTTATTATCTCTTGGAACAAAAAAACCTTTTGTCCGCAAACAAGTTTTATTTGACTTGAATCTGGAAATAAGGCGAGGTGAATGCTTTGGAATATTAGGCCGAAACGGTTCAGGAAAAAGCACTCTGCTAAGAGTCTTATCCGGTATTATAAAACCGGATTCAGGAACATTAAGAGTGAATGGTGATGTAGCACCATTATTAGCTCTTGGAGTTGGTTTAGAGCAGGAATTAAGCGGCTATGAGAACATTGAGTTATGCAGCTCATTAATGCGAATCCCTTCAGAAAAAATAAAAAAAGCGATTGATTATATCCGTGAGTTCAGTGAATTAAGCCACGAACAATTAAGCATGCAGGTTAAGCGCTATTCATCCGGTATGATGAGTCGATTGGGCTTTGCTATTGCCGTTGCTTACGACCCTGAAATATTCATTATTGATGAAGCATTATCTGTTGGAGACCTATTCTTTAGAGAAAAATGTTACAAACGTATCAATGAAATCATTGCTTCCGGTGCAACCATTATATTTGTTTCTCAGGAGCCTCAAGAGCTAAAGAAAATCTGTAAAAGAGGAATGATATTGAAAAATGGGCATGTTAGCTTTGTAGGCACAATCGATGAAATAGAAAAAACATATTTATCATAATATACATGAGCAATGAACCTTTCATAAGTATCATAATTCCCAATTATAACCATGCTCCTTTTCTTGAAACTAGAATAAGCTCTGTTTTAAATCAATCCTATAAAAATTTTGAAGTAATTATATTAGATGATTTTTCTACAGATTCAAGCCGGGATATTATTGAAAAATACAAATCCCATCCACAAATTTCACATATAATATATAATCAAGAAAACTCAGGATCTACTTTTAAACAATGGAATAAAGGTATTGCACTTACTTCAGGAGAATGGATCTGGATTGCCGAAAGTGATGACTCCGCAAATGAAGATTTTTTAAGAAAAATGATAAATCATATTGCAAATAAAGATAATATAGGTATTGCATATTGTCAGTCAATGTCTATTGATGCTAACAATAAAGTTTGGGGAGATTGTTTGATGTGGACAGACGACTTAGACACAAATCTATGGCGTCGTGATTTCACTCTAAATGGTCGGGATGCTATACAAAAATATTTAATTGTAAAGAATATTATCCCGAATGCGAGTGCCTGTTTAATTTCTAAAAAAGCACTTAATGATAGTAATAATGCACCTATCAATATGAAACATTCCGGAGATTGGTTTTTATGGTGCAATATACTTTTAAAATATAATCTCGCTTATGTACACGAAGCATTAAATCTATACAGATTTCATTCTTCAACAACCAGGACATTTCATGATATTTCAAAATTCAAAAACAAAGTAGAAGAAGACTGCAAAGTCATTAATTTAATAATTGCTAATACGATTGTTGATGAAAACAAAATTCAGAATTCATTAAAAAAGCTGGAGAACGACGTCTACACTTATTATAAAGAAAGTCGCCAGTTACCTATTTCTTTAAAAAAATTCAAAATGATTTTTACCAAATATAATTTACCAGTTACTATTTCGGCATTCAAACTTTATAAAACTTACCTATCTTTATTATGGAAAAAATTAAAGTAGTTTTTATAAGTCACGATGCATCGCGTACAGGAGCCCCTTTTGTTTTATTGCATTTATTACGATGGCTCAAAGAAAATACGGAGATAGAATTCATAACAATATTTAAAGACCCTTCCGGAGATTTATTGCCTGAATTCAATAAAATAAGTAAAACGTATGCTTATTGGAATATCTATCATAATGACTACTCTATAAAAGCACGTGTAAAAAGAAAATTAAAAAAAATAAAGCAACTATTTTCAGTTCAAACCATTTCGGAAAATGAAATCATACGATTTGCACCCAATATTATTTATGCGAATACAGTGGTTTCGTGCGATATTGCATGCGAAATACATAATTTTTTTCCAGGCAAACCTAAAATAATTTGTCACATACATGAATTAGAAGTTGCGATAAATAAATATTTTGGAAAGAAAAAGTTTAATCAAGTTAAACATAAAATTGACTACTATATTGCTGTATCAAATGCAGTGAAAGACAATCTAAAAATTAACCATAAAATCGAAGCTAATAAAATATACTTAGTAAATGCATTTATTACAGCAATAAAAAATGCTCAACTAATAAGGCCTAATAATATCAAAAAAGATCTTGGGCTAAAGGAGACAGACACATTAATTACAGGTTGCGGAACTATTGACTGGCGAAAATCACCTGATTTATTTATTCAGGTGGGGGCTTATGTAATAAGCCGATCTGCCAGCCAGAATATTTATTTTATCTGGATCGGTGGTGAACAGAACTCAATTGAATTTAAACATTTATCATACGATATTAATAATCTGCAGTTGGCCGACAGAATTAAAATAATTGGCACTATTAAAAACCCGATTGATTATTTAGCCAACAGTGATCTGTTTCTAATGACTTCAAGAGAAGATCCATATCCGTTGGTATGTCTGGAAGCTGCTTCATGTGCAGTACCGACTATTTGCTTTGCAAATGCCGGTGGGATACCGGAATTTGTAGAAGAAGATGCAGGAATAGTTGCGCCTTACCTCGATATTGTTTCAATGGGCAACGCCGTTCTTGAGCTAATAAATAATCCTGACAAAATAAGATTATTAGGAAATACTGCTCAGAAAAAAGTAATTAGAAAACATGATGTTTCAACAGCAGGGAAAGAAATTGCTGCTATATTAAATACTATTTAAATGACGTCAATCAGACCAATTGCAATTAATCTTCCTCAATTTCACGCAATACCCGAAAACAATGAATGGTGGGGTGAAGGATTTACAGAATGGACAAATACCCGAAAGTGCACTCCCCGATTTGAAGATCATTATCAACCACATGAACCTTCAGATTTAGGATACTATGATTTGACAAATTTAGATGCATTAAAAGATCAAGCTAAGCTTGCATCTGAATATGGTATTTATGGATTTTGCTTTTATCATTATTGGTTTAATGGAAAAAAAGTATTAGAAAAACCTGTCGATATAATACTTAAAAATAAAGATTATACTTTCCCTTTCTGTTTATGTTGGGCAAATGAAAACTGGACGAGACGCTGGGACGGGATGGATAAAGAAGTATTATTGCATCAGGAGTATAGCTTTGAAGACGACTTAACACATATTCATCACCTATTTGAATATTTTAAAGATGAACGTTATATAACAATAAATGGAAAACCGTTATTTATTGTTTATCGTCCAAGCTTATTTCCTAACATAAAAAAAACCATCGAGATATGGAGGACTGAGGCTAGAAAAATGGGGATAGGAGAATTATACATTTGCTACATGCAAGCCTTTGCTCACGTTGAAGACCCTAAAATACTGGGATTTGATGCCTCAATAGAATTCCAACCTGATTTCAATGCTGTATGGAATAAAAATCCGATTGAAAAAATAAAGGCTAAAATAAAAAAGTTGTTAAATATTGCCAATATCACAAATGAAGATTTTGTGTTTGAATATAAAAGTCTTGTAGACAAAATGATTCAGAAAAAAAGGCCTCAATATAAACAATTCCCAGGCATTACCCCTATGTGGGATAATTCTGCCCGCAGAGCTAAAGGCGCAACCATATTTCACGGTTCAACACCTCAACTTTATGGCAAATGGCTAAGAGATATTCTAAATAAATTCAAACCTTATAGTAAAGATGAAAATTTTATATTTATAAATGCATGGAACGAATGGGCCGAAGGAAACCATTTAGAACCGTGTAAAAAATGGGGTAAACAATATTTAGAAACAACAAAAAATAGCCTGAATGAATTTAACCAAAAATAATATTCGTTTTGATGGATTAGAAGCATTACGGGGTACCTCAGCTATATTGGTCATTATTTACCATACAATTTTATTGACAGATTTGAAAAGTTCAATAACCGGATCCTGGATAAATAACTTAGCTATAGCTGTACCTGTTTTCTTTTGCATTAGTGGATTTTCTTTATTTTATGGATACCATGACAACTTTTTCTCTGAAACATCATTCAAGAAATTTTACATCAGAAGATTCTTCCGACTTGCGCCACTATTTTATTTAATGTTGATTTTTTATGTGGTGTTTTTCTTATTCAGAGGTGTAAGATATGACATCCCTACAATTTTGAACAATATAACATTTACATACATATTAATTCCTGGAAAACAGGAAAGCATTGTCTGGTCTGGCTGGTCGGTAGGAATTGAATGGTTATTTTATTTTATTTTTCCTCTATTATTACTTTTATCTAAGAACAAAAAAATATATTTTTCAATGCTCGCAATAAGCATCTGCTATTCAATAGAAGTTAATATATTATTTAAAGAAATAAGCTATGAAAATTCACCTTCTTATTTATATATGAATATTTTTAAACATTTTACATATTTTTTACTTGGTATTAGTGTATACAAAACATTAGAATTCTTCGATAAAAAAACAGAAATTATTAAAAAAATTGGTCGATATGATTTCGTTATTTTAATATCATTATATATTACAATAGCCTATTCAAACATCTCATCAGTCATAAAAATTTCAGTGTTTCTCTTTGTTTTTTTATCAGTATTGTTTTCTGTCACAGGAAGCTCTTTTGTATTAAATAATAAATTGAGTAGGCTCTGGGGCAAATGCAGTTATGGTTTATACTTATTCAATCCCATTATTATTTATATTCTTAATGAGTCAGGTTTTTATCAAAAAATAGCAAAGATCTTTTTTATAGGAGGTCCATTTACAATGTCATTTATATCAATTATTTCAACCATTGCTGTAACAACTTTATTGGCATGGTTAAGCCATGATTATTTTGAACAACCATTTATAAAATTAGGACAGAAAATATTGAAATAATTTTCAATTGAAATATTAAAGAATTACTTGCCTACAATACGTTTCAAAAATTTTCTTAATCTCCACCATTTAGAAGATACCATCCAGTCAAGTTCGTTTTGGATATACTCTCTTTCTAATTTTAACTTACTGTTTTCCTTTTCCATTTCTTCGTTCAATTTATTGATCGAAGAAATGGTCTTATCTCTAATTAAAAGTAGTTCTAAATTTCTTTTACTACTTTCGGTCTGAGAGGAATCATACCACCACTTCATCAACGACTCCATTTTTCCCTCTGATGGACGATATTCTACAAGAGACTTGATGCTTGATTTTTCCTGAAGTTGTTTATACAATAAAATACAATTAGGAAAAACCGATTCGCAAAAAAACTGTTGCGTTTCGTTTATATGATTTTTAAACTTATTCTTATTAAATATACCGGCAATGCTTTCATTCAAATGAAAATCGAATCGAGCGTTTAACAATTCAATAACTTCTCTGCTTTGATGCATCATATTCTCTACCTCGATCAATAAGGATCGCTCTCGATTGTTATCATAAAATGCCAGTATCTGTTCGTTATAAAATTGCCAATTTTCAATCGCTAGGATTGGCGTCTCTATCAATTCTTTATCTGTGTTTCTTCGAAACAAAGACTCCACAACTTCCCAAGGTTTTCTATAAACAAATAAAAAATAGGCTTCAGGTATTAATTTTTTCCATACATCTAAAAATAACGTTGTCCTGGGATCTTTCCATCCCCATTGATCGGACTTATTTGAATTTATGATATTATTTGCTTCAATAATTTCACTCTCATCAAGCTCTTGAATGGTACTTAGAGACCATCCATCACTATGGTATTTTCTTCTTCTTAAAATTTCCTGATGAAATTCATAAAAATCCTCATTTTCGAAATGACCCAAATCATTTCCAATATTAGCTGCTAATAATTTATCACCAATATTTAAACCTGATTGTTGTAATAATGACGCCGTAAAAGATGTACCTGAACGGTGCATCCCAACAATAATCAAACATTTAGAAACTTTTTCATTCATATTTTACGTCACATTTATTAACCTTTCACATAAATTCATAAAATAATCCAGAAATGACAACGTAAATTGTTTTTCTGTTTATTCCAAAAATTCAAATGCATGAATCTGCTAAAAATGTTCCATCACTATGAAAAAAAATAAAAATTCTTTAATAGGACCCCATCATTTCCATGTCTACAATAATTTTAAAAAATAGATAGTAAAGTAGTTTGTGAATTTATACTAAATAAATTTCACTTGATTATAAATAAATGCTCATTTTAAAATACAAATAGATTCTGTGTCGATTCTGTTATTTTCCAATAGTTCATTATTGAATATATTTTATTGAATCACCTAGTCTAGCTGTGTATGCAAAATAAAAATTCAAACTTTATGAAAGCTAGCATTTCAAAACCGTGACTCATCTTTTACTTCGTATTTAATCAACGTTTCATTTAAATTCATAAACGAATTCGGCAACTGTAAAGCAAGTTGTGCTTTCCATTTGTTTTTAAATTTCAACGCATTAATGCGTTGAAATCTTTTCATGCCTGTGAACATGTTTGTGCCGGAGGTTACTCCCTCAAAATGGACAACTACTGAAGCTGGTTGATAAATAACTTTCTTTTGTAAGATATGCTTAACTGAAAAACAAAGATCGGTGTCTTCGTAATAACCAGGAGTGTACATTTCATCAAAGCCTTTTAGCTTTTCAAAGTCTGACTTCAAAATTAAAAAAGAAGCTCCCGAACAATAATCAACTTCTCTGATATAATTATATTTTTTATTTTTTACTGATCCTCTTCTTCCATAATGATAGGTCTGCCCATCCTGCCAAACAATACCTCCAGCCTCTTGCAAATCACCATCACCAAATACAAGCTTTGAGCCTATTACACCAATCTGTTCGTCCTTTTCAATAAGCTCAATCATTGACTCAAGCCATCCTTTTTGAACAACTGTGTCATTATTTAAAAAGCACAAATATTTACCTCTTGCAACAGAAGCCCCCTTATTACACGACAAAACAAACCCCATGTTTTGATCATTAGAAATGATCTGAAGATGCTGCACCTTATTCAACATAGAAACCGTTTCATCTGTAGAACAATCATTAATCAGAATCACCTCAAATGCATAAGTGTCATTTGTATGTTCAACGATTGACCGCAAACAATTATATGTAAAAGGAAAATTATTATAAACCGCTATAATGATAGAAACGACAGGCTTCTCACTATATTTTATGAGTAGTTTTGAAATATCAGATGATTCAATGGGCTTATTATTTGAATATAGTTTAATATCTAATTTTTCCAGTTTAGGATTTACTAGCTTTCTTAAAAAAATAAAATCATGATTAAATAAGATAGATAATACATGAATAATGTATTTGAAAAATAAACGGAATCCTATATTAGAAAAGCAAAACCGCAAAAAATACCAAAAGGAAAAATGCCCTTTCTTATTTCTACCATGAGCAGTAAAAATAGAAATAGTCTTTAGAGAAATTATTTTTATGTTATTTTTTGTATTCCGAAACATCTAATAAACAAAGCCAACTATAAATTTAAGGCTTTTTAAGGCCGTTTCAAAGGTTCTATTTCCAGAATTAGATTTATTCTACCTTTATTTAATTTAATTAATTGTTTTGTATTTAGCACTATCTTAATGAATTCAATTTTAGCTATAGAAAAGCTGCAATATTAACTCCATTACATACCTTTTATTGTTAAAATATAATTACAATAACTTTTCATATTGCACAATATTTTAAACAAAATAAATGCTTATATATAAGCATATTACACATAAAAATACCAATTTTACGCAATATGCATATACAAACCATAATCCATTGCAGCTTTAGATCGAAAAAACGTTCAATAGCTTTTTATAATTTTTACTCATATTGAATAAGTAATATTTTTGTTCCGACAGAAATAATTCCGCTACCCAACCGAAGTCCAGTTAAGCCAGCTCAACATGAAAAATAGTGATATATCCCGTTTAAGAATCGTAAATCAACATCTCTATCATACCAAATTCAAAACCATAAGTGAGGTAATTAAATGGTTCGGTGCTATACAAGCACAGGAATATGCACATGCCAAATGGGCTATCGGTATGCGTCTTCAGGATATAAATAATTCAATTATTGAAGATGCATTTACCAGAGGGGAATTATTGCGTACTCATGCACTAAGACCTACCTGGCATTTTGTGAGCAACGAAGATATCCGATGGATCATTGCATTAACAGCCCCCAGAGTAAAAGCCGTAAATGCTTTCATGTATCGAAAAATGGAACTTACAGATACCCTATTAAACAAAACAACAGACATCCTTGCTAAAGAACTTGAAGGAGGCAAACACCTTACACGAACAACTTTAAATGAAGCTTTAGCAAAGAAGAAAATAATTGCTGATGGTATACGGTTAAGTTGTATCATGATGCAAGCCGAATTAAATGGCGTAATATGCAGCGGGCCGCGCATGGGTAAACAATTCACTTACGCCCTATTGGATGAACGCGTACCTCCCACCCCTATTATTTCAAACGATGAAGCATTAGCAAACTTAGCAAAACAATATTTTTTAAGCCGAGGACCTGCCAGCATTAAAGATTTTTCTACCTGGTCTGGCTTAACAATTTCAGATTCAAAAAAAGGACTTGAAATGATTAAATCTCATTTAACGAAAGAAATTATTGAAGGTGAAGAGTATTATTTTAAACCAGACACTTCTTTTACTGAAAAAACAAAAGAGCTGTTTTTACTTCCTGTTTATGACGAATACATTATGGGGTATAAAAACAGAATAGCGATGCTTGATGTTAAAAATACGTACTCGCCTGCTACGCCTTTCGTATTTGACAATACAATTATTTTTGAGGGACAAATAATAGGTACATGGAAACGAACCATTCAAAAAACATGCATAGATTTTAACTATTCTTTTTTTACACCTCCCGACAAAGAATATACACGGTTGCTAAAAAAAGCAATTGAAAAATATGAGCAGTTTCATGCACTACCAGTCAATATACAGATTCGTTAAATCATAGATTGTACAACAAATATATTACAAGAAAATACTACAATTACTTTAATTCTCCGTATCCTTGTTTAAAAATAGAATTGGTCACTAATAATACATGCTGATGAAAAATATTTTAATCATCGATGATGAAGAAAAATTAAGAAGTCTTCTCACTCGCATTATTAGTTTGGAAGGCTTTACTGTTAGCCAGGCAAACGATTGTAAAAGTGCCTTAAAAAAACTTGATTCAGGAGATTTTGACGTTATTCTTTGTGATGTTAAACTCCCCGATGGAAATGGTGTAGAACTTGTCAAACAAATCAAATCAAAATTTCCTGCCATAGAGATTATTTTACTAACTGCATACGGAAATATCTCAGATGGCGTACAGGCCATTAAAAATGGAGCCTTTGATTATATTACTAAGGGAGATGACAATAATAAAATAATTCCGCTATTACACAAAGCTCTTGAAAAAGCAGAATTAACAAATAGAGTTATTCATCTGGAAAAAAAATTACATAAAAAATATTCATTCGATGGTATTGTTGGAAAATCCAACTCTATTCTAGCAGCAATAGAATTAGCTAAAAAAGTATCTAATACCGATACTACTGTTTTATTAACCGGCGAAACAGGCACAGGAAAAGAAGTTTTTGCACAGGCTATCCATCAGGAAAGTCATAGAAACACTAAAAATTTTGTTGCTATTAATTGTTCCGCTTTTAGCAAAGATTTACTGGAAAGTGAAATGTTTGGTCATAAAGCCGGAGCCTTCACCGGAGCAACAAAAGATCAAAAAGGATTGTTTGAGGAAGCCAATCACGGTACCATTTTTTTAGATGAAATTGGGGAAATGGCCCTGGATCTTCAAGCAAAACTGCTACGGGTTATTGAAGCAGGCGAGTTTATTAAAGTAGGCGACAACAAAGCCACTAAAGTAGATATTCGAATTATTGCCGCAACAAACAGAGACCTTCAAAAAGAAATTGAAACCGGTCACTTCAGAGAAGATTTATTTTATCGCATTTCTGTATTTCAAATCAAATTACCTGCATTACGTGAACGGGTTATTGATATCGAACCTCTGGCAAAACACTTCGCATCTGAATTTAGCTCAAAAGCAAATAAAAAAATACATGCTATTAGCCCCGAATATCTAGAAGTTTTAAAACAACATACCTGGAAAGGCAACATCCGTGAACTTAAAAATATTATTGAACGAAGCGTGATTTTAAGCGATTCGGCTGAATTAAATACGGATAGTTTGCCAATAGAATTACAACAGACAATTTCAGCTAAATCTACTAATAAACAACTCTCTGCGTTTGATCTGGCAAGTGCTGAAAAAATTCATATTCAGAAGGTTTTGAATTATACAAACGGCAATAAAACAGAAACTGCACGTCTGTTAAATATTGCACTTACCACTTTATATCGAAAGCTCGCGGAGTTTAATATCAGTTAAGCCTTTCAAAACGCTAGTATTTACCCTTTCAAAATGAAAGGGTATTTTTATATACGTTTATCATATCTGCAAGAATACTTCTTGTATTCAACCACTTAGTATTTTTATTTTTTTTCTGGATCAAGAATTGGCATAGAAAGACAAAACAAACTTATCTAACTATGACCATAACTACTTACATATTCGTCTTGCTTGGATTATTGTTATTCGGGCTTTTCTTCAAATCTATCAACTGGTTCGATAAAATATAAAAACAATGGCTATCCTATTTGTAATCGCAATTGCAGTATTCGGCTATATGTGCTATGTACTGCTTCACCCTGAAAAGTTTTAAATCATGAACACGGAAACACTTGGAATATTAGGGATGTTCGGGTTATTACTTCTATTAGCAATATCTCTTGGACGTTATATGGGTAAAGTTTTCAACTACGAAACTACCCTTCTTGACAACGTATTCAATCCACTTGATAATCTTTTTTTTAAGTTAAGTGGAATTGATCCATCAAAACAAATGACCTGGAAAGAACACCTCGTTGCGTTGCTCACCATAAACTTGTTTTGGTTCATTATCTCCATGTTTGTATTATCTAATATGAGCTGGCTGCCGCTTAACCCTGATGGCATTGGCTCTATGAGCGGAGATCTCGCATTTAATACATCTGTTAGTTTCATAACAAACACAAACCTGCAGCATTATTCAGGAGAAACCGGATTGTCATACCTTGGCCAATTAACACTTATGTTATGGCAATTTATAAGCGCTGGTACAGGTATTGCAATCGGAGCAGTTGTATTTATTGCAATGAAAGAACGAACAGCAAGTGAACTGGGGAATTTTTACAGTCTCTTTGTACGAAGCTGCACACGCATACTCCTGCCAATTACATGTATCATTGCCATGCTATTGTTATTCAATGGCACACCCATGACATTTGAAGGAAAGGATACTATTATGTCCCTTCAAGGTGACACCGTTCAGGTAAGTCGCGGGCCGGTAGCCGGATTTGTAGCGATTAAACAACTAGGTACCAATGGTGGCGGCTTCTTCGGTCCGAATTCAGCGCATCCATTTGAAAATCCAAATTACTTTACAAACATAATCGAAACAGTTTCCATCATGCTGATTCCAATGGCTATGATATTTGCATTGGGTTATGTATTAAAAAGAAAAAAATTAGCATGGACTATTTTCAGTGTTATGTTACTGGGTTTTATACTACTACTCATACCTTCTGTAATAAGTGAAATGAATGGCAATCCTGCTATTCATGAAATGGGCATACAACAACAGCTTGGCAGTATGGAAGGTAAAGAAGTACGCTTTGGCCCTGCTGCGTCTGCTTATTGGGCCATTAACACAACATGCACCAGTAATGGTTCTGTAAACGCCATGCACGATAGCATGACTCCGTTAACAGGAATGTTTGCTCTTCTGGGAATGATGATTAATAGCTTCTTCGGAGGTGTCGGGGTTGGCTTTCTAAACTTTTACATATTCATTATCCTGGCTGTATTCATCAGTGGATTAATGGTTGGCCGAACACCTGAATTCTTAGGTAAAAAAATTGAAGCTAAAGAAATGAAAATTGCAATGGTCATTGCCTTGCTGCACCCATTGCTCATTCTGGCAAGTACTGCCATATCAAGTTATCTATATACAAACAATCCTGCCGAGTACAGCGGATGGCTCAGCAATCCGGGAAGCCACGGTTACAGCCAGATGTTGTATGAGTTCACTTCTTCTTCTGCAAATAATGGCAGCGGATTCGAAGGACTTGGTGATAACACACCGTTCTGGAACATTGCATGCGGTATTGTAATGTTATTAGCCAGATATATACCCATTATAGGACCTGTAGCCATTGCTGGTATGCTTGCCCAAAAGAAATATATCCCTGAAAGCGCGGGAACATTGAAAACAGATACATCCACCTTCGGTTTAATGATCTTTGCTGTAATCTGTATTCTGGCAGCTCTGGCTTTCTTCCCGGCACTTACTCTTGGTCCTATTGCCGAATATTTCTCTTTATACAAATAAACATTGATTGAATATGAAACCGAACCAATCATCCTTGTTTCAAAAAGAATTGATACGTGAAGCATTGAAACAATCCTTTATAAAACTGAATCCCAGAATTATGTTTCAGAATCCCGTAATGTTTACGGTTGAAATAGGAACAATTATCATGCTTATGGTATGTCTGTGGATTGCTTTAGGAGAAACCAGTCAAGGAAGTTTGATCTACAACCTTACTGTATTTATTGTGCTTTTATTGACTTTGTTATTTGCAAATTTTGCAGAAGCTATTGCAGAAGCACGGGGTAAAGCACAAGCAAATAGCCTCAGAAAGACAAGAGAGGAAACTCCTGCAAAATGGATTCAAACAATGGGTGAAATATATATGAACGAAATAAAAATCGTTCCTTCTTCCCACTTGAAAAAAGGAGACATATTCTTATGTGAAGCCGGCGATATTATTGCTACTGACGGTGAAATTATTGAAGGATTAGCAACTATAGACGAGAGTGCCATTACCGGTGAAAGTGCCCCGGTGATTAGAGAAGCAGGCGGAGATAAAAGTTCTGTAACTGGTGGAACAAAAGTTCTCTCTGATAAAATCAAAGTAGTTGTAACAACCGAACCCGGCAAAAGCTTTCTGGATAAAATGATCGCTTTAGTAGAAGGTACATCCAGACAAAAAACACCAAACGAAATAGCATTAACTATTTTATTAGCAGGTTTTACATTGGTATTTATCATTGTTACCATTACGTTAAAACCGTTTGCCGATTATGCACAAACTCCCATAACGATTGCTTCATTTATATCGCTGTTTGTATGTTTAATACCCACAACCATCGGCGGACTGCTGTCTGCCATTGGTATCGCAGGCATGGACAGAGCATTACGTGCAAATGTAATCACCAAGTCAGGAAAAGCAGTAGAAACAGCTGGTGATATCGATGTATTATTATTAGACAAAACCGGAACAATCACAATCGGTAACAGAAAGGCTACACATTTTTATCCGGCCAACAACATTGAATTAGATACCTTCATCAAATACGCTGCATTAAGTTCTCTTGCAGATGAAACTCCTGAAGGAAAATCTATATTAGAACTGGCTAATGCGGATGTGAGAACAATTGCACCAAACAATCCACGGTTTATAAAATTTACAGCAGAGACAAAATGTTCGGGTATTGATTTTGAAGATACACGTATTCGCAAAGGAGCTACAGATTCTATACGAAACATCTCTAATGAAGCCGGCTACATCTTTCCAAAAGAAATAGAAAGCAGGGTTACAACAATATCAAGTAATGGCGGTACTCCTTTGGTTGTTTCTAAAAACGAAAAAGTTATTGGTGTAATTGAATTGCAGGATATTATTAAAACCGGCATCAGCGAACGTTTTGAACGCTTGAGAAAAATGGGAATCAAAACGGTTATGGTTACAGGAGACAACCCGCTAACAGCAAAATTCATTGCAGAGAAAGCCGGTGTCGATGATTATATCGCTGAAGCAAAGCCGGAAGATAAAATGAACTACATCAGAAAAGAACAGGCTGAAGGAAGATTGGTTGCCATGATGGGCGATGGTACTAACGATGCCCCTGCCCTGGCCCAAGCTGACGTTGGTGTAGCCATGAATAGCGGTACACAGGCAGCTAAGGAAGCCGGCAATATGGTTGATCTTGATAATGATCCCACCAAACTGATTGAAATTGTTGAGATCGGCAAGCAGCTGTTAATGACCCGCGGTACACTTACCACATTCTCTATTGCCAACGACGTAGCAAAATACTTCGCTATTATTCCGGCACTATTTATTTTGGGTATTCCTGCTATGCAGAGCCTGAATATTATGCAGCTGCACAGTCCGGAAAGTGCTATTTTATCAGCCGTTATCTTTAACGCAATTATCATACCTATACTTATTCCGCTTGCGCTTAAAGGAGTCTCCTACAAACCCATCGGAGCCAGTGCACTGTTAAGACGTAACCTGCTCATCTACGGATTAGGTGGTGTAATCGTTCCTTTTATAGGAATTAAAATAATTGACTTACTTGTTGCAGTATTTATCTAACTATACAACTATGAAATCGCTACTCTTTATTTCTGTAAAATTAACGTTGCTATGCATGATATTCTTCTCAGGTATATATACCTGCTTTATATGGGGTATTGCCCAGGCAGCACCTAATAATGGTAAAGGAGAAATCATCACACAAGACGGAAAGACCTATTATGCCAATATCGGCCAGTTATTTACTGAAGACCGCTATTTCAATTCCAGGCCTTCCGCTGTAAATTACAATGCATCGTCTACCGGTGGAAGTAACAAAGCACCGAGTAACCCTATTTATTTGCAGGAAGTTCAAAACAGAATTGATACAATACTTGTGCATAATCCCGATATTGACAAGTCCGATATCCCTTCGGATTTGGTTACAGCAAGCGGCAGCGGTATAGATCCAAACATTTCTGTACAGGCTGCAATGATCCAAATAAAAAGAATTTCAAAGGTTCGGAATATTTCAGAAAAAAAACTTACAGAATTAATTAACCAATTTACAGAAAAACCATTGCTAGGTTTTTTAGGAACAGAAAAAATAAATACATTGAAAATTAATCTGGCTCTGGATAATTTGAAATAACCGTTACTAATGAAAATACCAATCTATTTACTATTAAGCATATTCTCGCTATACACGTTTGCGCAGAACGACAGTATAAAACCTTCCATTAAAATAAGCGGATACATGGAACTATATTATAGTTATGATTTCAGTAAGCCCTCTGATCACAACCGTCCGGATTTTGTTTATTCATTTAATAGAAGCAATGAAGTAAACCTGAATATAGGTTTTATTAAAGCATCTTATGAAACAAGCCATGCAAGGGCAAATCTGGCACTTATGTCAGGTACATACGCCAATGCAAATCTGGCAAGCGAACCGGGTTTATTAAAAATGATTTATGAAGCCAATGCTGGTGTTAAGATTCATAAAAATAAAAACCTGTGGATTGATGCCGGGGTATTCGGATCACATATAGGAGTTGAAAGTGCTGTAGGTAAGGATTGCTGGAATTTAACAAGAAGCATTGCTGCAGATAACTCTCCATACTACGAAAGCGGTGCAAAAATTTCGTACACATCCGATAACACAAAATGGTTTGTTAGCGGACTTGTGTTAAACGGTTGGCAGCACATGCAACGGGTTAATGGTAACAATACCATAGCTCTTGGTCATCAGGTAACCTTCACTCCTAACAAAAAAATTCTTATCAATAGCAGTTCATTTATTGGAAACGATAAACCAGACACAGCAAAACAGATGCGTTACTTCCATGATTTATATGGAAAATTTCAACTCCATAAAAAAATAGGCTTAATAGCAGGTTTTGATATTGGTGCAGAACAAAAATACAAAGGCAGTAAAACATACAATATCTGGTTTACACCATTTATGATGCTTCGGTATGCACTTTCAAATCGGGTAATAATCGCTGCGCGTGGAGAATACTATCAGGATGCGAACGGAGTCATTATTATTAAAACTACACCGAACGGTTTTCAAACCTATGGTTACTCTGTCAATTTTGATTATGTCTTACCTCACAATATTTTATGGAGAGTAGAAATGAGAGGGTTTACAAGTAAAGACAAAATATTTACATTAAACAATGAACCAAGCAGGCAAAATTATTTCGTAACAACCTCATTAGCCGTTTCATTCTGATGACCGAAAAAGATCAAACCGTTCAACACTTTTTAGACTTAATAAAAAAGTCCAGACGTGGAAAGTTTAAAATCTACATTGGCATGAGCGCGGGTGTAGGAAAAAGCTACCGAATGCTGCAGGAAGCACATTCGTTAATGAAAAACGGTATTGATGTAAAGATTGGTTTTATAGAAACACACAACAGAAAAGAAACAGTTGCCCTACTCGACGGATTACCGGTTGTTCCTCGACGAAAGATTTTCTACAAAGGAAAAGAGCTAGAAGAAATGGATGTTCAAGCCATTATAAATTTACGTCCTGAAGTAGTTATAGTTGATGAATTAGCACATACCAACATAGAAGGCAGTAAAAACGAAAAACGCTGGCAAGATGCTCTTGAAATTTTAGAAGCAGGCATCAATGTAATCTCTGCAGTTAACATTCAACATATAGAAAGCTTAAATGAAGAAATTAAAATAATCACCGGTATTGAAGTAAAAGAACGAATACCCGACAGTGTATTAGCTCAAGCCGACGAAGTGGTAAATATAGACTTAACTGCCGATGAATTAATTTTGCGTTTAAAAGAAGGTAAAATATATCAACCCGAAAAAATTCAGACTGCGTTAAATAATTTTTTTAAAAGCGAACATATTCTTCAACTCAGGGAATTAGCACTTAAAGAAGTTGCTTCTCAGGTTGAACGAAAAGTTGAAACAGAAGTAACAAAAAACAATGCCATCAAACACGAGCGCTTTCTTGCCTGTATCAGCAGCAATGAAATTACCGCAAAAGCTGTAATCAGAAAAACGGCGCGTCTTGCAAACTATTATCATAGCAAATGGTACGTCTTGTACGTACAAACGGCACAGGAACGTGGTGATAAAATTGCCTTAGACAAACAACGGCATTTAATAAACAATTTTAAACTTGCCACCGAACTGGGAGCACAAATCATCAAAATTAAAAACAACAATATTATTCAGGAAATCCTGTCTCAATCTGAACAAATGAATATATCAACCATTTGTATCGGAAAACCTCAGTTAAATATATTTACTTCCATCATTGGACAAAATATATTTAATGAACTATTGAAAAATCTCGAAAGCAAAAATATTGACCTTGTAATTCTATCGTAAATGAAAATAAAAACTAAACTCACACTTGGTGTAGGGTTGCTTTTCATACTTATTGCAATACTGGCGGGACTTGGTGCATGGCAAGTACGCTTACTTGCATCAGATACAGAAAATATTCTGGTAGATAACTACCACACGCTTGATTACTCAAGAAATATGCTGCGCCTAATTGACAACATACATACTGAGAAAAAATCAATTGAAAAATTTGATTATTATCTAAAAAAGCAAAAAGAAAACATATCTGAAATCGGTGAAGCAGAATTAACCGAAAATTTAGCAGAACACTTTAATGAGCTCCGTATTCATCAGAATGATTCGGTTCAGATATTAAACTGCAGAAACGATTTGTATGCCATCATGAAGTTAAATATGGATGCCATTCAACGCAAGAGTTTACTGGCAAGCAATAACGCCAAAGATGCTACCCTTTGGATTGCATTGACAGGAACTTTATGTTTTATGATCGCATTTATATTATTAATCAACCTGCCGGGGAATATTGCAAACCCTATTAAAGAGCTATCCGAAAGTATCAAAGAAATTGCCGAACAGAATTATTCTCAGCGTGTGCATTTCGAAGGTCATAATGAATTTGGAGAACTTGCAAAATCATTCAATTCCATGGCCCAGAAACTTGAGGAGTATAACGATAGCAACCTTGCTACGTTGATGATTGAAAAGAAAAGAATCGAAACGCTGATTAACAATATGCATGATCCGGTAATCGGGTTAGATGAGAATAAAAAAATAATATTCGTTAATGAAGAAGCATTAAAAATTATTGGTTTAAAACACTATGAAATCATCGGTAAATCTGCACAGGACATTTCTGTTTCAAATGATTTAATCAGAAGTTTAATACATGAGCTCATGTCTGGTGAAGTAAGGTCTTCACAGGAAAAACCTTTTAAAATATACGCAAACAATAAAGAAAGTTATTTTGAAAAAGAAATGATTACCATTTCTATCATACCAACAGGCGAACAGAATAAAGTAACTATCGGACATGTTATTATTTTACGGAATGTGACCAGTTATAAAGAACTGGATTTTGCCAAAACAAATTTCATTGCTACTGTTTCTCATGAATTCAAAACACCGATTGCTTCTATTAAAATGAGCCTTCAGCTTTTAGAAAATACTAAAATAGGAACCGTTAACGATGAACAAAGAAATTTATTAAACAGCATAAAAGATGATGCTGACAGGTTACTCAATATCACCGGAGAATTACTAAATATGACCCAGGTTGAAACCGGAAACATTCAACTTTCCATTATTCCTTCTAAACCAAAAGAAATTGTTTCGTACGCAATCAATGCCACAAAAAACCAAGCCGATCAAAAACATATCAGACTTGATTTGTCTTGTTCCGAAAACATACCGGACGTTTTAGCTGACAGTGAAAAGACTGCCTGGGTTTTAACAAATTTACTTTCAAATGCAATCCGTTACTCCCATGAAAATTCAAGCGTATCTATTCTTATTTCTGAGATTGGAAATACAGTTCAGTTCGCGGTTACAGACACGGGACAAGGAATTGCACCTCAATACACAGAAAAAGTTTTTGATAGATACTTCCGTATTCCGGGAACAAAAAAAGAAGGTACCGGTTTGGGCTTAGCAATCAGCAAAGAGTTTATTGAAGCTCAAGGCGGAAAAATTCGGGTTTTAAGTGATTTAGGAGCCGGAAGCACATTTACTATTTCATTAATAGCGTATAAACATGAATAAGTACGAATGCAATAGTATGTGGTTTTCATTTTTCATTATCACTAAAACACATTCAACGCCAGAGAAACTATAAAAAAGCTTTTGTTTTTGAAAAAGGATTGATGCAAGTTCATTACATTCGTAGCAATAATTCATTGATTCTATTCTAAAATGACATCAACCGTTGATCCGCTTGGCAGCGCCATTAAAGACTTTCTTTCACACACAAATAATCCTTCTATAGAAGTTGAATCAAATTTAACAGAGAACGAAGAAATACCTGTGCCTTATTTGTTCCGTACAAAAGAACAAATGCCGGCAAAGGAAATTTTTGCTTTGTCGAAAGCTCAAGGCCGGATACTCGATGTTGGAGCAGGCTCAGGTGCCCACGCTCTTGCTCTTCAACAAGAAGGTAAAGATGTTGTAGCGCTTGATATTTCTGTTAAATGCTGCGAAGCTATGAAAGAACAAGGTATTTCAAATGTCATTTGTCAAGACTTCTTCGAATTTGACGACAAGGAAAAGTTTGATACCATTCTTTTATTAATGAATGGTTTTGGAATAGCTGGCACACTTGATAATCTTGAACCGTTTATTGAAAAATGTAAATCTTTATTAAAACCTGAAGGTATAATCATTGGCGAATCTGCTGATATTTTATATCTATTTGAAGAAGAAGATGGTTCTGTAAATATTGACCTAAATGGAAATTATCATGGTGAAATGCAATACCGGATGATTTATAAAAATGAAGTCGGTAATTGGTTTCCCTGGCTATATGTTTCTGCAGACTTGATCACAGACATTGCCGAAAATATAGGTTTTCAGATGATTGATTTTTATGAAGGGAATGAAGACGATTTTGTCATTTGCCTAAAACTTCAATAATCAGAGGCTTGCCAGACCATTACTTTTGACTAACCGCCGAATCCCAAAGTCTCATTTAGAAAGATTTTAAATAAGTTTATTATCTCCAATGTACCTAACAGCAAGGAATACATTGAAATACTAGCTAATTTTATTGTACATTGCAGACATATATTTCAGAAGTGGCAGCACAATCTCTCCCAGTTCCAATTTATATTCCTATAAATCCACTTAGACTATTAGAATTAATCGCTTACCCACACTATGAGTAAATCACAAGAAACCTGGAATAAAAAAGAAGCAGAGAAAAAAAGAGCAAAGAAAAAGCAAGATAAAGAACAGAAGAAAGAAGAGCGTAAGGCCAATGCCAAAGAAGGCAGCAGCTTTGAAGACATGTTAGCTTATGTTGATGAATACGGCAACATCACTTCTACTCCTCCTGATCCGATGAAAAAGATTGTTGTCAAAGAAGAAGATATTCAGATTGCAATCCCTAAACATGCTGACTTAGCCCCCGTTGATCCTGTTCGTAAAGGTATTGTGACTTTCTTCAATGATTCTAAAGGGTATGGCTTTATAAAAGACACCGACACGCAGGAAAGCATTTTTGTGCATATTAATGGACTTGTTGATTCAATTAAAGAAAATAATAAAGTAACATTTGAAGTTGAAATGGGGCCAAAAGGGCCAAATGCAATTGCAGTAAAACTTTCGAAATAGATTTATTCATCTGAATAATTAATTAAAAGCCACAGTAAAATCTACTGTGGCTTTTTTGTTTCAAAAAATCGAATATTTTTAATGAACCATAAATAATGCAATTTTTTTATGTTATATTTATACTTTATTAAAGCACATCAAAATGAAAATAATAACAATAGCTGCCCTATTTTTTGTTAGCATTTTCTCCGCATTTTCTCAAACAGGAATGCTGGAAAACTTTAACGATAACATCCTGGATCCAAATTGGCAAAGTGTACCCACAGGAAAGTTTTCTTTTAATGAAAGCAATGGACAGTTGGTAGTAACTCCTTCGTCTGTTGGACCTGGATATGAAAACTTTGCTTATAGTTTTAGTCCGGTTGATCTGACAGGCAATCCCACTGTCACTATAAAAATAAAAAACAGCACAGCCCTTACACTACGCATCGACCTTGTAGATATTAATGGAAACTCAACCAATGCTGCACCTATATCCAAAGCCCTTGCTATAAATGGATCTCTCACAACAGTAACGTTTGATTTTACAAATAAATTTACGCAATCAGGCGGTGCAATCGTAGATAAGACAAAAATTGCTAAAGTGGTTTTTTTCCTCAACCCGGGCGGAACAGCGTACAGCACACCTATTACTCTTGATGATGTAACCGTTGGAGATGCAATTATAACAACACCCGGCAACATTGTACTTAATCAGGTCGGGTACGAATTAAACGGAACAAAAACGGCAATATTTACATACAGTGCCAACAGTTTATCACCAACTACTTTCGATATTCTGTCTTCAGCAAATGCTGTTGTATACACAGGAAACATAGTATCCAAGGGTGCTGTAGCAGGCTGGACAAACCGCTATTTCTGGGAATTAAACTTCAGTGCTTTTCAAACACCCGGAATCTATAAAATACGTGTTGGTACAAAAATCTCCTACCCTTTTGAAATCGGACAAAATATTCTATTTACAAAAACAGCGTTCTCGGTAGTAGATTTTTTTACCGGAATGAGGTCCACTAACAATGCTGATAAAACACTTTCGTTTAACGGGCCCAGAGATGATCAGGTTAATGTGTATGGAGGATGGAGAGATGCTACTGGAGACCCGGGCAAACACATGTCGCACTTGTCTTATGCAGACTATTTCAACCCGCAGCAAATCCCTTTTGTTGTATGGTCTTTATTGAAATCATACGAAATGTCTCAGGCATCTTTTGCGGCAAAATCTACTGATCTGTTAAATGAATCGAAGTGGGGAGCTGATTATTTGCTGCGCAACATAGACAAGCAACAAAATTATTTATATCTATCCATTTTTGATGATTGGGGCAATAACCCCAGCTCCCGTGAAATTTGCGAGTGGGGCCAACCTGGCGCAGGTAATGATGGTGCCAGAACCCCTAACTACCAAGCAGCGATGCGTGAAGGCGCAGGTATGGCAATTGCAGCTTTAGCAAGAGCCTACAGAATGAATCTAAATGGAGATAGTACAAAGGCGCAATATTTAAACGGAGCCATACGATTATATACTAATTTAAAAGCCGTAGGAAACGGCTATGCAACAAAAAATCTTGAGTACTGTAACGATCATACAGAAAACATGATCGATTTTTATTGCGGACTTTTAGCTACTGTAGAATTATATAAAGCCACGAACAATGCTGCGTATTTAACAGACGCATCTGCTTATGCAAATAAGATCATCAGCATGCAGGACCCGCAAGGCTTTTTCAAATCGGATGTTGCCGGAACGCGTCCCTTCTACCATGCGGCAGACGAAGGTATGCCTTTGGTTTCTTTAATGGAATATATGGATATTAATCCTTCTCAAAACACAACTATTACTCAGGTTCTAAAAAATAATATTACCTGGTATATGGGAATTTCAAAAGAAGTGAACAATCCTTTCAATTATATGAGAGAGTATTGTACCCCTAATGTAAACGGAGTGTTGGGAACACCTAAAAAAGCATTCTTCCTTCCACATGATAATGAAACCGGCTATTGGTGGCAAGGAGAAAATGCCCGTTTAGCATCTATGTCAACGGCATTATTATTAGCCGGAAGAAGATTAAATGGTCAGTTTACAATGGGCACAGACTCTTTGAGTACATTTGGCTTAGCCCAACTTGACTGGATACTTGGAAAAAATCCATTCGACGTTTGTATGATGACGGGTGCAGGTACTACTACCTATCAGAATTATCCCGTAAGTACCGCAATACCCAATGTAACAGGTGGTATTTGTAATGGTATTACATGTAAAGATTTAGAAGAAACAAATATTGACTGGATGCCTTTCGCTTCAAGTGATTGGAATAACTGGAGATGGATTGAACAGTGGCTGCCACACGATGCCTGGTTTTTATTAGCACTATCATCTGTGGATGTCATGAATACACAACCGCCGGCACCTCCTGTTGCATCGTTCACATCAGGCGTATCAAGCGTATGTTCAGGTACAACTACTACACTTACCAATACATCAACAGGAAGTATTACCTCCTATTCCTGGAATTTTGGAACAGATGCTTCAATAGCTACTGCAACAACTGCCGGGCCTTTTACAATATCATGGAGCAGTGCGGGTGTTAAAACAATTTCACTTACAGTAACCGGACCAGGCGGAACATCTACAAAAACGTCTACCGTTACTGTTACAACAGTACCAACAGCCGCTGGTACAATAACAGGTGTAGCCAGCACGTGCGCTAACAGCACTGCTATTGCATACTCTATACCTGCTATCACAACAGCAACCGGTTATACATGGACGCTACCAACCGGCGCATCCATTACTGCAGGAACAAATACAAATGCGATTACCGTTTCATTCGCAACAACAGGTGGAACTATTCAGGTAACACCTACAAATACGTGTGGCAACGGAACTCCGGCCACAAAAACGGTTGCCATAACCACGGTACCAACGGCTGCAGGCACAATAACAGGTGTAGTCAGTACTTGTGCCAACAGTACAGGTATTACATACTCCATTCCGGCTATCACATCAGCAACGGGTTATACATGGTCGCTGCCAACTGGCGCATCCATTACTGCAGGAACAAATACAAATGCGATTACTGTTTCATTCGCAACAACAGGTGGAACTATTCAGGTAACACCTACAAACACTTGCGGCAACGGAACAGTCTCTTCAACGACTGTAGCCATCACAACAGTGCCTCCTGCTGCAGGCACAATAACAGGTGTAGCCAGTACCTGCGCAAACAGCACAGGTATTACATACTCCATACCTGCTATCACGTCAGCAACAGGCTATACATGGACGCTGCCAACTGGCGCATCCATCACTGCGGGAACAAATACAAATGCGATTACGGTTTCCTTTGCTTCAACAGGCGGAGCCATTCAGGTAACACCTACCAATACTTGTGGCAACGGAACTTCGGCCTCCAAAACAGTCACACTTACAACAGTACCTGCTGCTGCCGGCACAATAACAGGTGTGACGAGTACCTGCGCAAGCAGTAGCGGAATTTCATATTCTATACCTGCTGTTACAAAAGCTACAAGTTACACCTGGTCGCTGCCATCAGATGCTTCTATAACAGCGGGAGCAAATACAAATGCCATTACCGTTAGTTTTGGAGTCACGGGTGGAACCATTCAGGTAACTCCGGTCAATACGTGTGGCAACGGAACAGCCTCATCAATGACAGTAGCAATCACAACAGTGCCTCCTGCTGCCGGTACAATAACAGGGGTTGCCAGCACTTGCGCTAACAGTACAGGTGTTACCTACTCCATACCATCCATTACAACAGCAACAACCTATACATGGGGGTTGCCAGTCGGCTCATCGATCACTGCCGGAGCAAATACAAATGCGATTACAGTTTCTTTCGCAACAACTGGTGGTACAATTCAGGTAACTCCCGGCAATACCTGTGGGAATGGAAATTCTGCATCACTTCCCATTTCAATCACGACAGTACCTGCCGCTGCAGGCACAATCACCGAAAGTGCTTCAAGCGCTTGTGCCAATAGTCCCGATATAACGTATTCAATCAGTGCGGTTTCAGATGCAACAGGATATACCTGGACGCTTCCAACCAATGCTTCCATAACTTCAGGCATAAATACGAATAGTATTACTGTAACTTTTGCTTCTACAGGGGGTACTGTACAGGTAACCCCGGTTAACACTTGTGGCAATGGACAAAGTAGCAGTATCGGAATTGAAATTATCCCAATCGGTTCTTCTCCTTGTTTTCTTCCGGTAACATCCAGTATTAGCGGTCCTGGCAGTGTAGCTGCAGGCGAACAAAATGTTACGTATTCAGTATCGGGCACAGCTGGTTCAACATACAATTGGACGGTACCGGCTGGAGCGACCATTATAAGCGGGCAAGGTACCAACACCATTGTTGTAAGTTTTGGAAATGCTGGTGGAAATGTTTCCGTTCAGGAAACAAACTCATACGGCACCGGTTCAGTTGTTTCTAAAACAATCGGTATTACTGTCACAACAGGTATTGTAACAACTTCAGATTATACGTTTTCAATGTATCCAAATCCAACAAATGAATATAGTATTGTAACATTTGAAAACACACAAATCGAAACGGCTCAGCTATCTATTATTGATATGAAGGGAGTAGTTTTATATTCTGCAGAATCCAGTACACATAATGAACTTACAATAGGTAATGAACTTGCAGCTGGTATCTACATCGTTCAAATAAAAGTCGGAGATAATACCATTACCAAACGGTTGATCAAAATGTGATTCGGTTAAAACCCTGACTTAATTCCTTTATCAAACAAAAAGAAGTCCTGCCGATATCAGCAGGACTTCTTTTTGTTTGATCTTTTTCTTTGTGTTTGTTAAGCTAATATTTCATCGTCCTTCAAATCGTTTCGTTTTACATAACGAGACAACTTAAACCCATATACAGATATATATAAATAACATGCTACAACAATCAGCAATGCGTAATCATAATTTGCGTAAGCAAAATTACGCACGTTAAATGGTATAACGGCACCGCCCACAATAAACATAATCAATACAGCCGAACCGTCTAATGAGAATTTACCAAGACCATTCACACCCAAAGTGAAAATACTTGGGAACATAATTGCATTAAATAAGCCGATAGACATCACCAGATAAAAATTATATACCACATACTCTTTAGGTAAAAGAATTGCAATCAGAATTAATAGAGATGATATAGCAGCAGATGTTCCTAATGCTTTATTTGTAGGAATATATAACAACAACAACGCGCCTAAGAATCTTCCCACCATAGCAAGCTGCCAATACTTGCTGGCCAGCTCGGGTGAAAAGTCTTCGAGATAATTTGCTAACGCAACTTCAGCACCAACATAAGCAAAGATTGCAAATGCCCCCAATCGCAATTGAGAGAAATGCATTACGTGTCTCTTACGTTTCGATGTAACTTTATTTAATGGCTCTAATAAGTGCGTATCCATTTCTGGTAAATAAATTAACATTAAAAATATGGCAAACAGAATCATCATAATTCCAAAAACCAAATATAATTTATCTATATAAGCAGATTCAATAGTAATCTTATCCATTAAGGGTAAAGATTGTAAGTATTCGAATGGGATATTAATGTAACGGCTCAATATTTCCATAGATACAATTGGGCCAATTACCGTACCTAATGCATTAAAGGCCTGAACAAAAACCAAACGGCTTGCAGCCCGCTCTACGCCGCCTAACAAAACCACATATAAGTTTGCACCTACTTGTAATATTGTAATTCCGGCAGCCATAAAGAATAATGCTATTAAAAAAAGATAATATAATTTATACGTTACAGATAGTAAAAAGAGAAAGCAACCTACACAAGCAAGCAGCCAGCCAATCAAAATGCCTTTCTTATAACCAATACGCTGAATCATACTCCCTGCCTGGAGGGATACAATTAAGTATGTACAAAAGAAGGTTAGGTTAATTAAGGTTGAGACTGAATATGAAAGCCCGAATACAACCTTGAAATGTTGATACAGGAATAAATTCAAATTTGTTAATAGCCCCCACATAAAAAACAAAACGGCCATTACAAAAATCAGTATTAGTCGTTGTTTTCTACTAATCTGAAGTGTTAATTCTTTCATCTACTAAATTTTATATTCACGAAGATTTGATATCGCTTCATTTGACAATATGTCAAACAGTATAAAACCATAAGGTTTTACTTCAATTTGCTGAATAATATTATTAATAATGGCTACTTCATTCTCAATAACACCATTATCGCTATATAAATATACAACTAATTTATTAGTACGGGATATGGGCATACTTAGTTTAATCGAAACTTGCTCAGTATGAGCACCTAAATTATACAAAATCATTTTATCGGAACTTAACCCACTAATTTGCAAAGCAATACATTTACTTGGCGTTGAGGATATAACCTGACAATTTGCGAATTTAGCGGTACTAATACCCAGCTTTTGCCTTATTTTAGAAAATTCACGAATCGTTTTCCAGTAAGGGGAGTCTTTGTTCAACATATCCTCTTCCCCAACAGGATTAAATAAGCACTCCCTAATTGCCCCATCCAACACCCCTCTGCCTTTTAATCCCTGCTCTGTTCCATAGTAGACACAAGGAATACCCGGCAATAATAAAAAAGCCCGCAATACATTAATAAAAGCTGACTCATTCATTCTATAAGCAATTCGATGCTTGGGCATCTGCCCTATTTGATCGTGGTTGTCTAAAAACCGAATGGGTGTTTTTTTATTCTCTGTAGAAAAATTATGTTTCTTTTTATCACCTAACATGCTTTTTACAAATGAGAAATAAAAGTCAAAATCTAAATAACCATCGATAGACGTGTATTGATTAACGAGTGATTCCTCTCCAATAATTTCAGCAAAAACAAAAAAGTCTTTTTTATTTACTGATTTTGCAAATCTTTTTATCTCTGATATGAATTTATTCAACCAAGCGGGAGCTATATGCTTAGCCGCGTCAATTCTAAATCCATCACAATCAGTTAATGAAAACCAATACGAATAAATCGCAATCATTACTTCAAGATTCTGATCCCCTATAGTTGAATCATCCTGAATCAAATCTTTCAATTCAAAAATGTCCCCATCCCACGTTTCGGGTATTTCTTCCCAATCAACAATACGTCCTTTACGGCTGTAACAATTAAAGTTTCTGAGCTCGGACGGTATTGGACGATCATCGTATTTCCAGGCTTTTGCAGCAAACCGAATCCCATTCTTATAGCATGGATTTTCTTTTACATAAGACCAGTTATTTCCGGTGTGATTAACAACCACATCAAAAAAAACACGCATATTTAAATCATGTGCTTTAGAGACTAATTCAACAATGTCCTCTTTCGTTCCCCATTGGGCATCCACTTCTAAAAAATTCTCTATTGAATATCCGTGATACGATTCAGCATTATTTTGCAAAAAAGGATTTATCCAGATTGATGTAAATCCCATTTCAGCAATATATGTTAAATGAGCTATAATACCCCGGATAGTACCGCCGCAACGGGCTTGCAATGTTTCAGTATCTCCAAAACCTTTATCAGAAAAAATGGTACTCCGCAACTTACCATCGTGAAAACGATCCACTAATAAAAAATACATCAATTCTTCTTCTATTGGTCTTTCAGTATTCCAATAGGTTTTATTTTTTGTTAATGCTGAAAGATGAATGTCTTGAATTGATATCATAAAAAAAGCCCCGCAGGGCTTGTTTATCTATGCAATTACTGTTGATGCCTGAAATGTGAACTGATCTCTGAAAGCAGCTAATTCAGCAGAAAAATCGGTCACTTTAAGCGGTATGTATTTCAATAATTTTGTTTCAGGATTTATCTTTTGTTCTCTTAGTTCAAGATGTTGATTGATGAAGATAAATTCTAACGTAGGATACAAATCTTTCACTTCATCTATCAAATCGTATATTTCAAGATTGCGTTCAGTTAAATTATATGTATCAGAAGGAATTTCTTTGGTAAGCATTGCTTCTAATGTATCAACGGCTTTATTTACATGAATAAATGAGCGACTTTGACGTCCATTGCCATGAATGGAGATTCTATTTTTATAATGCGACTCAAACATGAATTTATTAATTACTGCATCAAAACGCATCGATGAAGAGTAACCGTACACATTTCCTAAACGGATAATGATTGCATTCATTTTAGCTCCTAGCCGCGCTACATGCTCTTCGCCACGCATCTTAGAAACGCCGTAAATTGTTTTAGGATTAACAGCTGAATTCTCATCAATCAATTCTTTCCCTGAACCGTATACAGAGCAGCTGCTTACATAAATAAGTTTTTTTACAGTTTTAATTTCTTCAATTGCATAAACCAACTCTGCTGTCCCCCAGTGATTCACCTGCTCGTATAAATGGCTATCTGCACTTGCAAAAGGTGTAGATACTCGTGCTGCTAGATGATATACAACATCAATATCGGTTAACACTTTACGAATCTTTCTGGTATCAAGTAAGTCACCAAATTCAAATTGAATTTTATCTTTTGAGATCCGTTGAGATGAATTAATAAACAAATTATAATTTTCCCTTGATAAATTATCGTACACAACAACCTTTGAAATAGCAGCATTTTCAGCTAGTTTCAATACCAACTCTGTACCGACATATCCCGCACCACCAGTAACTAATACCTTCATATAATAATGTAATTCTTAAATTAATTCTTGCTCACTAATTCTGTGTTCAAACCACATTCCGTTTTATTCAAACCAAACCAACGACCTTGTCTATTATATGTTTCCAGATCGAATTTACGGGTACATGGTTCGCAACCAATACTTAAATATCCTTTTGCCTCCAACGGATGACGTGGTATCTTATGTTCCTTAATATACTTTTCAATCATGCGCACATCCCAGTCAAGCATAGGATGAAACCGCGTTGTATTGTGAGGTGCAGATTGTTCTATTTTAAAATTTTTACGAACAGCACTTTGATCTGCACGTACACCATTGATCCATATATCATATTCAGGCAATACAGCATCCAATGGCTGTACTTTATTCAAATAGCAGCAATAATCAGGGTCTGAAGTAAATAATAACCTTCCTTCAGCATCTTTTTGCATATTTCTTGGTGTGGATGAAGATACCACATGCACGTCCAGTTTGAATAAATCAGCTATTTGATCGCGGTACGAAATTGTTTCCGGGAAATGATACCCCGTATTGATAAAGTATACCGGAATAGATGTTTCAAATTCGCTAAGAAGATGAAGCAAAACAATACTATGCGTTTGAAAAGAGGAAGAAGTAAATAATTTCAACCCGTTTTCCTGATACGCTCTCAGTTTGATATATATGTCTTCCTTATTCATTTCAAAACAAAATTTAATTCTGCAAATTACTAAATAACTACTTTACAACAAAATATACCGACAAATAAGTTCCGTTTATGAAATATTATTTCGAAAATATTATTTTTTCATTCGAATTAGACAAAAAACATTTAAAAGTCCGTGATAAATTCTGCGAAAGTAAAGGAATCAAGGATACGAAATTGTAGTTTTGTCAAATTGAAATAATTGATATTAATACTTATACAACTTTGAGAACCGCAATATTCAGAAAGGAACATTTCAACGCTGCACATCGTTTATATAACCCATTGTGGAGTGATGAAAAGAACAATGCTGTTTTCGGAAAATGTAATAACCCGAATTATCACGGTCATAATTACGAAGTGATTATTAAATTAACCGGAGAGATTGACCCTGTTACTGGTTACGTATTCGATACAAAGGTACTGAGTGACTTAATTAAAAAGCATATTTTATTGCGTTATGATCACAAAAATTTAAATCTTGATTGTGAAGAATTTAAACACGTGAATCCAACCGCTGAAAATATTGCAAAGCAAATTTATACAACCTTACGATCATTGATAGATACGTCATTAGATCTTAAAGTTATATTATATGAAACAGAACGAAACTTTGTTGAATACCCAGCATAAACCAGACGTAATGGACGAATTAGGTGAAGACCATGTTTCTACATCGGCAGAAACACCGCTCCGCGAGGATGCATTTGAGAAAGATGATGCTTTAAAAATTGAATTAATACAAAAACATTTTAAAGAAATCATGCATATACTTGGGCTCGACCTGACAGACGATAGCCTGAAAGGAACACCGAATCGTGTTGCCAAAATGTATGTAAAAGAAATATTCAGTGGCTTAAACCCAGCAAACAAACCAAGTATCCGTTTGTTTGAAAATAAATACAAGTACAACGAAATGCTGGTGGAGAAAGATATCACTCTTTACTCCTATTGCGAACATCATTTCGTTCCGATTATCGGAAAGGCTCATGTGGCCTATATCTCGAATGGAAAAGTAATTGGCTTGTCTAAAATAAACCGTCTGGTTCAATATTATTCAAAAAGACCTCAGGTACAGGAACGCTTAACCGTACAAATTGCCGAAGCGCTTAAGGAGGCTTTAAAGACTGAAGATGTAGCCATTGTGATTGATGCAGCTCATTTATGTGTTTCTTCCAGAGGTGTTAAAGACACTGCGAGCACAACAATTACAGCGCATTATTCAGGAAAGTTTAAAGAAGACCAAACACGAAATGAATTTCTTGCGTTCATTCAAAATAAATAATCTAATAACCGGGGACCATGAGATTAGAAGACGAAATAAAACAAGTAAAGGCATTTAATAATGAATACAACAAAGCTGTTGTAAATCTTATTTATACCTACAATTGGCTGGAATCTTCTTCGAAAGCTTTTTTTCAGGAATATGATCTTACTTCACAGCAATTTAACATACTACGGATCTTAAAAGGACAACATCCTAATCCGTCTACCATAAATTTGCTGAGAGAGCGTATGCTTGATAAAATGTGCGATGCATCCAGATTGGTAGAACGACTTAGAATAAAAGGCCTGGTAGAACGTTCAAAAGCATCTTCTGACAAACGTGCTGTAGATATACTAATTACTAAAAAAGGAGAAGAATTACTTTCTAAAATAGCCTTAAAATTCCCGGTATTTGAAGAAAAATTCAAAACCCTTACCGAAGAGGAAGTGTCTGTTTTGAACAACTTATTAGACAAATTAAGGGGCTAATCCACCTATTTATCCACATTAACTACTGATATATATAAAATAATAGGGATTTACGGTTACTAAATTTGCTGCAAAAGTATATAAAACATGAATGACCAAGAGATTTTAGTGCGGCTAAAACAGGGAGATGAAAATACCTTGGACTTACTCTACAAGCAAAACTACCGGATGATGATCAAATTGATTGTCAAAAATAACGGCAGCGAAGAGGAAGCGAAAGATATTTATCAAGAGTCATTAATTGTACTTTGGCAAAAAATTCGCGACCCAAATTTCATATTAACCTCTAAAATAAGCACTTACTTATACAGCATCTGCTTAAATCTTTGGAGAAAAGAACTTGAACGTAAGAAACGCTTTTCTTATGAAATAAAAGAAGAGATCGATATCATAGATATGGATCGGGATGAGCGAATAAAAATAATCAATAAGTGCATACAGCAACTAGGCGAAACCTGTCGCGATGTATTAACCTATTATTACTTTGATCGTTTATCAATGGTAGAAATTGCAGAAAAAATGGGTTTTGCAAATTCTGATACCTCTAAAACAAAAAAATACAAATGTAAAAAGGAGCTGGATCTCCTTGTTAAATCTTTATATAAAGAAAGCGACTTTCTTGATTAATTTATGAATATCTCAGAAGAAACTATTGATTCATTCTTGCGAGGAGATTTAAGCGGAGCTGACTTAGAAAAGTTCAATAGCGCTCTTGCAGCAGATCCAAAGCTTCAGCAAGAAGTATCTATTCAACGCGACATCGTTGAGTCATTAAAACAATACCGCCACCAGCAATTAAAAAACAGGTTGAACTCTATTGAGATGAAACCTGTAGCTGTAGGAACATTCTCTTCCGCTTATGTAAAAATAGCCGCATCTATTGGCGTTGTTGCTCTATTGGTTGGCGGTTATCTGTTCTTCAATAAAAACAATGCTGCATCATCCATTTCTGCTGATAACACAGAGAATACGGCGATTAATAGCGAAATTGGCAACAATGTAACAGCTGGTGCAGAAACATCTACTCCGACTGAAATTGCGGCAACTACTAAACCTTCTGCTACTGAAAATGTAAGCAACGTTGATGCAACTACTAGTTCAAAAAAATCAACAACTTCTGATAGCAAAAAATCTTCTTCAATCAATGAGAAAGGATCTAAAAAGTCTGCTTCTTATTCTGAACCTTCTGATACAGAAATGAATGAAGATTATTCAGTGGATAAGGTAAACGATGATTTCAGTATACCAACAATAAATGATGGCGCTGCCAGTATTTCTGCGCCACAAATAAAAGTGAGCATTGTTAAAGAAAAAAATCTTGGTTATCGCTTCTTTAATAACCAACTGTTCCTTCACGGAAACTTCTCTAACAGTACCTATGAACTGTATGAATTAAACAATAAGCCATCAAAACAGTTATTCTTATATTTTGAAAGTAACTATTATGAGCTTATTCAAGGAAAAACAAAAGTAACATCACTGACTCCTATTACGGATAAAACTACTTTGCTTCAATTAACTCAATTAAGAGAACATTAATAGCATATCTTACCCTCTTTCATTGGATAGGTCAAATTTCTTCGGTAAATTTGACCTATCCGTTTTTTATAGCAATACGTGGCAGAGTCAGTTAACAAAAAGAGAAAAAAAATACTGGGAAGTTTTCCCTACACAACAGTAATTTTCAGCATTACCTTATCATTAAGTGTTATAGGTTTGTTCGGACTGATTTTAATTAATGCCCAATCCATAAAAAAAATCATCCATAATCAGGTAGGCGAAGTTCAGATATATGTACATAACCATATTAGTGACTCCCTTTTAACAGCATTTAAAACCGGACTGTATCAAAAAAACTACCTGGCCAAAGATGCTGCCGGCAATCCGGAAGTTACATACATTTCAAAAGAACAGGCCAAAGATGAATATATCAAGCAAACCGGACAGGACTTCACAAAAATAATTGAAGAGAATCCATTACGTGCTTCATATACAATTCACGTTTCAGATCAATACACAGACTCAGCGTCCATGAATTTTATTGTAAAAGAATTAAACATGGAACCAGCCGTTTATGAAGTTATATATGAAGAAGCTTTATTAAAAAAAGTAACACGCAATATTAAAAATGCCGGTATTATACTGGCTGGTTTTGCCATATTACTTACCATTGTAACCTTCTTCTTAATCAACAACACAATTAAACTAGCGCTCTATTCTCAACGTTTTTTAATACGAAGTATGCAGTTGGTTGGCGCACGCCCATTTTTCATTCAAAAACCATTTATTTATCGCGCGATGCTGCAAGGGGCTATTAGTGGTATTATTGCTTCAGGACTTTTATTCATCCTTCAACAATATGCTTTTGCTACCATTGAAGATTTACAAAAATTATACGTAGCCGATCAAACATACATACTATATGCAGCACTTGTAGTTACAGGGGCAATGATTGGCTTAGTAAGTTCGTTCTTATCCGTTCGCAAATACATGTTCTTATCATTAGACGATTTATATTAAAATTATGAGCAAAGAAAAATTAGTTTTCGGAAATATAAACTACATCATCATGGTTGTAGGTGTATTATTAATGGTTATCGGATATTTCATCATGGCTTCCGATACCGAAGCATACGGTTTTGGCACAAAAGGCTTAACAGTAGGTCCGATGATTGTGTTAGCAGGCTTAATTGTTGAAGTAGCAGCCATATTTTATACGCCAAAGAATAAAGCGTAAGCATGACCTGGCTTGAATCCATTATCCTTGCAATAGTAGAAGGATTGACAGAGTTTTTACCTGTATCTTCTACGGGCCACATGATTATTACTTCTGCTGTTATGGGCATTAAAAATGACCCGTTCACAAAAGTATTTGAAGTGGCTATTCAATTTGGTGCCATCTTATCTGTTGTTGTTTTATACTTTAAACGATTCTTCAAAAGCTTTGATTTTTATTTCAAACTTTTTGTAGCGTTTATTCCTACAGCCATTGTCGGTTTATTATTAAAGAAACACATTGATTCATTACTGGAAAATGTTTGGGTAGTAGCCTCTACCCTATTACTGGGAGGAATCGTTTTACTCTTCGTTGATAAATGGTTTCAGAAAAATGAAGAAGAAGGCACGGAAGATGTTTCTTACAAGACAGGTTTCCTGATCGGCTGCTTTCAATGTATTGCTATGATACCTGGTGTATCACGCTCGGCGGCTACCATTATTGGCGGACTGACTCAAAAATTAACCCGCAAAGCTGCTGCCGAATTTTCATTCTTCCTAGCCGTACCTACAATGTTTGCAGCAACAGCAAAAAGCTTATACGATGAAAAGGATTTAATACTTGAATCGTCTGACAAAATACCGTTGTTATTGCTTGGCAACGTTGTTGCATTTGTTGTTGCTATGCTTGCGATTAAATTCTTTATTAATATCCTTACCAAATACGGTTTTAAAGCATTTGGGTATTACAGAATAGCACTTGGCACACTCCTATTGATTTTGCTATTACTTCATGTAGATTTAGCTGTCGTATAAACTACTATAGAATTACCCATACATGCCTACGATTGAAACACCTCAGCTTGATTTAGTTCTATGCTTAGATAAGCCATATCATTGGACATCTTTTGACGTAGTAAAAAAAGTTCGACGGGTTTTAAAGATGAAAAAAGTGGGACATGCCGGAACACTGGATCCTCTCGCTACGGGGTTATTGATTGTTTGCACAGGAAAAAAAACCAAGACCATTGAATCATTAATGGCCGATGAAAAGGAATATTCCGGTTCCATTGCTTTAGGTGCAACAACAGCATCTTACGATCTGGAAACAGCATTAGAAAATCAAACCGATATCTCTGCATTAACTGATTCTCAAATAAGAAAAACGGTTAAACAATTTTTAGGAACAATTACCCAAACCCCTCCTATCCACTCTGCTATTAAAGTAGATGGTAAACGAGCGTACGATGAAGCGCGCAAGGGTAATGAAGTAGTAATTAAACCCCGTCAGGTTTTTATTAAAGAATTTCGAATAGAAAAAATCGAGTTGCCGCTCGTTTATTTTACTATAGTTTGCAGTAAAGGTACCTACATTCGTACCATTGCGAACGATTTCGGAAAAGCATTGAACTGCGGGGGGCATCTTAATTCCTTACGCAGAGAGCGTATCGGAAACTATTCGGTTAAAGATGCTGTTACTCCTGAAGAACTCGAAGCCTTATATAAGCCTGCATGAAAATTTATAGAGATATAAAAGAATTTGAACCTTTAAATAAGGCAGTTGTTACTATTGGCGCGTTTGACGGAGTTCATATAGGGCATAAAAAAATATTGAATCGCCTAACAGAACTCAGCAGCCTTGTAAATGGAGAAAGCGTCTTAATTACTTTTTGGCCGCATCCCAGATTTGTTCTCAAAAAAGATGCTGAACCTATTGGCTTATTAAATACATTGGAGGAAAAAATCCATTTACTGGATTCTTATAAAATAGATCACTTATTAATTTTAAATTTCAATGAAGAATTTGCAAAATTAACTGCAGATGCATTTATAGAAAATATTTTAATTAAAAGTATTGGTACGCGATTTTTAGTTTTGGGATACGACCATCGTTTTGGAAACAACCGCGAAGGCAGTATTGATTATCTAAATGCGAATAAAGAACGCTTTGGCATTGAATCCATAGAGATTCCAAAACAGGAAATAGAATCGCTTGCTATATCATCAACATTGATTCGTAAAGCACTGTTGAATGGTGATAGCACTGTTGCCAACCAAAATCTTGGTTATCCTTATTTACTGCGAGGCTTCGTAATTGAAGGAAACAAATTAGGACGAACAATAGGGTTCCCTACAGCAAATATTTTTATTGAAGATCAGGATAAGCTCATCCCTAAAAATGGCGTGTATGCTGTATATGTATACATCGAAGGCGAACGCTATAAGGGAATGTTAAATATAGGTGTAAGACCTACAATTAATAATGACAAACGCAGAACCATAGAAGTACATATATTCGATTTTAACGAAGATGTCTATGGAAAAACAGTGCGGCTTGAGCTTATAACGTATATCCGCGATGAGGTTAAATTCAATGGTATTGATGCATTGATTGAACAACTTAAAAAAGATGAAATAGAAAGCCGGTCCATTTTAAAATAACACTTCTTATTTTTTCAATTCAATATATACAGGAAAGTGATCGCTGTATCCACCATAATACTTATTGCCTAAATACGTTCTGAATGGGCCCGACTTAAGATCGTTTTTATAATACAACCATTCCGGATTAAAAATTTCAGCATCTAAAAATTGTATTCCCTTTTTATTCATAATAGAATTACTGACCAATATCTGATCAAACAAAAACCAATCTCTTTTATACTTACACGTTCCTTTCCCTGCATCCTGTAGTGCTTTATACGGGTTAATTAAATCACCATTGACATTTTTCTTTGTCGTTTTAAGCTTCAGCATAACAGACATGCTTTCATTGCTTGGCTGATCATTAAAATCGCCCATTACAATAATATTGCTTGCAGGATTCACTGTTATAATCGAATCAATAATCTCTTGTGTCAGCATTGCTGCTGCAATACGCTTGTGTTCCGACTTCTCCTCTCCTTCTCTCCGCGATGGCCAATGATTTACCAATACATGTACGGTATCACTCCAAAGAATTCCTTTTACCACCAAAACTTCTCTCAGAAACAATTCAGGATTTTCGTCTTTATCAAAATAGGATAAATACGAAGTTAACGGTGTAAAATAAGCATCATTATATAAAAGGCTAACATCAATACCTCTTTTGTCTGAAGAATTAAAATGAATAATCTTAAAGGATGTCGATGTATCACTACGCAGCAAATCTTCCAGAACTTCTTTGTTTTCAACTTCAGCCATACCCAATAATGCAAGCGAACCTGATTCATTCAATCCATTCATTACATCTTTGATATGTTTTAGTTTTAGCTCATATCGTTCTGCAGTCCAGTTTAATTTGCCTTCGGGTAAAAAATCATTGTCGTTCGTGTGTACATCATCAATGATGTCAAACAAATTTTCAGTGTTATAAAATGCAATCCTGCACGTACCTGGATTTGTTTTATTAGACTTATTAGCCGTTTCAGTATGATACGAACAGGATATTGATAATAAAACACTGACAGCAACAAGTATAACACTGATATTCATACACTTCATTATAATTAATCAAACAAATATGATTCAAGGATATAAATTACGATTTCTAAACTTGTTTTAGAGTGATTTCCTCAGGAAATTAGCAGAAATATTAGTGAACCATGAAAAATTCAGAAATAAAATTCAGCATAAAACTAGACGATAAAAATATTCCCGAATCAATTGTTTGGGAAGCAACAGATGGCCCTTCTGATAAACCACTACCTACTGATGCTATTGCATTATCACTATGGGATCATTCACAAATGAATACCATGCAGATTAATATCTGGACAAAAGAGATGCCGGTAGAGGAAATGAAACGTTTTGCAATTGAAGGTATTGGTGGAATGGCTGATTCTATTGAAAATGCAACGGGTGATATTAAGATGGCTGAAATGATTCGCGAACTGTGTAAAAAGTTGGTGATACATGTAAAAGAAAATGCTAAACAATAACCTTTAAAATGCCTCTTAAAATCAAGAGGCATTTTTTATTTATATTATTTTTCATTTTTACCTCTATTCTAATTTATTAAAATAATCACAACTAATATTCAATAGGTACAATATTTAAAATCACAACTAAACTTTTCGACTATTTTATATAAAAAGTCGAAAAGTTTAGTAATTTTGATTTTTATAAGGCTAAGCAAAGCATATTATTCCCAAATAAAACTTTTGAATGCCTACAATTTAAATACCCCAATAGTATGAAAAAAATAAGTATACTTTTATTGCTAACACTTCTGTACAGTGCAGCACAGGCTCAACAGCAAACACAAGAGCCTACTACATTTTCTCTGAAGCAGGCAATCGATTACGGTTTAAACGAAAACTTTGCAGTAAAAAATGCGAACCTGCAAAGTGAAATGTCAGATGCACAAAAAGGCGAAGCTCGCGGATCTTTACTTCCACAGATCTCCGCACAAGCTGACTTAGTACATAGCTTTCAGGTGCAAAAAAACATTACAGAAAATGGAGCAGGTCTTGTAAGTAATCCTAATGTACCGCTAGGAACACCTACGGCTTTTCAATTAGGTTTGAAAAACACATTTACTCCTAACATAACAGGTTCTCAGGTTTTATTTGATCAATCGTTTTTCTCTGCTCAAGGAGCTGCAACAGCAAATCAAGAGATAGCAGAAAAAAATATTACAAAAAGTAAAATTGATGTTTCTGTAAACATTACAAAGGCATATTATGGTGTACTTGTAAATGAAAAACAGTTACAGGCAATTGAATCCAGTTTAACTAGTTTGGATTCGATATACCGGGAAACGATAGGACGCTATGAATCAGGTCTTGCCCGTAATATTGATGTAAGCAGAACCTTGGTTAGTCTGAACAATGTGCGTGAGCAGCAACAGGAAATTATTCGCACAGTAGCGCTTAGCCGTTCAATTCTAAGATATCAAATGAATTTGTCAGAAGCGAATCCTTTAATCCTGACGGATAGCTTATACCCTGGCATGATTGCAGATATACAAAAAATCTTAGCAGAGAATAAAGAAGCTACAAAAACCACGTATACCAATCGTATCGAATATTCAATTATTCAAAGTCAACAAAAATACAATACCTATTTATTGAAAAATGCCAAAGCCGGTCATTACCCACGATTACTTGCAATAAGTTCTTTTGGTTATAACCCGGGTGCGACTCACTTTTCAGATCTGACTCAATCTTCCCGTTGGTATGATTATTCTACTATTGGCTTACGTCTTCAGGTTCCTATCTTCTCCGGTTTTGCTGTTAACTACAGAGTTCAACAAAAAGAAATCCAACAAAAAATAACGGAAAACAATAAGCGTTCACTTGAAAAAGAAATCAACCTTGAAGTAGAACAAGCCATCATTAATCTTTACAATAGTGTTCAGTCATTCAATATTCAAAAAGAAAATCTTGCTCTTGCAGAGCAGAATCTAGCTGTATTACGTGCGGAATATGAAGCAGGAATTGCATTAAATGTAGAAGTAACAACAGCTGAATCGGATTTGATTACAGCACAAACAAATTACTATCGTGCGGTCTATACTGCTTTAATTTCAAAAGCAGATTATGAAAAAGCAGTCGGCAATATCAATAAATAATTAAGAAACAGAATAAAGAATTTAACATATACTATTATGAATAAAACAGTAACATCAGGAGTTTATGCAATCATAATACTTTTATTGGCTGCAGCCTGCGGTGGGCCAGGACAGAATCCAACACCACCAAATGCATCTGTAAAGACAGATACAGTAGAACTTAAAGATCCGGTTTACTATGATGTGTATCCTGGAAATGTGGTTGCATTAAACAATGTTGATTTGAATTGTGAAGTAAGTGGTTTCATTACGGGAATCTACTTCCAGGAAGGTCAACAAGTACATAAAGGTCAAAAGCTGTATGAAATTGAGCAAAATAAATACCAGGCTGCTTATGCAAGTGCTGATGCCAATTTAAAAATTGCACAGGCAAACCTGAGCAAGACACAAAAAGATGCTGACCGTTACAAGCAACTTAATGAAAAGGGTATGACAACGCAACAGAGACTTGAATACTCAGAAACTGATCTGGAAACAGCGCAAAGCCAGGTTGCTGCGGCTAAGGCAAACCTTGCAAGAGCACAAATCGACTTACAGCATGCTACAATTGTTGCACCTTTCGACGGTACAATCGGAATTTCTCTTGTTAAAAGCGGAGCATTTGTATCTGCAGGACAAACAAAATTAAATACGATTTCTTCTAATGATCCGATTGCAATTGATTTTGTAATCAATGAAAAAGAAATTTCTCATTTTATAGATTTAGAACAACGCAAATTATCTAAAACAGATTCCTTGTTTACCATTAGCCTTCCGGACAAAAGTATTTATCCTTACCCGGGAAAAATTTTATTCTTAGACAGAGCTGTTGACATGCAAACAGGAACGTTGAAAATCAGACTTCAATTCCCTAATCCGAAACGTGCGTTAAAAGACGGTATGAGCTGCGACATAAGAGTAGAAAACAAACATGCTGACAAGGTTGTTGTAATTCCAAATAAGGCTATTACAGAACAAATGGGTGAATACTTTGTATATGTTGTTGAACAGGACACTGCAAGACAGCATAAAGTTAAGATCGGAAAAGTTGTTGGTAAAAATATTGTGATACTTGATGGATTAAAACCAGGTGAACAAGTTGTGATTGAAGGAATCCAAAAATTACGTGATGGAGTTGCTGTACAAGTTGGCGCCCCTAAAACTGAAGCTCCTAAAAAATAATAAAGCAAAGAAATTATGATTGCAGATGTATTTATAAAACGACCGGTAACAGCTATTGTTGTTTCGATTGTAATCACCGTGGTTGGTCTTCTTACTTTGAGTAAGCTGCCAATCAGTCAATATCCGGATATTACTCCTCCTATCGTTCAGGTAACCGGAAATTTTCCGGGTGCTGATGCACAAACGGTAGAACGTACCATTACTACTCCCATAGAGTCTCAGGTAAATGGTAGCCCTGGCATGTCTTATTTACAGACAAACAGTACAAGTGATGGTAGTATGACAATGAACGTTACTTTTGATGTAGGAACGAACATTGATATTGCAACGCTTGATGTTCAAAACAGGGTTAGTGTTGCTACTCCACAGTTGCCTGATGATGTAAAGAAAACAGGTTTGACGGTACGTAAACGTAACCCAACCATCTTAATGCTGGTTGCTATGTATTCGCCTAATGGATCACATGATGTAAAATTCATGGACAACTACACAAACATCTTTATACGCGATGCCTTACTTCGTGTAAAAGGTGTAGGTGATATCTTTACCCGTGCAGACAATTTCAGTATGCGTATCTGGATGAATCCTGAAAAACTTGCGCAATATAAAATGTCGGCAAGCGATGTGGTAGCAAAACTTCAGCAACAAAACATTCAAGTTGCTGCCGGATCAATAGGTGCTGCACCACAACCAAAAGATCAGGCATTTGAGTATACCTTACAGGTAAACGGTATGCTTGAAAAAGTATCTGATTTTGAAAATATCGTTGTTCGCACAAAACCGGACGAAGGAGACATTGTTTACTTAAAAGATGTTGCCCGTGTTGAATTGGGTAAATTAAATTATTCCAGCAACAACTTTGTTGATGGCAAGCGCTCTTCTTATCTATTGGTATACCAGGCTCCGGGAAGTAACGCACTTGAAACAGCAGAAGGTGTATACAAAGCAATGGAAGAATTGAAAAAATCTTTCCCTTCAGATGTTGACTATGTAGTTCCTTTCGAATCAGTTTCAGTTGTTGATGTATCTATCGATGAAGTTGTACATACGCTTGTAGAAGCGTTATTGCTTGTAATTGTTGTTGTGTTCTTATTCTTACAAAGCTGGAGAGCAACGTTAATACCAATTCTGGCAATTCCTGTTTCAATCATTGGTACATTTATATTCTTTATACCACTTGGCTTTACGGTAAACACATTAACCCTATTTGGGTTTGTACTTGCCATTGGTATTGTGGTGGATGATGCGATTGTTGTGGTAGAAGCAACACAGCATTACATTGACCATGAGAAGCTCTCTCCTAAAGATGCTACGATTAAAGCGATGAAAGACATCTCCGGACCGGTAATCGCCATTGCACTTATTCTTGCGGCGGTATTCGTACCGGTTGGTTTCATACCTGGTATTGTAGGTCGTTTGTATCAGCAATTTGCCATTACCATAGCTGTATCTGTGTTGCTTTCTGCATTCGTTGCCTTGTCATTGACACCGGCGTTATGCGCCTTGTTATTAAGACCAATGCATCTGGATGAAAATTCAAAAGGTCTGAATAAATTCTTCTTTAAATTCAATGCCTGGTTTGCGCGTGTTACAGCTTCCTATTCAAATGGTGTTCAGTATTGTATTCGTAAAGCTCCGATTGTAATCATTATACTGATCTGCATATTCGTTGCTACATTTGGTTTATTTAAAGTTAAACCAACAGGTTTCATTCCTACAGAAGATGAAGGCCGTTTGATTATTACGTTTGAATTACCGGATGGTGCATCTACCACCCGTACACTTGATGTAATGACCAAGATTATGGCAGTTGTAAAAGAAAATCCTTCAGTGAATCACTTCGCTGCATTAGGAGGGTTGAACGCCATTACATTCGCTTCTAAATCAAACAGCGGTACTATATTCTGTCAGCTTAAACCATGGGCAGATAGAAAAGATGCGGCCATGCAAATTGAAGCAATCATTGGCCAATTCCAAAAAGGATTTGCTCCTATTAAAGAAGCGAACATCATTGTAATTCCTCCCCCACCTATTCCTGGTATGGGTAACGCTTCGGGTTTCAGCTTCATGCTTGAACAGAGACAAAGCAATGATGATATTAAAGATTTTGAGAGAGTAGTGAAACAATTTATGATGGAGGCGAACAAGCGTCCTGAAATTGCAAGAGCCTTTACATTCTTTACTGCACGGGCACCTGGTTACAAAATCAATGTAGACAGAGTGAAGTGTGAACGTATGGGTGTATCTACCGGAGAAGTATTCGGAACCATTCAAACATTAATGGGAAGTCGCTATGTAAATGATTTCTCAATATATGGCCGTAACTTCAGAGTAATCACACAAGCAGATACTTTATTCAGAAAAGACATCACTAATCTGGATCAGTATTATGTTCGGAATGTTAGCGGCAATATGATTCCACTCAGTTCTGTAGCAAGCTACCAGGCTATTGAAAATGCGCCTCTTATTTCACATTACAACTTATTCCGTTCGGCTGAATTTAACGGTACACCAAAGCCTGGCTATAGTAGTGGTGATGCAATAAAAGCCTTACAAGAAGTGGCGGCACAAGTATTACCAGCCGGTTACGGATATGAGTTTTCAGGATTAAGCCGTGAAGAACTTAAATCAGGATCCAGTGCGGTATATATCTTCGCATTATCAATCATGTTTGTATTCCTGTTCCTTGCTGCTTTATATGAAAGCTGGTCTGTTCCGTTCTCTGTAATGCTTGCCGTTCCTTTAGGTGCATTTGGCGCAATTCTTACACTTTATTTCTTACCAAAATTGAGTAATAACGTGTATGCACAAATTGGTTTAATAACCTTAATCGGTCTTGCTGCTAAAAATGCCATTCTTATTGTTGAATTTGCAAAAGAGCGTGTAGATAAAGGAATGGAAATTGTTGCTGCCACAATTGAAGCGGTGCAGTTGCGTTTACGTCCGATTCTGATGACGTCACTTGCTTTCATTCTTGGTGTATTACCATTAGTAGTTGCATCAGGTGCAGGTGCTGTATCCAGACAAACGATCGGATGGACAGTATTTGGCGGAATGCTTGCAGCTACAGGACTAGCTGTATTTATAGTACCCGTACTCTATGTTATTATTGCAAAAATTGCATATAGAAATAAAAAGTCATTACCTGTTGAAAGTAATAACGACAAGACTTCAACTAATCACTAATGATTTTACGTATAAACCTGTATCAGATATTAACTGATACAGGTTTTATAATTAAAGAAAATGACTGAGATAAAAAATAAGAACGAAGACGGCAAGCTGGAAATAATTATAAATGCTGCTCAAAAACGCTTTGCTCATTATGGCTTGTGCAAAACAACCATGAATGAGATCGCTGCCGATGTTGGCATGGGAAAAGCATCTTTATATTATTACTTCCCCGATAAAGAAACCTTATTTGAATCTGTCATAAAAAAAGAGCAAGATGTATTCTTTGATGAAATGAATTCTATTATTGATTCAGACACGGATGCCATCACTCAATTAAAAAAATATGTAAAGCTAAGAAGCATTCATTTCAGAAAATTACTGAATCTTTCAAAACTGCGTTCTGACTTTTTTCACAACTCGAAACCTGTCTTTAATAAGGCATTTGAATCATTCAATAAAAGAGAGTTGGAAATGGTTTCAAGCATTATTCAGCATGGGATTAATACAAAAGAATTTAAACGCATTAACAAACAGGAAAATGCAGAATTTCTGGTACACCTCCTATTAGGTGTTCGTATGGTAATGTTAAAATACAAAGATATCAATGAGTTTGAAGAAGCAGATTACGACGATCTGGGCAAAAAATCGTGTAAGGTAGCCGGAATGTTTATAAAAGAAATACAAGCAGAAGTATTATTAAAATAAACAGAAGTTGAAGTTCTATTCCCGCTAGTCAAAGGCTTGCCATCCCCTGGCAAGCCTTTTTATTTTTCATTCAGTATGCACAAAATAAAAGAGACCCGAACGTATTCATTCGGGTCTCTTTTATTTGTGATAAAAATTTAACTTTTATTATTTATCAATAACAATTTTTAATAGTGCCTGTTGACCATCTCCTTTTATAATTACCAGGTATGCACCTGAAGGTAGTTCTTGTGCATGTATTACTTCATTTATATACGAGGCATTTGAGATTTGTTTCGTAGCAACTACTACGCCTTGCATCGAAACAATTTCTATCTCTTCTACATTAAACGGTGTAGCAGGATTTGACAAGATAAATTGACCGGCAGATGGGTTCGGGTAAACAGAGAACCCTTGCGCCTGAGCATTCTGTATCGAAGTTACTGTAGTAACAGATACTGAGACATTGCTTGAAGAAACACTTGTTGCACAAGGACTGGAAATCACACAAACATAATCGCTAAAATTATCCGTTACAGCTACATTGATGATCGTTAACATATTCGTTGCCGAACCGGATATTCTTGAATCGTCTGAAATAGCAAAACCACCTCTCTTCCACTGATATGTCAAAGAAGGTCCGGTTGCCAGCACAGATAAGGATATTGTATTGCCCGACTGAGCTGTTTGAGATACCGGCTGCGTATTAATGACAATAGGACTTGATGATTGTGTTAATGCCGCAGCACCCGAAGTAACTGCTCCGCAGGTACCCGTTACAGTTACCGTATAGCTTTGTAATTCCGCAGATGAAATATTTGAAATCGTTAACGCATTTGTTCCGACACCTGCAAATGTTGAACTGTTTACCAACACTGTAGTTCCGCCTTTCCATTGATAGCTCAGGTTTGTTCCTGATGCTCCAACTGTATATGTAGCAGAACTGCCCAATGAACACACCGACTGATCAGATGGCTGAGATGTTATAGCTGTTACCGCATTAACTGTCATTGCAACCGAATTAGATATTACCGTTGCAGGCGAAGCACATGTTGCAGCGTTAGTTATTTCAAGAGAATAAATATCTCCATCATTTGCCGTAGAGGTAGAATAAGAAGCATTGGTAGCAGCAGCAATATATGTACTTCCTGATTTCCATTTATACGTTGCCGTTCCGCCTGTTACTGTCGATGTAAAGTTAACAGTAGTACCTGGACAAATCACATTATTGTCTGCTACAATAGATACCGTGGGAACAATAATAGGATTAACGGTAACGGATGAAGGCGATGATGTTACAACTGCAGTAGTAACACAACCTGCATTACTTGTTAATTCTGCTGTAATAGAATTACCCGCAGCCAAGCTTGTTGTTGTATAGCTTGATCCTGTCTCTCCTGATATTGGATTACCGTTATTCAACCATCTATATGCAGGAGATGAACCTCCATTACTTGGTGTTGAAGTAAACACAACCGAACTTCCGGAACAAATAGTTACAGCACTTGCTGAAATCGAAATGGAAGGAGTCTGTAATGGAGTCACTGTAATTGTAGTTTGTCCTGAAGTAGCATTTGCTGATGACGCACAACTAGAATTACTTACAATATCCAGACTTATTTTATCCCCATCTGCAAGCGAAGTAGTAGAATATGTTGCATTTGTGGCTCCACTAATACCTACATTATTATTTTTCCATTGATACGTTGGAGCAGTTCCTCCAAGCCCTACTGTTGAAGTGAATAATACATTTGCTCCTGCACATACTGTATTGCCCGGATTGGCAGTTATGGAAACCGTCGGTGCCGCACTTGTTACTATTGAAATGGTTACCACATTTGAAAGTACAGGAGCAGAAGATGTAACACATGTTGCATTGCCTGTCATTTCAACGGTATAATTGTCTCCATCTGAAGCAGTCGTTGTTGTATAGCTCGCATTCGTTGCTCCTGTAATATAAGAAGCGCCAAGCTTCCACTTATAAGTCGGTGCAGCTCCACCACTTGAAGGAGTCGCTGTAAAAATAACACTGGTACCTGTGCAAATTGAAGTATTATTTGCTGCTATAGTTACTGCAGGAGTAAGTATAGGGTTAACAGTCATAACAATAGCATTAGAGTTAACAGTTGCTGCAGAAACACATGTTAATGTACTTGTCATTGAAACGGAATAGGAATCACCATCCGATGCAGAAGTAGTTGTATACGTTGAATTTGTAGCTCCACTGATTGGTGTAGAATTATTTATCCATTGATATCCAGGTGCTCCGCCGTATACCGGAGTTGCACTAAGCGTTATGCTGCTGCCTGAACAAATTGTAGTAGAACCGGTTGAAATTGTTACGCTAGGGTTCAGTACAGGATTTACAGTAATAACTATTGCTGTTGATGTTACAGTTGGTGTAGCAGGACAAGCAGCATTACTTGTTACCACTACCGTATAAGAATCATTATCAGCAGCAGTTGTAGTCGAATATGTAGAACTTGTAGCGCCGCTGATTGCAGTTGCACCTTTTTTCCATTGATACGTTGGTGTAGTACCTGCATTTACTGGCACAGCAGTAAATGAAACAGTAGCACCTGCACAAATCGTAGTGGCGCTGGCAGATGTTGTTACTGTTGGTGTTTGTACTGCATTTACATTGACCACTATTGCATTACTGGTTAATGTTGCAGGTGATGCACAAAGTGCGTTACTGGTCATCGTCACCGAATAAGAATCACCATCAGCAGCCGTTGTTGTCACATACGTTGAATTCGTTGCACCGCTGATTGCCGTTGCGCCATTCTTCCACTGATACGTTGGTATTGTACCTCCACTGGTAGGTGTTGCTGTAAATGTAATACCAGCTCCTGCGCAGATTGTAGTCGCAGTTGACGTAGCTGACACGGCAGGAATAATGATCGGATTTACCGTAATAGTAATTGGTGTTGATGTTACGGTTGGTGTAGATGGGCAAATTGCAGTACTTGTCACAACAACCGAATAAGAATCGCTATTAGCTGCCGAAGTTGTTGTATAGGTAGCACTCGTAGCTCCACTAATTACAGTACTTCCGTTTTTCCATTGATACGTTGGTGGCGTACCGGCATTCGACGGTGTAGCAGTAAAGCCTAAGCTTGTTCCGGCACAAATTGTAGTTGCGGTAGATGTAACGGACACGGTTGGTGTTGTCACTGCATTAACCGTTATTGCTATTGGCGTAGAAGTAACCGTTGGAGTTGTTGAACAGGTAGCACTACTTGTTACTACAACGGAATAGGAATCGCCGTTCGCAGCAGTTGTGGTGGTATAGGTAGCATTCGTAGCACCACTAATCGTTGTTGCTCCGTTTTTCCATTGATAGGTTGGTGTTGTTCCCGCACTTGAAGCTGTGGCTGTAAAGCCAAGACTAGCACCCGCGCAAATCGTAGTTGCGGTGGATGTAACCGATACAGTCGGTGTTAAAGAAGAACTTACTGTTATATTAATCGCAGACGATGTTGCCGTAGGTGTAGATGGACAAATCGCAGTACTTGTAACTACCACCGAATAAGAATCTCCATTCGCTGCAGTTGTAGTCGAATATGTAGAACTTGTAGCACCGCTTATTGCAGTAGCACCGTTTTTCCATTGATACGTTGGTGTAGTACCTGCATTTGCTGCTGTAGCCGTAAATGTAATACTAGTTCCGGGACAAATTGAAGTCGCACTCGCAGAAGCAGATACACTTGGAGTTAATACCGGATTAACTGTTATAGATATTGGAGTTGATGTAACAGTCGGTGTTGAAGGGCAAGTAGCTGTGCTTGTAACAACTACCGAATAAGAATCACCGTTCGCTGCTGCTGTAGTTGTATATGTAGCGCTAGTAGCACCGCTTATTGCAGTAGCACCGTTTTTCCATTGATACGTTGGCGTTGTACCGGCATTTGCTGCTGTAGCTGTAAAACCAAGACTTGTTCCCGCACAAATCGTTGTTGCCGTAGGGGTAACCGATACCGTTGGTGTCGTAACAGCATTTACAGTGATTGCAATCGGAGTTGATGTAACTGTAGGCGTAGAAGGACAAGCAGCAGTACTTGTAACTACTACTGAATAAGAATCACCATTCGCAGCTGTTGTAGTTGTATACGTAGCATTCGTAGCACCACTTATTGCAGTAGCACCATTTTTCCATTGATACATTGGTGTTGTACCGGCATTTGCTGCTGTAGCTGTAAAACCAAGACTTGCACCCGCACAAATGGTTGTTGCTGTAGAGGTAACTGATACCGTTGGTGTTGTAACAGCATTTACAGTAATCGCAATCGGAGTTGATGTTACTGTTGGTGTAGAAGGACAAGTAGCAGTACTAGTAACAACTACTGAATAAGAATCACCGTTCGCAGCCGCTGTAGTTGTATATGTAGCACTAGTAGCACCACTTATCGCAGTAGCACCGTTTTTCCATTGATAGGTTGGTGTTGTTCCTGCATTTGTTGGTGTAGCTGTGAAGCCAAGGCTTGTTCCTGCACAAATGGTTGTTGCTGTAGATGTAACCGATACAGATGGTGTTGTAACAGGATTTACAGTTATCACAATCGGAGTTGATGTTACTGTAGGTGTAGAAGGACAAGTAGCTGTACTTGTAACTACTACGGTGTAAGAATCCCCATTTGCAGCTGTCGTAGTTGTAAACGTAGCATTCGTAGCACCACTTATAGCTGTACCTCCTTTTTTCCACTGATATGTTGGTGTGGTACCGGCATTTGTTGGTGTAGCTGTAAATCCAAGACTTGCTCCCGCACAGATGGTTGTTGCTGTTGATGTAACCGAAACAGATGGTGTTGTAACAGCATTAACTGTTATTGCAATAGGAGTTGATGTAGCAGTAGTTGGAGATGCGCAAGCAGAGCTGCTTGTCATAACAACAGAATAACTGTCGCCATTAGCTGCAGATGTTGTTGTGTAAGACGAGTTGGTGGCTCCGCTTATTGCTGTGGAACCATTCTTCCATTGATATGTTGGTGCACCACCTCCGCCAGTTGAAGAGGTGCTGAATGTAATGCTTGTTCCGGCACAAATAGTAGTAGCACTTGAAGTAGCAGTTATGGTTGGCGCAACCGTTGAAGTTACTGTTATACTAATAGGCGTTGATGCAGCTGTAGGTGAAGATACGCAAGTTGCATTGCTGGTAAGAACAACCGAGTATGAATCGCCATTTGCCGCTGTTGTAGTTGTATACGTTGAATTGGTAGCACCGCTTATTGCTGTCGCCCCATTTTTCCATTGATACGTCGGTGATGTTCCCGGATTTACAGAAGTAGCTGTAAAACTAAGACTTGCTCCTGTACAAATAGTAGTTGCACTTGCGCTAGCCGAAACGGTTGGCGTAAGTGTTGGATTAACTGTAACAGTATATGTAAATGGTGAACCGGCACATGAACCTGCTGTTGACGTTGGTGTGATAATATAAGCAACCGTCTGAGCCGTACCTGTAGTATTCGTCAAGGATTCAGTTATTGGATTTGAAGCCTGACCTGTTACTGCTGTATTGCTTATGCCTGACACTGCCGCTCTTGACCAACTATACCCAGAAGCTATATCACTTGTAATGGTATATCCTACCGGAGATCCGCTACAAACCGTACCAGTTGCTAAAGATGTAATAGAAGGTGCCGGATTTACTGTTACCGTATATGTAAATGATGAACCGGCACAAGAACCTGTTGTTGATGTTGGTGTAATAATATAAGCAACTGATTGGGCTGTTGTTGTAGTATTAACTAGCGCTTCAGCAATTGGATTTGCTGATTGTCCGGTTACTGCTGAATTACTAATACCTGTCACAGCGGCTCTTGACCAACTATAACTTGATGGAACTGCAGTTGAAATCGTATAACTCTGAGCTATACCACTACAAATCGTTCCTGTAGAAGAAGATGAAATGGATGGTTTAGGGTTTACCGTGACAGTATACGTAAATGTTGCACCTGCACATGATCCTGTTGTTGAAGTTGGTGTAATTAAATAAACAGCATTTACTGCGGTTGTAGAGTTATTATTTAAGATTTCTACAATCGGGTTTGTTGTCTGATTTGTAACAGCAGTATTGGTTATGCCCGCAACTGCAGCTCTTGACCAATTATAACCGGAAGCAACGCTGCTCAGGATTGTATAATTTTGAGCCAAACCGCTACAAACCGCTCCTGTGGCAGAAGATGTAATGGATGGTTTTGGATTTACCGTTACATTCAATGTAAAGGAACTCCCAGCACACGACCCTGTTGTTGAGGTAGGCGTTATTACGTATGCCACCACTATTGGTGCCGTTGTTGTATTTGTTAATGTTTCCGTGATTGAAGCTGTAGTCTGTCCAGTCACCGCGGTATTACTTATTCCTGTAACGGCAGCTCTTGACCAGTTATATCCTGATGCAATATCACTCGTAATAGAATAAGCTAATGCAGTACCACTACAAACAGAAGATGTAGAGGCAGATGTAATGGAAGGCTTTGGATTTACTGTTAATTTTGCAATGCTCGAAGTTACTGTTTGGCATGAGTTTGTAACATCTACGGTATAATTGGCTGCATCTGTCAAAGCAACCGCTGCAATACTATAGGTTGCAGTTGTTGCACCAGGTATGGCAGTCCCTCCTTTTTTCCATAAATATGAAGTTGCACCGCTGGCATTTACAGCAAATGAAACGCCTGCCCCTACACATTTTGTAGAATCGGCTGGTTGTTTTGTAATTGAAGGCGGCGAACAAAGTACATATCGTGCAATAAAACCATCTTGTGTACCTTTCAATGTTAATGTATTTGTTGTGGCTGTTGGATCATAATCACCCGTTGCAGATAAATCACCTGTTACTAAAATTTTCCCTGTAGGTGTTATTGCCACACCATTTCCCTGTTCATCACCGCTCCCTCCCAGATTATAGACAGAGGTAGTCAAGCCTGAAGTTCCGGCTACAACGCCAAAAAAAGCATCTTTCCCTCCCAAACCTGTAACCGTTTTAGAATTGCCAAAATCTACATTGCCTTGCACAAAACCTGTACAAACAATATTGCCGCCTGCATCAAATGACAGTTGAGCTAAATTATCATCTAAGGTACTACCTGTTGCCAAGTGCCAATTGTATGTTGGAGAAGAACCGGAAGAACTATACGAGGCTATAAAAATATCATTTAAACCAACGCCCGAAAAATTATCTGTAGTAGTACTCGCGGGATTAAAATAAACATCTAACGCATCGTTTTTCACAATACCACCAACATATACGTTTGAATTGGTTTGACTAACAAGTATTGAATTCCCTTGATCAAAAAGTGCCGCTCCTATATTGAATGCCCATTGACAAGCCATTGCTGTATTATACTTTGCTACAAAAGCATCACCGGTTGCACCGCTTCCGGCTACACCACCACCAGCTTCAGAAACCAATGTTGAACCGTTCGGATTTAAATTAATGCCTTGCCCTCTGAAAAAACCTGTCAAATAAATATTTCCGCTGGCATCTAAATCAATTCCATTTCCGCCATCACCATCAGTTCCTCCCATGTTGTATGCCCATTGGTTAAGCAATGTTGCATCATACTTAGCTACAAATATATCTGTTGAGATACCACCGGTTGTACTTAGATTCAGAGCTGTACCACCCGGATTAAAGTTTACGGTAGTATTTGCCAGCATCCCTGTTATATAGACGTCTGTTCCGAATACTTTTACATCATTAATTAAATCACCGGTTGCACCTCCGGTTTTCATTAGAAGCCTGTTTTGCTGAAGTATAAGAGCATTATTATATTTCACCAATGCCATCGCTCCTGAACCTGCGTTTGATCCAAAGCCTGTTACATTGTCAAATTTAATACCGCTGTTGATTACACTTGCAAGCATGTATACGTTATTACTTCCGTCTACATATACTTTATTGGCTCTATCAACATTGGTATTACCAAAGGTTATAACTTTTTGAAGTGCCCCAAGGGAATTATATTTGGCAATAAATCCGTCTGTAGATCCTTTAGAATTTTTTAAGGAGTCAACGCCGTTCGGATTAAAGTTTACACCCGAACCTGTAAAGCTTCCGCAGATAAAAATATTGTCGGAAGCATCCGTTGCAACAGATGCAATATCAATAGTAGAACCTGCAAGGCCTAAACTATAAACCAACTCTGTGGTTTGGCCCTGTAATTTCGCACCTATAAATAAAACTAAACTAAGGGCAGTTAGTAAATATTTTCTCATCATATCAATAGATTTTAAAGGTACAAACTACTGAATTGTGCTGATGAAAGCAAGGTGATTTAATGAATTACTTCAATTTTATCTGTATAAAATTCATCTCCAAATTGAATTTGCATGTAATACATTCCTTGTGGCAATCCGGTAGTACTTAACGCGATTGTTTCTTCGTCTGTTTGAAGAGTATGATCATTGTTCAGAATCAGTGCTCCACGTGCATCGAATAGTGCAATATGAATTGCAGCACCAGCTTTATCATTCATTTTAATATTCAAATTTTCGTTTGCAGGTACCGGATATACAGACATTTTCGGATCATTCATATCTGCAAGGGAAATAGCTGTACAAACAGATACTGTCAACGTTGCCGCTAAAGAGGTTACCGGTGGTGCACAACTTGAACTGGTAACTGTGCACGTGTAATCTCCATTATCAGCTGTTGATGTAGAAGATAAACTTAGTGATGTGGTTTGTGTACCTGAAATATGTCCCCCATCTGCTAATGCAATACCGTCTTTATACCATTGATAGGTTAAATTCCCTCCGGTCACAGATATATTCAATTTAATCGGCTGCCCTAAACAAACAGACTGCGGAAAAGGATTTTGAATAATATTAGGTGAATCCAGAATCAATCCTGCAGGTGCTGAGTTTTGGGTTGCCCCGCAAACTTCTGTTATAACACATCTGTATGAACCTTCATCCGAAACATCCGAATTTATAACTGTAAGATTACTCGTAGCTGAACCGCTATATTTGTTGGCAACATCAACTACATTTGAATACACCGTTGATGTATTCGATTTATATTGCCATTGGTAAACAATGCCAGAGCCAGCAATCACAACTTTATAAAGAACAGGCTGCCCTTTACAGATGGTTGCAGTTATTGGCTGCGTTGTAATCGAAGCAGATGAAGTCGTTGAAACAGTCGCTGAATTACTGGTGGTAATTGAAGAACATACGGTAGATACATTACATGTGTAGCCGCCTGCATCTGCTGCAGTAGCCGACAATATTGTCAATGCTGATGTAGTTGATCCGCTAATATTAGCACCATCTGTAACATTAAATCCATTTTTCTGCCATTGATAAATCGCACTGCCAGGATTTGATACAACTATTGTCAATGTTAATGGCTGCCCGATACAAACAAGCTTATCTGATGGTTGAGTTGTTATAACCGGAGATGTTGATAATGTTAAATTAGCAGCTGTTGAAGTTGCATTAGTACCGCATACAGCCACCAACGTACATGTATACGACGCCACATCTGACGCACTGACAGAGGATATTGTTAAGGTTGCCGTTGCAGAATTTGAAATATTCCCTCCATCAACTAATGGGGTTCCATTTTTACTCCATTGATATGAAGAAACAGTACCCGTTGCAGCAACACTTAACGAAACATTATCATTTGGACAAGCACTTACATCTGCAGGTTGAGTTACTATTGATATTGGAGCATTAACAACCAGCGTAGCTGAATTACTTGATACCGCACTGCAAGAACTTGTAATAGTACAAACATAAGAACCGGCATCTGATGTTGCTGCAGAAGAAATGGAATATGAACTGTTCGTTGCACCTGAAATATTCGTCCCATTCTTCGCCCATTGATATGCAAGACCGCTGCCTGAAGCAGTTACATTGAAGCTTACAAGATCACCTACACAATTAGTGCTTGAATTCGGTTGAGAAGATATTACTGTAGAGGTATTAACTGTAAGGTTTGCAGAATTGGAAACCATCAATCCTGAGCAAGTGCTTGATGCCTCACACAAATAGCTTGCTACATCAGACGCAGAAACTCCTGAGATTGTCAGTGTTGAAGTACCGGATCCGGATATATTTCCACCATCAACCAATGCGACACCACCTTTTTTCCATTGATATGAAACCGAACCTCCCGTAGCTCCGCAAACAAATACTGCAGAAGCACCTGAGCAAACAGACTGTGAAGTTGGCTGAGTAATTATGCTGCCGGAAGCAAAAATAGTTAATGTAGCGCCTGTTGATACTGCTTTAGGGGAACATGTTCCGCTTACTTCACATGTATATGTACCTGCATCTGCTGATGTAGTTGTTGACAAAGAAAGTACTGAAGTCAGTGATCCTGAAATAGCGCCGCCATCAACCAATACCACACCATCTTTCTTCCATTGGTATGTTATACCTGTACCTGTTGCTGCAATGTTAAAAGCCGTTGCCGTACCTGAACAAAGTGATTTACTGGTTGGTTGAGTAGTGATTGCAGGTACATCATTTACTGTAATGCTCGCTACAGATGATGTTAAAAAACCGCTGCAGGTATTGCCTGCATTACAGGTATAATTATCAGCATCTGCTGAAGTTGCATTTGCAATACTCAAGGATGCGCTCGTTGCACCACTTACATGAGCATTATTCACTAAATCAACTCCATTTTTTTGCCATTGATAACTTATGCCTGTTCCGCTTACTACTATAGACAAATTGGCTGTTGAACCGGAACAAACGGTAGTATTTGAAGGCTGTGTAGTAATTGAAGCGACAGAACCTACAGCTAAATTTGCGATGGAAGAAGTAACTGAAGGAGAACATGTACCAGACACAACACATGTATATGCACCTGCATCTGCTGCTACAGCAGGGGTAATTGAAAGCGTTGATGTAGTTGCCCCTGAAATAGTACCTCCATTAACTAATACGGTACCACCTTTCTTCCATTGATACGTAAGACCGGTTCCGGTTGCACTAACTGAAAAACTCACAGCAGACGATCCGCAGATTGTAACATCTACCGGTTGAGTTGTAATAGCAGGCAGTGAATTAACCGCAAGTGCTGCTGCTGTTGAGGTCAATATACCTGAACATGTATTATTGATTTCACAGGTATAATTACCTGCATCTGTCACTGCAACACCAGTTATTGTTAATACGGAAGTGAGCGCACCGCTTATAGTACCACCGTTTGATATATTCACTCCGCCTTTTTTCCATTGATATGTTATACCGCTTCCAGTTGTACCCAATGTAAATGTAGCTGTTTGTCCTACACATGTAGTAACAGCTGAAGGGTTTGAAGAAATAGATGCTGTTGAATTAACCGTTAAAACAACCGGAGAAGATGTAACGGGAGGTGTACATGTACCAGAAACAATACACGTATACGTACCGGCATTTGCCGAAGTAGCTCCAGTTATGGTCAATGAATTTGTTGTTGCACCAAAAACACCTCCGCCATTAACTATATTTGAGCCATTTCTTTGCCACTGATAGGTTACTCCTGTGCCGGTAGCCGAAATTGTAAAGATTGCCGAAGCACCGGAGCATATTGTACTGGCAAGCGGCTGTGTAGTTATTGCAGGCAGAGTATTAACAGTTAATGTTGCATTGTTTGAGACCGCATTAGGTGTACATGCGCCTGTAATCTGGCACGTATATGTAGCAACATCAGAGGACGTTACTCCAGTAAGCAGCAAACTTGCACTTAACGCTCCGCTGACATTTCCTGTATTTGTTAAATTTGTTCCATTTTTCATCCATTGATAAGAAACAGCACCGGAAGCTACTACAGTAAATGAAGCATTCTGTCCTGCACAAATACTCTGACTTGCTGCAGGCTGTGTAGTAATTGAAGGAGCAGCTGTAATAGAAAGAGCAGCAGCAGTAGATGTAGCATTTCCGCAAGAACCGGTAACGATACATTTATAGCTGGCAGCATCACTTACTGCAGCACCTGTTATTTGTAATGAACTTGTTAAAGCACCGCTTATATTTCCTCCATCTGATAAATTAGCAGCACCTTTTTGCCATTGATATGTTAATGAAGACCCTGTTGCCGCAACTGTAAATGTTGCTGTATTGCCTGAGCACACGGCTACTGCCGTTGGGTTCGATGTAATTGCAACCGCTGACCCGACGGTTAGCGCTGCTGCAGTCGTTGTTACTGTTGGGGTACAAGACCCTGTTATAACACACGTATAATTACCTGCTTGTGCTGACGTTGGTGATACTAAATTAAGTGTAGCTGCCTGTGCTCCTGCATATATTGCATTGTTTGATATTGGAGTACCATTTAATTGCCATTGATATGTCAACGTTGTACCTGTGGCTACAACTGAAAAAGAAGCTGTGCCCCCGCTGCATACAGATGCTGCACTAGGCTGTGTAGTAATGGATGGAGGAGTATTAATTACTACAACTGCATTATTAGAAGTTGTATTATTACCGCATGAACTGACAATACATGTATACGTACCTGCATTGGCTGCTGTAGATGAGGTTATCGATAACGAAGAAGTCGTTGATCCGGAAACAGTACCTCCATCAACCAGATTAACTCCTCCCTTTTGCCATTGATACGTAATACCCGATCCGGATACCGTTATTGATAAATTTATAGCTGCACCCGCACAAGATGTTTGCCCTGTAGGCTGCGTTACTATTGTTGGCGTTGAAGTACACTCCTGGTATTTACACCAGTATGAATCTTCAGTACCTAAATTTGTTAAAGAGGAAGTACCTGATCCCGGATTAAAATCACTTATACTGCCTGTATATATACCACCTGCATACACAAAAGCTGAAGCATTAAAATCCATTGCAGTACCTTGATCATCGGTAGTGCTACCTGCACTAAATCCCCAGGTATTAACACCGGTTGAATTATATTTAGCAATAAATACATCCTTTCCTCCAACACTCGTAAGATTTAAAGCTGTCCCTCCCGGATTAAAATTAATGCTTGAACCGGAAAAATATCCGGTCGTATATACATCTCCGCTTGAATTGGATTTAACGCCAATTGCTTCATCATCTACATTATTCCCTCCCATTTTTTGAGCAAAAACAGGTGCGAATGTGCTTAGATTATACTTGGCTAATAAAATATCTTTACCTGAACCAGCGGCTGTTAAATTCAACACATTGGCACTTCTTAAATCCGCATCAATAAATCCGGAAAAACTTCCGGCAACATTCAACGCACCCGAAGCCCCTACATGCATTCTGTTTATAGTCTCAACACTTGCTCCTGAAATCTGACCAACATTTGAATAAGTACCATCGGTTGCATATTTTGCCACAAAAGCATCTCCGCTGCCTTGCGGCGACGATTCTGTCAGAGTTGATGTTCCTGCTCCGGGATCAAAATTAACCGTATTGAAAAAGATACCACCAACGTATACATTATTTGATGCATCTGTAGTTATTGCTGTTCCTTTTTCTGCCCCTCCTGTACTCCCAACAGTAAAGCCCCATTGATACGTACCATCGTTTGCAAATTTTGCCACTAAGACATCTAACAAACCTGTTGTACCTCCCTGACTGGCAATAGTTCCAGTAGTCGCCTGAGTCGCAGCATTGTTTCTTCCGTATACATTGGCATCGGCTCCAATATATCCTGTTACGTATACATCGCCATTAGAATCCAATGTCATATCCAGCATTTCATCATTATTAGATGCACTACCAATTGCTCTAACCCACATAAAAGTACCCGTACTGGAATACTTAGCGACAAAGCCGTCTGGTGCAAGTGTACTGGGGCCATTAAATGAAGATGATCCGGAGAAACCATCAAAATATACGGATGAACCACACAATGAACCGGAAATAAAAACTTCTCCGCTATTATCTACTGCAATTTTATATCCTCTAACAAAGTTACTCCCTGTTGAATATATCTCTTTGCTCCATACAACTGTACCACTGCTATTATATTTTATAATAAAAGTCTTTACCAAAGAACTGGTTGTTGTAAAACCTGATGGAACGGTAATTTTATTGGTATATGTACCTACTGTATAAAAATTATCTGACGCATCAGTAGCAACATCATGTACTTCATCAGTACCACTAGGCCCTCCAATTTGATTGGTTTGTTGAAATGTCTGCGCTTCTGCGTACAATGCAACCAACATGAAAAAACAAACAAGTAATTGATTGTATATATGCTTCATTAACAAGATGTTTAGATTATACTAAATCTTAATTCCCTTTTAAAACGGAAAAAATAGACCTAAGGTTATTGATTTAATATAAAAAATTGAATTTTAAAAGCTTTAAGCTCCGCCAGAAAGCTCTTTCGCTCTTTTTTCTGCATTTTTCAATGCTTCAATGATATGATTGCCTACTTCTCTTTGCTTAAATGTATTTAATGCTGCTTCTGTAGTTCCTCCTTTTGAAGCAACCATTGCTATAAGTTCATCAATAGACAATTTCGAGTGATTTAATATTTGAAATGCTCCCATCATGGTTTCTTTTACCAGCATAGCAGCAATATTTTCATCCATTCCCATTTGCTTGCCTGCTTCAATCATATTCTGCACGATATAATAAAAATAAGCAGGACCACTCCCGCTTAATGCCGTTACTGCATCAAGCATGGTTTCATCTTTCATAAAAATGGCCTTACCTGTGGTTTCAAGCAACATATCTACAATACTGATATTTTCAAATGTAGCATCTTTAGCAACTGTAAAAGCGGTAACACCAAAACCCAACTGAGCAGGTGTATTAGGCATTGCCCGAACAACGTTTTTGTGTTCAAGTAACTGCTGAATTTGAGCAATCTGAATGCCTGCCATAATAGACAAAATCATTTGGCTCTCCAGTAAATATGATTTTAATTTTTCTGAAAGAACTCTGAAATCCTGAGGTTTTACAGCTACTATAAGGATATCATAATTCTTAATTGAATCATCTATATCGGCAGATAATGAAGCTACGCCCTCTAACTTAAGCTGCTCTCTTTTCTCATCATGTTTTTCAATAATTAACAATTCTTCTTTTGAAACAATTTTTCTGCTGACAAATGCTTTCGCATAGGTCATTCCCATATTTCCTCCACCTAAAATTGCTATTTTCATAATGAATGTCTGTTAATAAATTAATAATGAATCGATTTTTAAAAGCAACGAAGTCTTTTATTTTAATTATGAATTTGTTTCATGCTTTCGGTATGAGCATGTATAATCTCATCCGCAAGTTCGGTTGTAATAGCTGTTGAAATAAACAAGCTCTCAAACTGTGATGGAGCCATGTATATTCCTCTTGACAACATTGCCTGAAAATATTCTGCGAACTTGGCCAAATCAGATTTTTTCGCAGTTTCAAAATCATGCACACCTATATTGGTAAAGAACATGGTAAACATAGAACCAATGTGGTTAAATGTATAATCCAATCCCAATAAATTATTTGCTTTTCGCATTCCATGAATTAAATAATCTGTCTGATTATTTAATTGGCTATATACGGAAGGATTCGATTTCAAATAAGTAAGAATCGCCAAACCAGCCGACATAGCAATCGGGTTGCCTGATAATGTACCTGCCTGATAAACGGGACCAGCCGGAGACACTTTCTGCATAATTTCTTTTTTGCCGCCATAAGCTCCTACAGGCATACCACCGCCTATAATTTTCCCCATCGTAGTCATATCAGGTTTAACACCCAATACTCCTTGTGCGCCTGATAAGGAGAGTCTGAAACCGCTCATTACTTCATCAAAGATCAAGACAATATTTTCCTGATCACAAATTTCTCTAAGTCCTTCCAGAAATCCCGGCTTAGGCAGCACACAGCCCATATTACCTGCAACAGGCTCTATGATAATAGCTGCAATTTTATTCTTATTTTTTTCGACTAAAAGCTTAACTGCATTAATATCATTATATGGAGCTGTCAACGTATCATTAGCTACACCTTGTGGTACACCCGGACTGTCGGGTACACCCATTGTTACAGCACCGCTGCCGGCTGCAATTAAAAATGAATCGCCGTGACCGTGATAACAGCCTTCAAATTTTATAATTTTTTCTTTGCCGGTATACCCTCTCGCAACCCGAATAGCCGACATCGTTGCTTCTGTACCAGAATTTACCATACGCACCATCTCAACAGATGGCACCATATCTACAATCAATTCTGCAATCTCAACTTCCTTGCGGGATGGTGCTCCAAAAGATAATGAATTCGATAATGCATCACGAACAGCTTTTTCAATTACCTCATTGGCATGCCCAAGAATCATTGGCCCCCATGAGTTAATAAGCTCTATAAATTGATTATCATCTTCATCGTACAAATATGCACCTTTAGCTTTTTTAATAAATAAGGGATTACCACCAACAGCTCTAAAAGCACGTACAGGTGAATTAACGCCTCCCGGAATAACCTCTTTTGCTTTTAAAAAAAGCTCAGCACTTTTTGTATTTTTCATTCAATCGGATTGGCTAATGTTAACTTCAGGTCGCTGAAATAATAAATAGGAACATAGCTATTATATGCTCCTTTACTATAATCATAACCAGGCATAAAATGTCCTTTTTGTAATGTGCTCGTTCTTATTTGATTCAAAAAACCGGTGCCGGTTTGTTTCATACTAACACCTACTAACGTCATCAATTCATATCCTAAAACACTATACTTAGAAGGATATGAATTATTTCTTTTGACATAAGCTGACCTGAATAATTTGTATGAAGGATCTGTAAAATTTACAAAATCCGGATAAATGAAATATACTTTTCTGCGTTCAAACTGTTCGTACGTCTGGTTATTAATATCCAGCCACTCGCTCTTTGTAACAATAGGAATATTTTGCCGGCTTATTTCTACTGCACTAATTATATTTGATGCCAGTGCCGGATCTCCGGACGCCACAAAAACATGGCTGGTTTTAAGCAATGAAAGTGAATCAGAAAAGATCTTTCCTACCGTTGCAATGTTTAATTTCGTAATCTTAACAAACTTAGAAATAGTGAAACCTTTTGCAATCAGAGAGTCTTTGTAATACATTGCCAGTAACGAATCTTTTATTTCGGTTGAATAAAAAATAACAACATCTGTTTTTGCTTTAGCATCACTATCCTTCTGCACGTTTTTTCTATATATAAATTCTTTTTTAGCAAAATCAGAAACTTCGCCTGCAATTGATTCCAGTGTTGGCTGAAACAATAGGGTTTTGGTAGTATTCTCAATAATGTTAGAATTCAATGAAACCGGATTAATAACAGGAATATTATTCTGCTCGCCAAAAGTTGTTACATAAGGTATAAGTGTTGAATACAATGGACCGATTATTAGATCCATCGATTTCATTTCAGGATATGAAATAATGGTCTGCACTTTTGCTACATCACGGTCAACATCGTATGCATGAACAATAACAGTAATGCCTGATTTTTTCAATGAATCTATTGCTATTAAAATCCCCTGATATATTTCATCTACATAATTATTTCTGGAACGGTCTGCTATATTTTCAGTCAGATTGAAGGGAAATATAACCGCAACATGGTATTCATTTTTCAGTACATATTCAATGGCACTCTGCTTCGGAAACTTAAACTCTTGCGCTAAATATTCATACAACATATTGTTCTTAGAATTTTTAGGATACGGCGCAAGTTTATTAAATAAAGCCTTGGCAATTTCTTTGTCCGATGAATAAATGCGTTGCAGCTTAATCAACGTATCAATCGGATTTACTTTTGCAAAATACGACTGCTTCAGTGTTGTCACAGAACTTTCCATTCCGTTAACAGAAGCAAGTGAAGTCATTCCAAAACGATATTGTTTTAATTCGAAATAAACGGCTGCAAGCAGATATTCAGCTTCGTCTATTTGTTTCCAGTTTGGATCTCTATTTATCAGCTGCAGCAACATTTGCCTCGCTTCGTTGTATTTACCTGCTTTGAATGCAGACAAGGAATAATAATATTGTGCATACGAAGCGTATGCATTTGAAGCATCCGGCGATGTAACAGGTAAAAAATACTCCATTGCAATTTCGTATTTCTGCAATTGGTATACCTGCTTTGCTCTCGCATAATCCCCTTTCCAATCTTGTTGTGCAAATGATAAAATAGCTTGTAAAATGCCAACAAAAAGTAAGAGTGTTTTTAGTTTCATATTATTCCCATTCAATTGTAGCCGGTGGTTTAGAGCTTATATCATACACTACTCTATTAACACCTTTAACTCGGTTTATAATTTCATTTGAAATATCTGCAAGAAATTCATACGGTAAATGAATCCAATCTGCTGTCATACCATCTGTACTGCTTACAGCACGCAGAGCCACAACATTTTCATACGTTCTTTCATCACCCATTACACCAACAGATTTAACAGGTAATAAAATTGCTCCTGCCTGCCAAACCTGATCGTACAATCCTTTTTCTTTTAAGCGTGAAATAAAGATGTAATCTACTTCCTGAAGAATGGCTACCTTTTCGGCTGTAACATCACCCAAGATACGAATTGCTAAGCCCGGACCAGGGAATGGGTGTCTTTTTAATATAATATCATCAATACCTAATGTACGGCCAACTCTTCTGACTTCATCTTTAAATAACGTATTTAAAGGTTCGATTACTTTTAATTTCATCTTTTCAGGTAAACCGCCAACATTGTGATGCGACTTAATCGTTGCAGAAGGTCCTTTCACAGAAACAGACTCAATGATATCCGGATAGATGGTTCCTTGTCCTAACCATTTCACATCTTCTATTTTATGAGATTCCTGATCGAATACTTCAATAAATTCTTTTCCAATGGCTTTACGTTTTGCTTCCGGATCACTCAATCCATCCAGAGAAGAATAAAACTGCTTCTTCGCATCTATACCGATTACATTTAAACCCATGTGTTTGTATGAGTTTAAAACTTCATCGTATTCATTTTTGCGAAGCAAACCATTATCAACAAAAATACATGTTAGGTTTGGCCCAATAGCTTTATGAATAAGAACTGCCGCAACTGATGAATCTACCCCACCGGATAAACCCAATACAACTTTATCTGTACCGATTTTCTTTTTTAATTCACTGATTGTCGTTTCAACAAATGTATCCGGTGTCCAATCTTGTGAACAGCCGCATATATGAACAACAAAGTTTCTGAGAATTTCTTTTCCCTGAAGAGAATGTGTTACTTCCGGGTGAAATTGAATACCAAAGGTGGTTTCGCCTTTTACTTTATAAGCAGCCACGCGAACGGTTTCTGTACTGCTTAATATTTCAAAATCTGATGGTATTTCAACAATGGTATCGCCATGAGACATCCATACCTGAGAATCAGGCAGGATTTCTTTAAACAATTCATCTGAAGTATGAACATTATTTAGACGGGCTCTTCCATATTCCCTGATAGCTGAAGGTTGAACATTTCCGCCCGATTTCTGCGCAATTAATTGTGCACCGTAACACACGCCTAATAAAGGCAATTTACCTCTATACAAAGAAAGGTCTATATCCGGTGCATTTTCTTCACGCACAGAGCAAGGACTGCCGGAAAGTATAACGCCTTTAACCGAAGAATCTAATTGAGGGGCTTTATTGTAGGGATGAATTTCACAATAAACATTTAATTCTCTTACTCTTCTGGCAATCAGCTGAGTGTATTGAGATCCGAAATCCAGGATTAAAATTTTTTCAGTCATGCTACAAAGTTAAAAATACCAGCGTTTTTTCCCATCTATTTCACGCTTGATTATACAATAAAAGTAAGGTTAATACGCTATCTGTATGAAAGCTAAAAGATTGACAATAAAAAAGGCCGAAAGTAAACTTTCGGCCTTTAATTAATTAAACTCAAACTAAAAATTATATGAAAAGATATTCAGCTGCTTTTCTCTTTAGCGCTTTTTTAGATTTGCCAATTGACATTCCTTCAACCAAAGACTGAATCAAGATCCAGGCTACGGCTTTACGGATTCCCATTTTTTCAGCGATTTCAATCGTGTAAGTAACTTCTTTCGGACTTACTTCACCATCAATACGCATCATTTCAACTAAATCGTATAGCTGATCAAAACGTTGCTCGTCATTCTCAGGTTTTTTATAAAAGAAATCATCTGAAGCGTCAACCATTTCAAATACTTCTTCTGCAGAAACGCCATTGCGTTCTCCTATTTTTATCAATAATCCTGATTCTGACTTAGAAATTTTACCATCAGCTTTAGCCAATTGAACTAAGTTCATGATATGACTCTTGTGTGCTTTTGTTTTTTTGGTAGCAAAAAGTGTTAACATAATTGTTTTTTGTTTTGTACACTACAAAGGTAGGTATAATTCAATTAATAGCAACTATTTAATATAAAAATATTCCCAATAAAATATCATAAATTCATTTAAAATTGGAATAAACACATACATATATAATTAAAAATCAATAATATAAATAAAAATAAAGATTTATAAATAATTTTCAATATTAAAATAATCCTATTAATAGATTAATGACAAATATTAAAATAATACAAATAATAAAAGATTATTAATCTGAACATGCTATTGGATTCCGGCAACCTTTATTAAAATCGAAAAACGGGATAACAAAAGAGGTTCAATAGTTATACTATTGAACCTCTGATAATACTGAGCTAATATAATTTATATGTACTTACGCCTGATGTATAAACTTCCAATCTCTATTTAATTGTCCTAAAAGTTGATGCGCCGTTAAATCAAAGCTGCATGGCACTACAGATACATATCCATTTGCCAATGCCCATTCATCTGTATCTTCACCGGCATCTTTATTTTCGAAACTACCTGCCATCCAAAAATATCTTCGGCCGTAGGGATCAAAACGTTCGTCGAACTTTTCCTCCCATCGTGCATGCGCCTGTCTGCATATCTTTACTCCTTTTAGCGGTGCATATTTTATCGGAGGAAAATTAACATTCAATGTAATTCCTTTTGCAATGCCATTGGTTAAAACTTCTAAAGCGATCTGTCTCACATATTCTTTTACATGTGAAAAATCTGCATGGGTATCATAATCACATAATGAAAAGCCTATAGCCGGAAGTCCTTCCAATGCGGCTTCAATAGCAGCCGACATGGTACCGGAATACAATACACTTATAGAAGAATTGCTGCCGTGATTAATGCCACTTACCACCAAATCCGGCTTGCGCCCTTTTAATACATAGTGTTTGGCAAGCTTTACACAATCTGCCGGTGTACCCGAACATTCGTAAGCAACAATATCCGGGAATAAATCACTTGCTTCCAAACGCAGCGTATTGCCTATTGTGATAGCATGCCCCATACCTGACTGCGGAGAATCCGGCGCAACGACTACTACTTCACCAAGCTCTGACATGACCTCTATGAGCGTGCGAATACCGACTGAAAAAATACCATCGTCGTTACATACAAGTATCAAAGGCTTTGACATATTTTATTTGTTTACGGTCTGCTACTTAATCTTTTTTCAAGATAGTATGCCCCATTTTATCTCTTTTAGTTTGCAGGTATTTAATGTTATGCGGATTTGAAGGAATTTCAATCGGCACTGCTTCTGTAATTTCCAGACCATACCCAGCAAGAGCTGCGCGCTTCACAGGATTATTAGTAATCAACCTGAGTTTAGAAATCTGCAGATCTCGTAAAATCTGCGCCCCTGTTCCATAGTCACGCTGATCCATTTTGAAACCCAATTCCAGATTAGCCTCAACCGTATCGCGACCTTGTTCCTGTAATTTATAGGCTTTCAATTTATTTAATAAGCCAATACCTCTTCCTTCCTGATTCATATAAAGAATAACTCCTTTGCCTTCTTTTTGAATCATATCCATTGCCTTATGTAGCTGCGGTCCGCAATCGCATCTGCACGAACCGAATATATCTCCGGTTACGCAAGAAGAGTGAACACGTACTAATACAGGCTCATCCTTTTCCCAGGTTCCTTTTATTAAAGCTAAATGAATCTCACCCGTACTGATCTGTCGAAAAGCGATCAGATCAAAGTCGCCGAGATTGGTGGGCATATCAACTCCTATTTCTCTTTTAACCAGACTTTCGTGTGTTAATCTATATTCAATAAGATCTTTGATAGAAATTAATTTCAAATTGAATTTAGTAGCAATTTTTTTAAGTTCCGGCAAACGTGCCATGCTGCCATCTTCACTCATGATTTCAATCAATACACCTGCAGGTTTGAAACCCGCCAGGCGTGCAAGATCAACGGCAGCTTCTGTATGACCGACTCTTCTTAAAACGCCTTCATCTTTAGCTTTAAGAGGAAAGATATGTCCGGGTCTGCCCAAATCTTCGGGTTTTGTATTCGGATCAACCAACGCCTGAATGGTCTTTGAGCGATCTGAAGCTGAGATGCCGGTTGTGCAACCATTACCCAACAAATCTACCGATACTGTAAATGGCGTTTCATGGGTAGCTGTATTGCTGCCAACCATCAGATCTAATTTCAATTCGGCACAACGTGCTTCAGAAATCGGAGCACATATCAACCCCCGCCCTTCTTTGGACATGAAATTAATAATCTCCGGGGTTACACATTCCGCAGCACATACAAAGTCGCCTTCATTTTCTCTATCTTCATCATCAACTACAATAATGACTTCGCCTTTTCTAATCGCTTCAATAGCGTCTGCAATTGAATCTAATTTTATCTCTTCCATGATTTTACTCAATACACATTCAACTTATAAATTATTCATTTATAACATTTCTCATTTCAACAATCTTCTCAAAAGCATCTTCCAATAAAGTAGTGGTTTTAGCCCAATCAAAATGCTGTTTTATAAATATCTTCCCTTCATTACCAATTCTATCGGCAACAAGTTCATTTTTTAATAAATATTCAATTTTTTCAGCAAATAGCTGTGCGGTGTCAGCAATAATTATTTGCTCATTGTCTTTTGCGCCTAATGCTTTATTGGCTAAACTGGTGGTTATAGAAGGCAAACCACAAGCCATTGCTTCAAGTAATTTATTCTGCAATCCGGATCCGCTTAATAATGGCGCTACAAATATCTTAGATTCCAATATATAGGATCTTATATCTTCAACAAAACCGGTAACATGAGTCTGAGGCGACTGTAATTTTAATACTTCAACAGAAGGGCTTGTGCCGGCCAGACAAACAGATAAATTAAATCCTCTCTCTTTTAAAATAGGTAATACTTTCTGAACAATAAATTGTGCAGCAACAATATTGGGATGGTAGCCCATATTGCCTGTAAAAATCAAATCGTATTTTTTAACTGCCCGATCGGAAATGGTTTCTAGATAATATTCATTTACACCGTTAGGTATAACAGACATTGAATCCTGAATTGTTTTAGGCAGAAATTGTGAATCCTGATCTGATATAATTGAATATCCCTGAAAAAATTTTCCAACGTTAACTTCGTATGACTTCAAGCGGTTTGCTTCTATTTTTACGAGAGGCTTTTGATAAAAAGTTGAATATTTTATCCTTTTATACATCCCTTCAGAAAGTGCATCCATATAATCCAAAAAGAATGGTACATCTTCTTCAAAAGGAAGATTTTCAACTAAACGGATCAACTGTACATAAACAATATCAATATTGAACCTGTAGATCCACTGGCTCATTATTGTATGCATTTCCTTATTCTTGAAATAATTTACCTGAAAAGGAGCCTTGTTAAATAACGCTAAAAACAAGTTGCTGTAAATTGCTTTCTTCTCTAGTGAAATGATCTTAATCTCTTCACAATATATATTCAGTTTTTGCACATGAGAAGGCGCTATTTTTTCATCTGAAAGACACAATAAAAAAATTTTATGTTTTTTTGAAAGCTCTTTAATCTGGTAAAAGGCCCTTAATTTATCTCCTTTATCTGTTGGATAAGGAAATCTTGATAAAGCAACTAATACATTCATTCCAACTCTTTGTACATTTTTTCAAATCTGGCAACTAGTTCTTTCCAGGAGTATTCGTTCATTGCCCTTAATCTGGCATTCCTCGCAATGGTGTCAGCATATTCCTGATCACAAAGCAAGGTTTTAATACTTTCTTTTATTTCAGCAGGCGTATCGCTTATAAGTATATCCTGACCTGCAGTATAATGAATCCCCTCTGCGCCAATCCGTGTAGATACAATTGGCATTTCCAGCCCCATCGCTTCTACAACTTTCAGACGCATACCGCCACCGGATAGCAAAGGTACGATAAATACCCTGTGATTTTGAATAAAATCAGCTGCATCAGGTACCAATCCATGTAATACAATGCCTTTTCCCGCCCAATGAGAGAAAGAATTATCCATCCCTTTTCCTGCTATATGAAATTCTGCCTCAGGCAATTCTGCTATAATTAATGGCCATATTTCGGATAAAAACCAATCTATTCCTTCTTTATTGGGCATCCACTGCATGCTGCCTATAAAGCAAATGGAGTTGGGTATTTTATCGATATTGCTTTTTAAGGAATCTTCAAATCCTGCCTGAATGGTCGTTAATACACCTTTATAATCTTGATTTCGATAGTATACTTCATCATCATTTGTAATGGCTACAATGGCATCAAAATTATGCAGCGTTTCATTTTCAAATATCTTAATCTTTTTCGCCAGATATTCAATGAAGTATTTTTTAAAAGTATTAGATGTGTTTTTTGACAGGCGTTCCCATATCTTATGTTCAATGTTGTGTGAACGAAGTACTATTTTAGCTTTCGAATGTTTTTTTAATATGGGTATATAAAGTGCCATGTATGCACCTTCCAGCTGAATAAAATCATACGTATTATTCTGTAATATAAAAATGAGCTGCGATTCGAAAACGGAAGATTTAAAACGTTCAATATTATAGGGCAATGGAGAAAAAAAACTTTTTACAAGCCCGAAAACCGTTATATCTGTATTGATAGGTGTCTGGAATATCTTATTGTATTCGCCTGCAATATCTGATGGATTTCCAAAATGTTTATTTGTATTTAAGAATGCCAGGTCAACAATATGCCCGAATGATTTTAGGTAATGCGCAACATACCAGGTTGCAATGTTTCCACCATCGTTCAGGGGATAAGGAATACGATTGGCAATTTGTAAAATTCGAATTGGGGAGCCCATGAATTTAAGCCATCATTTTTTCAAAGCTTTCCCAAAGCAGGGCTGCTGTTTTATCCCAGGAGAATTTTTGACGTTGAATGAGTGCTGCTGCAATTAATTCTTCCCTGATATGAGGCTCTTTATGTATCTGAACCATGGCATTTGCAATAGCATCTGCAGAATCGGGATTCACAAATAAAGCTGCCTTACCTGCTACTTCAGGTAATGAGGTGGTATTTGAAGTAATAACAGGAACTTCACAATTCATTGCCTCAAGCAGCGGAATTCCAAAACCTTCAAAATAAGGAACAAAGGTTAATGCATTCGCCGCGGCCATAATCTTAGCTAGTTCCGGTGTTTTTACATGTCCTAAAAAATGTATGTCGTGACGGTGTTTCAATGTATGATAAAGCGATTGAATGTCTTTATTGCTCCACATTGCTTTCCCAACCAACAATAATTTCATATCTGTATTACTAGCCTTTTTAAAGATGTCAAAAGCTTTCATCAGATTTAGAATATTTTTCCTTGGATGCATCGAACCGATGTATAAAAAGAAAGGTCTTCCTGCTGCGTATTTATAACGCACCTTTACTTTTTCTTCGTTACTGATGGGTTTAAATAAGCTGTTGCATCCATTGTAAACAATATCAATTTTATCCGGAGACAGGTTATATGTTTTAACAAGATCATCCTTTGAAAACTGAGATACGGTAGCAATTCTATTGGCCTTGTGAGCAAATTTAGGCATGTTTTTTTTATAGTAACGTGCTACATTCGCTGGCAAATCGTATGGCCTGTGCTCAAAATTCAAATCATGAATAACATTGAGTGTCTTAACCTGAGTACTTTTACAGACATACCCGTCGGTAGATATAAACGCATCGGCTTTAACCTTTTTAAGCATAAAGGGTACGCTCCATTCAAAAAATATATTCCATAAAATGGGATGCCTGGATTGGGGAATTAAAACGTGTGGAATTACATTTTTGCCAAAAATGAATTTTTCGCTGTAAGGCCTGTCAAAGAAGAAATGGAATGTGTGCTGAGGGTTCTGCTGCGTAATACGCTTCATCGTTTCGTAGGTAAACCAACCGATTCCCTCTAAACGATCTTCTAATAACAAACGAGTATTTACGGCAATATTCAAGTTTCTATCTTTTATTATTTTTCAAATTACAATTAGCCGACAACAATACCAAGCGTCTTATTGATCTTTTGGTAAATTATTACCAGCTCCATACCAATCTTAAGTAAATTTGTGATCTCCTCGGCAGAGGCATTATTTTGTTCGGCACGCTGAATCTCTTTCTTATTATCCTGAATCATACACTTAAGTATAACCCGTTTCAGTCTTAATACGGTTTTAGGTACAACAGAGTTTAACACATCGGCTTCTTTAGGTACGTCTATTTGAAATTTACCCCAGTTTTCGCTTACGTAAAACTTATTAGAGAGTAGGTCAATGGCGGCATCTCGAACATATTGAGGCTGATCTTGCTGAATAAAATCCGTATGTAAAATAGCATTTCCCTGCAGCCTTACTTCTGTAATTTTCTTTATGATGTAATCGTACGCTGGATTTTTAAATTCAACATCTTGCAGTTCATGGATCAAATAATCAGACAGCGGCATATCCTGTTCCATTGTTGAAGATGCAAAATTAAGCAGATAGCGCATCATATCCCGCTCGTGCATTTTAAGTGCTTCTTCTTCAAAACTTAATTTACCTATATCGTCAGGCAGTTCAATATCAGGCAATTCAGGCAACTGAGCTACTGCATTCCGTTCATTTTCCCACTTTTTAACATCCTGCTGCCCTTTTTGAATGGCTTTCTTATTATACTCGGAAATGAGTATCTGCTCATCAATCTCAAGTAATTTGCTGCATTCTCTAAAAAAGACAGACCGTTTGATTGCATCAGGTACTTTTGAAATGCTTTCTACGATATCCTTAATTACCTCGGCCCGTTTGATGGGATCGGTGCCGATATCTTTCAGGCTTATCTCGGTCTTAAAAGAAATAAAGTCTTTTTTCTTCGATTTTATATATTCTTTGAAAGCCGTGGGACCAATTTTCTGAACATAACTATCGGGATCTTCACCTTCGGGAAAAACCACAATGGATACATTCATATCTTGTTGTAAAATCAGATCAACACCACGTAACGATGCCTTCAATCCTGCAGCATCGCCATCATATAAAATCGTAATATTAGGTGTATAACGTTTTACAAGTTTAATCTGATCTTCTGTAAGCGAGGTGCCGCTTGAGGCAACAACATTCTCAACCCCGGATTGATGCAAAGAAATAACATCGGTATACCCTTCAACTAGCAAACATTCTTCTTCTTTACGAATAGCTTGCTTGGCCTGAAATAACCCATAGAGAATTTTGCTCTTATGGTAAATAACAGACTCAATTGAGTTTAAATATTTTGCCTGGGTTTTGTCGGCCTTTAAAATACGGGCACCGAAAGCTGTAACCCGGCCGGCAACATTGTGTATCGGAAACATGACACGTCCGCGGAAACGGTCAAAAAACTTCTTTAAATTACTGTCATTTGCATTGTCACGCTCAATGCTTAAGCCTGTTTTTGTTAAAAATTCTGTTTTGTATCCATTATCTATGGCATTTTGCGTAAAGGCATCCCATTGATCATGGCTATATCCCAATTCAAACTTTTTAATAGTTTCTTCTCTAAAGCCACGCTCCTTAAAATAGCTTAGTCCAATAGATTTTCCATCCTCGGAATTCCATAACTGTTCAATGTAATATTGGCTGGCATAGTTGGTTACAACCAGCATAGAGTCCTTTTCACTCTGCTCGAAATTCTGTTCTTCAGAAAGCTCTTCTTCTTTGATTTCTATGTTGTATTTCTTGGCCATATAAGCCATTGCCTCAACATAAGAAGAACCTTCATGCTCCATAATAAATTGTATGGCATCTCCGCCTTTCCCACAGCCAAAACATTTATAAATTCCTTTGGCAGGAGTTACAGTAAACGAAGGTGTTTTTTCATTATGAAAAGGGCAGCAACCGGTGTAGTAATGCCCTTTGCGTTTCAAAGAAACGAAATCACTAATCACTTCGACAACGTCGATGGATTGTTGAATCTGATCTATAGTATCTTTGGTTAAACGCACAATTTTATTGAAATTATTAAAACTTGCCTCTTACTGTATAAGGAATATCAGTAAGTTTTAGTTCAGGCAATTTTACAAAGGTCATTTATAATATTCTAATTAACGACCTAAAGCAAACAAACTTCTCCCCTTTTGTAAACATACCTGCGAGTAAGTTATGCACATGATAGCAGTGCTCAATAAATCCGGGCGTAGTAACTATTCAACATTCAGGAACCAGTATAGGATTGATTCTGTTATACTTTTGTGGATTTCTATCTGTTTGCCCTCATAAAACAGGCGAAGTATTTCCACATAATTACACTAGTTTCTAGCCTGCAAATTCATTAAATTGCACAAAATAGTATCGGATAAAATGTTGATTACACAAGAACAAGTTTTAGAAGCCCTAAAAACAGTACCGGAACCGGATCTGAAAAAAGATCTGGTAACGTTGAATATGATTCGTGACATAGTGATTGATGGCAAAAAAATATCTTTCACGGTTGTTCTTACAACTCCCGCCTGTCCGCTTAAAGAACTTATTCGAAATTCCTGTATTGAAGCCGTACAAAAGCTTGTAGATGCTGATGCTATTGTAACCATTAATCTTACTGCAGATGTAACAACCGGGCGCTTTAATAGCGGTCCTGTACTTGCAGGTGTGAAAAATATTATTGCCGTTTCATCCGGTAAAGGAGGCGTTGGAAAGTCTACAATCACGGCTAACCTTGCCGTTGCACTATCTAAGTCTGGTGCTAAGGTTGGAATTATTGATGCCGACATTTCAGGCCCATCTATACCTACCATGTTTGATGTAGAAGATGTACGTCCGAATGTTATTGAAAATGAAAATGGCAAACCAACCATTATACCGATTGAACAATATGGAGTAAAGCTCATATCTATCGGTTTTTTATCTCCTTCTGAAAGTGCTGTTGTATGGAGAGGCCCAATGGCCAGCTCTGCTCTGCGACAGTTTATCAGCGATTGTGATTGGGGAGAACTGGATTATTTATTATTTGATATGCCTCCGGGCACAAGCGATATCCATTTAACATTGGTTCAGACTGTACCCGTAACTGGCGCAATTGTAATAACAACTCCACAAAAAGTAGCTATTGCAGATGCACAAAGAGGTTTACAAATGTTCCGTCAGCCACAGGTAAATGTCCCTATTTTGGGGATTATTGAAAATATGGCCTGGTTTACTCCGGCTGAATTGCCCGAAAATAAATATTATATTTTTGGTAAAGACGGAGGAAAAGAATTAGCAGAAAAATTTAATGTTCCTTTATTAGGCCAAATACCGCTGGTTCAAAGCATCCGTGAGAGTGGTGATGCAGGAAAACCTGCCATTATCAATCAGGATGATATTACTGCAAATGCATTCAAACAATTAGCAGAGAGCGTGGCTCAACAAGTTGCTATCCGAAATGCGTCATTGGCAGAAACAAGAAAAGTAGAAATTAAAGTATAACACGTGAGCACAACAACTGAAAACGCAGAATTACTTGAAAGAGTTGAACAAGCTCTTGAGAGCATTCGCCCCTATTTGATTACAGATGGCGGCAACGTACGTCTGGTAGAAATCACAGACGATATGATTGTTAAATTGGAGTTATTGGGTGCATGCGGCTCTTGCCCTATGTCTGCAATGACTTTAAAAGCTGGTGTTGAGGAATCAATACGCAAAGCAGTGCCTGAGATTAAAGGTGTACATGCTATCAATGCATAACATATTCATAAATAATTTTTAATTCACAGAAGTTACATATTCATGAGAATAGGAATCATCTTTGGTGGACAGTCGAGAGAAAGAGAAATATCATTTGCCGGAGGAAGGACTGTTTACGACAATTTAAATAAAGATATTTTCACAGCCATTCCCATCTTTATTGACAGTCTTGGTCAATTCATTCTATTAGACTGGCAATACATCTACAAAGGTACAATACGTGACTTCTACCCGCCATTCGAATTTCTACCCAAAAGCGATCATGGCTTTCAGGTGTATATTGAATCATTAGGCAACCTTTCAAAAGAAGAACGCGATGCTATGATTCAGAAAGTTGGAAAAAGAATTGACCCTTCCGACTTAAAAGAATTAATCGACTTCGCATTTCTGGCACTGCACGGACCATACGGCGAAGATGGTGCCATTCAAGGTATATTAGACTGGAACAATATTCCATACTCAGGTTCAGGTATTTTACCTTCTGCTATCGGAATTAATAAATACACCCAGAAGAAACTGCTTACTCAGGCAAATTTCAAAGGACCGAAATATGTTACGTATCAAAAGTCTGCCTGGCTTAAAGGCGACAATACTGCAGAACTGTTAAAACAGTTTGAAGCATCTGTAGGTTTTCCGTTTGTAGTAAAGGCACCTTCACAAGGCTCTTCTATCGGCATCTCTGTAATGAGCGAGCGTAATGAAGAAAAACTAAAACTAGCCTTAAACAGAAGTTTCTTTTTACAGGAAATTACTGCTGCCGAATGGAATGGTAAAACAGAACACGCAAAAGTAAAATGGGTGTCAACCCTTACCGATATTCGTGACGGAATAGGCATGCCGGTTAATGATGTTCTGAATGATAAAACATTTTACCATCCCGAAGAATTACTGGCACATTTAAATCAAACATTCAATACAGCGCAAACAACACGAATACTGCTTGAAAGTCTGGACAACGAAGAGGAAATTATCATTGAATCTTTTATTAAAGGACAGGAATTTTCATGTATTGTCATTCAGGATGAAGAAGGCAACCCGGTTGCATTACCGCCAACAGGTATTGTAAAAGGGAATGACTTCTTTGATTACCGTTCAAAATACCTTCCGGGTATGTCGCGCAAGGTTACTCCTATTGACATTCCTGCGGCACAGGTTGAATTGATCCGTACAGAATGCTGCCGTTTATATACAGCACTTCAGTTTAATGTGTATGCACGTATCGATGGATTTATTTCACCGGATGGAGAAGTATTCCTAAACGATCCGAATACAACTTCGGGTATGATGCCTTCGTCTTTCTTCTTCCATCAAGCTGCGGAGATCGGTTTAAACCCTTCGCAATTCTTAACCTACATTATTCGTACATCTATACAGGAAAGAATTAAAGACGGAAAAAGAAGTTTACGCAATAAAAAATTACTTGCAATATTAGATCAGGCTATTGCCCGGCAAAAAAGTGCTACGAATGAAAAAATCCGTATCGCTGTAGTAATGGGTGGCTATTCGTCTGAAAGGCATATATCTGTTGAAAGCGGAAGAAATATATTTGAAAAACTTTCTTCCAGTACAAAATATCAGCCGCTGCCTGTATTCCTTACCGGCAGCGATGAACAGCATCGTTTATTTATTCTTCCGATAAATATTTTATTGAAAGACAATGCAGATGATATTCGCGAGAAGGTGATACACTTTAAAGGCCATCACCCGATCATTGAAAGCATTGCAAAAGAAACAGAAGCGATCAGCAGTCGTTATGTAAACAACGCCATTAAAGATCCGAAAGAAATTACGTATAAAGAACTTTCAGGATTGGTTGATGGAGTATTCATTGCATTGCATGGCAGACCAGGCGAGGACGGCAGCATGCAAAAAGAATTAGAAAAGTATCATCTTCCATATAACGGTTCTGGCATTCAAAGCTCTCAGATCACAATTAATAAATTTGAAACGAATAGAATTCTGAGAGAGAACGGCATATCTGTAGCAAACCACAGAATGGTTTACAAGAAAGAATGGCTTGAATCCGGAGAAGCATTATTGAATGAGATTGAATCCGGTTTTGTATATCCAATCATTGCAAAACCTTCGGATGATGGCTGCAGTTCTGCTGTTAAGAAAATAAAAAGCAGAGACGAACTACGTGCTTATACCCGATTGATGTTTGGAGAGGAAGCGCTTCAGGGATCTAAAAGTTCTGAAGTATTAAATTTAAAATACAACGAGGAATTTCCTCAGAAAGATTATTTTCTGATTGAAGATTTGGTTTCTAAAGGCAAGGCAAAACATTTTCTTGAAGTAACCGGTGGATTAATGACTCGATATAATGCGGCAGGAGAAATAGAATACGAAATCTTTGAACCATCAGAAGCATTAGCAAACGGAGATGTGTTATCGTTAGAAGAAAAGTTTCTTGCAGGTGAAGGTCAAAATATTACACCGGCACGTTATACGAACAATAAGGCCGATTACGAACAGGTTGCCTCGGAAGTAAGAGCAACCTTAAAGCGTGTTGCGCAGATATTAAATATTCAGGGCTATGCCCGTATCGATGCATTCGTTCGGGTGTTTGAAAACAATAAATCCGAGACTATTATTATTGAAGTAAATTCATTGCCGGGAATGACTCCTGCTACGTGCATATTTCATCAAACGGCTATTAACGGATATAAACCGTATGATTTTATTGATAATATCTTGTCCTTCGGAATTCAAAGAGAAAAGAAAAAATTAGCTAAAATATAAATATGAAATTCTTTAAAGCAGAATCATTAAAAGATGTACTGATTCATCTGGGAATCATAGTAAGTATTTTTGTAACTCTTATACTGCTATTCTTTTACATGTATCTTCCATCTGTTACAAAACACGGAGAGTACATAACTGTACCTAAACTGGAAGGCTATACCATTGACCAGATCCAACAGATTCTTGATGCAAAAGGCTTACGTTATGAAATCAGTGATTCAACATTTAAGCCAGGTGTTAAACCCTTTACAGTATTAACTCAGCACCCTCAAGCGGGTAATGAAGTAAAGGAAAACAGAAGAATCTATTTAAGTATTGCGGCACAAAATCCTCCCAATCTAAAAATGCCGGAACTTATTGACCAATCTGTAAGAGGAGCCGAAATGCAGTTAAAAAGCATGGGGCTTCAAGTAGGAAATATTATAACAACTCCTAACCCAAATAACTTTGTTTTAGGGCAATCCTTTAAGGGCAAACCTATCAAAGCAGGAACATCTATTCCTAAAGGCTCTAAAATTGATCTATTAGTAGGGTCAGGCAGGGGTGATACAGAGGTTGAAATACCTAATTTAACCGGAATGTCGATTGAAGAAGCCACTTTAACAATACAAGAACTGGATTTAATCGGAGGTACTAGAATTTATGATCCCACCTCAACCCTGCCGGCCGGCACAATAATAAAACAGAAGCCGGGATACGAATCCGGACAGAAACTTCGTTCTGGTGATATGATAGATGTATGGATTGCAGGAGAAAATCCTACTCTACCGCACTAGTTTTAAAATCCTTATGGTAAAAAAAATCTTTTTTTTATTTACTGCGACATTATTTCTTTGTTCCATTTATGTGCAGGCGCAAGTTGAACTTGTGCCCTTAATGCAATATTCTGTCGGACAACAAAGTTCGGGGGCAATGTACAGAACCACCTCTCTTGCAGCTGACCCGCAAGACACCTTAATCGCTTTAAAGCTACCATACATTGAAGATTTTTCGGGCAATATAATTCCTATTGACACCATTACTTATGTGTTGTATAGTGCTCCTGATTCCGTATATCAACTAACGCATCTAAAAATGCACGCATTAAAGTCAGGAGATCCTATCAATGTTTTCAATATTCATGGACTAACCGGAATACTTACCGCACCTCTGACAGGTATTAAATATGCCAAGGTTCTTGACGTTTATACCTTTCAATTGTTTGATGACGCAGCCTTAAGTATTCCGACACCTGTTGGTTCAATTAAGATGATACTTTGTACCTGGACCAGAGTAAACAATTTCGGATACAGTACCTATCCGGACACGTTGGGGTTTTGGCCTAACAATGGAGGTACTTTTATTAACGATGATATGGCTATCAATCCGGTAAGCGTAGGCGCAGCCACCTTTGATGGTCTAAATTATCTGGGGATTCCATATGCAATAACAAATACAAAGGGCTATGCAGATAATCTAACATCTCACCGTTTTGATCTTTCCTCCTACACAGCAGCAGATTCTATATACATGAGTTTTTATTATCAGTATAAAAGCTGGGGAGACTCGCCGCTAAATACAGAATTTTTATCTTTAGAATTAAATACCAAAGGAATTGATACTACTGGCTGGGTAGAAGTATGGAGACAGTACGGAAATCCTGATGATCCTCTGGACACTTTCAGAGTAGCTATGATTCCGATTTTAGGAGATTCGTTATTACATAAGAATTTCCGATACCGTTTCAGATCTTATGGAGTATTAAACGGCAGATTTAATGTATGGAATCTGGATTATATTTTTATTGACACAGGCAGGACATATACTAATCCACTCACAACAGATATTACACTTGTTTCAACAACTAAAAATTGTCTAGCAAACTACACTGCAATTCCTTATAATCATTTCAACTCTCCAGGTGTTACGGCATCTTCACTAACTACTACAAATTCAATCTTTTCTGTTAGAAATCTCATATCAGCTGTAGCTTCTGACACTTCTTATCTTACCTTTTATCTTCGTACAAGAGATAACTTAGGCAATGCTATTGCATACGACAATACAGCGTTCCTTCCACAAAGCAACAGATACACGGCATCTATTCCTACCACCGTTAACGCATCCCTAATGACAGCTCCTTACGTTCTGAAACAAGAATATTATATACAGGAATATTTTGACACACTTAGTGGCTATGATCTGTCATTTAATAATTTCAAGGCGGTAGAAACAGCATTCTATGATTTTTATTCCTACGACGATGGTACACCGGAATTTGCGCTGAAAACAGATGAATCAGGACTCAGTCTTGTTAATAGATTTACTATTTTAAAAGCTGATTCTGTTACGGATATTGATATTTGTTTTGTAAGAAGTAATGGACCTGATTTAACAGGAAGACAAATATACCTGCAGGTATGGAGTGTAAATCCCTTAAAGCTTATTGGTAATCAATTGATTTCAATAGCTTACAGTCCTATAATAAATGGTGTGGTACGATATCATTTATATCAAAACCACAATCTGGCTCCCGGGGGTAATTATAATTTAACCGCAGGAGATTATTATTTTGGCTATCAGCAAAAATTCAATGATATTTTAACTGTAGGTTACGACCGCGACAATGATCATTTAGGTGATATCTATTTAAATACAGTCGGTAGCGCTACCTGGTCTCCCTTTACGGATAAAACCAGTCTTACAGGGTCCCTTATGATTCGCCCGGTTTTTGACAAAGGTGAAACCATAACAGCCATTGAAGATCCTTCCTATGAAGCTAAATCTTTTGAAATTTTTCCGAATCCCAATAAAGGAGAGTTACATTTTACCGGTGAACCGGAATACATATCAATATTTGATATTTCCGGGAAGTTAATTTATGAAAAATCACTTTTGAACGAAACGAGTATATTTTTACCTGCATCGATTTCAAATGGATTGTATATAGCAATCCTTTCAAAAAATGACATCTCAGAAACCAAACGGTTAATTATTCAACAATAATAAAATTTGATAGGTGTTAAATAGATGTTATTATTTTGCGTAATTTCATCTTTTATAATACAAATTTATGAATGCACGATACAGTAAATTCTTATGGTTGGTACAATTTATAGGAGACGTATCATTATTAAATGGGGCTTTTCTGTTTGCTTATTTAATTTCAGATCAAACACCATCATTTACAAACATTACTGACAACTATATAATTCTGCATATTATATTTAATATGGCATGGATTATTCTGGCATTTACATTTAATATATACATTTATTCTACCGTCAGAAGAAGGAAACTGGAAATTGTAATCTGGAACTTAATTAAAATTATAGCGCTTCATATTCTTATCATTTTTACTTTTATCGGTGCGCTAAAAGAATCTTACTACTCCCGCCACATGATTTTCTATACTTACAGTATATTAAGTGTATCTGTATTTACTTGGCGGGTATGTTTTATTCTATTTCTTAATTGGTATCGCAAGGCCGGATCTAATTTTAGAAATGTACTCATAATAGGTGCCGGTCCGGTTGGGCAGCAAGTAATGCGTTACGTAGTATCGAAGGATACTTCCGGGTATCGATTTATAGGTTTTCTGGACGATGCTATTCAGCATGTAAAACATCGTGAACTTGTATTGGGAAATATTGATTCCTTAAAAGAAATTTGTGAAGCGAAATTTAAAATTGATGAAATTTTTTGCACCCTTCCGTTTACATCGGCAAAGAAAATCCGCTCTATAATAGAATATGGTGACAATCATTTAATAAGAATACATTTAGTGCCTGATTTTCGAGGCTTCTTAAATAAAAAAGTGGATCTCGAATTTTATGATCATGTGCCTGTTTTAAATATTCGCAAGGAACCTCTTGAAAGTCTTTTTAGTAGAATGCTAAAACGCATGTTCGACATAGTATTTTCTTTTCTGGTATTAACACTTTTATGTTCGTGGCTTTTCCCTCTACTAGCTATTGCCATTAAAATAAATTCGCCTGGCCCCGTATTTTTCATACAAAAACGCAGTGGAAGAAATAATGAAGAATTTGATTGTTACAAATTCCGCAGCATGACTGTCAATAAAGATTCAGACAAAGTCCAGGCAACTCTTGGTGATACCAGAATAACCATCATAGGGAAATTTTTACGTAAATCTAATTTAGATGAACTACCACAATTTATAAATGTATTCATTGGCAATATGTCAGTTGTAGGTCCAAGGCCACACATGTTGAAACATACGAAAGACTATTCTGCCATTATAGATAAATTTATGGTAAGGCATCTGATTAAACCTGGAATAACAGGATGGGCTCAGGTCAACGGTTTCAGAGGTGCGACAACTCAACCTCGTTATATGCTAAAGAGAGTTCGATATGATTTGTGGTATATTGAAAACTGGACTTTCTTGTTGGATATTCAAATCATCTTCATGACAATATACACCATGGTAAAAGGCGACAAAAATGCATTCTAAATTAACATTCATTTTATTTATTGCTGCATGTTATACTGTTGCTGCACAAAGCCGATTTTTACCGCTTGAAAGACAGTATCTATTAAGTGAAGAATCATCTATTCATTCTAAGGAGAACAATCTTCATACATCTATTCAACCCTATTTCATTAACGAGACAAAATCTTTGTTTAATGCTGATAGTTTACGCAGCGGGGTACATTATAGCATAAAACGTAAGAATTTTATCAATAAAGTAGCTGACAATTTTAGCAACAATTATCTGATACCAATTGATTCGGGCAATGTATCGATTCGGGCAACACCGTTATTTGATTTTGAACTTTCATACGACCCAATTAAAAAACAACAATATTACCGCAACACCCGGGGCTTTTTATTATATGGAGATTTTGGAAAAAAAGTATCTTTTTATACCGGGTACTATGAAAACCAGGCTAGCTTCCCAAACTATATCAATACTTTCATCGATAGTAATTTAGTTATACCCGGACAAGGACTAACAAAACCTTTTAAAAATAAAAATAATCAAGACTTTGGAATACCCTTTGGTTATGTTTGTTATGCACCCAGTCGATTCTTAACGATTCAATTCGGGCAAGATAAAAATTTCATTGGAAATGGTTATCGCTCTTTGTTAAGATCTGATAATGCAATGAATAATCCCTTTCTGAAACTACAAGCTTCGTTCTGGCATGTAAAGTATATGGTACTTTACGAACAATTCCAAGATGTACATGCCCAACAAATAACTGTATTAGGTAAAGGGTACCCTAAAAAATACTCTACTACTCACTACTTAAGCTGGAAGGCTAACAAATCATTAGAAATTGGCTTATTTGAATCCATTATTTGGCAGGCAGGAGATTCGAATAGTTACCGGGGTTTTGACTGGACGTATGCAAACCCGGTAATATTTTTAAGGCCTACTGAATATTATAATGGTTCTGCCGATAATGCCTTAATGGGCTTGAATGTAAAATATCAGATACTACATAACATGTATACCTATGGTCAATTACTTATTGACGATTTAAAAATTGAGGAATTAAAAAAGAAGAACTCCAAATACCCGCAAAAGTATGGTTTCCAGTTAGGCCTTAGATATTTTGATATCGCAAAAATAAAAGGTTTGGCTATTCAGGGAGAATTTAATTATGTAATGCCTTACACCTATTCTCATAGACTCTCTCTGCAGAATTATTCGCATTATGATCAATCTCTTGCACATCCTCAGAATGCCAACTTTGAGGAGTTTGTTGGCATTATTGATTACAATAAAAAAAGATGGTCGCTATCTAACCGTTTAGTTTATTGTGTTTATGGTACCGACAAAACTTCGGCTACTAATTATGGACATAATATATTTGCTGATATCAGTCAATATCCAAACTATTACCAAGGCAATACAATCCTGCAAGGATATAAAAACACGTTGATATATGATATTATTACCGCTGCATACATTATTAACCCTAGAGTAAATATGCGTATAGAGGCTTCATTTACATATCGATCTCAAAAAAATGTAGATACTCACTCACTCGACAGAATTGTAGGGATTAGTTTTAAAACAGCGCTGTTTAATAAGTATTATGACTTTTAAGACAGCCAATAACTAATAAGGCCGATTGGTTTGTACAATACTATATTGTCATTGTTTACTATTATTGCTACTAATCAAGGATTCAAGTAAACATTATCGCTATTCAATAATTTCAGTTTATTAATCCGTATAAGTTTTTATACAAACTCAACTGTAAATAGAGTCCGAATATTCTAAAAGTCTTTTACCCCTACGCGAATATTTTACATACCCCATAAAACAAGAAATGTATCTATTACAATTAGTTTTTACGCAACAGCTGTTGATCATTATTAAACTTAGGTCTGTGATTTTTAGTAAATGTATAACACACTCCGACTGAGAAGATAAAATACCCATCATTGTTTTTAGGATTACCACGATAATCTTTTGGTGTGTGTGCATCTGTTCCGTTATAAGGGAAGTTAGTTGATTTGTTAGACATTTGTGCCGATAGTGCATTATTAAATGAAGTAGCATCCGGGTAATTTTGTGCACTAACATCATCTATATGATCCGTTAATGTATATCTGTAACCACCTTCTATAAGAAAGCTCCATTTGTAGGTATATTTCATTTTTATCCCAAAACCAGCTGTGTATGCAAAAGCAACGCTACCATATTTTACATGTTCCGTTTCAAGTGGGCGTAATGCCGTCCAACTACCATCAGGAGTTTTTCCTTTAGGGTTATACGTTACTAAACCAGCTCCAGCAAATATGTATGGATTAAATAATGGTCTTCTACGCATCATTTTGTTATATGGGAAGAAATCAAATTGCCCCATTACCAATGCTTCAAAGTTTGTAGATCTAAAATCTAAATTTCTGTACTTATAATAATCATCTGAATACAATCTAAAAACCCGAACGTCTGTTCTAATGTTTAATCGTTTGCCAAGATAGTTTGTTCTTAACACTGCACTCAGACCTAATTGCGGACGGAATTTAAAACACTGTATACCCTGACACAAATCTCCGTAGTATGTTGCATACCCTGTTGTGCCCGTAAGTGTAATAAGTTCATTTTTTGAAATTTTTCTTAATGTTATATTTGGCTGTGCTTTACCTCGATGATATTGCCCCTTGTATATACGCTTACTTTGAGCATTAGCCTCCGGGATTAAAAGATTAACTAAAATTGAAAGAATAAATAATAACCTAAATGAATTCATATTGTTGTTATTGAGCCGCCCACTAAAATACCTATTTACAACAGATAATGCAATTTTTACGTCAAAATCAACTGTATTACAGTATGATTTAATTTTTACGTAATAAATGTTGATTGCTTTTGATTTTATGCTTGTGATTTTTGGTGAATGTATATGTTACACCAGCAGAGAAAATGAAATACCCGTCATTATTTTTAGGATTACCTCTTTGCCCCTGAAATGAATCGCCTTTACCTGATTTATTAGACAAGTACGCATCTATCGAATTACCGTCAAAACTAGCTTGTTTGGGAAATTTTTTCTGACTGACATCATCCATGTAATCGGTAGTTGTAAAACGATAACCACCTTCTACCATAAAATTCCATTTATAGCTATATCTGAATTTCAAACCAAAACCTGCCGTATAGGCAAATGCGACATTTCCATATTTAACGTGCTCTGTTTCTACAGGTCTTAATTGTTCCCATTTACCATTAGGTAACTTCCCCCATGGATCGTATGTTACAAAACCAAAACCTGCGTATACGTAAGGATTAATAAATGAACGTCTGCGCATCATTTTTTCATAAGGAAATAACTCAAATTGACCTAAAAGTAATCCTTCCCAGTTTGAAGATCTGAAATCCAGATTGCGGGCCTTATAAACATCATCTGAATAAAGCCTGAAAAATCGAACATCAGCCCTCAATGATAGTCGTTTACCCAAATAATTTGTTCTTAAAATAACTCCTCCTCCAACTTGAGGTCTAAACTTAAAACACTGAATACCATTACATAAATCACCGTAATAGGTAGCATACCCAGTAGTAAGATATAATGTTATAAGCTCATTTTTAGAAATACCCCTCAACGATATACCTGGATTCTTTCTTCCTCTATGATATTGCCCTCTATATAACTTTTTATCTCCCTGTCCATAGGAATTACTTCCTAACAAACCTGCGAATATAAAAGCACAAATAATTAATAATCTAGTTAACCTCATTTGATTAGGAAAAATAATTTCACCGCTCATTCATTTCAATGTTGAAGGTACTAAAATTAGTCATTTTTCAAATAAACATTCACAAATAATTGTACAAAAATTATAGCCTGCTATGTTTTTTGTACAATTATCAGCTTAAATATTAATATTCTTTATCGGCATCAATATTATATGCCTTCATTCCATGTTCAGCGATATCTAACCCTTCAATTTCCTCTTTTGCAGCAACCCTTAAACCCATCGTTTTAGATATAAACGTGAACGTGATATATGAAACAGGAAATACAAATCCTGCTGTTGCTGCAACACCTATTAACTGAGCAATGAGTTGAGACATTCCAGCCCCTTCAAGAGAACCTCCAAAACCTCTGGCCCCGAAGATTCCAACAAACAATGTCCCTAAGATACCGCAAACCAAATGTACAGAAGTAGCCCCTACAGGGTCATCTACTTTAATTTTATCAAAAAACACAACGGCAAACACAACGGCAGAACCGGCTAGTAATCCAATAACAATTGCTTCATTCGGACTCATTTGATCCGCACCGGCTGTTATGCCTACCAAACCGCCTAACAATCCATTTAATACCATTGACAAATCAAGCGTTTTCAAATAAATGGCGGCTGTAAGTAATGCTCCTATTGCACCGGCTGCTGCTGCCAAAGAAGTCGTAACCAATACTAAAGATGTCAATGCCGGATCGGCAGATAATACTGAACCACCGTTAAATCCAAACCAACCCAGCCACAATATAAATACCCCAATTGTAGCTAATGGAATACTATGCCCTGGTATTGGAATAATCTTACCATCCACATATTTACCGATACGCGGTCCCAATACAATGACACCTGCTAAAGCTGCCCAACCACCAATACTGTGAACAATTGTTGAACCTGCAAAATCATGAAAGGGAGGTAAATCTCCGCCAATTGAAGTTAGCCAGCCACCGCCCCAATTCCACATACCAACTATCGGATAAATCAATCCGGTCATTATACAGGTAAAGACAATATAACTGGTTAAGCGAATCCGTTCAGCAACTGCACCGGATACAATGGTTGCAGCCGTTGCAGCAAACATTGCCTGAAAGAGAAAATCTGTCCAATATGTATAGCCGGCATTATAGCCCAAATCCAATACTCCATTTATCATAGGAGCTTCAAGGCCAAAATGAGAAAAGCCGAAGAAATGACCCGCATACTCTTTTCCAGGATACATTAAATTAAATCCCCATAATGAAAAAATAACAATGCCGATTGCAGGAGTAATGGTATTCTTAAATAGAATATTTGTTGTGTTTTTGGAACGCGCCAAGCCTGATTCAACCGTTGCAAAACCAAGATTCATAATAAATACCAATGCAGTACATATCATCATCCAGATATTGCTTGTTGTAAGCCCAATATGCGCAATCGCCGCATCTGTTTTTGCCAAAGAAGAGGCACATGCTGCTGTGTCTGTTGTAACCGTTGCTGCCAACGCAGTAACAGCCTTTATAGTATCTTCCAAAACAGGAGTTGCTGTTGTTAATGTATCTAATAATACTGCTGTTGCCATAGTATGTAGTATTTAATTCGTTTAAAATAAGTTGATAAAAGAGCGGGTAGATTATTGCAAAGCCGGCACACCTCGTTCGCCTGTACGGATACGCACACATTCTTCTATGTTAGAGACGAATATTTTCCCATCTCCCAATTCGCCTGTTTTGCAGGTATCAACAATACATTTAATTACTTCCTCAACCTTTTCACTTACAATAATGTCAAGCTTTGTCCTGGCTATATAACCAAGATCATATTGTACGCCTCTGTATACAGCTTTTTCAGTAGCTTGATGACCAACTCCTTTAACATCTGAATAGGTAAAGAATTGAATACCTATTTTGTTCAGAGATTCTTTTAACTCTAAAAACTTAGAAGTTCGAATAACTGCTTCAATTTTTTTCATGGTCATAGTACTATTTGATTTGGTTAATAAATTAATCGCAAAAAATTTCGTTTAATGATTCGTTTCACGAACATATAAATTCTATTCAAATTGTACTAATCTTATAAAGCAATTTTATCTATTTTGGTATTTTATCTATATTAACACTAATAAAATACTAAAAAAATACCATTATAGAATTACATACTCTGTCTTATTTTAATACATATTTTTACTTAAGTTAATATAAATTAAAAATGTAAGTTAATATTTAACCTCAATAATTAATCAAACTAGTTTTTATTTAAAATAGAAGGCTTTTTTATATGTTAAAAAAGCCAAAGGCCTAATTTGACCAAGTAATTTGTATGGAATGCTGTAATCTGTATTAAACAAAGTTATTTATAATTGTAAAATATAATTTTTTAAATGTCAATTCAATTACCTCTCTGCATATTATTATACATTGACTACTAGCTATTTTACCGCTAAATTGTAGAAGCACTATCAACCATCACACCTCACATGATCATTTCCCAAAACCCGTATTCAAATAAAATTGAATTTCAGGGAACGTATGACTCAACAGCATCTATCCAACAGGTACTTGATAGATCAAAACAAGCTTATACAAACTGGAAGAACCTAAGTATAAATAGTAGAAAGCAGCATCTATTCAAGCTGACAGAAACTATGACTGAACAGAAATCTCGTTTAGCAGAACAAATAACAGCCGAAATGGGTAAACCCATAAATGAAAGTATTGCAGAGATTGAAAAATGCATTACTTCAACGCGCTGGTATATTGAGAATATTGATCGCTTGATTACTGACACTTCATTTCTCATAGACGAACCTTCAACACGTGCATTTGTAAGGTTTGAACCTATTGGAAGTATCTTAGGAATCATGCCCTGGAACTTCCCTTATTGGCAGGTATTCAGATATGCTATCCCTACTCTTCTTATGGGCAATACTGTAATATTAAAACACGCCCCCAATGTGCAAGGATGCGCAAAAGCTCTCGAGCAACTCTTCCAATCAGCCAACCTGCCGGAACATATATTCCTATCCGTTTTCCCATCAAATGAAGATATTGAAATACTCATTGCATCTCCGGTAATTAAGGCTGTAACTTTCACCGGCAGTGAAAAAACCGGGGGAATTGTTGCAAGTATGGCGGGGAAATATTTAAAGAAATGTGTGATGGAACTTGGCGGCAGCGATCCCTTTATCGTTTTACCTGATGCTGACTTAAATAACACAATTAAAGAAGCTATTAAAGGACGCTTACAGAATAACGGACAAAGTTGCATCGCTGCCAAGCGCTTTATCATTCACGCTGCTTGTTACGATATATTCCTGGATGGCTTAAAAGCTGCTATTGGCAAACTCAAACTTGGCGATCCAATGCTGAACACAACAGATGTAGGACCAATGGCAAGAAAAGATTTAAAAGAGCAACTTGTAAAGCAGGTTGCACAATCCATCTCTTCGGGTGCCAGCTGCACATACAAACATCCGTTTAATGATGTAGATTCTAACTTTTTTGCTCCGCTTATATTGGAAAATATACCTCCTGATGCACCTGCACGCCGGGAGGAATTATTCGGACCAGTATTCGCATGCATCAAAGCAGAGAATGATGCTGACGCAATCAGTATTGCAAACGAAACATCTTTTGGACTTGGAGCAAGCATCTGGACAAACGATATTAAAAGAGGTCAACAGCTTGCTTCTAAAATAGAATCAGGATCTGTATTCATAAATGGCATTACCCGCTCTGATGCCCGAATACCTTTTGGCGGAATTAAAAACTCCGGATTCGGCCGAGAGCTTTCCGTGTTTGGTTTGCACGAATTTGTAAATATTAAAACCTATTGGGAACATACTGTATAAGCCATTAGCTACACCCGTCTATCCGTAGAGTTAGCGAAGCGCTCTACGGATGTATAATAAATTAAGAGTCTGTGACTCATATAATGATATGATAAATAATAGTTATCTTCTTGGCTGGAGCTATAAAAACGAGTCGAAGACTCTATTGCATTTATTGATCCGTAGAGCGCTTCGCTAACTCTACGGACAGAATCTCATATTCGGATATATAACAAACGTTCTTTTTAAATTATTTAGATATGGTATGGAACGTAAGAACTTCAGGCGTAAAACACAATACGAATATTAATAAAGCAACCCAGCCCAATACTTTTCTTTTATTATCTAATGGTCTTTCATCTAATGTCTGCGGATGATATACACCCAGGAAACGGCCGATTAACAAAGCATATAGCAGCCACCCATTAAAACCGACAACCTCAGGGAACAAATATTCAATCAAGAAATGAAGTGTAAATATTGCTACAGCAGACAATATTGCATTCCAATAATTTTCAAACATCCTTGCAAACAACGTATATAGAAATGCGATATATAAAACACCAAACTGAAGCTGATCCATTGCATTGGCTGTAAAGAAATTTATTTCCATAATATTTTCTTTGAACATACCTAAGCCGGCAACAAATACGAACAACATAAAAAATGAGCCGGCTATTTTTTTATGTGCCTCCCAACCAAACAAGCCATACACTACATGACCTCCATCCAGCTGTCCAATGGGGATTAAATTAAGAGCCGTGAAAAATAAGGCAAGATATGCCGCAAATAAAAACGGGTAGTGAAAAAGTTCGAAGTGATTGGGGATCTTATCGCCCTGATAGGAAAACATTTTCTCAAAGGCCATGAATAGTAAATTATTCCCGACAGACATTTCAGTAAATGTTGTCTCGTATTGTTTTACTGGCTTTTCTAAATCAGGCTCTGCTTGCTTATGTTCAATGTAATACAGAGAATCTTTGATGAATTTTGCATCAATATATTGATCGCTCTGTTTTTTTAGATACTCGTATGTATATACATGTTTCTCATAGTCGCCATTGAAAGATGCATAGTCCGGATGAACAGAATAAATATATTCTTTATCAGGCAACGTTACAAAACCAACTATTAATAACAGTATGGCAGCAACAAAACCTGCCAGCGGGCCGGCAATTCCAATATCGAACACATTCCTTCTTGAAAGAATAACTCCTTGCATTCGAATAAAGGCGCCGAATGTGCCTATAGATGGGGTTCCCGGCAGGTAGAACGGAATATAATACGGCAAACTTACATTCACTTTATACTTCTTTGCATAATAGTAATGCCCAAATTCGTGAATCGTTAAGATAGCCAGAAAAGTTATTGAGAAATTCAATCCGCTCCAGATATAGTCCCAGCCATTTAGCTGATATTGCCCCGTCCAATCAGCACCCGCAAGCGTTGTTGTTGCAAAGGTGGTTATAAAAAGAAGTATATGAATAGCTGGTTGTTTATATTTCTTAAGCATGTTTTAATAATTGAAGTAAATTATTTTCATCTGTTACCAGTAATGCCTCTATACCAACCTTTTTTGCTCCTGCAACATTATCTGCATTATCATCCAGAAAAACTGTCTCGACAGGGTTTAATTTCCTTTGATTTAAAACCGTTTCATAAATAGCCGTATGTGGCTTGATCAACCCTAAATCGTACGAATACCAAACCTTTTCAAATATTTTTTCAAGCTGGTCAATTCCTGTATTGTTGTGAAGAATGCCATGTACTTCGGCAATATGGATAGGATTCGTATTGCTCAACAGAAATAAGCGGTAGCGGGATGACAACTCTTGAATTCTTTCGATGCGATCCGCCGGGATCTGTAATAGTAATGCATTCCATGCATTAACAATGGCCTGATCACTTATCTCAGCAGACAAATCAAGCAAAGCACGCACTTCAAGAATAAATTTATAATTACCGATAATTCCTTTTTCAAAATCAGCAAACACAGTACTCGCCATGTACCGCTGTTTAATCTCTTCTTGCGACAGATTGCTCAGATCTGAAAATGCCTGAAATGTTTTATTGAAATCTATTGGAATAATTACCGCTCCAAGATCAAAGATGATATTCTTAATTTGTGCAAATTCTTTCATGTATGCGATTTCTCAACTGCCAAAGGTATGTGGTTTCCACAAATAAAAAAACCCCGCTTTTGCGAGGTTTTAGTGGGCCCTGTTGGGATCGAACCAACGACCCCCTGATTATGAGTCAGATGCTCTAACCGTCTGAGCTAAGGGCCCTGAAAGAGGATAAATCCCATTTCGGAGTGCAATGTTACAGAAATACGCTCAATTAAGCAAACAATAAATCATCTGCGCGCTAAACTTTCAAATGAAGTACCAGAAAATCAACATACATACAATAGTCAATTTTCTCACCTATACCCGTATAATACGTTTCGTAGACTAAACTTTAACTCAATAACTTTCAGTCACTTCAAATGAATCAATGATACTAAACGCTTTAAACAAGTTCCATGATACAACATCCTTTTGAAGATATTATTTTGAGAGCCATGGAAGCCAGTCATATTTATTTTTCAAAAAAGTTCTGAATTGAAACAATGCTTTTAATTTCCCTATTCGTGCATGAATATCAAGGACTATATCTATTTTAAAAGAAGCAGAAGCAAATGGATAACGCAGAATATCGTTAACCAAATAGAGCGCATCGCTCAGTACTTGTTTTTCCCATGAGAACGTGGATTGAGACTTGAAAAAATATTCTTTTCTGCGTTCAATATAGGGAGTCAGTAACACAGAACTGTATGCAACGGCTTCCTTTAATTTTTTTATATAAGACCATCTTAATCTATTCTCTGATAATACATGTGTAAAAATCAATTCTTCGTTATAATAAATACCAAAACCTATTAATGAAAGTGCGTATCCCAATTCATTGTCTTCACCCGAAACCAATGAATCACCCTTCCTGCCTGTTAAAATATATTTGAATCCAGTGGCTTTTAACGATTCGTAAGCCGATTTGCGTAAAAAACATCCGGCTCCATATACAAAGCCTCTTTCAATCGTAATATCTTTAGATACGCCAGCTTGCGGACCAACAGCGTATTGATACGCATATCTGTCAAACCATACCGGTACTTCCGCCACTCCTTCAATTTGAGGCACTCCTTTACCTCCGACTAGCGCAGTGGTACTGTTTGCATTCAAATAATCAAAACCCAACTGAATATAATTTACAGCCAGTGAATTGTCATCGTCACAAAATAATAAAAAGCCGTATGCCGATTCCGAAATCCCCTTTTCCCGGGCATGACTCAATCCTTGTTTTTTCTCAAAGACCACTCTAAAAGGGGTCGGCGACTTCAGAACTTCCCAACACATTAAAGCTGTTTCAGCCGTATTGTCTGTTGATCCGTTATCAATAATAAGCACTTCCCAGGAAAGGCCTTTGGGTACTATTTGTTTAGCCAATGAGTTTAGCGTCTCAGGCAATTTGCCCGAACTATTATAACAACATATTATTACGCTCACTCCAATCATACTAATTTCAAATCATTTTTCAGCCAGCTACCGTATAAAAGTAAATATTTTACCTTATTAAAATTGTTAAATTGCCTGCTGACTTCAATAATAGCAATTTAACTCAAGAACAGATTAAAATAGTATATTTAAAACAATGCGCACCAAGCACGCTATCAATAATATTGCCTTACAATTTGCAAGCCTTTTATCTGGTATTGTTTTATATTTTCTATTAACGCCATATCTGGTAGAAAAGTTAGGAAACGACATGTATGGTCTGAACCAATTACTGCTTCAAACAATTGGTTATTTCAGTATCGCTGAAATGGGTATAGGCCTGTCATTATCTGTTCTTTTATATAAAGAACTGGTTTCTGAAAATACAGACAATATCAATGCCTTACTTTCTGGGGCCCATCGCACCTATATCGTTATCGCTATTATTATTGCAACAGGCGGAATAATTTTTTCTTTTTTTATCGGTCAACTATTTTCTTTACAAACTGAATATATACCATACGCTCAGGGAGCGTTCCTGCTTTATATTTTATCAGCAGTATTAACATATCTGTTTAATGTTCCGGCAATTCTTTTGAATACCTCTCAAAAAGGTCATAAAACTTACTTTTATCAATTAGCTAAACCATTTTTAACCTATGGAGGATATGTGTTAATGGTTTATAACGGATACTCTATAATTGGTATAGCCTTTATTTCATTAAGTGTTACTGCATGGAGCCTATATGGAACAAATGTCATTGCCAGAAAAGAATTCCCCTGGCTTAATGTCTGGCATTTCGAAAAAAATTACTCTGTACTTAAAACCAGCAAATACATATTTGTGGAAAAATTGCTGATTATGGTTTTATTCCAAACAGACATTATTTTAATTTCTTACTTTTTAGGAATAGAGCACGTAGCCGGATATGCGTTGTATACAGTTTTCTTTTTTTACATAAAGGAAATTATGATTATTGGTACCAACAACATTACCAATGGCGCAGGAGAAATGTATCAACGAAACGAGCTTGAGCAACTCTTCACATTATGGAAAGATGCAATCAGTTTAGTTTTTTTTATTTCAATTCAACTATGCATTGGCATCTATTTTATGTTCCCTCACTTTTTCAAACTCTGGATGAATGATGAGTTAGTACTACCACAAAGTGTTTTATTCTTTTTTGTTGTCAACCTTTTTTATTTACTCACCATGCACACCACCGCTGTAATTATCGGTGCACAAAATTATTACCAGAAGCGAATGAAGGGGTCAATCGCCGAATTATCAATCAATATTTCACTTTCTTGTATATTGATACCCAAGTATGGCATATTGGGTGCTATTATTGGTACTGCCATAGGGCATTACTCAACGAATGCATGGTTCATTCCAATGCTTTTTTTTCAATCGATAAAAAAACCGTTTAAAACATATCTGTATATCTGGTTACGATATGGTACTGCACTTTTATTTGCCGCAGCATCTGCTTATTTATTCTACAATCAGTTTTTACTATCTGTTTTTGCTGGCATTACAAGCTGGTATACACTACTGGGAAGTACAATCTGTTTGGGAGTTTTTTTACTGCTAATTACTGCCGTGCTGTTTTATTTTCTGGATACAAATTTCAAAAATAGTGTAGCGAGAATTAGAGGAATTATAAAAGTATCTGCACAAAAAAAATAATGTGTATTTATTTCTTAGCGAATAAAGATTTCATCAAATATTTCACGTATGTCGTAAACGGAAGCTTCCCCTCTCTGAACAAATCGATTTCATGCTGCAAACCTTCTACTCTGAATTTGAACATCTCTTCATGAATGCAGTTCTTTAATTTATTTCCTTCAAGACCTTGAGGCAATATATAATCCTTATGCGCCACCAGAACCATATTTTGTTTATACCAGAAAAATATATCCGGGTTATTCCAGAAAAACGGCTTCAATACATCATGCACAATATAGTCGTGTTTTAAAAATTTTTCAGCCCAGTAATCAACCCATTGTTCGTTGATATGGTTTTGCCCACCTTGCAGTGGCACTGCTGCTGAAAATAATATTACCTTCCCGGCACGCACCAAATTCTGAATAAAGATATCGGCAGATTCAGGTGATATATGCTCCGCAACTTCAATACTAACAACCAGATCAAAATATCTGGGCAATGTCACTATTTTTTCCAGATCCTGTTCTTTAAATTCTTCCGGAGCAATATTCTGAAATAACAATTCTTTATTTACCCAATTACCATCTACACCTAGCACGTCTTTAACATGATACTTTTTAAAATAGTGTAAAAAAGTGCCTATCCCGCAACCTATATCAACAACACTTTCCGGAGCCAGGAGCTTACAGATCACCGGCACAATTTCTTTAGGAGCTCGTAAATTATGTACAGACTCTTCATGAATATATTTCACATTATCTACTTTCATGTGGGTAGTGAAAATTAAAAGTATTGTTATCAAACACGTTAAACGTGAAATAGATTATTTAGTTAATTCTTTTTGAAACTGCTTCAAAATAGCGTCAATACTCAGATTTGCTTCTGCAAATGCTCTGGCTCGTATCGAAACGGCAGAGTTATTTTGATTTAAAGATGTTTCGAGTAAACCTATAAATGCAAGTACATTGTCAGGCTCGCAAATATGTGCCAACTGATGTTCATGAATCATTTCATACAAGCTCGTGTCTTTTTCAGCTGTTACAACAGCAACCCCACCGGCAGAAAGTATGCTCATGAATTTCGAAGGCAGTACAAGATCTGCCGCAGATTTTTTTTGCAGTACCAAATGAATATCTGCAATTGCCAGAAACGATGTAAGCTTTGAATATGGCTGCAATGGTAAAAACAGAACGTTAGACACATTCTTTTGGTGGGCATATTCCTGCAATCGCACTTTAGAAGCGCCTTCGCCGGCTATTACAAATAGCACACCAGTATTGTCATTAAATGCCTTTGCTGCATCTATAATCATGTCTACACCTTGCTTTTCACCTAAATTGCCGGAATAGAGTACTACCTTTTTGTCATCTGAAATACCTAGTTCGCGGCGCAAAGACAGCTCTCTGCTGATTGGTTTCACAATTTCAGTTTCCGCCCAGTTAGGCAACATCGTATATTTTTCCTCCGCAACTCCTTTAGCCAAAATACGGGCCTTCATACCTGCACTAATAGAAGAAATCCGATCTGCTTTTTTTAGCCAGAATAATTCAAGCTTTGTTAATACAGAAAGCAATCGCTGATTTTTTATAAGACCAAGTTCCCGGGCAGCATCAACTTGCAGATCCTGAATATGGAAAACCCAGGTTGCTTTAGGATGAAAAATCTTATATATAAAGGGCCAGAAGCCAATAATTAACGGTGGATAGGGAGTTATAATTATTTCATACGATTTAAATAATGCTGCAATCCAATATAAAGATGAAGATAACAGAAAACTAAATTCGTGTATCATACGGGTTGCTCCTGTAACGTTCTTTGGTACATACAGCGGACAGCGTTTAACCTTCGCGCCACCTATGTTTTCCGTAAACCAGATATTACCTTTATACGCTGAAGCCTTCTCCCATTGGGGATAATATGGCATAGCGGTAATTACATCAACCTCATTGCCATTCTTGGCCAGCCACGCTCCCATTTCTCCGGTATATTTTCCAATACCTGTTAATTCAGGCGTATAGTTTATGCCATATATTAAGACTTTCATTAATTCAAAGATAAATAGAAACTACCGACATATTATTAAATCAACTAATGCATTTTTCTATTAACAAATGGTCTTTCTATCAATAAATGTAGTCCCCATGCAGCAGCTACGCAAATAGCGATCCCTATAAAAACCCAACCAAATCCTTTAGGCAACATTCCTTGATCCTGTTGTTGCAGCCACCCTGAAATCAACACAAGCAAGGGTACATGAGTTACATATAAGGTATATGAAAACTCGCTTAATGGTTGTAACCGTTGAAAAATCAGTAGTTTTTGATTGTAGTATAACGCCATATACATTATCACTGCGAATATATATGTCAATATAATATCTTTCATAAAACCCGGATGTTTAACCACATTTATCATTACTATCACAACAGCATATACAACAATCAAACAAATCTGTTGACTGAACTGTTTTATTCTGCCCATATATAAATCTGCAACGAATACGCCCATATACCATGCAAAAAAATAATACAGAACCGAAAGCCAATTACCAATAGAGATTGGAAAAAACACAAGACAGACAAAGCCGGCACAAACTAAATAGGCTGTTAGCAAAGGTGCTTTTTTATTAATAAAAAACACGGGTATATATAATATGTAAAACCACCATTCGTACATTAATGACCAGAGAGGACCGTTAGTACCCCATACAGGTGTGTAAATCTTTTGTACCATAAACAGATTACCCAACAATGTTTGCCAAGAGATGTTTGAAAAAATATTTTCATTTATATTGGCATAATTAGTATTGCCTGTATAGATGCCATATCCATAATATTTTCCAATGCAATCTAATATCCATGTTAATAACAGCGCAAAAAGAAATGGCGGATATATGCGCTTAATTCTTTTAAAAAGATACGATCCAATTGAAAAGCGAGTCGTTTTGAGATATTGATTGTATGAGCTGTATTGTATGACAAAACCTGACAGTACAAAAAATAACATTACAGCTTCATGCCCGAAATTAAAAATAGAAAATGCATATACACCTATCTTTCCGAACCAACTGTATGTTTCAGGATGCAATTTGTATCCACTTGAGTAACCTTCCCATAATAACCAGCGCGAATGACCTATCAATACATAAAGCGCTGCCAAACCTCTTAAAACGTCTAATATATATGTGTTCCGGATTTGATTTTTATTCAAAGAAACAGTCTCGGAGTCGGAATAATTCATTTAAACGTGTAGCAGTTAACTTCTTGTAAAACTACCAAGATAAATCAGTAACTAAAATAAATTTAAGGAGTAAAACATGCAGATATAGCATAAAACCCAAACTTAAAAACACGCTAAGAAGAGGGAATTTACTCAGGCACTTACTTCTATCGATCAGAGACCCTTTGTGCAGGATTGCCTTTATAAATCCCTGCAGAACCTTCTATGTTCTTATACACACTGCTTCGTGCACCAATCACCATACCTCTATCTATATTCACTCCCGGAGCTATAAAGACATCAGTGGCTAACCAGCACTCATCTTTAATAACTATCGGTTTTGAAAAAATATCAAATGTTGGTTTTGAATAATCGTGGCTTCCTGTGCAAATATAGGAACGTTGCGAAACAACAACATTGGCACCTATTTCAATTTCACCTAAAGAATATAAAACCACATCATCTCCTATCCAGGAATGATCTCCTATTTTAACTTTCCATGGATACGTTATTTGGACTGAAGGACGAATAATCACTCCTTTCCCAATCTCAGCGCCAAAAACCCTTAGTAAAAACCGCCTCCAACCATATAATATCTGGGGAGAGGGGTGAAATAAAAGCGCTTGTACAATCCACCATAACTGCACATACCAACCGGGTCTACCTCTAAAATTAGCTGGCATCGTAAAGCGAGATAAATCCTGATACACGTTTATACTTGATTGATTCATGTATTCAAGTTATGTTTTTTTGGATGGAAGTACAAGAGAACCCACAAAACGATAATCAATGAGAGGATCTTATATACTTAACACCTATTGCTGCTCCAATACATAAACCGATGGTATTTAATATAAGATCATCAATGTCGGTAATACCTATCAAAAAAATATATTGCAGACATTCAATGCTTAGACTAACAAAAATACCTAGCAATATAATCCTGAAAACATGTTTCCCCTTGCTTTTACAAATAAGTAAAAATGAAAAGGGAATAAAAAGTAAAATATTTCCAAGTGTATTGTATAAAACATTTGTATGTCCTTTTAATCCGTGTCTCATCAAAATAGAAAAATCCATATATGTATATGCGAATGGAATTATGCTAAAAAAATCATCGCGAATCTCTACTGTTATGCGATCTCTTATGCCATATATAAAAACAATGTATCCTAATACAATACAATAAACTATAAAATACAAATATGTGTTAAGGTACTTCATTTTATTGGTTATAAACTATATTTTATACAATTCAATAAGCATCCTTATAGTCTCACTTTTAATAAAGAATATTTCTATGCGAACACACTGCAACTGTATTATACCAACGAATCCCCCCTACAGTTAAATAACTTTATTAATAAATTACGATATCCTATCTCGTAATTTTAAAAAAGGTTTTTCTATACAATGATATGAAACCAATGCAATAAAATAGCAGCATATAAAATTAACTGGGAAAAAGCCCCAGGCCGTTTGATGTTTAGGTGTAAGAAACAATTGTTGCCACACATACAAACTATATGATAAAACACCTATATGGATTAATATTTTATTATTTAAAAAGTCAAAAATAGGATCTTCACTATTTAATATATATAATATTATCATTGTCATACACGATGCATATATAGAATAACCAACTGTTACCGTATATGTTCCTTTCAGAAAAAATGATAAAACAGGGGATAAAACCATGGCAATAAATATGATTATATAAATCAGATATCTTTTATTCTTTTTAATGTTATCTGCAATCACAAATATTTTCTCCTTATATTCTTTTTGAAGAAATGCAGCAAAACAACCGAAAAATATAGAATCGCCCATAGTATGCAACATCATTCCTATTTGCCCTCTAACAGCAGGTATACTATAATAGGTAATAATGCGAACCAGCGGGTAAATGAATATAATTACATAAAGCATCTTTTTTGTTCTTGTCAATCCTAAAATCACAATTAAAAACGGCCATAATAAATAAAACTGTTCTTCTAATGAAAGTGTCCAAAGATGGCCTATAAACCAATGATCGGGACTGACAGGCGTTGAAAGATCCAAAAGATGATAAATAAGAGATTTGTAATTAGCCAGATAAATGCTGGAAAAGAACAAATCCATATCTGCTATTTTAATAACATGCAATCCATAGACCAATATCAACACTACTGATATATATACATAGAATATGGGGAAAATTCGAAAAGAACGTCGAATATAGAATTTCTTTAGATTAATAGTATTTGTCTTTTCATATTCTCTCAATAAAATTGAAGTAATTAAGAAACCACTTATCACAAAAAAGGTTATGACTCCCAGAGTTGAGTTTGCCGCAACCAGATAAAAGTAAGAATCAGAAAAAGGCATAGAATATAAACCGTGCGCAAACATAACAAGCATGATTGATATAGCTCTTAATCCATCCAAATATGGTATTCGTTTACTGTCTATCATTTCAATAATAAAATTTTAACATCTAATTCAACTAAGCGTATATTCTTCACCAATCTCAATTTAAATTACAAAAGGATACTATCCCCTTTTCTATCCGTAAATTTTAATCCTTTATACATTTCAATATACTTATTTGCAATATATGAATCGTTATATTCTGAGGCTATTTTTGCTTTACCTGAAACGTTAATCTGATTTCTTTTATCTTTCTCTATATAGCTTCTTTGGAGCGTTTCTACAATGGAATGAATATTCATATCTGTAATCCATCCGAAATCATTTTCTGCAACATACTTGTACAACCCCACATTATTACTAAGTAAAACGGGGGTACCTACAGATAGTGATTCGATAACAACAATAGCAAAATTTTCACTGTGCGATGTTAGCACAAACACATCCAGACCCGCGAGAAAATCAAACTTTGTTTCTTCATTTTTCCATCCCACCCATTCAACATTCTGCTCAATAGAACAATCAATTGTTAATTGCTTTAACGATTCTACATACGCTTTTTCTCCAGAGCCTGCAATTAATAATTTAAAAGGAAATTTAATGCTTGTCAAAGCTTTAATTAATACATCAAGTCCTTTTTTGGGATCAATACGGGATAAAAAACCAATTGTAAATACCGTATTTTCTTTTCGTATATACTCTTTACCCGGCATAGCAACAGGATTCGTAATTACACTTGCTTCCCATTTTGGTATAACCAATCTGGACTCTTCCAATTCCATTTCAGTTGAAACGTGTAAATAACTTGCTTTTAATAATTTCCTCCCCACAAAAAAATGTACCGCACGTTTAAGTAATGAATTATTTGTTTCCATAATATACTTACTTAGCATACCATGGGGAGATATTATGTATTTAACTCCTTTATATTTACAAATACATGCTGCTCCAATCACTAATAAATTCCACCAGGAATGAATATGTATTGCATCAAACTGCCTAATCGTTTTAAATAAGTGCTTATAGAGACCTGGAGAAATGTGGGTATGATCTTTCGTTAGTCGTGGAAAATAATAAACTTCAACCCCATCAACTACAACTGGTATATTAACAGGTATATTTAATTCTTCTTTTCCATTCGCCGTTGTTGTATAAACAGTAACCCGATGTCCTTGCCTAACCAATATTTCAGCCAAACGAGCAATAGCTACTATGGTACCACCATAGATGAATGCGGGTTTATATGAAGGCACTACAAATAAAATATTCATTTTGTAATTGCAGATAAATAAATTGAGAAATAGTACACGGATACATCCAGACTATAATTTATATACTATTTTGAGCAAGTATTTTTTTATAGATAGACTCAATTGAATCCAACGTTTTATCGGTAGCGAATCGTTGTATATTAACTAAGCCTGATTCAATAAGAGCAGTACGTTTTTCGTCTGGCAGACTCAAGAGTGTATTCAATACAGCAGCACATTCTTCCGGCCAATTTATATCTTCAATACCATTATTTCTTTTCCTGATCAAATATGCCGCATTACCCGCTACTTCTGTCATAGGCGCCTCATTTGTAGTTATTACAGGGCAGCCAGAAGCCATTGCTTCTGCAATGGGCCATCCGAATCCTTCTGCTATAGATGGGAACAATAATACGGATGCGGCTGAGTATAGAGTACGCACCTGACCATCTGTAATTTTTGAAAGAAAATAAATATCTTCTGAAAAAGGGGACTTTTTATACACCTCCGTCAATATACTATCGGGAGTTTCCCCAACCATCAATAATGGTATTTTTAGTGCGCTGTTCTTCCTCCAAGCGTCATATATCTGAATAACACCCACTCTGTTTTTATACCAAAGATTTCCGCCAACGTGAAGTACAAACCCATTATCAACGTTTATGCCGGAAAACGCGGCAACGTCCTTACGTGCTACAGTTGATGAAGCAACTATAAATTTTTGATTTAATCCGTTATATACAACTTCTGATATTTTGGGCTGCTCTCCAATAATCAATCTATGTAAATCATCTTTTGTATTATGAGAAACCGAAATGAAATATTTGCCTTTAGAAAAGCCCCGCTGAATGTATTTCTGATAAAGCTTTCCTGTCCATTGAGTTCTATTTTCAGGAATTTCATTTAATGCTGAACGCAAGGCCAAAAAATCATGGCAATGAATAGCATGGGGCCTTTGAGCAACCTGTGAAACCCAAGGACCTAATGCTTGATCCGTAAAGACAAATAATGTTTCTGGCGGACAAGCTTTCAATCTTCTCTTTACTATCAAAGGGAACACAATATATTGATCTATATAGCTTAGCCATTTTTTAATACTTGCCGGTAATTTTTCCTTAAAAAAGAATGCCTGTGGTGACCAAAAAACAACCTCATGCCCTCTCTCTTTCATCCCATTAATCAGCATACTTGCAAAGCGCGGCATACTTTGATGATTCAAAAAATTGGGATGCGTATAAAAAACAATTTTCATTTTATTAATAAAGCTCCTTTATATGAATTGATAAATTGAAACCAATCTATCTGAATAAAATATTATCTTTTATAACCAAAAGCATCAAAATCTTCTTTGTATAAGTTATATACAAATTCTTTTTCTTTAGCTGTGTATAATTCTTCATACGCAACATGCTTTGTTGTATTTTTAACCGGCAGGTTAAAATCGATATTTAATCTTTTACAGACCTCTTTATAATCGTTTTGAATATCTTCAAAGCGAATAACGTAATCCATATTGATCTTTCCATTTCGATCAATCAAATAATGTTTCTGTGAAGGTTCAGGTATGTGTTTCATCTGTTCTATAAAACCAGCAAATGATCCGGCATTAACTGCATACCCGTGCCAACGATGTGTAGTTTGTTTTAGCAAATGATAGTAAAAAGAAACAAAACGATCATACGGATTACGAACCACTGCAAATTTAAAATAGCTATCCATTATTTTTTCCGGCAATAACAATTCTGCTTCTGCAAGAGTTACATGTGCCTCATATGTTCTTAAGCCAAACACTTTCTTATTAGGAAAATTCGCATAATTTACCAACCGTCTTACCAACCAGTTAAGAAAACCTTTTTTTCCTGAACAATAAGGCAACAAACTCTCTTCAATACTTGTGCCTGCTGTTTTGGGAATATGAATAAATATAAATTTGTGAGAATTTGAGATTAACATGAATTTTAACTATTTACTTCTGTAACATACCAATTGAAACAACAAGAGGTCAGCAAGATTTAAATCATGATGCTGAAATTAATTTATAACCAAAATAACCTAATGTCTGTTCGTGCAATTTCAAAATGTTATTTATCTGTTTAAGCTCATTTTTTGAAAACTTATTTATTTTATCCTGATTGAGATTTGTTAAACCAATTACCTCTTTCTTATAATTGTGAGCTTTATATTTGTCTTTGATATAAATATCTCCCAGATCAGGCAATAAATCGACAATTTTATTCCTCACAAGTTCTGGGTCTTCTACCATCTCCTCATATTTAAACACAACTTTATTTTGCAATATCTCGACATTATTTTTTTGAAACTTCAAACATTTAACAGCAAATTCAGTTGCAGCTTCAATTGAAATCTTATTTCTTCTTACCAACCCTTCAATGTGTGCATATGGATCTCTTACCATAATAATGTAAAAGGACGGAGAAAACCACTCTTCTAATTGATTCGTTCGTACCAAATTTGGTGGACTCTTCTCCATCAATATTGGTTTTGTAAGGTCCCAATAAGACATCCAGATTTTTTTAATTTTCTCCCAAGGATATTTCTTATTTTCATCCCAACGATCTGGATCATCAAGCATCATTGATTTCAGTTCTGGTAATTGTTGGCCTTCGCAAGTAGCAATATTATTGTTTACGCTAACATTATTAGACGTCGAAATCAATTCATGAATCAATGTTGAACCACAGTATGGTGGACAAAGAATAAAAAGAAACCTATTTTCTTTTCTTTGCGATGTGATTTTTTTAAGAAAATGATATAGCTTTATTAACTTATAATTCAAGCCTACTAAAAAAACTCGGGTAATACGATTATAGTTTATTATTCTATAAATCATCTTTGTGCTTAAATATTTGTATTTACTTTTTAATCATTATTAACTAAGGCAAAACTACTATCTAAGCCTCTTATTGCTTCATATAGCAGAGTTTACCTATCTGTAAATATAGACTATTTAATTATTAAATCGAAACAGCCGTATTGCTAGTTCGGCAACTGTGTTTATATTCAAATCTTTTTTTACCTTTAAGAATTGTTTAAAAAAAACTATGAATTTCGATACGGATCACGTTTGCACTATTTACGAAGGAAATTACCATCTTGGTGTAGCAGGCCTTATTAACTCACTTATTTCCAATCAATATAAAGGTCATGTTTGGGTTGGCTATAAAACCGAACTTCCGCCATGGATTTCTCCGGCATCATTAAAAAAGACCCCCTCGGGAATTGATTATTACAGTATAAATGAAAACAGCTGTGTTTTCTTTATTAAAGTTAACACCCACTATCATTTCACAAACTACAAACCTCATTTTCTACTTGATGTTTTGAAACTTATAGAAGGATCTTCATATAAGACAATTCATTATTTTGATTGTGATATTGTGGTAAGAAGGCATTGGGAATTCTACGAACGCTGGTCTAAATTTGGTGTAATGGCTTGTCAAGAGATTCTTGGCGCATACTTTCCGATTGATCACCCTTTACGTATGATGTGGAAAGAACATGCAGCAAATTGGGGTTACCCTGTTAACCGAGAATTAAATCAATATTTCAATGCCGGTTATGCAGGTTTTCATTATCAGTTCGAGCAATCCATAATTCTATGGAAAGATTTAATGGAAGCGATGAAAAATGAGGGCGTTGACATAACTCGATTTACAAATAGAAACAGACAATATGAATTCTTCACAGATCAGGATATGTTGAATTTAATGCTAATGCTTACGAAAGACCCTATTAGTACTATCGGTCCGGAAGGCATGAGCTTTACAAATGGTGGCTGTGTAATGGCGCATGCTGTAGGCCGGAAGCCTTGGAAGATTAATTACATATTGCATACGCTGGCCGGAAGAAAGATCAGAATGGCAGATATTGAGTATTGGAATTATGCATCAGGAGTAATAAAGCCCTATAGTAATCTTTATTTAAATTATAAACTCCTTGAAATTCGCATTGGGAAACTGATAGCTAAATTTATTAAATAAATATAAATATTAGCTATCTGTTTTACTGAATTGTTTATGATAATGTTTCAGTCCATTATAAGTCATTATAAAGTTGGCGGATGTACCTGCCAATACTGATATGATGCCAAACCAAATTACTTCATCTACCCTATTAAGATCAAGTAAGAAATATAAAATTACCCAACTGATTATTTCAAATACAATAATCAAGTATGCTTTATGCATCCAGCCTTTCGATACATTTATAGAATATAAAAAACCAGCAAATGTATTTGCCAGTGTATTCAAAACCATCAAAGGCAATAAAGCCCCGGCATCAGCATATTTTTTACCTAATAACCACAATAGCTGAGAGCGAAAAACATAGCTTGCTACAAATACAATAAATGCTGCAGCCATATATGCAACAACCATTTTAAAATATTGTTTTTTTAAGGATGCTACATCTTGATTTTTAGAGAACTCTGGCAATATTACATTTTGAAAAAATCCAAGTACCATAGAAAATATAATGGCAATTCTGCCTAATGCACCTACCTCTGCGATCGAATCCGTATTGCCAATCAAGCTTAGTATCCATAACATGATTTGAGAGTGTATACTAAAAAATAAGGTGTTTGGGATTTGCCTTTTGAAATATCCATGCAATTCTGTTTCATAGGTTGCGTCATATTCTTTATCAGTACCTGTAATTTCAATACGTTTCTTTTTTAAGACATGCATCTGCCAATAAAAACCTAACAATACAAATAGGTATAAAATAATTGCAGAACTCCAGTCAAGTTGAAATTGCTGCATCAGCAACCATAAGATACCCAAACCAGTAATTCTAAAAACAACCGCTATCAAATCTGAATATTGCAGCCATTGGTATTTCTTGAAAATTTGCAAGACAACTTTGGTAAAAGAAAAACTTATTCGAATTTGAAATTCAAGTAGTATAATCAACCAGACACAAACAACTACATACCAGGGAATATCCAACCTCCAGAAATTAAAGATCAAGACGATTGAAACAACAGGAACAATCATCCAGAATATTTTTCTTCGAAGACGAATAGCTGAATTTATAAGTTTTACTAATTTAGATTGATCTTCCCAATATCTTCCAAGCAATGCATTTAATCCGGAAGAAATACCGCTGTCTGTTAGCATAATTAGACTGGACGAATACACCGTGATCATTGTAAATACAGCATAATTATGCTTTGACATCAAATGTATTGCACCCAAACCTGCTAAGATTCCTCCGATTGATATAATAGACTGAATACTGAAAAATTTTACAAATAAATTGCCGTATTTCCTCATACACGTATCCGCAATTACTGAATAGGTAAGGTGTAGTTATACTCGGTCCTTAGCAATTCTGCAAGTGTACATTGCTTAGTAGACATTCCTTTTTTCAGTTCATAAACTTTAGCATCCACTAAAAACCTAAACCAAAATGCCTGCAAAATATGAAAAATTAAACCTTCTTTCCCTTCTAAAAATCCCAATTTGAATATATAGCGATAAATGAAATAAGCAAAACTCCTTAAAAATAATGGGGTCTTTTGAAAAACATTATTTTTCAACCACCGGGTTGATTCAATTGGAGACCCTGTGATTTTATTTTTCACTTCCCCTGAAGAACGTTTATTAACAATATCAATTGCTTCCAAAAATGCCCATTTATTATGGCCAGCAACAAACTCATTCAAATTATCACATACTTTACTGGTCATATCAGCTTTTTTAACCAGGCAACTTCTGCCGTTTAGAATATAATGCTGATCGTACGCTTTCTCTTCACATTTACCATAGGCTGTTTTATACAAGCGCAAATGATAATTATAGTGCGATTTAATCCATCGATCCATGAAAATAGCTCTTCGCCCAAACATAAAACCTTCAAACTGATCACTAACAATTGGAAATACTTTATTGAGCCAATGTATCAATTCAGGTGTAAGCCGCTCGTCGGCATCCAGATGTAAAACCCAATCTGTTTTAAAAGGATTATTTGCCTGTGCCCAGTTTCTTTGTTTAGAATAATTAATAAATTCATGCTGAACATACGTAATTTTATTGTCTATCAAATAATCCAAGGTTGCATCTGTAGAATATGAATCAACGACAAAAATCGGATAAGAAAAATCCTTCAGCTGACCAATCAGCTCCGGCACATTCTTTTCTTCGTTAAAAGTTAATATAACAATTGTTAGCGATGGCTTCATAACAACATTCCCTTCGATACATCTCTTTTATGTAACACATGCTCCCCATATATTCTTACACTAGCAAAAGCAATCCCGGAAAAAAACCAACCATAATAAAATGAGGCGCCGTTAAAAGAAATTTGGGCATACATTAACGTCCAAAAAATAGCTCCAGTAAATAGTAATGGAATTGCATTTGATGTTTTAGAATAAATTTTCATTCCTGAGCGAATCAGATAAGAAATCATAGTCAAACGAAATAACAAAAAAAATCCGCCAACTACAATGCCTGCCTCGGAAATAACACGCGGCCATTCGCTTTCGTAGGTAATTTTCTTACCCATACTTGCCGATCCAAAAAACTTCCCTGAACTACTTCCCATTCCTAGCCCCTCTCCATATATTTTATACCCTTTAGTAAGTGGTTCAAATACTTTCCCAAAACCTGCTAATGCTCGTTCAGCAAAATTTTCATTTGCATTCTCTTCTGCACCTTTTTGTCTGGCCGCTATTAAATCCAGACTTCGTTCAAATACTGTTGTCAAAAGCAATAAGCCGACCAATCCTCCCATTATTACGTAAACAACGGATTTCATTGTTTTAACTTTATTCACAAAAACCATTGTTGTACACAGAAAAAAAGAGAAAAACATGGCAACGTGCGCCCAATTTGCACGAGACCCGCTCACAGCTGAGTTTGCAATACATGCCAGAAAAAAGATCCATGTATACCATTTCGGGACTAATTTTTCTTCTTGGGGCAAAAACGAATTAATCATAAAAAACATAAAGCATAGTATACAAAAGTACGCATGCCCCATATTAAATGAAAAAAAACCTGAGGTTCGTACCACCCCTTCACCGACCACAAATACCCCACTTTCCCCTCCCACGCCTACATTACGGTTGATAAATGCTGATGCTGGTGAAACATACTGCATATACACCAAGATCGCTGAGGGCACTGCCAGCCAGGAAATAATCTTCCCTATAGTTCGTATTGTCTGCCATGACATATACTCTTTCATTAAGATCACTAAAGGAATCAGTAAACCATAGTTCCTGAAGCCTATAAGTGTAATAATTGGATTAATATCATTTAAAAAGGCTTGAATAAATGAGTAAACAAATAACACCAGAAAGACTATATATGAAATTCTGCTTAACCAATCTTTAGGAAACAAACCATACCGAAACGCAATCCAATAGGCATATAATACAAATGGATCTTTACTAAAAAATAACACATTGCTTAACGATGGCACAAGCCATTTACGCAACGTTCCCTCCAGTAAAAATAGTATTAGTACATATAAAAACAACCTGTTCAATGTTTGAACACCAACATGCTCTTCATTAGCATACAGATTGTGCTGTGTGCGAGTAAAAAGAGTATTAGTGTTTTGATCAAACTGAGCGTTTTGCATTTTTCAAAATTCCCTGATAACAATCTATTAAACGTGTACCATATTCTTCCCAATTACTTTGATGAGCAACCTTATCCAGACATTTCTGCCCCATTACTTCCAATAGAGATCTATTTTCATACAGCTTACTCAAAATAGCCTCCAGATCCTGAGTGTTCCTGGCCTTAAAAACATAACCATCTTCTCCATCAACAATCAATTCATGTGACCCTGTATGATCACTCAAAATAACAGGTAAACCACAAGCCATAGCTTCCAAAGGAACGATCGAACAACCTTCCTCTATTGATGCCAGAACAAAGACATCAGCCTTGTTATAATAATGAACCAGCTTATCGTTAGGTACCATTCCAAGATAAGTAAAATCTTTCGAATATTGTTTCATTATTGGTTCTAACTCTGATTCCAGAGCCCCGATAAATATCAATTCTGCATGCTTTAAATTCAGTTTTTCCCAAGCTTTAAGAATATCAATGTGCCCTTTACGAATTGATATCTGACTCACACAAAGCACTCGGAATATATCGTCCTTTACTACGTTCTTATCTTTATAAAATTTAGTAAGATTTGCGCCATACGGAATAACTGTAATCTTATTTGCATCAAAACCGTGTTCAATAAAACTGTTCCGAACAAACTCTGAAGGAACCAATAAATGATCTATCAACGTTATTTCTTCCAGTTGCTTTTCCTGAGCCTTCGTAAGGTATACTTTCATCTTGATACCTAAACGATCGTATTCTTCCTGCAACAAACGATTCATTGTGTAAGGATGCGTATTAACAGCTTCTCCTATAACAATTGATTGGTCACGTTTCGCTCTCTTTATTAAACGAACGGAGGTTCCATGAATCATAATATGCAATAGGTCTGCAGGTTTCCAATGCCATAAAACCAATTGCTCCCAGATTTTATGATAAAAAGGATAAAGTGTATATTTCCCAACGCCTTTAAATTTTCTGGAATGAAAATGTAGCAAATATTCTTTTAGCCAGGCGTTGTAATAAAAGTCAGATGGAATAGAAAGCTTTCTGCCAGTTTCTATTTTATGAGAAAAATAGAATGTTCCTAACACTCCTTTTTTTTGAAGATAAGGAACGTAATTATGATAATGAAATCTTCCGCAAACAGCTAAATTAATTTTCATGAGATATTAACTTATACATTTCATTTAAATACGTTTGAGCAATCTGTCGCTTATGGAATCTTTGAAGATATTCCATTTTCCGATCAATATCAAGCGGTGTATCCAACGCTTTCTTTAACACACTTGCCATATAATCCGGTTGCAGATTATCCAGCAACCAACCATTATCTCCTATAGCTTCCGGCAATCCCCCTCTTTTCGAAACAACAACATTACAACCACAAGCTAAGCCCTCTAACGCAACGATTCCAAAAGGTTCCTCCCAAACAGAAGGAACAATCATCACTTTGTGTTTATTCAACGCTAAAGCAATATCTTGCTGTTCGAGAGCTCCGGTGAAATGAATGTATTGGTCTATACTCAATTCACGCGAACGCTTTTCCATACCTGCTCTTTCAGGACCATCGCCAATAATCGTGATTGTGTAGTTATTTTTTTTACATAACACACCCAACGCTTCAATGAATTCTATCCCACCTTTGTCTGAAACTAATCTACCCACAAAAATAAAATCACCTGTACGTTCAATATTCAATGGAAAGAAAATATCGCTTTCATACGTATTGGGAATCACTATACCCTGAACCCCTATCTTATCTAAGGCATATCTACTTACTGCAATATTTTTAAGAGAACGCATGATTTTATTTTTAATCATTTCTCTAATAGATACCCCTTTGGTATTCTGACTATAGAAATCGTAATACGTGTGATGTATTGCTATTATAGGCTTATTTAAAAGAAGTGTCGGCAAATACCCTTTTATAGTAAATACATTTAAAATATAAATGTCACTTTGCTTAATAAAATTACGATGTTGTTTAAAAGAAATATTTCGGAATACTCGTGTTTCATTATACTGATCAAGAGGAACAGGAGTAATCACAGTTACCTCATGCCCCATCGACGACCATTCATTAATAAGAATCTCCGTTACTTTTTCTACGCCTCCTTTACCAGGAAAAAAAACGGGGGTATATATAACAATCTTTAATGGTTTCATATCAGATTTGTTTACCCATTATTCAATGCAGCTTTCAGATTTTCAATAATTGTTTCATACGAATAGTTGCTTATAACCTTTTGAGAAGTTATTGCAACATGTGTATTACACCTTTTAATCATTTCACTTATTGCATCAGCCAAAGCATCCACATTCCCGTAAGGAAACATAATGCCATTATTGCTTTCGTTATCTATCAAATCATAAGAAGACCCTACACGATCCGACGCAATAACAGGCAAATTGAAATTCATAGCTTCATTCATTACAAGCCCCCAGGTTTCACCATGATCAGACGGCAATACAAAGAGGTCTGCTATAGAATAGTAAATGGCTATTTCTGACTGATTTTTAAAACCTGTTAATTGTACTTTATGCGAAAGATTATTTGTGGAAATATACTTTTCCATTTCTTGCCTCAGCTCTCCTTCACCAACAAGAATCAACTTACCCGCAGGTTCATTACATTTATTAAATGCTTTCAACAAATCCAGCGGTGCTTTCTTAAAAATGTACTTGCCGCAAAAAAGTATGATTGTATCATTTTTATCAAACCCGAGTTTTTGTCTATTTATTAATATGTCAGGTTTCAACGCATTTGCTTCTGTTAAAAACCTTTTATTATCGACTGCATAAGGTGTGAAAATGAATTTATTTTCAGGAACACCGTAGTAACGATAAAACGCTTTATTCTGATTCCCGATAAATAAAATCTTATTACATAAAGCGAAGATAGGGCTTAATATGCCTTTTTTGAGAAATCTGTTCATTGGGCTTTTAGCCAATTCGTGCGACAAAGGATTCTCACTTCGCATCCATATTTTATGCCTGGTAAATAATGAAGTTACTATTGCCAATATCATGGTGGCACGATTCCATCCATGTAAAATTAAAATCCCTTTAGGCGAACGTAATACGAATGGAACAATAGACAAATTTATCAGCCCAAAAAAACCATTAAAAAGAGAGGGTTTCCAGGAGTTGTTTTTCAAAAAACGAAATTTATATCCATCCAACAAAGGTACATCCCATTTCACTTGAATATTAAACTGATCATCATGAAATTCTTTAATCGTTTCGTCTGAACAATACAATACTTCAAGATTCATTCCTGAAGCCGTCATTTCTTTATACAAAGGTGCGTAATATTGAATGGGATGCGATATTAAAAAATAGACAGGAGTATTATTCGATTGCATTCTTTATGACTATATGGACAGGCTTCGTATATTGCTAGACAAATATAATATATTCAAAAACATTCGCCTCATAAAATGGGTAAAATAAAGGTTGTCTATATCGCTGGTATCGGGCGTAGTGGCAGCACTCTTCTGACAAAAGTACTTGCAAGTGTAAATGAAGGTTTCTCACTAAATGAACTGTCCTTTGTTTGGGAAAACGGATTTGATAAAAACAGATTATGCAGCTGCGGACAGCCTTTCAGAAGTTGCCCGTTTTGGACAAATGTTATAAAAGATATACAATTATTGGGTTTTGAAAACGAACATTCGCTACGCCATATTGGTAATGCAATTCCTCAAAATAGAAACATACCTGATGTCGTCTTAAGGCCAGGCAAATTAAATTACAAATTCCCTGCATTTTCTTCTTACAAAAATGTTCTTAAGCATTTGTATGCATCTATATACAAAAATTCAGGAGCAGGCTTCTTAATTGATTCTTCTAAAATCCCTTCTTATGGATATGCGGTGCAGCAAACAGAAGACTTGGATGTTTATATGATTCATTTAATCCGAGATCCAAGAGCAGTAGCGTATTCGTGGAAAAAAGAAGTTAGCCGAACCGACGGTGAGGAAAATTTAACCATGGAACAGTATAGCATCCTACAAACTACTATTAAATGGATCTGGGGTAATTTTATCACAACGCTGTTAAAACGAACCGGAAAATATTTTTTTATCAGATATGAAGATTTCTGTAATCAACCTGAACTTTACACCTCGAAAATACTTGATTTTATAGGGGTAGACAAAGAATTAAATCCTGTTCATGGTAAAACATTTACCGCTGGTGAAGAACATTCTATTTGGGGGAACCCCATCCGAATGAAAACAGGGAAAATGGAAATTAAAGAAGATAATGAATGGAAAAATAAGCTTGGTTTTTCTGATCGTTTCTGGATTGTCTTTCTTACCTGGCCTTTTTTATTTTTCTATGGTTATTGGGGAAAGTGGTTTAAAAATTGAGTTGCTATTACATCCCAGGAAAGATGCTTTGCATAAAGGTGTGTAGCCCCTTTACGAATGTTATTTAACAGCGTTTCATCATCAAATAAAATCTCAATTTGTTTAATATATGAGCGTACCTCTTCTCCCTCAAGCAAAAAACAATTTTCACCTGAAATAAAAAGTTTATCTGTTAAATATCCCTTTTGTGAAATAACAGGTAACCCTGCTGCTAAAGCTGCCGCTAATGAACCGCTTTTTGTATTTATTCCCGAACGGGTTCCATCAATAGTAGGAAAAAGCATGACAAAGACATCTGAAATACGTAAGGCTTTGTATACTTCTTTTTCAGGTAAAAAACCGGTAATGTTAATTTTAATATCCCTTTTCAACTGCAGCTGCTGCAATCTTTCCTCATCTTTTTTATTTATTTTACCGATAATTAAAAAATAATATTGGCTTATATCCTGAAATAAAAAAGCTTGTTCAAACAACGAAATGGTATTCCTCAGGTTACTACCAAATGTGGTGATAATTTTTGATTCTCCGGCTAGATCTTTCTTATATTGTCCTAACTCTTGATCCGAAAACTCAACAGGTAAAATATTACTTCCAACAGGAATAACAGCCTGAACATTTTTTTCACCTAAACTTTTTGCATAATCACGATTACTAGTAAAGCTGATTACAAATAATGCCATAAGTCTGATATGACACAATTGAAATAGAGCAATAAAATTATTTTTCAGGTTTGATAATTTAAAAGAACGAAAACGAACAACTGTTTCGTGAAACATCACCGCTACTGGTATTCCTTTAAATCGAAGTCCTATAAATAATACTGTCAACCAAAATGGAACGCCTATTTTACTATATGAATAAGGCGTTAGTTGAACAAAAAAAACATCTGGATTTCTACTTATAACTTCTTTATATAAAGTTAGGATAGATGTTACATCCCATTTAATATCCAGTTCTATGCTAGTTGCATCGTTTCTATGTGCCGATTCTACTACTGTTTTCTGTGTTAAAATCTGAACCTTTGCTCCGGTTTTACCCATAGACTCAGCAAGGCGGGCTGTATAATCACCAACTGCACCAAAATCAGGCGGCATTGTTCTGGTTAAAAATAAAATATGCATACGTGCTATTCTATTTTTTTGAGAAGATACTTTTAAACTTACCAAATATTACGCCAATAATCCCATTAGGCACTCTCTTCTCATCATCATAATACCCCCCGGAACCATAGCCATAACCGTAACCATAGCCGTAACCGTATGTACTTCCACCTTGTACTTTAACGTCATTCATTACTACACACATGTTTGGTATTCGACCTTCTTCATACAAGCCTTGTACTTTTTCCAACAATTTCTTATATGTGTAATTTTGTCTAACAACGTAAATAGATACGTCAACATATTTTTGAATAATAAGAAAATCAGCAACAAGCATCAGCGGAGGCGTATCAATAATTATATAATCATAATGAGATCTTAAATACTCAATAAGCTCACCCATGCTTTGCTCTCCAAGTAATTCGGCAGGATTAGGCGGTATGCTGCCGCTCATAATCATATGCAAATTCTCCTGTCCTGTAACTTGTATTATCTCTTTAATAGTGGCTTTGCCGGATAAATAATTAGTAAGACCGACTGAATGTTTATTTTCTTGAGAAAAGACTTCTGATAATCGTGGCTTTCTAAGATCGGCACCTACTATAATTGTTTTCTTCCCTGTTATAGCAATGATTGAAGCGATATTAATAGAACAGAATGTTTTCCCTTCTCCGCTTAAAGATGAAGTCAAGGCTACAACTTTACTCGATTTCCCGGCAGCAAAATATTCCAGATTAATCCGGATTGTCCGGAATAACTCTGTTGTGATGGATTTAGGTCTATCAATTACCGCCACTTCATTTCTTTCACCAAAGTGATTGATCACTCCCAATATCGGCATAGAAACAATTGCTTCTAATTCTTCTCGGGTCAGAATCTTATCATTCATGAAGCTCATGATAATAATCGTCATCATAGGTATAATCAAACCCAATAAAAATGCAGCTGTATAAATAATATTAACTTTGGGAGTTAAGGGAGCTGAACTTAGTAATCTTGCTTTGTCAACAATACGATTATCAGCCGTATTAGAAGCCTTTGAAATGGCTGCTTCAGCTTTCTTCTCAAGAAGGAATGTATATATCTTATCATTAATCATATACTTGCGCTGAATATTGATAAGCTTCCGTTCTTTAGCGGGTAATCGATCTAACTCGCGATCTATCTTTGCTATTCTTTCATCCAGACTTCTCATCCTGATTGCTGCAGAAGCAGATATGTTGTCCATATTCTCAATCAGTGTTTTAGACACTGTTTCAATATTATTATTGATCCCCTTTACATACGGATTACCTCCTAATGTACTTAATGACAACTTATTCCGTTCCTCCAATAAAGTTACCAGATCTGAGATCAACTGTGTCAGCAAAGGATCCTCAATACCAATTGAAGAGGGGGCAATAATCTCTTCTTTCTTTAAAGGTGATTTGGATAATAAGTAATTTTTAAGGTAAATATAGTACTGCATCTGCACTTGCAGCATGGCTTTCTCATTCTCTAGTATATCTAAACTTTCAGAAAGACGCTTACTTGATTCGGTAACATCAAATGTTTTATTCAACATTCGAAACTCCTCTAAAGAATTTTCATTAATAAATAAAGAGTCTGAAATCCCGGAAAGTTGATCGTCAATAAAATCAATTGTTCGACTTGCAATCTCATTCTTAACCTTAAGTCCTTCTCCTAAGTATATACTAAGAAAACGATTTAAAAAATCAATTTCCTTTTTAACTACAGGTCCGGTAGTATTAACAGTTACTATAGTTCCGGTTTTAGTAATCTTAGCAACATCAAGTTTATTCAAATATTCATTGATGATATTTTCATACGATCTGAATTTAAAATATAGTAATTTATTTCCGTTACCAAATTCTTTAGATGTGTCTCTAAGATAAATTTTAAAAGACATAGCCGGATGCTCAAATTTTTCTCCAAAATTCAATTCTTGCTTAATTGATAAAGGATAGCCACCATAAGATGAGGTTTCTCTGGTATTAAAATTGTACAAGGCATTTACCTCATCTTCTTGGATGCTAATTTGAACTTTATCCTTAGACAAAATCTTAACATATACTGGTACTCCTATAGCTTGAGGGTGTATAGAATCAAATTCAACAACAATTGGGGAGTTCATATAGAGCTCTACCTCCTGCACATTTCCTTCAAGATAATATTCCGTATGAAATGGCAAACTTTTTACAACGGTCTCTGTCAGAGAATATGCTTTCAATAAACCTATTTCATTATCGATATTGCCTTTTCCACCGATAAACATATTTAAATCTATAATACCTTCTGTACCGCTACCATCTTCATGATTAATCAATACAGATGAACCTATATTATACACAGGCATGGTGTATCTCACCTTTATATATGCAAGTCCCATACATATAAAAAGGCTTATGGCAAAATAATACCACTTTGATGTAAACTTCCTGAAAAATACTTTTACATCTATTGTATCATCGTTCTTATTGAATTTATTGGTCACCTTTTAAAGAAATTAGCTAGCACAATTAGTAATGTTACTGAAGATATAAATATGGCGACATTAGCAGAATTTAATCGAAGAAATTTAGCGCGGAAAGGTTCTACATAAATAACATCATTGGGTTTGATAAATAAATATTGGCTCGTCATTAAATTAGGATCTGTTACATCTAAATAAACGACTGTTTTTTCATCTCCAGTAGTCCTGACCAGACGAATTCTCTTTCTGTTACCGTAATCCGTTAAATCACCCGCATAACCAAGTGCCTCGTATATGGTAAGCTGACTATTACTGATATACTGTACACCAGGTGTTTTAACTTCACCAAGTACTGCTATCTTAAAAATCTGCTTGCTAACCACTGTTGCATAAGGTAATTGAAGATGAACTTCTTTTTTAATTATAGTATTCGCCTGCTGAACAGTTAAACCACCCACATGAACTGTACCAAGTTGAGGTACATCTACATTTCCTGAATCATTGATGACGTATCCTGTATAGTACAAATTCATCGAAGTCATGTTTGCCGATACTGGTCCGGTTATAAGATCGGGAGTTTCATCATTTATATTATAAATTCTAATATAAAGAACATCTTTAGGTTGTAAATAATACTGAGGTTCCTGAACTGCTTCGAAATTTAACGAATCCTTACCCGATGCATCCTGCAAATAGACAGTTTTTTTATACAGAACACAAGATTGAATACACAACGCTCCTAATAGAACTATTACAAAAAAACGAACAAACGGCATTTTCTTTTTTTTTGTTTAAAGATATATAGAAACAATTACATAATTAAATAAAAAGGCCTGTAAATCACAACAGGCCTTTTTATTTAATTATGTAAACTACAAGATTTAGTTTTTAATAATTTTTGAGGTATAAATTAATTTATTATCTCTGGTTATATATATCAAATACATTCCTTTCGATAGATTATCAGTAGGAATGCTTGTTACCAGATCTGATAATGTACTAGTCAATACAAGCTGCCCCATCATGTCAACAATTTGTATAGACATACTGCCTGAAATAGAATCTACTGAAACTTCAATATTCTTTTCAAATGGATTTGGATACACATTTACCTGAGAAGTTTCCGGCTCATCTGCAATTGTTGCTATTCTGCTTGCAGGTGTACTAAATGAAGGTCCGTTAACATAATTCATAATTGCACCATCACAGGTACCTGCAACTTGCCATGTATAAGTTTTGCCTGCAGTTAATGCTACATTGGTATAAGAATTAGTTGTTATAGAAACCGGAGTTGTCCATGTTGAACCTCCATTACTGGAAAATCTTATCCAATACTTGGTTGCACCGGATATGGCATTCCAGGTTAATTTAGCTTTCGTTGCAGAAATAACAGAATCTTTCAAATTTGTAGCCGCACAAGAAGCTGTTGTAAATTGCGGTCCGTTTGTAGTATCAATCGGAAGTTGGTACAAATAACCATAAATAGTAATGACTCTCCATTGATAATTTACACCAGCCGTTAATGTTGTGTAATTTCTGCTTGTAGTTGCAACATCTACTTGCTGTGTCCATGTTGCCCCTCCATCAGCAGAAACTGAAACCCTATATTTAACTGCTCCGGGAACCGCATTCCATGATAACGTTGCCTTGCCTGCAGAAACATTTGTTACCGTCATACCCGTAACTGCAGGAGAATTAGATAATGTAGTAACTGTTGAGGATGCAGGTACAGAACCATTACCGCACCAAACAGCAACTTGCCAGTCGAATGAAGTATTAGGAACTAATTTATCCCAAAACCAAGAATTAGTTTTTACATATGGACCATAAATCCATGCTGTAGTTCCTGTTTTACGATATTTTACCTGAGCACTATCACCCATTGCATTCCAAGAGAATGTATTTGAATAGTATGTTGCTCCTACATTAGATAACCCTGAAGGAGTACTACAAGCCATATTAAACACTTTAATATTGTCAATCGCAATCGGACTCCCCCCTGCACTTACAGCCTCGAACATCACTCTTACGTTACTGCCTGCATAAGCACTTAAATCAACAGAACCTTCATTTTGCCATTGACCGGAAAACCAGGTATACTCTGCCGTTTTCACTAGTTGAGGACTTCCCCATGTTGTTCCATTATCGGTAGAAAAATATACATTTAACTTATCTCCGGTGCCGTTTTTACCGCCAACCCAAGCAAACGAAAACCAAGGCTTAGTCATCGTTCCTGAACTTAAATCAAAATTAGGGGTAATTAGCTGAGCAGTCTCTCCATTGGCGCCGTTAAAAACAGCCATATAAGACCCTGAGTATGGATTAACGCTATTACCACTGACAGTATTAACAAAGCTCGTTGCATACGTCCAATTGCTAGCTCCTGAAACAATATCTGTTGTTAGACAACTTGGACTTGCGCTAAATGATTCGATATATGGTAAAGATGCTGTAACCGTATAGCTAGGAGTAGTTGGAACTGTAATAGTTATTGTATTTGAAACTGCATTAGTACAGCTAGAACTTAATGTTGCTCTATAAATCGTTGTAGTAACAGGAGTCACTTGGATACTTAACATATTGTTATAACTGCTTGATAAGTTAGTCCAGGTAGATCCATTATATGATTGCCATCTTAATGTACCTGTAGATAATGTTGCGGTTGACGTTAATGTTGCATTGGTAACACCTCCGCAAGTTGAAAGTATATTCGTAGAAGTAGATATACTACCTATAACTGGTGCGGATGAGGTTGTAAATGAATAAATTGAACAGCCTGATACGGAACCAGCATTATTACTTGGAACAATCTGCCAATAGTATGTTGTATTGTTTGCAAGATTTGCTGGTGTATATTGTGTTACTACACCATTACTAAACCCGTTCACTAAATTAGTTGGTGTTGTAACTCCTCCGCCATCTGTACCAATATATACTTTATAATTACTTGCTGCTGCAGTACCTGTGGAACCAGCTACCCATTTTAATACCACACTTGTTGGACATTGACTCACTGCATTATTCGCAGGTAAGCTTAACGTTGGGCAAGAAGGTAAAACTAATGGATTGGGAATATATACATTATCGAATAAAGCTTGTGTGTTTAGTAAAGCATCATAATTTAAAAAAGCACCGGCATAATTCAATGCACTATTCGTATATGTACTGTTTACACCATTTCCAACGGAAGTATATGATCCTGTAGTAGGGTCAGCAAAAGAAGCTCCATCAATTCTATATGATAAATTCCAGCTATTAGTCGCTGAAGTATAAGATACCTTTACTGAAAATTTTTGTGTAGTAAAAGTAGTTGATGTTGAAACAATACCCGTAATATTATTTGCATTACCCAGCCCGCCTGTAAATTGAACTAAACGTAGTTTGCCTCCATTATGTCCCATTACTACAGCATATCCATTACCGCCAGAAATAAAATCTGAAGAAGTTGAACCGATAACATAAGCTATACCTCTTTGTCCAAGATTAAATCCGGTCTGAGAAAGAGTAGCCTGCATATTAAAATACCAGGATACAGTACCAGGATTGGCAGAAAAATTTGTTGCATATTTAGATGAAACATCCTGATAAACATATGTTCTGTTACTTGCACCAGCACCTGATGTTTGTGAATTTAATAACAATGTATTATTACTCACCGATGCTCCGGAACCTGAACCTCCCGGTTCATATTCTGACCACCCACCTCCTACTGTAGAGGAGTTACTTCTATTAAAATCGTCTAATAATACTTGAGCGTTTGCTTGAAAAGTAATTAACGAGGTTAAAATCAGGCAGCTTAATAAGAAGAGTACAAGTTTCTTCATGACAGGGATATTTTGTTTTATTTGTATACTTACGTTAATATCTGGAATTTAGATTCCATTTATCTAAATTATACTATATATACATCATTCACAACAAGCAGAACTGAATTTAGTGCCTTCTGATGTATTATTTACTAGGTATTTAAACTATTTAAACAATAAATGTAATTATTGGAACAATACCATTTTTCAAATATGGGAGGGTGGAGTAAATACGAAAAATTGAATTTTAAGATGCCAAAATAGCTTGAATCTTAGATATGAATAATTCGGGAGCAAAACGCATTTGAGTTTTTTTCGCTGTATCAATCGTTTTAGGCATTAATGATTTTAATTCGCCAATAACGTGAATTAAAACAGTGCTTAAATCTTCTGCATTTTGTTGTTTTGCCCTGAAAAAAGTATCGTAATCGCTAATATCTTTAATTCCTCCTTGCCAGGTTGATACAACAATATTCCCTGTTACGTATGCTTCAATAATACTTAATGGCTGACCTTCCATTGCATACCAGGTAGGTAATACAAATATATTTGACCAATACAACAATTCTTTTTTCTTAGTAAAATCTGCTATACCAAAAAAAATAATCTTCCCCTTGAGAGATATTAATTTATTATTAATAATTTTTGACATTCCTTTTTCCGTATTACCGGCTATCGCAATTTCAAAATCAATGTTAGTAGTATTTTGAAGTATTATCAATGCATCCAAAAAGTCCAGAATACCTTTTCCTAACATCAAATTGCTTAAGAATAAGAAACGAACCTTTTCATTCTGTTTTTCACTCAATGGTTCTTCAATTAATTTAATATCATAAAAATTTTCAATCACATAGATATCTACATTTGAAAATGTTTGTCTCATTTCTTCTGCAAGCCCTTCAGATAAAGCAATCAACCCTCTGCTTCCATTGATCATCTTATCAAATACTTTCTTTTTAGTTCCTCTTAGATTCAAGTATGATTTGCACAGGTAGCCACCATGAATATGTATAAAGTATGGTATACCCAGCATTTTGCAAAACATAACAAAAGGTGCATACTTAGCAAAACCCCAGAATGTTTGCCCCGGAGTCATATAAACTTTATTCTTACCAATAATTTTATATATGTAAACATATACCGTTAGAAAGGAAATTATTTTCATTAATGAAATTTTATCTCCTTGCTTTGAAGCAATACTACCCGTTTCAGTATTGATTTTGCTCATTTTCTTCCCCTGAAGTATAAGCGAACGCATTAAAAAATCATTGCTAACTGTTACTCCATTTATAATTGGAGGAAAAGGACCAATGATTAGAATTTTTTTATCAGGCATATTAATAAATAGAATTCATCCACATTACGATTCAGCAGGAACACTTTGCGCTAAAGTACCGCAAGTTAATGATTATTCGCACAAGCAGTAAATAAAAAATACTGATCTATATCAGATTCAATAACATTAATTTTGCAGGAACATACTAATATTGGCGGCCCAAATATCGGGCATAAAGGACTTAATTTTAAACGATGATTTTATGCTCATTGCATCCAGCTCAACTTGACTTAATATGCTAAAAGTATTGAATATGCTGATTAGTTCTTCTTCATTATCGGGGTCAAAAGACCTGCCATTTTCATTTTCTTCGAGTAAGTCGGGTCTGCAACCACAGTTTTTTGATAGTAATATCGGTAACCCTGCAGCCATTGCTTCATTAACAACCAATCCCCAGGGTTCGAATTTGCTTGGCAATATTGCACATACAGACGAAGCATACAAGGTTGGTAAGTCTTCGTATGAAACCCAGCCGGTTAATATAACTCCAGCATTTACATTCAATTGATCAATTATATACTGCAATTCTGTTCGCTGAGGCCCGTCGCCAACTAAAAGGAGTTTGTATTTTTCACGAATCGTTGATTTTGCAAAACATTGAATTAAAAAAAACAAATTTTTCTCTTCACTATATCTTGCAACACAGATGATATATTTCTTTTCAATCGTATTTATACTCTCAAAATGTTTATTGTCGATTACACTATAGCCTTTGCAGATTTTTTCAGGATTGATCTTGTAGGCATTTTTAAAATGATTATAAGCATGCTCTCCCGAAACAAAAAAATAGTCTCCCAGAAATTTTAATAATAGCGATTTGAGAAAATCTTTTACCCGACCTCGTGAATACCACGATTCAGAAAAAACAATTGTACGTATTCCTCTAAAACGAGCGTATAGAAGAAATGCATGATATTCTAATCTGCCGTACGGCATAGCGACAGCCGTAATTTTATTCTCTTTTATTATTGAACGGAATTTCCTAAAGCGATTAAAAAAATCTTTTTGTTCAACGGCTTTTAATGAAAGTACTGTATGCTTATTAGTATCAATGCTGTTCCATTTATATAAAGCGTCGGCACCTGCAAGATCTGCTGTATAAACATTACTGTCCAGTATCTTTTCACATGCTTTTATACGTGCATAATGATAGTCTCCAATTCGATCCCAGATAAATAATACAGCACTATTTTTCATACTATTTCAGACAAGTCATTGGCAAATTTATCCGTGCTGAATTTCTTTACGGTTGAAATAGTATTCGCTGAATATATTTGTATGATTGATGGATTGTTAAGAATGAATTGCAATTGCAATAAAAGTTTTTTTGAATCGATAGTATCTACTATCCACCCGTTATGATTATGCTGAACAACACTTCCGCAGTTTTCAGATGCAATAACGGGCAATTGCCAGGCCATCGCTTCCAGTTGCGTTAAACCAAAGCCGTCTGACAATGTCGGAAACAAAAATACATCTGCGTCTTGATAATAACAATCTGTTTCTTCCCGTGTTACTATCCCTTTATACGTAATATTCTTTCCAGTCAATAGTCTTTCATCTATTTCATTTCTACCCACAAGAATAAACTCAACAGGAAATTCTTCTAATACCTTTGCAGCTTCTAATACCAGATGAATACCTTTTCGTAGGGTTAACGTACCTAAAAATAAACAACGCAAGGGACGTTGTTTTGTAAATTGACTTGGGAAAGAACGAGCAAAAGCATAATGTTCTTGTTTCAAATCAAATGGAAGGGGAATAATACGAATCTTATGCTCTTCAATGCCTTGATTGATTAAACCGGATTTACTCCATGCTGAATTTACCATAATCACATCCGCCAATGCACATTCTTCTTTCCAGTGTTGCCAATACTCTTTAGGAGCCCGTTCCCAGCTTGTTCTATTTATTCCAGTTGATATCAATTCTGCTACAACATTCTCTTCATCCAGTCCCGGATCAATCTGAAACAATATTGTTTTAAGATTTTTCGATTTAGCTATTTCAAAACATTTTAATGACGTATAACTTATACCCATCACAGCTGTTGCCCCACTGATTTCATATAGTTTATTTGAAACAACGGCCTGAAATCTGTCATCTCGTTTAGTAATCAACGCCCAACCATAAGAATACGTTAATCGAAGATAAATTTCATACAGCCAAAAAGTAATACCCAACGTTTTAATTTTCTTCTGTGGTATCGAGGATGCGTATCGACCAGCCAATGATTTAACAATAGTCACCGGAAACATTAAGAAAAGGTTTCTTACTATTTTGTTGCCAACCCAGGTATCTGTAATAAGTGTATGTAACAACTCCTTTTTTTGAAGTGCTTTTGGAATAAGATAGTGTGCCCGGGCACCGATATGTATACAAACGACTTTAGACATTTTGATAGTAAATCCGTTTGCGAACATACTTTTTGTATTGATAAACAAATATGATGATAGGCCAATAGCTCATTAATACAATTGCAAAATCTCCGGCTAGATCTCCGCTTCTAAATACAGGAATCAAAGCCGTAAGTAAAATTCCTATGAGCAAATAAGACAAGTCTGACTTGAATACACTTAAAGATCTATACAACCATGCTAAAAAAAATGCCCATATTATTGCAAATATCGGTATACCTATAACTCCGCCTTCTGCATAAAATACACCGTACAGTGTTGGTGAAAAGCCTATTTTAACAAGCTCTAAACCATATTTCTCCTGATAGTTTTGAAACCAACCTGCCAGAGGTTTGCCCGCCCATATTGTTCTTGGAATAGGTCTAAAAAGAATATTAAGATGTTCCATGCCCAATGTATGATCCAGATATTCCGGGTAGACTTGATACATCATCATAAAGCCATCAATAAAATTCACATCATCCGACTCCTGCAATCTTTCATAGCTTTCATCGTATAACTCCTCCGTTGTCAACTCTGACTTTTCATCGTAACGCATTACACGGGCAGCTGAAAAAAGAATCATCACACAAAACATCCCTGCCACCATCATGTACATTTTAAATACAGGCTTCAGGTTTCGTGCAACATAATACCCAATCGGAATCATCCATCCCAAAAATTGGAAACGCAGTTCGGGATTGTACGTGATATAGCCAATGGATAAAAATGCGGCTAAATAGAGTAGCTTATTCGTTAGTTTAGTTGTCTGCGTGAATAGATATATTATAAACATTAATATGATAAAAGAACTGTTTGCTAGCTTAGACAAATTACCATAGCCGTCGCTAATATTACCGGACAATACCAATTGGAAAAATGTAAAAAAAATAAGACCTATTATTATATACCGCTTTCTTGATAAAACAAAATCCTTCAGATACGTATTATTGTCGTTTATTTTTTTCTGTATGGGTTTATAGAGAAATATGAATGTATATAACAAAACTGTAGTACCTAACAAAATAAGTTCACTTATCTTATATGCCTCTGTCAAATTAAATTCGAAATCTATCTGATAATTAAACCGTACAAATTGGCTATAACCTAATTCCAGAGAGATAATTCTGTATTCAACCAAAATATTAAACGCAGCCAGAAATAGTGGAATCTCACATCTCTTATTCAAATAATAAAAAATACCAACCACAAGGTTAATTGCCAGTATCAGATATACAAAATTCCTATCCATTATTCAAAAATAGGATTATATTGAATACGGTACGAAAGAGCGTTCTTGCGCATTCCTATCACTATTGCCGGCACTCCTCCAACAATTTGCAATGCACTGACATCTTTAGTTACAACAGCTCCGGCTGCTACAACAGCCCCTTCCTGAATAATTACCCCCGGCATAATGGTTACTCCGGATGCTATCCATGCATGATGTCCAATATGTACTTCCGCCCCTTTTACACCATGTTCTTCATCGTGAGGATCGTGCGCCAACGTCCATATACGCGTATAAGGACCAATATCCACATTATCTGCAATTACTACAGCGTAGCGCCTACAATCAAGCACAACATATTGATTGAGAATTGTATTGTTTCCAATGCGAACATTCCAGAAGTTCATAATACGGGTGTGCATCAACACTACAGCACTAGCTGATATATTCTTATTAAACAAACGCAAAAAACTGATTCTGAAAATATGTATAGGAATATGTGTGATTATATCGTTAAATATAAAATTCAAAAAATAGCCTATATATAATCTAATTTGTTTCACTTGTTTTCTTCAAATCTCTTTTCAAGAATATCTATAATACTAATCCAGTCAGCTTCCTTTTTATATTTATCATAAACAGTACTCTCCTCAGAAAGAGGGCTTGTCTGTTCAATTGTTCGAACCAATTCGTCGCTATCATTTGCAACACATGGAACACCGATTTGATATTGCCGACACATACGCTGCAAACCACTTGGCGTGTCTGTATATATAAATTGCTTATTATGCGGCACTAATAGATTCAATACCCCGCTTTGGGATACAAATTCTGGTTTGTAATATAATAAAATAATATCAGAAGCTTTGATACAAGCCGCTAATTCGGAGTCACTTAAAAAGCTAATTTCCCAATGAATCTGATTTGCAATGCCTATTGAATCGGCATATCTTTTTAATGCATGTATATCTACCGCACTATTCGCTGCGGAACCGGCTATTAAGAGCTTTACCTGTGGCATTTTTACAAGAGCACTTAATATAATATCATAATTTTTCTCATCGCGAATATTACCAATAACGGCAATAAGCTTTTGATTTCCTTTCCAATCAATAAGATTTTTCAGCAACAATTCATCCGGTATATGTGTATCATAAATACCATGAACGACCGACTGGAAAATGGTTTTCTGATGATTATAATATAGTTTTTCGGGCAGGTACTCATGATAAAGCCCAAGGTTCATATTTTGCACGATTAACTTCATACAAAACGCAGAGTACCATACCGAAGGTGGATAATTATCCCGATCAGGATCATGTAAAACGATCACATGATAATGTTTTCTGGCCAATAACTTTAATATGGGAATCCAAAAAGGTGCTGAAAGCTGTTCGAAATCATTCCATATAATTACTGACGCAGGCTCCTTAAAAAGATAAAACAAGAAACGGATGGGATTATAAAACTGTCTGTATAAAAAACAAAATCGGGATATAATTTTACTTGTCGCCTTTTTTTTGTCATTCAAGAGGATTTTACGAACACTGTGTTTTTCATCTTTAATAACAGATAAAATGCTATTTTCGGGTAATATTATTTTTGCATCGATTTTTTTATGAAGGCATGCCCGATAGAGATATTGAGCATACTCATAGCATCCGCCTTTAGAACTTGACTCATAAATAACCACCTTCATTTTAACATACTTTTTAAAGCTGCGGCTCCAGATTGTTTTTCTTTCGTGCTAAAAAAATATCCTTTAACATATCCCTTTATATATTGAATACGAGAGAGCTCAATCAAAGGAATGGTAGCAAGAAGAACGCTTATCGAATATTTCGGACTTTTGTACTTCATCCAATTTTTAAATGCCCAATAATATGAACGGAAACCAGGAATCAATACCAGAAGAGGAATTAACATCCAATATTTAAAACCTTCTAGAATAAATATAACCGATAGCATCATTGCCCACATATAAAAAGCATACCGGATGCTTGCTTCCATTATTTTAGAAATGCACTGCCGGATATTTACTCTCCCCTCTCCATCTCCCAGTCCATATCTGTATGCTTCTTTGCCATACGCTTTCATAGTTGTGTGCCGTCCCCAATACACATACGGTATTTCCACGTATATGATTTTATGATTCTGTTTCAGAAGAATCAAACCAAAAATAAAATCATCAGCTGCCAGTGTAAGCCATTCCGGATAGCCGCCGATTGATTGCCATACTGATTTTAAATATGCAATCGATCGGGACGAAGGAATAAACCCTTTGTACGGAGAAACATAGTAACTATCGCAAATGATATAATTCGCTTTTGCTGCAAGAGAGGTGATATCGCTCTCAATAACACTGTACGTACCACCCACAACCTTAACTGTTGAGTCCTGAAATGGTTTCATCATAGACTCAATCCATAAAGGATGAAAACGACACCCAAAATCAGTTGAAAGTATATATTCATTTGTTGACTCCGAAATTGCCTTATTGCGGCCTTCTGCAACAGTACATTTGGGCCAGGAAATGATCTTAACAGAAAATGATACCCGTCCAGCCCATTCATTTAATATTTGAACCGTGTTATCTGTAGAGCCGGCATCGGTAATAATTACCTCATCCGGCAACATCGTTTGACGATCTATATCATTAAGGGTATCCTGTATTCTTTTTGCTTCGTTAAAAACAGTAGACACCAATGTAATTTTCATATTCAACAACTACCTTTTATTAATCAACACTGTTTGCAATCGAAAAGCCGCTTCCATCGCTTTGTCCATATTGTAGTATTCCCACTCAGCAAAACGGCCCAGCAAATGTACGCCAAAGGTAGAAAGATAATCTTTATATTCCTGAATAAGCCCCCGGGTCTTTGAATCCTGAATCACATAAGAATTAGGTTCGTTATTAAATGCTATGGGTTTTAAATTTCCCGGCAATGCTTTTAATTCTTCCGTCATTTCTTCATAAGAACAAATACCCGAAAATTCTACCGTACAAGATGACCTATGTCCTAACAGCGAATTATTGGCAGGACTGAAATTGCCCGTATATATAATCCTATGCGCCTTATACGTTGATTCAGGAATGTACAGCCAGGATAAATCGTTCGGGTCACATTCACACAATACACTAGACGTACCATTCGAACGAAGTTCTAAAATATCTTTATTGTAAAAATGCTTTTCACCATTTGCGGCAGATAAAATAGCCGGTAATTTTCTGACATCAGCAGTAAAAACGACTTCGTCAAATTCACGTCCGAAAATTATTTTCTTATCGCCAGCTATTTTAATATCATCGATCGGTTTACTTGATTCCACAGCAAGACCTTTTGCTATGCGATCGGCTATAAATTGAGAGCCTCCTTGTTTTGGATAAAAGAAACTTGCATGCACCATACTTGCTTCTTCCTTCCTGCTGACATTACTTGTTAAAATTTCCAACAACTTAGGCATTGGTAATTTCCCGTCAAGCCATTGCATAGAAACAGTACTTAAATCTGTTTTCCATATTTTTTGATTGTATGGTTTAAAATACAAATCATACAATGTATTGCCAAAATTGCCTTTTAAAAACTCTTCGAAGTTATTATACTGCATTGCATCCAACGTGCCCGTACGATTAATATCAATAAGCTCTTGTAATATCTTTTCTACCAAATTCGGTTCAAATTGATATAAAAAATTTTCAATCGGATAGCCTATAAAATCTCCTTTATAAAATATTTTAGCATTACGTTTTGCTTGAATAAATTCTGTTTGCTTGTCAAATTTACTCCAAAACCAATCTAATACTTCTTGATTTTTACTATTGAATACATGGCCTCCAACCCTGTGATACAAATACCCTTCTGAACGGTCGCAATGCACTAGGCCTCCGATATGACTGTGCTGTTCAAAGACAGTTACATCAAATGTATCATTTAAAATACTTGCTATCGAAATTCCTGATATACCTGCTCCTATGACGGCTATTTTCTTTCGGGCATTTACCATATTAACGTTGTTATTCATTCGGTTTAATTTAAAACCTTATTTTTTAATCCAGGTCTGCAAAGGCAGGTCTCTACACAATTTAGCAATTGTATGCCGATTAATAAGCAGACTTTTCAATATTGAGTATTCAACTCTCCATTTCAATTTACTGTCAAACGACCGTTTACCAGCTATTGTAACACAAGCTTTCATTATTGTTCTACATACTTGTTTAAATAAGATGTAAGAATACGATTTACTCTCAGAATAATTTTCTGTTGCAGATAAATAGATATAGGGATATAAAAATGCAAATGAATAGCCAAAACCTTCATTCATTTTGATCAGGTATTCAAGATTCAATCTACCTTTTGTCAAGTAATGTTTAAACTCCAATGTTTGTTCATAATAAATTTTATGTCCCGCAAGAATCATTGCCTGACACAATTCATAATCTTCTCCTGAAGTTAACACATTGCCTTTCCGTCCTTCCAACGTAAACGTAAACCCCTTTTCATATAGCTCTACAAAGAACTTTTTACGGACTACTATTCCAGCTCCATATACATAACCTTTTGTTTGAGTTACATCGCCAGACTGGCTTGCTTGAGGGCCTACAGCATATTGTTCAATATGTAAAACAACTTCATCCGGTGGTGACACTTCAAAATAAGGCTCTCCACACCCGCCAATAATTGCCACATCTAATTGTTTGTCCATTAGAAAAAAGGCTTTCTCAACATACGTATCGCATAACCAATTATCATCATCACAAAAAATAACAATATCATAGTTCGACATTGCCAGTCCTTTATTTCTGGCATTCGACAATCCTGGTTTAGGCTCTTTCTCAACAATCAATTTAAATGGAGTACCTAATGCTTTCCATTCGCTCAAAACAATATCACCTGTTAAGTCAGACGAGTTGTTATCAATAAGAATTATTTCCAGAGGAAAATGTATATTTTTTTGTAACGCCAGATGTTTCAGTACATAACCAATTCGATCAGCACTATTATAGCAACAGACAATAATCGAAACCCCGTTCATATTTGCCCAATTAATAATTTATATAGATCTTCTTCAGGCTTACTATTTACAATGGTTTGTACTTTATCCAGGCAAATCTCTCCCAAATTTTCTAAAGTCTCCTGTTTCAAAAAAACTTTTTTTAGTGCTTCTTCTATTAACGAAACCACCGGTGCATGAATCAAAAATCCATTCACTCCTTCTTCTATTAATGCAGCATTGCCTCCCACATCCGTTACTGCTGCAGAACGTCCGCAAGCCATGGCTTCCAATAACGTCAATGGCGTTCCCTCTCCAACAGATGTAAGTACCAACAAATGATTATCCTTCCATATTTCAACTACATCTTTTTGAAATCCTCTAAAAAGAATTTTATCTGATAATTGATAGTAGTTAACCAGCGTTTTAAGATATTCTTCATCTTTACCATGCCCATAAATATTCAATATCCAGTTTTTATTTTTGAAAACCGGATTTGAAAACGCATGAATTAATAGATCATGCCCTTTTATTGTTGCATCCAGCCTACCTACAATAGCAAAGTGAAGCGCATCGGTTTTCAAATAGGGCACTTTATTTAAAGGTACTTTTATCGGATTGGAAATAATAGCGGCATTTACAAGGTCACACGCAAGCTGCCTTTCACTAACTCGTTTATTTCTTTCAGATACAAACAATACCTTTTCAGATTTATTAAATACTGTACGCGCAAGTAATATTTCTTCCATGCTTAAAACCTGATGTTCGCTATTAAACTGATTAATAATAAACATTCTTTTACCTTTAGCATTTAAAAGAAATTTTTTGAATTGTGTATTCCATAAAAAATCATACGTACCACCCTGACTAATCAGTAATACATCAATATCAGTTGAAAAAATTTTTAAATAAGAATTGTATCCGAGTGCTTTTTTTATTTTGAACGTGATCTTTTTAATTAAACTCAATCCGGAAGCTAATTCATTGGGTCTTTTAATCAGTACAGCACCATTGTGTTCTAATTCTAAAATTGACTCATGTATCGTTCCCCAGTCATATATAGATATATATACCTGATGTTTATTCTTCAATGCAATCGCAGCAGTTTTAACCCACAGTTCTTCACTCCCTCCCCATCCGGTATATAATGATGATACGATGCCTATTTTCATTTTATTATTTTACTTTTTGTTTTAAAATATAAAAAAAATAACTCTTAATAAAACGCGGAAAATGAAACCAGTCTCTTGTTTCATTAAAATACTGAAAAACTTCTTTTTTTAAATTCTGTAAAACCGCATTATTACTAGACTTATTGTCTTCATGCATAACAAATACGCCCAAATGTACTTCAATTTTTTTTACGTTGAATTTTCTATATGCTCTTAATAAAAACCAATAATCCATCGTAAAATGTTTATTAGATGGAAACAGTCCAATCTGTTGTTGTACGGAAGTGCGATAAAAATAACTTACCGGATTTAATGGAAACTTATAATCCCAGAATTTTAAAATTTCATTAAACTTCATGGAAGGACATCTGGAGTATTGACTCCCCCCTCTTTGAATATACAAGTCTCCCACAATCATATCTGCTTCCTGAGAAGCATTAAATGCCTCAATCACTTTTTTAAATGCGCCCGGAAGGAAAAAATCATCTGTATTCAAATAGACAATTATATCACCTGTAGCTTTTTCAAAAGCTTTATTCATAGCATCTGACTGACCGGCATCCTGTTCAGAAACCCAAATTAACGAAGGATATTTTTGCAAAATCTGTACAGTACCATCAACCGATCCGCCATCCATAATGATGTGTTCGTATTGGCTATAATCCTGGTCAAGAACACTTGTTATAGCTCTTTCAATATACAAGGCAGAATTGAATGAAGGAGTTAAAACACTGATTTTCAATTTTACTTCATGTTTAAATTACACAATTACAAAGGTTAACTCAACCATCGTCCTGTGCAATGTAATTTATTGTTTTTACTTGTTTTATTGATCAGATACAATTACGCCTCGAAATTCTGTATTTCTACCACGAAGATTGAGGATAAAAATAATCTGACAATTCTTTTGTCTCTTTATAAATCTTCTCAATAACCTCTTTCGACAAGTGTTTCTTCCACACATCCATATTCGCTTTACTATCTCTCTTTAAAAGATGAATCTGATCACCAGCGTCTATTTTATTGGATGCTTGAGTATGCTCAATTATTTCCCGTTCTACATCGGCATTGTAAACCAAATGCAATTTTTGATACATGTCTTTAAATTCTTCCGTCGGATTTAAAGATAATTGCTCATGACTCACAACTACCCAATCAGGATATTTCTGTTGCCATTCTTTTATTAAATAATGATAAATATTCCAGACAAGAATATTTTTATCAATAGACGCTATTGCATTTTTATTATTCGAATAATAAGAAATTTTATCCCAAAATGGTTCTAATAAACTCTTTAAATGTGGCTGCTTAAATAAATGTTCTACATCAACTTCCCATCCTACGCGCTGCATGCTATTAATAAAAGCTGCCGGATGGCGCGTTAATAATATAATCTGTGCATTTAATTGTTTTGCTATCTGTTCAGTCGAAAAGAAGCCTATTGGGCATTTTAATAATGTTGTCTTATTTGCGCCAAAAAGATATGCATTAAACAATCTGATTATTCTGGTATATAAATGTCTTCTTGTTTCTTTGTTAACAATCAAGTAGTGATAGCGTCTTACAAAATCACTCAGTGTCCATTTTTGATTAAATAAGTTTTTAAGCGTGTTCTCAAATTTCAGACCTTCATCTCCTCTTATCGCATAGTACCAGGACCATTCAAACCCAAAGGCTGTTTTACTGTTTATCGGATTAAATGGCTCTCCCGTTACATGGATAACAGATGGAGAGAGCCCAAGCATTTCTGCAGACCAGGTAGTTCCGGAACGAGGCAGGCCAGTAAGAAACAACGTTTTACGCATGTTTTTTTTCAATAATTAATACTTCGTTATCAAATACAATGTGCTAGCTGTTTTTAAAAGAAAGCTTTTTATAAAGTTCCGTAATTTCATTCACCTGTTTCTGTTTATTATATAATAACATTGATTCATGAGCAATTTCAGCATAATTAAATGAATCTAGTTCAGACAGTATATTTTCTATTTCGTGTATCCAATCATTCACATCAAAGGTCTGAACCAAACGTCCATTTCTTTTATTGATTAGAAAAGGAATGCCCCCAACATTCGAAGCCAATACAGGCGTACCACAGCAAATAGCTTCGATTATAACATTAGGAAAATTATCTCCTCTCGATGGAACAAGAAGGATATCAATTGAATTATAAAAAAGTGCGAGTTCAGGATCACTTTTCAAGTTACCGATGTAGGTTGTTTGATCCAGATCTTTTTTATATTCTTTTCCTATATAATGAAACTCAATTCTTTCATCTTTTGAATAATGTTCAATTAGTGACAAAAAAATATCGCTGCCCTTTAAACTGGAATGATATGTGGCAACGTATCCGATCTTTATTTTATTCGTATTATGATCTTTTGCTACAGCACGCGTAAATATATTGGTATCAATACTATTGGGAATAATATGATGGTTGTATGTCTTTAATAAACTACTTGATTGAGACAAACCAAGCATCCATTCATTTAATGCTATTACAGTCAGATTATATGACTTTTTATATTCTTGTTTATTCAAAATTTCTTTTTGAGCAAGTTTTGTATTGTAGGGCTCAATAAGCTGAGGACAACTGTCACAAGTAGCAGTGAATTTTTCGCAGCCAAAATTATAATGACACCCCCCCGTAAATGGATTCATATCGTGAAGTGTCAAAACAATATTTTTGCGTATTGATTTAAAGAATTTTTTATAGTCTATACTATGCGCAATCCAATGCAGGTGAATAACATCCGCTTCATTTATATAATGAGCCTGTTTAGATTTTAACAAATCAAAATCTGTATCTGTCAGATTAAAAGGGAGGCTCACATCTTTTTTATAGCTGTTTACCTGCTGTACACTTTCCCAGTAATGTTTTTTAATACCAAGCTTAAATGCCATTCTTTCCCAGAAAGTAAACCTCCCTTCAATAAGATATACTTCCGGCACATCCGGTTTAGGGCCATTCAAGTACAAAATTTTTGAATTAATGCCTTGACCCAATAACCCCAAATGTAAATTTATAGCAGCCTTAGCAGCGCCACCTGTAGAATGAGTATTTATGTGTACAACATTCATTTGATCACAATCGTTTTTTGAAAAAAATGCAAATAGGCAGCAGTGCATTTTTCCATTGAAAACTTTTCAAAAGCTTTTTGTGTCAAATTTTCAAGCTCTTCTTTATAAGTAATATCATTGATTAATAGAAGCATTTTTTCTGCCAACAATTCTGGCTTTATTTTATCATTGTCTAAATCAATAAGTATACCCGCCATACCATGTTCTGAAGAAAGCATATTCGGAATTTCTCCAACCTTACTAGCAATAATTGCTTTCCCTGAAGCAAGGTATTCAATAATTGTATTCGGCATGGTATCAAGACGACTTGCTAAAACGGCAGCATCAAACCCTTGAATACAATCAAATGAGTCAGATAAAAAACCTGCAAAATGAATTTTATCATTTAACACATACGCCTTCTTTAATGTATTCAAATAAACGCCATCACCAACTATAACAAGTTCAACATTCACCTTTGTCTGCTGCTGAAGCAATTCAAAAGCTTCGAGTAATTCCTTCCATCCCTTTATCTCATCTCCTCTTGCAACCATTCCAAATATAAAGGAGTTTGTTGAGGTACTACGTATTTTAGTGATAAGGGGATGATCATTATGACTTGCTATTCGATTAAACCCATTATAAATCTGACAGGCATATCGAGGAATTACAACATCATTTTTCTTTAATATCTGCAGGTTCTCATCTGTCAACCAAATAAGGCCATCTACCCTTTTAAAAATACGCTTTATTTCCTTAACGAAGTAGCTATAATGAGCCGAGTTGTGATCCAACGATTTATCAAGTACAGAATAACAGCCTCTAGTTGATACAATAAGAGAAACATCCATATTATCTAACGCAGCAGTAATAAAAGCATCTGAATGATATTTAAAACTTACTACCAGATCAATCTTATTTTTACGAATAAGATTTTGAGTAAACCATTTATGTATTCTGTATCTGATCGCAAATTTTCTTTCAAAGAACCCCGCAATTTTACTTCTCTTAAAGAAATCTAATGCGGGCAGTGTATACAATTTAACTGATGATGGAATAGATTTTATGAGCCCAGGCTCTTTCACCTCCGGTTCCGTGTTGAGAATAAAAATATCAGCGTCTTTAGATAATTCCGACACCAGCCGAATTAAAAAAATCTCACTTCCGCCATACTCAAATCCTGAAATTGAAAACAATATTTTCATCTCAGTACTTGTTTAAACTGGTTTGAAATAAGTTTAGAAACAGATTGGCTAGAAAATTTTTCCAAAACAAGTTTTCGTCCATGTGCTCCCATACGTTCATTATTACTTTTATTCAGGTAAACTTCCTCTAATGCATCAAACCATTCCACGGTGGATGATGGACCAAGACCAATATTAGCCATCGCAAGTAATTCTTTATTCATACCAAACGGACTTACAACTACTGCTATGCCTAACGACATATATTGCAACATTTTAAAACTACATTTCCCTTTCGTCCACTCATCATCGGTCAAAGGCATGATTCCAACTGTAAAGTCCTGCATTTCTTTTGCATGTGTTAACGGATGCCATGCTACAAAATCTATATATGCTGCTAGAGTATTTAATTCATCCGGAAATTTATCTGCAATAATTTTAAAGCGAACATCTGTTCGCTTTTTAAAGAACTTTTCAAGTGCCGGCTCTATCGCTTTTAAATATTTAAAATTACCTGAAGTACCTATCCACCCGACTACAAAAGTGTTTTGAACGAATTCTCCAGGTTCATATTTACTTGTATCTACAGCCGTGGGAACAACTACAACATTTTTATTAAATGCACTCGCCCAATCTGCCAGAAAATCATTCCCGGCAAAAACCAGTTCTGCATGTTTAACAATCTTATCAGCAAAACCTTTACCTTCATCCATCCAGATTGCATCATCAAGATCAAATACCATCGGTTTGTGAACCTTCAGTTCCAACGTAAGGTGGTATGGAATTAACACCTTCTGAACCCAGGTGATGTCGTAAAAATTAGATGCCAGAACAGCTCTATATCGATCGATAAATTTTAACCTGTTCCAGTTTCTATGGTTGTCTGCACCAATTTTTTTTAATAAAAAACGGAATGCCGGTGATGGTATATCAAACTTGTTCCATAAAGGTTTATACTCTGAAACTTGTATGTTTTCGTTTTTCAAATACGGAATATATTGCCTTACTCTATAATTTGCAGAAGGTATTGTCAGCCCAGATGTAAGTGCACAAACTTTCAACATATAATTTATTTAACGCATCTCCCATTCAACCGGAATATGAATAAGACCTTTAGGTTCAAGTGATGTCATCACACCAATTTGATCCTTAACAATATGATAAATATTAAATCCCACATAATCATGTGATTTAACAACAACCCTGGTTTGAGGAATATCTACACGGATTCGTACTATGTATTTTCCTTTATTTAATAAAAAAACGGGTAGTTTGATAGCAATACTATAATTGCCAACTTCTTTTGGTGTATTTAAATAGAAATCTGAGGCAGAAAACAATTCTATTTCTTCACTGTTCAAAAGCGAAAATACAAAACGGAAACGGTCATCTTTAATTTTAATTGAATACTTAATTTCAACTTCAATTATACTGAGATTAGTTAAAATTTCATCAACCTCATTACTAATAATATGTACTGAATGTATATCTATTTCTGAAGAACTCCCGATTTCAGAATTCAATTCATCTTTTTTATGCCAGCTATTCTTTTCAATATGAAATTTTTGTAAATATTGATTAATACCCTCTAATGTGGGGCCCATCATGGAAAGCTGGCCGTTATCAAAAATAGAAACAGATGTACAGAGTCTTTTTATTGACTCCATATTATGACTCACAAATAAAACAGTACGTCCTTGCCCCTGGCTAACCTCCTGCATTTTACCAATCGCTCTTTTTTGAAACTCTGCATCACCGACAGCAAGCACTTCATCAACAACCAATATTTCAGATTCTAAATATGCAGCAACTGCAAAACCTAACCTTACTGTCATGCCACTTGAATAACGCTTTGTAGGAGTATCAAGATACTTAGCTACTCCAGAGAATTCAACTATTTCTTCGAGCTTGTTATCTATTTCCCATTTACGCATACCCATAATAGTACCGTTCATGTAAATATTTTCTCTTCCTGTCATCTCTGGATGAAAACCGGTACCTACTTCCAAGAGAGACGCCAATCGTCCTTTTAATTTCACACTTCCAGTTGTTGGTGCTGTAACTCTTGAAAGAATTTTCAACAAACTGCTTTTACCGGCGCCATTTTTACCAATAACACCAAGTACTTCTCCTGCATGAACCTCCAGATTAATATCTTTTAATGCATATACATATTCGCCGTCAACTGCATTTTGTGTGCGATCATTGACTTTTCCGATTTTTGCATACGGATCTTCTTTCCCTCTTATATTCATCTGCCACCAACGATTAATATCGTTAGTAAGCATACCTGTACTTATCTCACCCAAACGATAGAGTTTAGATAAATTTTCAATTTTAATAACAGGTTTACTCATGAAATTCTGTACTTAATTAAATAGTATCCATGAAATTTTTTTCTACTTTATTAAACAAGGCAATACCACAAATTAATATGGCAATTGTAAATAAAGCAGAATACCCCAGGAAGAACCAATTCATACTGCCCGACCCGAACATCGAATGTCTGAATGTTTCAATAATAGGTGTGATTGGATTAAGCTGAATTAATATATGGAGCCTGGGGTCAGTCACCATTGAGGTAGGATAAACAATTGGTGCGGCATACATTAAAAGCTGAATACCGAACATAACAACAAATTTTAAGTCTCTGTATTTAGTAGTCAATGATGATATAATAATACCTAAACCTAATGACAAAGCTCCTGTAATGATTAATAGTACGGGCACCAATAAAATTGCCATTGATATATCCGGCCGATATTCTGCAATACATATATATATTATATAAATCACAATGAACAATGTAAACTGAATAATAAAAGATATAAATGTTGTACAAACATTGGCTATAGGTACAGTAAGCCTTGGAAAATATACTTTTCCGAAAATTCCTGCATTAGCAGAAAATGTATCGGCCGTTTTAAGTAGTGAAGCCGAAAAAAAATTCCAGAATACAATACCGCTTAAATAAAACAATATTTTGGGTTGTTCATCCGTAGATAGGTGTGCAATAGAACCAAATACAACCATGTATGTCAATGTAGTCATTAGAGGCTGTATAATAAACCACAGCGGTCCCAATATTGTTTGCTTATATAACGCAATAAAATCACGTTTAATAAACATTAAAATCAAATCTCTATACTGCCATACCTCTTTCAGTTTCAAATCAAACAGATTCGATTTAGAAGCTATATCAATATCCCAATCATCTATCTCTTTCATCACCATATAGCCATTAACCAATCCTTAAGAGTTTTTGCCACCATTTTTTTAGTTCTTTTTGTTCATAGGAACCATAATAATAACTACTTGCATTGCTGGCAGCTCCATTATATAAAATAGCATGATTAGTAACACCGTGTTTAATCTTTATATCTCTCAAAACTTCCAACGAAGCCTTTGGCGTATAACTATCCCGCACAACATAAATATTAATATCCATCAATTCTAAAATCGACAGATAATCAGAAACAAGGCCTACCGGAGGCGAGTCAAATACAACTACATCAAATTTTTCTTTACATGCTTTTATAAAAGTTTGCATCTGAGCAGATACAAATAATTCGGAAGCATTTGGCGGTATTGGTCCAGGTACAATAAAAGACAAACCTTCAATATCACCGTCATGAATAATTTCATCTAAACTTACTACTCCAGCCAAGTATTCACTCAGGCCTTTCGCCCCTTTTTCAAGATTATAATCCAATACTGAAACCAATTTTCTCAAATCACCTCTAATCAGTAATGTTTTCTTTCCGCTTATTGCATATACTCTGGCAAGATTATGAGAACAGAATGATTTGCCATCACCGCTAATACAGGAAGTAACCCCTATTATAAACGTGTTCTTACCCTGGAGCATAAACTGCAGATTTGAACGTATGGATCTAAAACTTTCTGTCAATCTTCCATGCCCGGTTGCAACAGTCTTCTCTTCAATATCATTTACTATCAAAGGAATTGTGCCGAGTATAGATATAGATGTCATCTTTGACACATCTTCTTTGGAATGAATTTTATTGTCAAACTTTCCATAAATAATAGTCAACAAAATAATTACACCAACCGAACTTAACAGATACGTCGTATAAATTTTTTGCGGTTGAGGAGCAATCCTTACAAATTCATCTATTCTGGGACTCTCTACCACAAAAGCATCCGATAAATTAGAAGCCCGAGCAATACTTGCTTCTGCTCTTTTCTGCAACAGGTAATTATATATATTATCATTAATTATTTGTTGCCTTTGAATATTAATTAAACTACGCTCTTTAGCAGGTATTTCAGCTATCTCAGCCTCTAGTTTCTGAATACGGCCATTCAAATCAACCATCGAAGCTTTTGATGTCTGAACTAAATTATTCGTAGTCTCCAGCAAAGCCTCTTTTGTAGTCTTTATTCTGATTAAAACTGTTTGATAAGCAGGACTCTTTTCACTGCTGGTATATAGTATGGTATTTTTTTGTTCGTTTAATAAAATCAATTCTTCTACCAACTTAGTTAAAACTCCTTCTGTAATATTTATGGTTGATGGTGCAACCAGGTCAGTCGGGCTTTTATCCTGATACAAATATTGTTTCAGATATTCATAATAACGTATTTGAATTTCAAGTTCAAGTTTTTTTGATTCCATCTCAGTCAGCTGTCCATATACTGTTTCAGCTTGCTGACCAATTGCATAAACATTATTTTCCTCTTTAAATGATTGAATATTGCCTTCTGTTCTTTTTAATGAATCAGAAATCACATCTAGCTGAGAATCGATAAAATTGATGGTATTCGTCGCGATGCGATTTTTTTCTTCCAGTTCTTTCCGTATATATACGTCTGAAAGTTTTGTCAAAAAATCAACTTCCTGTTCAACTACAGATCCTGATGAAGAAATTGTCACGATAGATGACTTTTCACCTTCCGCAACTGAAATTTTGCTTTTATATAATTTTGTAAGATAATGTATATCCCGGGCGGTAATTACAAATTCATTTTCAATATTATTTAAACTGAAGTAACGTGTTTTAACAATTTTAAAATTGAGTAATCCAAATGAAATAGTGTCTCCGAATTTGTATACTTTGGATTTTACAGCAACCGGCTGCATTGTAGTGTCCACATATTGAAAGCTGAGCGGATCGTACATTCTTACACCCGGTATTGATACGGAAAGTGAAAAATGATCTTCGTCTACAATTTTTACGTTGAAAGGAATATTGGTAATGATAAATCCTGAGTCAGATAAAATTTTGAGTGGTATTGTTTTGTATACATCAATATCTCTAAGCTTACCTTTAATAATATACCCCCATGTAAAATCCAATTCTTTTACAACCAATTGAATTCTATTATATGACTTAATCAGTTCAATTTCATTCTTAAGATTTTTGTAAGGCTGAAACATAGATGCCCCTTCCAAAAAAGTTTTACTGGTAGAGGCGTATGAGGATTTATCCTTAATCTGTAATGTGGTAGATACCTTGTATATCGGTGTAGAGTAACGAATATTAAAATAAGCTGCAAAATAAGCTACTGCCATAACAAGCAACCCCACATACCAAAACTTGAGTAGTATTCTAAAATACTTCTTATAATCAATGAGATCCTTTTCTTCTAATTCCTCCATTTATAAATACACTATTTCAATCTAAGCACCAATGTTGTTAAAAGCAGCAATGCTGACATTCCCAGCGATACATACGCAAAATTTAACTTGTCAATTTTCGCTTTTTGCGCCTTAATATATATAATATCATTGGGTTGAATATAATATACCTCAGAAGAGAATGTTGAATAATCCGTTAAATTCAAATGATATACCTTTTTACTTCCGTCTTCTAATGTTCTTATTAATTGTGCTGTTTCATTATCTGAATAAAGACCTCCATCATTGGCCATTGCTATTGCTTCGTATATGGTGCAGGATTCATTAGCTACAAAATATTGTCCGGGTTTTGCAAAATTCCCCATAGCCAAAAACTTAAAAGAGGCAAATTTAACATCTACTGTAGCATAGCTAAAATAATCTTTGGCTTCGGTTGTAATCATAGAATCAACTTCCATAATTGTATGCCCTACAACCTTCAACTTGCCGATAAAAGGCAGTTCAACACAACCTGAATCATTAATATAATAACTGGTAAAATAAGCCTGATCACTAGTAGCTTCCATTGTACTTGTATTGGTTAGTACTTCATGGCTCTCAACATCGGGATTGGTTATTTGTATTTGAAGCATATCGCCGGTTCTTAGTATGTATGTAGCCGACAATTTAGGTGGATCCAGCGTTTGCTGATCACCTTGAAAATAAAGTGTTTTTTTATACCCATAACACGATATCATCGAAAACAATACTAAGAATGATATTATTTTAAAGTATGTAAAATTTTTATAAATCATTGTATTTCAACACAAAACAATTTAAAATAATTTTCAGTTTGTAAGTTAAGTTATAATTATGACAGTTACTAACTACAGATTCAATATCCATTTCGGTGGTTTCAAATTTATATTCTTTCTACAAATATGCACCTTGCCGATATTTGAAGTTTTTTTCAAATTTTCCCGGCATTATACTTTTTTATCCAATAATAATATAAGGCAATAATAAGCACATAGGAGCTGTAATTGAAAAAATCATGGGATATAGTAACAACCTCTGGATAGTGCTGATTCATCAATATAATTGCCAGCATTCTTCCAATATTCATCACATGTATTGTCACAATACCCAAAATCAAAAAAGGAATTTTATTACTACCGGGAAATCCTAAAATCAATGATACATAAGCAATCATTATTTTAATACCCAGGCATGGCGCTAGTATATGGATTCGCTTTTGATGTAGAATTCCAACTGTATCTGCAGTTTTTAAAACTTCATAACCCAGCATCTTCAATACCCAGGCTATTGGGTTAATTAAACAATTTAATATTACTTGTATAAGACTATACTCTTCCAAAAATGGTGAATAATAGGAGCCTTTAGGGTCTACTAATCCTTCATAACAATAAAAAAAGACACTTAGTATAGTATATATGCTAAGTGTCTTAATGATTAGTGTAACGATTTTTCTTGTTCTAATGTCCTGTAAAACCATTCACTCAACAACTATTCAGTTACTTTCTTCTTCTTATAAATTCGACTTACACCAACACCTAAACCCGCTGCAATCAATAAACTTACTCCACCATCAAAAGGAACAGTAATATCTTCATTACAACAATTAACGCCTGGATCATCATCACTATATCCGTAGCACGGAGGTAAACTTCCACAACCTGAATCAGAATATGAGTTAAAAACTAATCCTAAGGTAAATGCTAACAGAAATATTACTTGATATAATCTCATAATTAATACTTTATAAATTCTACTAAAAAACTTTAAAATAATTTGCCTTATTATTTCCTACAAATCTAACAATTTTATTTGCTTTCTTATTATGAATATAGTCACTATTTATAACTTTATTACAAATTTCTTCCTATTAAAATTGTTTAAATATAGTACAAGGACTGTTTAATACAATTTTCACCTGATATAATACTTTACTCACATTGTACCACAGACTGGCACTTACGTAATTGGGGAAAATAGGTTATATCTCTTTTAATGCCGCAAGGACCAGCTGCAAGAAAAGTCTATTTCTGCATTTACACAATATCCAATTGATTACCAATTACTTTACATAGTAGTTAAGAATCAAAATTACAACTTCTTTTACTTCACCAGACTGATTAATCCGGAGAAGATAGTATCTGAAACAGTCACTCTCACCACATAACCTCCATCTGCAATATCCAACGGTAGGTAGGTAGCTCCTGTTGACAACACCACATTGTTCATTGTGGTGATTAGTTTACCCGTTACATCCAGTATCTCAATTCGCGCCGGGCTGTTCCCAAACTCCTGTGTCTGGATCACAAAGCCCTTGCTCGATGAAGTAATCTGTAAGCCTAATCCTGCTGCTCCGGACTGAATGCCTGTTGTCGTTGAGGCTCTGTACTGCAGCTCAAAACGAGCAGAAGTATCTGTCTTTAAGCCA